>Ga0068853_100004660_pt1 | contig 10630 bp, 5 predicted proteins | sample KBSCornC32_FD_65655 | JGI IMG/M metagenome (GOLD analysis project Ga0068853, IMG submission 65655) | Corn rhizosphere microbial communities from Kellogg Biological Station, Michigan, USA - KBS Corn C3-2 | ecosystem: Host-associated > Plants > Roots > Rhizosphere > Soil ... | reverse complement strand
CAGCAGAGAGGTGCTGGTACAGGAACTAAAAAAACAATATGCCGGAGTAGCAACAAGTGATAAAGTAAAGACGAATATTGAAGCATTACTTTCAGCAGAAACATTTACAATCACTACAGCGCATCAGAATAATATTTTTAGCGGGCCATTATACTTTGTCTATAAAATTGTTCATGCTATTAAACTGGCTGATAATTTAAAAGCATCGCTGCCACAACAAAATTTCGTTCCTGTTTTTTATATCGGATCAGAAGATGCAGACCTCGATGAACTGAATCATATCTGGCTTGGCGGGGAAAAATTGGTTTGGGAAACCAAACAAACCGGTGCAGTTGGCAGAATGAAAATTGATAAACAGCTTGTAAAGCTGATCGGGCAAATGGAAGGGCAGTTATCCGTTTTACCCAACGGTGCTGATATTATTTCAAGATTGAAAAAGTATTATACAGAAGGCTCTACTGTACAGGATGCCACATTTCAATTTGTAAATGACCTGTTTGCTGAATATGGGTTGGTCGTATTGTTACCAGATAATGCAGCATTGAAAAAACAAATGCATTCTTTATTTGAGGATGATCTGTTACATCAAACCGCTTCAGGCATTGTAGAAAAAACAGCAAAGAACCTGGAAGGTGCCGGGTACAAAGTACAGGCAAATCCCAGGGAGATCAATTTGTTTTATCTGAAAGAGGATAAGAGAGAACGCATCGAAGTAAGAGGTACGAAGTACGAAGTCCTCAATACTTCTATTTCTTTAAGTAAGGATGAAATGCTGAAAGAATTAAATGAGCATCCTGAGCGCTTTAGTCCTAATGTTATTCTTCGTGGTCTTTACCAGGAAACGATATTGCCCAATATTGCTTTTATCGGCGGTGGGGGAGAAACGGCTTATTGGTTGCAATTAAAAGATATGTTCGAACATTATGCCGTTCCTTTTCCGGTATTGATTTTGCGAAATTCATTTTTGATCGTTGAAAAGAAATGGCAGGCAATGATCGCCAAACTTGGATTTACCGTTGAAGATTTCTTTTTACCTGAACTGGAATTGGTGAACAAACTTGTAGCAAGAGAGACCGACAAAAAATTACGACTCAATGGAACTATCACTGAAACAGAACAGCTGTACAGTGTTATCAAAAAGCAAGCAGTTTCTATTGATGTTACATTAGAGAAACACGTGGAGGCATTAAAAATACAAACATTACATAAGCTGCAACAATTAGAAAAGAAAATGCTACGGGCGGAAAGGAGAAAATTCGCCGATCAGCAGCGCCAGATACATACAATCAGGGAACAGCTATTCCCAGGCAATGGTTTACAGGAACGCCGGGAAAATCTTTCATATTATTATGCAAAATGGGGAGCAGCTTTTATTGCTACATTATATAACGACTCTTTGGGTTTGGAACAGGAGTTTGTGGTGATCCTGGAACGATAATTTCTTAGCTACTGAAGCACAGGGGTACTGGATTTTTGCTGACAACAAAATGTATTTTCTGTGATTCAGTATTTCAGTGGCAATTTTTATTTAGCCCTCAGATACACACTAAAGGTAATCCCTCTTTTCTTCAACGATGACAATGTATTCGTAAACTCATTGCCGCCATCTGCTCTCAGGTTATTAAACCCTTGCGAATACTTCAACTCCGGGGATAAGATCAACCTGCTTTTTCCCAGGCCAATATCAACACCTAATCCTGCATCGCCCAGCATTACAGATTTCTTTACCGGGACCACATTCCTTGATGTGCTTGATTGACCAACAAGGTAACTGAATGATGGTCCTAATGAAATATAGGGTGCAACGTTCTTGCTGGATAAATGTATAATTACCGGAACTGAAACAGTAACGGATGTATTCTTGATCGTTAAAGTATCTCTGAATATCTGGCCTCCCGTTACATTTCTTCTTTCATAAACGAGATCGCCACCTTCAACAGAAACAATTGCAGAAGGACGGATTGAAACATTGCTGCCCAAACCGATCTGGTAAATGATACCCAGGTCAGCTTTAAAAATATCTCTTGGATTAATGCCAATAATATTTGAATTACCGGAAGGAGTGAAACTTGGTGTCAACTGACTGATACCAGCACCGGTTACTCCACCAAAACTGCTTCTCATTTTAGGTTTCTTCTTTGGCTTGTCAGTATTGTTATCCTGGTTAACCTGTTCAGCTGCTTTTTGTATCAATGCCAATGTGAGCAATGCACAACGCCAGTTAGGGGCAGTCTTCACCGCTTTGTTTGCATAATACATTGCACTGTCCTTATTGCCATTTTGCAGATGTAGTTGTGCCAGCTTGTTTTGAATATAAGCCCCATTCTTATCGATTGCCAATGCAGCATACGCATTTTTAAAAGCAACAGATATATCACCATTTGCTCCACCTGCACCAAAATCGCCACTGGCTTTTAAAAGATACATCCTGTTGTAAAGTGATCTCGCAAAATCTTCATCATCTTCCCGCACAAGTGCAATTGCTTTTTCAAGGTTCAATGCCGCTTCAAAATTTGCCTGCTTTTCTTTTGCACTACCCTCATCCCCACAACTTATGTAGCGATCTACTTTTGCCTGCGCAACGTTTATATATTCAACCGAGAGAGTTGATTTTGCATCCAAAGTATAAGGGTTGCCCGGATATTTTTTATTAAGCTGCTGAAAATATTCTTCAGCAGATGCTCTGCCCGTAAGATTATTTGATTTTACAGCCCTGTAGAAACGGTTATAGGTCTCTACCAAAGCTGTATCCACAGCATAGAAGGCTTTTACCGGGCGATCAAGGCCTCCATAAAATGAGTTAGTACCACCGCGGCTTTGTTGTTTCTTCGTTCTCAGCCATTTTTGTAAGTATGCGGTGTCTACTCTGCCAATCACCCGGTCACTATTTACATTGCAACAGAAATAAGGGTCTTGTTTTCTTTTAAATCGTTGTTGCGCAACAGACGGAACATTCTTATCTACATAGCTTTGAATTTCCTGGTAGGTTATTTTATTGTCACGGCCTCCAATTGAATCAGCCAGGCCACTTAGTCCATCAACAAGATAATAAGTAAACAAACCATGGCCACTTCCAATAGAAGCATCTTCCAGTGACTCCTCGCCGGCAGCAGTTGCCAGCATTATGATTTCACCGGCATTTTTTTCAGAGATAGCAGTATTCAGGAAATTCTGTCCATCGGTACCGCCGGGTAGTTCGTTGGAACGGCAGGCATCCATGATAAAAAATACTTCAACACCTTTTGTCGTTTCATTAGCGATCTTCTTTTTCAGATTGAACAATTGTATAGTGCCTCCAACAAGATAATTATTCTTATCGCCTTCCGGATTGCAGTCATATCCCAAAAAGAAAAACTGGTCTTCATCAATTGCATCACCGTGACCGGCCAGATAGATGAACAAACGGTCACCTTTTTGCAACTGCTTTGCTTTAAGCCATTGAAAACCCTTGCCCCAAAAATTTGAATTGATAGCCTGGTCATTCAGCAAACAAAAAATATGATCATCTTTCAAATTTCCGCCGCCTGGGGATTTTAAGTAATCCCGGAAGAGTTCAGCATCTTTATCTGCATACGTAAGCGGACGGATGTATTTGTATTTGGAAACCCCCATTATAATAGCAAATGTTTGAGGTCCTTTGATGGACGGATCTCTTAAAACCAATGGGGCTTGTGCTTTAGCCTCCGATCCAAGAAGTAGCAATACTGGTGTAAGCAACAGCAATAAGGCATATCTCATAAGAATAGTTTGATGGGGTAATGGAACAGGTACTTTAGGTTTAATTCTTAAAGTTAAATCAATTCGGTATTAGAATAAAACACATTTTGAAGAGATAAGGGTTTTCCACAAAGGATACTAAAAAGTCTTTGTGTTCTACGCCGTTACTCACTTTTTCTCAACAAGCAGCCTGAAAACATTACTGCTTCCATCATCATTATCTGCAACTAATACCAAATGAAAAAAATCTTTCGTTTCTTTTTCTATGCAAACAGATTCTATTTTCTGTCCTTTTAGTTTAGGGTCCATTGCTCCCAGGTCAAGGACCTGGTCAGGGTTCATCGCTTTCCAGTTTTTCTTAGTTGAAAAATTATCAACGACCCACAAGTAGCTTTTCCCAATTGTACCATCATCTATACTATTCTTTGTGTCTTCTGTCGAAACTGTTAGTATTAACCGATCGGTTTTTGTTGAATATGCTAATCCTGAAACCCCGTTAAATAATGAGGTATCAGTATTGCCACCAATAAGAACAAGTGTGATAGAAGAGGTAGCCTGTTGCTTCCAGAATTTATCGCTGGTTATGACCAGGTGGTTTTTTGGAAACGTCTTATTCCCCCTGTTAGAAAGAATTGTGGCACCTGGTACAGAACAAACACCTTCGATATTAATTACAGGCAAACCACTTTCTTTTAATCGCTGATAAAAAATATCCAGCTTGATGTTATCTTTTTGTTTTGAAACCGGATCGATCAGCCAACCGAAATTGCGATAAGGCTCTGCTGACCCAGAACCGAGCAGAAGTAATTTCTTGTCAGATGTAAATGTTATTGATTCAATATCAGCTTTGGTCTTTTTAGGTATTCTCTTTTCTTCGGACGAATAAAGTGGAATCGAATCAATTGCAGTCAGGCTGCTATCGAGTATCAACAAGTCTTTGGCATCATCGCCAATAATATAAAATTTGCTATTAAGATATTCAATGCCCGAAGCGGATGGGTAATCGTTTAAGGTTTTTACTTCTTTGAGCATATTGTCATTACCGCATCCGGTAAGCAAACAAAATAAAATGAATATTTTTAAGAAATTCAACAATGAAATGACTTTAGTTAAACACAAAGTCCCTTTTTTTAGAAAAGCAAAATCAATCAAACTTATTATTCCATCCTTCTTTCTTCATTTTTTCTACTTTCTCTATCACTTCGTTATTCAGGGAGTTTTTATAGGCAGATACTTTTTCGGAAATACTTTCATCAGCAGTGCCTAAGATTTCAGCGGCCAATATGCCTGCATTTTTCGCCGCATTCAAAGCTACAGTAGCAACCGGAACGCCATTTGGCATTTGTAAAATGGATAGAACAGAATCCCACCCGTCAATTGAATTGGAAGATTTGATCGGAACACCAATAACTGGCAATACGGTAACGGAAGCTACCATTCCCGGTAAATGAGCAGCACCACCGGCACCGGCGATGATTATTTTTAATCCTCTTACTTTGGCAGTAGTGGCATATTCGATCATACGATGTGGAGTCCGATGCGCAGATACAACAGTCACTTCATGCGGGATGTCAAATTGATTGAGAATGTCAGATGCAGCCTGCATCACATTCAGGTCGCTGTCGCTTCCCATTATTATGCCTACGAGTGGGTTCATTGTGTCCATTTGGCCTCAAAAATAACCAGAAACCAGTAACAATGGGCTATTTTACCAGGTCACCTTTTAACCGGAGTAATTCGGTTTCTGCTACTTTGGTATTATACCTTGCTGTTATTAGCCGGGTATAAGCGTCCTGTAAACTTTTCTGAGCTTCTTTCAATTGTATCAGGGTAGTGGAGTTAAGTTTGTACACCTGGAATACGATACTTACATTTTCCCTGGCCAATAAAATGTTTTCTTCTTCCAGTGCCAATGCTTTCTTCTGCCATTCATAATCGTTATAAGCATTAATAACGCTAAGACTTAAAACCGATTTCTGATTATCATAAATTAACCGTTGATAGCTAATATCCAGTTGCGCTTGTTTGATCTGCCTGCGGGCATTGAAATTATTTAAGATAGGTATGGTTGCAGTGAGACCATAGTTAAATCCTTTCGAACGATTGAACAAAGTAGAAAAACTATTGATCACCGTCTGGTTTTGCGTACGATTAAAATTATAGGCAGAATTGAATGAAACAGTTGGCAGTAATTCCGCTTTTCTTTCCTTTAATGTAAGACCTGCTATATCAATATTCTTTTTTGCGATCAGCAAGGAAGGATTGTTAGCATCCAGTCCGCCCTGAATATCGCCAAGGGTTAGTGCAGTATTAATTGGAATTGAATCTGCAACATCATATACAGTACTTTGCTGCACACTCATCAATTGGTTAAGCGTCTCTTTTAATTTAGCGATCGTGGATTGCTGTTGTAAGCGAAGGGCCTTTTGTTCGTTCAGATCAAGTTTGCTCTGTAATACATCTGGTTTTGCGCCTACGCCAATGTCTAATTTATATTGCGATAGTTTTACTCTCTCTTCACTGATCGACATTTGGTCTTCAATGGCCTTGAGCTGTTGCTTTTCACTTACAATATTATAGTAAGTGCTGATTACTGAAGCTACCGTATTTACTACCTGGTTTTTAATTCCGAGTTCACCGAGTTTTACATACTCTTCCAATTTGTCACGGGTGGCAAACATTTTCAATCCATCGAACAATGTCCAGGTAAGAGCTAACTGGGCAGTAATGTTATTTGATTTTAATCCTTTACTTTCTCTCTTCGTACCGTCTGATAAAATCTGCTTCTGATTATTATTATTCCAGACTGTTCCAAGGTTACCATTGACACGGGGAATAAAGGCTGCATTCCTATAAGAGTAATCAATTGCAGCAGATGCCGAATCATTTTTAGCCAGCAGTATATTGTAATTGTTCTGCAACGCTGTCGCAATAGCTTCTTCAAGGCTCAGCGTACGTTGTGCCCGGGATGATATAGATAACAGCAATATTGCAGGTAAAAGAAATCGTTTCATTTTATATGTGTTCAGTTGTAACTGGTTTGTGTGTTTCAGGGTGGATGAATTGATCTATCTCACTTTTTTTCTTCTTACTGGATAAGAAAGAATACATCGCAGGAATTACAAACAGGGTCAATACCAAAGAGAACATGATACCACCAACGATCACAATTCCCAAAGGAATTCGACTGGTAGATGAAGCTCCCAATGATAATGCCAGGGGTAAAGCTCCTAACGACATTGCGAGGCTGGTCATTAATATCGGACGTAACCGCTGTGTAGCAGAATAAATGACAGCTTCTGTTTTCTTCATTCCTTTTTCCTGGCTCTGGTTGGCAAATTCCACGATCAATATACCGTTCTTGGTAACAAGACCAATCAGCATGATCATTCCGATCTGCGAAAAGATATTCAAGGTTTGCCCGAATAGCCATAATGTTAAGGTAGCTCCGGCAATAGCCAACGGTACTGTGAACATGATGATGAACGGATCAACAAAACTTTCAAACTGTGCTGCAAGTATCAGGAATATCAGCGCCAAAGCCAGTAAGAATGCAAAACTGGTGTTACTGCTGCTTTCTTTAAAGTCTCTTGATGAACCGGACAAAGAAGTTGTAAACGTTTCATCCAGCAATTTATCCGTTATTTTTTCCATTTCGGCGATGCCATCTGCAATTGTATAACCCGGTTGCAATCCGGCAGATATCGTCGCAGATTTATACCGGTTGAAATGATAGATAGTAGGAGGGGTATTTGCTTCAGTAGTGGTAACAAGATTATCCATACTGATCATTTCACCACGACTATTTCGAACAAACAATCCTTTCAGATCATTGGGATCATCTCTATCGCTACGGACCACCTGTCCCATCACCTGGTATTGTTTTCCATCTTTGGTAAAATATCCAAGGCGTCCATTACTATAGGCTAACTGAAGCGTTTGTGAAATATCAGCAACTGTTACTCCTAATTGTGCTGCTTTTAATCTGTCGATCTCAACTCTTAACTCAGGTTTATTGAATTTAAGATCTACGTCAGCATTTGATAATATCTTACTTTGTTTTGCTTCATCTAAAATCTTAGGAAGTATAGCTGTTAGTTTTTCAAAATTATTATTCTGAATTACAAATGCTACAGGCTGACCACCGCGGCGGTTTACAGCGATGGTCTGCTCTTCTATCATTGAGGCACGGCCTTCATTGAATTTCGAAAGATTTTTATTTACCATCGCAACGATCTTCTTTTGCGATCTTTTTCTTTCGTCAGGCGGTACTAATGTAACACGGACAAAACCTGTATTCGCATTTCCTGAACCTGTAAATCCCGGTGATGTAACACTGAGAACAAGATCTTTTTCAGGAACGGAGTCTAATATGTAATTGGAAAGTCGATCAACATATTTGTCCATTGCATCAAAGGAAGTTCCTTCAGGAGCTGTTAATTGAAGACGGAACTGACTTCTATCTTCCATCGGTGCTAATTCGGATTGTAATTGCCCCCCGATAAAAAATATACTCGCTACACAAGCCGCGATCAATACAAGAGCAATCCACTTCACTTTCATAAACCCGCGGAGCAGAGATTGATAACTATTCTCCAACCAGCGGAAAAACGGCTCTGTCTTATTATAAAACCAGGAATGTTTATGTACGTCTTTCTTCGATAACTTAACGTTCAAAACGGGCGTTAATGTAAGTGATACGAATGCAGAAATTAAAACTGCGCCGGCTACCACGATCCCAAACTCGCGGAATAATCTTCCTACAAATCCCTGCAAAAAGATAATCGGTAAGAACACAACTGCCAAAGTGATAGAAGTAGCGATAACTGCAAAATAAATTTCTTTGGAACCTTCCACAGCAGCTTGCCATTTATTCATTCCTTTCTCCATCTTTTTATAGATGTTCTCCGTAACAACAATACCGTCATCTACCACAAGACCAGTGGCAAGTACAATTGCCAGTAATGAAAGTACATTGATGGTAAATCCCATCAGGTACATGATGAAGAATGCACCGATCAGCGAAACAGGAATATCTATTAACGGACGTATTGCAATGATCCAATCACGGAAGAATGCATAAATGATCATCACTACCAATAAGAAGGCGATCATCAATGTTTCTTCAACTTCTAGTATTGATTTCTTAATGAACTTCGTCTGGTCAAGTGCAATATTGATCTTGATATCTTCAGGAACATCTTTTTTGATTTGCTCCAATCGTTTGTAAAATTCATCGGAGATAGAGACATAGTTGGAGCCCGGTTGCGGAATGATTGCCAATGCGATCATTGGTGTGCCATCTCCTTTTAACACTGTTTCTTCGTTCTCAGGCCCAAGCACCGCTTCGGCAACATCCTGCAAACGAATATCTGCGCCATTTACATTCGCAACAATTAAATTATTAAAATCCTCTTCTGTGTTAATTCTTCCAAATGTTCTTACGGTAAGTTCTGTATGATCACCTGAGATCTTACCGGATGGTAATTCAACATTTTGTTTTAGTAAGGCTGATTGCACATCGTTTGCTGTAATATTAAATGCAGCCAATTTTGCCGGGTCTATCCAGATACGCATTGCATATCTTTTTTCTCCCCATATTTGTATGCCACTTACCCCGGGTATCGTTTGTAATCTTTCTACCAGCACATTATTGGCATATTCTGATATCTGTAATGAATTGCGGGTATTGCTCTGCAAGGTCATTGACAGGATGGGGTCGGAGCTTGCATCTGCTTTTGAAACTACCGGTGGTGCATCAAGATCAGAAGGTAATGACCGTAGTGTTTGTGAAACTTTATCTCTTACATCGTTCGCTGCTGCTTCAAGGTTTTCACCCAATTCAAATTCCACATTAATATTACTTGTTCCATTGCTGCTGCTGGATGTGATATTTTTAATACCTGCAATACCATTGACCGCTTTTTCTAATGGTTCGGTAATCTGCGTTTCTATAATATCTGCATTGGCGCCGGGATAAGAAGTACGAACACTGATATTCGGAGGATCGATTGCCGGATAATCTCTTACTCCCAAAAATTTAAAACCAATAACACCAAACACCACAATAATGATATTCATTACAATGGCAAGTATTGGTCTGCGTAAACTTAATTCTGAAATGTTCATAATTACTATTCTAGATCATCAAGAGTTATACCATTTCAATAAAAACATTTTGTAACAAGCTGTATTGCTACTATGATCGTCCCTGGTGAATTTGTTCTGTCACAAATCAGTTAATCAGTAGTTAGTTTTTGACTATTTTGCCTATTTCAATTTTGCCTTCCGGTCTTACACTCAGTAGACCGGTTACAACAACAGTGTCACCTGCTTTTAATCCATCGGTGATCTGAATTCTTGCAGAGTCTCTAATTCCTGTAGTAACATCTGCAAAAATTGCTGTGCCACTTTTATATAGAATTACTTTCTTTCCCCTTGCCTGTGGTAATACTGCTTCCGTAGGGATAAGCAATGCATTAGGGTCGGGGTCAAAGCTTAATTGCACTTTTGCAAATGTGCCAGGCACCAACTCAACGGTTTTATCCATCATAACGGCTGCTCTTACTGTGAGGCTTCTTGTTGTTTCGGTAAGATTGGATTCTGTAGCAATAACTTTTGCTCCTAATTGTTTCTTAGATCCTTCAACAGTGAAAGTAACAAGCTGGCCATTTTTTATTTTATCAACATATTTTTCCGGGATAGTAAAATCCAGTTTCAATTGATCCAGTTGATTGATGACAGCAATGACAGATGCTGGTGAAACATAAGTACCAAGGCTGATATTTTTTAAACCAAGCTTTCCGCTGAAAGGGGCTCTCACTACCGTTTTAGAAATACTTGTTTGAATAATTCCAATATCCGCTTTCAAACTATTTACATTCAAAAGACTGATATCGTAGTCCTGTTGACT
>Ga0068853_100004652_pt1 | contig 10645 bp, 9 predicted proteins | sample KBSCornC32_FD_65655 | JGI IMG/M metagenome (GOLD analysis project Ga0068853, IMG submission 65655) | Corn rhizosphere microbial communities from Kellogg Biological Station, Michigan, USA - KBS Corn C3-2 | ecosystem: Host-associated > Plants > Roots > Rhizosphere > Soil ... | reverse complement strand
CCGGCCACGCGGGCGCGCAGCGTGCACGCCCGCCAGTCGCGCACGCACACGCGCCCGGCCAGGACCGCTTCACGGACGCCCTCGACCGTTCGCTCGCGCGCGAGCACGAAGGTCGTCGCGCGCAGGTGGTTCTCGTGGCTGTCGCTGCCGCCGAGCGGGACGATCCGGCGTTGCTGCGCCAGGATCTCCCCGTCCAGGCGGGCCAGCGTCTCGGCGTAGGTGCCGGCGCCGGGAGGGCCGAGGTAGCGATCGCGGATGTGCGCCGCCGTGAGGTTGTAGGCCTCGAAGGCCTGGGCCAGGTGGTGGGCCGCCACGATCTCGGGCGGGAAGACGCCGGTCTCCGCGTCGGGTCGGGTCCACGGTCGCCACGACAGATCCGCCCGCGCGATGGCGAACGTCGAATCGAGCGGGGTGACGAGCGGGTGGTTCACCACGATGAGCCCGCCGGCATCGACCCACCCCTGCATGAAGTCCTGCGGCCTCCGCGCGAGTTGCGGGGCCGAGAGGCGAGCGAGCAGCCGGTCGAGATCGGCGAACGAGAAGCCGAGGTGCCCCTGGCGGTGGTCGGTGTACTCGAATCCGGCGACGAGCAGAGGCCCGCCGGGCGCCTGGCGGGCAATCTCGTCGCGCAGGCCCCGGAGCGCCTCGAGCTCGTCGCGGCGGCGGTCTTCGTCCGTGAAGAAGCGCGCGCCCACATGCGGCGTGAGCACGACGAAGTCGAGGTGCTCCTCCTTCGCGAGCCTGACGGTGCCCGCCAGATCGCGGTTCGCCTCCTGGTCCCAGTCGGGGGGGCTCACGTGACAGTGGAAGTCGCCGGCCAGCAACTGGTACGGATCCGACGCCGCCGCGGGGCGGGGCGCGGTCGCGGCGGCCGCGCCGCCCCGACGAGGTTCGCGCCGAGTGTCCTCGAATTCGAACGTGGGCGGCCGGTACGCGCTGCCCATGGCCACGTCGACGGCGGTGTGACGGTCGACCCCGCAGCCCATCGCAGCGAAGACGAGCGGAAGCGCGCCGGCCAGCGCGCGCGCAGCCTGGCGAGGCGGGCCGAAGTCAGCCTTCGACGCGTACGGCGGCCGCTTGCTGCTGACGGGCTTCGGCGCGGTCATGCCTCGGCAAGCATAGCCTCGACGCGACGGCTCCGCCGGCCTGGCGCCGGATCAGCTCCGGTCTGCGGTCGCGAGCGTCAAACGTTCGTTCACGGTCTGGGCGATGACAGGCCGATCGGGCCGTCCTACTCGACGCGCAGGTCGTCGACCAGATAGCTGGCGTTCGTGGGCTGCAGGCCGCAGGGGCTTTGATCGGGGTTGACGTTCAGGTCGACCACCACCTCGGACGAGGCGCCGGTCGGCAGCGAAACCTCGACGGGGATGACGTCGCCAAGCCAGACGGTGTTCGATCCCACCATGACCTTCAAGGAGAGCGCGGCCGCGCCCGGCATGGATTTGATGGTCGAGGCGCCGCCCGGGACGGCCACGGTGATCGCGAGGTTCGAGGTCCCCAGCGTGGCCTGGTAGGGCCCCCAGGGGCGCAGGTTGAACCGCACGAGCTTGTCCCCGGTCTGAACCGCCAGGCGCACGCCCAGTCGGCGGGTTCCGGCGATGGCCGTGGAGGTGGACGACGCGACGAGCACCGCCGATCGCGTCCCCGTGATCGGCGGCAGCACTGACGCGTCGACGATCTGCGCGCCTCCCACCATCGTGGCGGAGCCCTCGAAGCCGTCCTCGGCCACCAGCGGGGGCGCAGCGACCGTCGTGAATGAACCGATGGCGGCGCCGGCGTTACCCGACAGATCCTTCCACGGGACGATGGCCACCTGATACTTCGCGCCGTAGCGCAAGGCTCGGCCGGCGGGCACCCGGAACGAGGTCACCACCTGCGACATCCCGGGGCGTGGCTCGAGGGCGATCATGTCGGCGTCGCTGGTCAGCTGGGCCGTCGCCGTGGCGGGCAGCGGCTCGTTCGGCGTGAGGACGGGCGGAGACAGCGGATCGATGCCCTGCGCGGCGAGCAGCAGCCCGGGACCGTGGGTGTCGGCGGTGCCCGTGAACGTCAGCTCGGCGTCGTACGAGTAGGCCACGTCGCCTTCGATGGCCAGCGCCGTTCCGCTGGCGCTGCCCGTGATCTGGCCACCTTGCACCGTGAAGCTCAGGGACGAATAGCTCAGCGAGACGCGGCACAGGCTGGACGGCAGCTGGAAGTACAGCATCGACATCGTCGTGAAATGGATCCGGTCGGCGGTGGTGACCGGCACCAGGCTGGCCTGGCCCTGGCTCGCGGCGATCAGGGTCCCGGCCGTGGGATCGACGTAAAGCAGGAGGTCTTGCGTGGTGGGCAGATCCGGGCGCGTTCCGACCGCGGCCGTGGACGGCTTGAAGGTGAGCGTTCCGTGAGCCTCGAAGCCGGCCGAAGCCGTGAGCGGCGGTCCCGCGTCAACGGAGGCGTCCGAGATCGCGTCGACGCCGGCATCGGCGGTCGCATCGTTCGAGGCATCGGTTCCGGCGTCCGTCGAGGCCGTGTCCATCCCGGCATCGATCGCGCCCTGCCCGCCGGCACCGCCGCTTGTCGCGGAGCCTCCGCCCGCGCCACCCGTCGTCGCACCGCCCACGCCGCCGCCGCGCCCACCCGCACCGCCGCTCGCCGCGAGGCCTCCGCCCGCGCCGCCCGTGCGCCCGCCTGCGCCGCCCGATCCCGCGCCCCTGCCGCCGCTCGCGGCGTCCGGACGGGAAAGGTCCCGGTTGCTCGAGCACGCGAGCGCCGAGACGGCAAAGAGGGACAGCAGCGCGAGTCGTCGAATGAACATGGTGGCTCGGTCACGGCACTGCAACCGCCGCACCAGCCCCATTGTATTCGCGATCCGGGCCGGTCGGTCCTTCGGCGCGACGGATCCCGGAAACGGCTGTCAGGGTCGCCTTGGATTTTCCCCGCTCGGCGGGCCGGCGGAACGATTGAATGCGCCGTCAGTGCACCCAGACGCCGCCGACTTTGCCGTCCTTCACCGCCAGCCGGATCAGGGCTTCGTCCTGAGCGCCGTTGGCCGCGATCTTCCAGACTTGCACCAGGTAGCCGCCCTGCTTGAGGTGCCCGAAGTAGTCGAGCTTGTAGCCTTTCTTGAGCGGCTTCGTGTAGAGCCCGCACAGGCCTTCGAACTGCTGGCGGCTGAGGTGCGCCTTCAGGTTGGCGTCGGCGTCGGCGAGGAAGGCGTCATAGGACTCGTTCATCACGGCGTCGATCATCTTCGTGACGATCCTCTGGGCGTCGGCCGGGGCGGCGCCTTCGGCGTGGGCCGTGGCTGGGAAGGCGGCCAGCGAGACGAGGGCGAGGCCCAGCGCCGGGCCGAGAAGAGCCAGGGAAAAGGTGCGGCGTGAAGGGCGCGTGCGGGGATCATTCATGGTGACTCTCCTGAAGGCGTGGGATGGGTTCGGTGACGAGAAAGCCGGCGACTTGCCAGCCGTCCATGGCCAAAGTGCAAAGGGCGTCGTCTCCGGCGTCGTCGAACTCGACTCTGAATAGCCAGTCGACCGCATGACGGCGGTGCACGTTGCCCAGCGTCGAGACGTGATGTCCGCCAGAAAGACGGCCGCCGAGGGCGGCGTTCGCCGCCTCCAGCCTCGAGGGATCGAGGCCCACCCGGAAGGACGGCGAGCCCTTGGCGACGAAGGCGTCGTAGTCATTGCTCGCGATCGCCGCCAGCAGCTCCTCGGCCAGCGACTCGGCGTCGGGGCGGCCGGGGGTGGGCGGCGGGTCCCCACTACCAGATTCAGGCAACGGGCCGGCGCCGACGTTCGGAAGGCCCACCCGGGACATGGTCGTGGCCGGCCCCGGCATCGCTTCGTGTGACGGAGGCGGAATCGGTCGAGCTGTCTCCTTCCCCGCATCGGACGAGGGTGATCGCCCGACGAACGCCAGAACGACGGCGACGAGGACGGCCAGGGAGAAGATGGCCAGGGCCACCAGGCCCGTCGCCGAGGACGTCGCCGTCACAGCTCCGCGAGCGAGCCCAGGCCGGGATGCGGGTGACGGGGACGAGGGGGCGGCTGGCGCGGCGAGCAGGGGCGCCAGCGCCGCCCGCCACGCCGAACGATCGTCGGCGTAACGCGTGTCCAGCTCCGCGCGCACGCGATCGAGCGCCTCCTTCAGCCGCCAGCGAATCGTTCCTTCGGGCTGGCCCAGGGTGCGGGCGATCTCCGCCGCCGAGAGGCCTTCGTAGAAGCGGAGCACGATCGCCTGTCGGAAGGGCTCGGCGAGCCTCGCCACGGCCTCCGCCACGTGCCGGTGGATCTGGGCGTCGGCGATCAGGTCCTCGGGCGAGCCCACCCGGCCGGCCGACGAATCGTGGACGTGCGCGGCCTCCTCGCGTCGCGCGCGGCGCGTGCCGCCGCGGAAGCGATCCACCGCCAGGTTCCGGGCCACCGTCGCCAACCACGCTCGCCCCCCGCTCTGGGTCGGGCGACGCAGGACCGACACCATCGTGTCCTGGGCCAGATCGTCGGCGGTCGCGGCGTCCCCGACCAACGCGCGGGCGAACCGGCGCAGCCAGCCTGCCTGCGCCAGCAGCGTCGCCAGGTCCGCGGTGGACTCCGCTCTCATGCCCATGGAACGTCACCGCCTCCGAAACCGTTGGCGAGAATCTATCGCCGGCCGGCGGGTTTTCCGACCAGGTCCTCGCCGGCGGACGCACCCCGGCGCCCGGCCGACGGCGAGGGCCTCGCGATCGTGAGGGTTTTGTTGGAGACTCGGGGGTGCAGGGAGGTCCCGTGCGGCAGAGCGCGACGAGCAGGCGAGGTCAGGGGAGTCGACCTCGTCTGCCGGTGACGAGGTCGCTCGCCCACCTCACCTGACGCCATGGAGATCACGCTCGCCACGCCCGCGCTTCTGTTTCCGGCGATCACCCTGCTGATGCTGGCGTACACCAATCGCTTCCTGGGGCTGGCCAGCCTGATCCGCAGCCTGCACCAGCGCTGGACCCAGAGCCGGGACAAGGTGCTGGTCGGCCAGATCCGCAACCTGCGCCGCCGCCTGGGGCTCATCCGACGCATGCAGGCCCTCGGCGTGCTCTCGCTGTCGATGTGCGTGGTTTGCATGCTCGTGCTGTTCACCGGGCAGCAGCTGGCGGCCAAGGTCCTCTTCGGGGTCAGCCTTTTGTTGCTGCTCGCCTCCCTCAGCCAGTCGCTGCTCGAGATCTACATCTCGACGGCGGCGCTGAAGATCGAGCTGGCCCGCGTCGAGAACGAACCCGGCCTCGCCCCCGACGACGATCTCTGAGGCTCGGCGGCGAGCTCGCGAAGGCGTCGCTCCGGAGATCCGTCAGCTGTTCTCGAGGACGACGCCTTCGATGACGTTGGCGACGTCCTCGCAGCGGTCAGTCGCGGCCTCGAGCGTCTCGTAGATCTCTTTCCACTGCAGGACTCGCAAGGGGGCCTTCTCTTCGCGCAAGAGGCGAGCCAGGGCGGCGCGCAGGAGGTGATCCGCCACGGTCTCTTGCTGCGCGATGGCGGCGCAGTGAGCAAGGATGACGTCGGGTTTTCGCAGCTCCCGCAGCCCGTTGACCGCTCCCAGGACGTGCTCGGAGGTCGCCAGCAAGCAGCGGGTCATCTCGACCGCGTCGGCGGTCGTGGCGGCCAGCTCGTAGAGAGCCACCCGATCGGCCGTCGCCTCGACCAGGTCCATCACGTCGTCCATGCACGTGATGAGCGTGTGAATGGCCGTGCGATCGAGCGGGGTGATGAGCGTGCTGTGCAGCCAGTGCACGACGGTGTGGGTGATCTCGTCGCACTCGTGCTCGATCTGGCTCACCCGCTGGGCCTGCGCGTCCAGTGACCGGGGCTCCTCGATCATGTCGAGCAGCGCCTGACATCCTTCTATCGTCTTGCGACCCTGTTGCTCGAACAGGTTGAAGAGGGATTGGTTCTTGAGGTGAGGTCGCATCGCACCCGGTCCGCCGAGTTGGTGCCCCGCTGGTGAAATTCGTTGAAAGAACCGGGGCCTGGGCACGCAACGGTCCGTGTCTGGCGTGATTTCTTCAACGCCAGGCGGCTCTGCGGCACGAATTGACACAAGTGCCACCTTCGATCGTCTTGACCATGTTCCTGTCGGCCGTCGCTCTCGCCTCCGGCCTGGCCTGTTCGTCGAGCCCCTCCTCGCCCCCCGGGGACGGAGGGAAGTCGGCCGTCCCCGTCGTGATCAACGAGGTCTACCCGAACGGGACCTCCCTGGATGATCCCGACTGGGTCGAGCTCAAGAACGTCGGGACCACCTCGGTCGACCTCACCGGGTTCGAGATGCGAGACGAGAAGCTGGCCAACAAGGCCCCGCTCCCCGACGGGACCCTGATCGCCCCGGGAGCCTACCTGGTCGTCAAGTGCGTGCACCCGCCCGAGGGCGGCGTGGTGGAGGGGCCTTATGTTCCGTTCCAGCTGAGCGTCAGCAGCGGCGACGAGGTGCACCTGCTCGGCGTCGACGGGGTCGACGTCGACGCCACCATCTTCGGGACCGACGTCCCGAGCGACAAGTCGTGGGCCCGCCTGCCGGACGGCACGGGCACCTTCGTGCGAGCCACCCCGACCAAGGGCGCCTCGAACCTCTAGTCTCGCGCCGACGGTGACTTTGACCGGTTCAGGCGCGCGGTCTCCGTCACCTCGCCCTGCGGAGGCGGGGAGAGGTCGCCAGCCGGAGGCTGGCGGGAGCGGGGACGCGGTCACGAGAGGGCGGGGACCCCTCTCCTCAATCCTCCCCCCGCTTCGCGGAGGGAGGACGAACGGGTGGCTCGGGGCGACGGGTGATTCCGGTCCGAGCGTCGACGGTGAGTGGTCCCGGGAATTGCCGGCCGAGCAGAACTGCTGGCGAGAGGGGCCAGGCCTTTCATGATCACGCGGGGGGTCGTGGCCGTCCTCGTGCTGATCGCGGCGGGGTGCCGGGCGGCGCCGGCGACGGGCGACGGTTCTGCCGGGTCCCCCTTCGTGCGCGACTGGTCGACGGCGCCGGCGGTCTTCACGGCGTCCGCCGTCCGCGAGATCGACGCCCTCGGCGATCTGCACGGAGATCTGGACGTGGCGGTCCGCGTGTTGTCCGCGGCCGGGCTGATCACGAAGAGCTCGCCCTTTCACTGGGCGGGGGGCGATCGCGTCCTGATCGTCACCGGCGACGTCATCGACAAGGGGACGTCGGCCCTCCCCATCATCGACCTGCTCCAGTCGCTGGAGGTCGAGGCGCGGGCCGCAGGGGGCGCCGCCGTCGTCCTGCTCGGGAATCACGAGGCCGAGTTTCTGGCCGATCCGCACGACTCGAAGTCGAACGTCTTCCAGGCCGAGCTCGCGTCCCGCGGCTTCGATCCTGGGCAGGTGGCCGCGGGCGCCGGCGCCTACGGGACGTGGCTCTCGACCCGGCCGGTCGCCGCCTCGATAGACGGCTGGTTTTTCTGTCACGCGGGCGCCAGCGGCAAGATCAGCCTGTCGACGCTGGATCTGAAGTTCCGCGCCCTGTTCGGCACGGCGGTGACGGAGGAGGGCGGGCGGGTCGGGTTCAAAATGCCCTTCCTGACGGGCGACGACAGCCTGCTCGAGGCGACCGAGTGGTGGAAGGACGGGACGGGCGATCCGCGGGCCACGATCGACGCCTCCTTGAGCGCCCTGCCTGCGGCGCACGTCGTATTTGGCCACGACCCAGGCGATCTCGAGTTCCCGGGTGACCCGGCCGGCGACCGCATGAAGGGCCAGATGGTCTCTCGATACGAGGGGCGCCTGTTCGCCATCGACGTGGGGATGTCGTATGCGGTCGGGTACTCGGAGGGGGCCCTGCTGCGGATCACGCCCGGCCCCCCCGAACGGGCCGTCGTGGTGACCGCGGACGGAGAATCGAAGCCCCTCTGGCCGTGAGACCCGGGAGCCGGGCCCCACCCGGCCGGGGCGAACTTTTCTTCGACATTTGGCGCCAAGAAGGCACTGAGCTGTTTCAGAAATGTCACGGAACGGCTTTCCTCTGCCATCCGGTCTGGCGGGGCCGCGGGTCATGGCCCGCGACCCAGACCGCTTCGAGCTCAAGTACTGGGTGCCCGAAGAGCTGGTCCCGCGCCTCGTCGAGTATGCGGCGCCGTACTTGATGCTCGATCCCCACGGCGTGAAGGGCGCGGATCGGCAGCAGTGGAACACGTCCCTCTATCTGGAGACGCGCGGCCTCGACCTCTTCCGCGCGCACGTCGATTCGTACGCGGACCGGTACAAGCTCCGGGTGCGCGCGTACGGCGATCCGCCGAGCGGCCTGGCCTTCTTCGAGATGAAGCGGAAGCTCGACAACCGATGCGTGAAGACGCGCGCGGCGGTCCCGCTCAAGGAGGTGAAGCCTCTCATCGAGGGCATGTACACCGAGCTGCCGGCGATCCTGTCGCCCCTCGACCGGCGACACCTCGAGGCGTTCCTGTACGCGATGACGGTCACCCAGGCGGCCCCCTACGTCCTGGTCCGCGCGTACCGCGAGTCCTATTGCTCCAGGGACCACCTGGAGGACGTGCGCATGACGCTCGATCGCCGGATCGGCTTCCAGCCAGTCTGCGTCCCCGACCTGTGCGGCGCCCCCGACGCGTGGTCCCCGATCAACGGAGAGCGGCAGCACGGGCGAAGAGGTCCCCAGGTGCTGGTCGAGCTGAAGTTCCCCGGGGTCGCTCCGTACTGGATGAGGAAGGTCATCGACCACCTCGAGCTGGAGCGCGTCGCCTACTCGAAGTACGTCTCGTCGGTCCGGGCCATGCTCGAGCAGCCGGGCTTGGATCTGTCCATGTGGGACGCCGCGGGAGCCCGTTACTCGTGACGCCGCGGATCGAGCTGGAAGGGGTCCTGGCGTCGCTGTTCCTGGCGTTCACGCTCGGCACGGTGGTCGCCTGGGTCTACTCGTTCACGCACACGAGCCTGTCGTATCTGCGGGGCTTCACCCAGAGCTTGGCCCTGGGCGGAATCATCGCCGCAGGCGTCATGATGGCGATCGGGGACGACGTGGCCCGGGGGCTCGGGGTGGTGGGGGCGCTGACGATCGTGCGCTTTCGAACGACCATCAAGGACACCCGGGACCTCATGTTCGTCTTCGCGTCGCTTGGAACCGGGATCGCCGCCGGCGTGCAGAGCTACACCATAGCCATCGCGGGCACCGCGGTGTTCTCGGTGGCGGTGCTGTTCATGCACTGGACCTCGTTCGGGACCCACCGGCAGTTCGACGCCGTCCTGCGGCTCCGGATGCCGAGCAGCGGCGCCGAGCAGCCGGCCTTCGCGGAGACGATCCGGAAGTACTGCCGCCGCTTCGTGCTGGTCAACCTCCGCGACGTGGGGAGCGATCTCTGCGAGCACTCCTACCAGGTCGAATTCACCAACCCCCAGGCCCGGTCCAAGCTGATTCACGCGGTGAATGCCCTGCCGGGCGCGAGCGGCGCGACTTTGCTGCTGCAGGACTCGTCGCTGGAGCTATGACGCGCGCCAAGGTTCGATGGGTCGCTCCCCTGGCCGCGCTCGGGGCCGGCAGCGCCTTCTGGTTCCTGAGCGGCGGCGGCGCGCTGTCGCCGGTCGTCTCGGGCTACGCCGACCTGGTCGATCATCCGGTGGCGCCCCTGCAGGCCGGCCGCGTCGCCCGCGTGGTGACGCGCGTCGGGCAGACGGTTCGCGTGGGCGAGGCCGTCGCCGTGATGGACACGCGGGAGCTGGACCTGCGCCTGCGGGGCGCGCGCGCTGCCCTGGCCGAGACCGAGGCCGCCTTGGTGGCCGAGGAGATCGACGCGCGGGCCGCCGTGGCCCGGGCCGAGCTGCTCGTGCTCAAGACCCAGACCTCCGCCACGCGCGATCGGGCACAGCTCGTCGAGGTCAGGCAACAGCTGTCGCGCCTGAAGAAGCTCGCCGAGGAGAAGCTGGTCCAGGCGCAGGACGTCGAGCGCGCCCGCCTGCTGGAGGCCCAGCTCTCGGCCAGCGTCGATATGTACGACACGGCCAACAAGGAGCACCAGGCGGGCCTGGGGCGCACGATGCGGGAGAACGTCACCAACCAGCAGGTGGCGCGCCGGCTCGAGCCGCTGCGCGAAGCCGTCCATCAGAAGGAAGCGGCGCTGCGTCTGGCGGAGCTGGCCCTGGCCGAGGCGACCCTGCGGGCGCCGGTCGACGGGACCGTCTCGCTGATCGTCCACCACGAAGGGGACACCGTGCCGGCGGCCACCGAGATCGTGCGGGTCACCAGCGCTCGTCCGGGCGTCGTCGTGTGCTGGCTGCCCGAGAAGATGGCCGAACGGGTCGCCGTGGGCTCGACCGCCGAGCTGCGGAGGACCGGGTTCCTCGCGAAGGCGTTCCCCGGCGAGGTGGAGGGGCTGGCGCCGGAGATCGAGGAGTTGCCGGTTCGCGCCCGCGTGTCACCGGCCGTCCCCGCGTGGGGGCGGCGCCTCGTGATCGCGAGCAACCCCGATCGGCCGCTGCTGCCGGGCGAGGCCATCCGAGTTCGCTTCCGCGACCGTGGGCCCGCGACGCTGGCGATGCGGGCGCCGGCTGGCGCGTCGGCGGCTGGACGCGGGAACGAGTCCCCGCAGGCGGTGGCTCCGGTGCCGGAGCGCGCGCCCTCGGTCGCCGACGCGGCGGTGGCCCCGCCCCAGCCGGCCCGAGCCCCGCGAGCCACGGCCACGGCCGGC
>Ga0068853_100004649_pt1 | contig 10647 bp, 8 predicted proteins | sample KBSCornC32_FD_65655 | JGI IMG/M metagenome (GOLD analysis project Ga0068853, IMG submission 65655) | Corn rhizosphere microbial communities from Kellogg Biological Station, Michigan, USA - KBS Corn C3-2 | ecosystem: Host-associated > Plants > Roots > Rhizosphere > Soil ... | reverse complement strand
ATCGGGGTCGAGGAGCGAGAAGAGCCGGTAGCCGCCGGAATCGCGGCTCTCCGAGACCCGGCAGCGGCGACGCCCGAAGGGGGCGGTCATCGCGCCTGCTTGGCCCGCTCCAGGCCGTGGATCTCCTGCAGGGAGCGAACCTCGGAGTCGCCTTCGATCTTGGCCGCGATCGCGCGCACGGCGGCGGTGGCGCCGGTCATCGTCGTCACACAAGGGATGTTGTGACGCACCGCGGCAGTGCGGATCTCATAGCCGTCGGCACGGGCGCCCGAGCCGGTTGGGGTGTTGATCACCAGGTTGCAGCGGCGCTCGCGAATCAGGTCAACGACATGGGGCGAGCCCTCGGCGATCTTGTTGATCGGCGTGACCGGCACGCCCATCGTCGAAATCGCCTGGGCAGTGCCGCCGGTGGCGATCAGCTCGAAGCCGAGGTCGTGGAGCTGGGTGGCGATCTGGGTTGCTGCCGGCTTGTCGGTGTCGGTGACGGTGATGAACACCGCCCCCTCAGTCGGCAAAGAGACTCCGGCCGCCGCCTGCGCCTTGCCGAAGGCGGTCGGGAAGTCCTCGGCGATGCCCATCACCTCTCCTGTGCTCTTCATCTCTGGCCCCAGCACCGAGTCGGCGCCGGCAAAGCGGGCGAAGGGCAGCACCGCCTCCTTGACGCTGACCAGGCCGGCAGGCGGCTCGCGCAGCTCTTGGTCGGCGAGCTTCTCCCCCAGCATCAGGCGCGCCGCCAACTTGGCGAGCGGCACGCCGGTCGCCTTCGAGACGAAGGGGACCGTGCGCGAGGCGCGCGGGTTTGCCTCGATCACGTATAGCTCGCCGGCGGCGACCGCGTACTGGATGTTGATCAGGCCGACGACGCCGAGCTCGAGGGCGATCCGTTTGGTCGTCGCCCGGATCTGGTCCAGCATCTCGACGCCGAGGCTCATCGGCGGGATCACGCAGGCCGAATCGCCGGAATGGACGCCCGCCTCCTCGACGTGCTGCATGATCCCGGCGACGTAAGCGTCGCTGCCATCGGCGAGAGCGTCGACGTCGACCTCGATCGCGTTCTCGAGGAAGCGGTCGAGCAGCAGCGGGTGCTCCTGGTCGGCCTTGACATTGGCGTCGAGGTAAGTGGTCAGGTCGTCGATCGAGTAGCAGATCTCCATCGCCCGGCCTCCGAGCACGTAGGAGGGCCGGACGAGCAGGGGGAAGCCGACTTTCTCGGCGATCACGACAGCTTCGTCGGCCGAGAGCGCCGTGCCGTAGGGCGGGTGCTTGACGCCGAGCTTTTGCAACAGGGCGCCGAAGCGGCCACGGTCCTCGGCCAGGTCGATCGCGTCGACCGGGGTGCCGAGCAGGGGAACGCCGGCCTCCTCGAGGGCGCGGGCCAGCTTCAGCGGGGTCTGACCGCCGAACTGGACGATTACCCCCTCGGGCCGCTCCTGCGCGCAGACCGCGAGCACGTCCTCGGCCGTCAGCGGCTCGAAGTAGAGGCGGTCCGAAGTGTCGTAATCGGTCGAGACCGTCTCCGGGTTGCAGTTGATCATCACTGCGTCGCGGTCGAGCTCGCGCGCGGTCATCGCCGCGTGCACGCAGCAGTAGTCGAACTCGATCCCCTGGCCGATCCGGTTCGGGCCGGCGCCGAGGATGACGACCGAGTCGCGCCCAGTTTGGCGGCGCACCTCGCTCGAGGCGACGCCGGCGGACGCTCGCTCGTGTGCTGAGTAGTAGTAGGGCGTAGCGGCCTCGAACTCGGCGGCACATGTATCGACCGACTTGTACACGCGCTCAAGCCCATCGGTGCCGTCCCCCTCGGTTGCCAGCGCCTGCAGCTCGCGAAGGAACCAGGGATCGACCAGGCAGCGCTCGTGCACGGCCTCGACGCCTAGGCCGCGGCGGAAGGCGGCGAGGATCAGGTCGAAGCGCTCGGCGCAGGGCTTCTCCAGCAGGGTGAGCAGCTCCTCGTCATCCTCCGGAACCTCGGCGGCGTCGTCGAGCTCGCGCGAGCGCATCGCCTTGGCGAAGGACTCGCGGAAGGTCCGGCCGATCGCCATCGCCTCGCCAACGCTCTGCATGTAGGTCGAGAGCTTGCCCTCAGTGCCGGGGAACTTCTCGAAGGCGAAGCGCGGGATCTTCGTCACCACGTAGTCGATCGTCGGCTCGAAGCTGGCCGGCGTGGCGCGGGTGATGTCGTTCGGTATCTCCTCCAGCGCGTAGCCGACGGCGAGCTTGGCCGCCATCTTGGCGATCGGGAAGCCGGTCGCCTTCGAGGCCAGGGCGGAGGAGCGCGAGACGCGCGGGTTCATCTCGATCACGGCGATTTCGCCGTTCTTTGGGTTGACCGCGAACTGCACGTTGGAGCCGCCGGTCTCGACTCCGACCGCGCGGATCACCTTGATCGCCTGATCGCGCAGGTCCTGGTAGAGCGCGTCGGTGAGGGTCTGGGCGGGGGCGACGGTGACCGAGTCGCCGGTGTGCACCCCCATCGGGTCGACGTTCTCGATCGAGCAGATGATCACGACGTTGTCGTTGTGATCGCGCATCACCTCGAGCTCGAACTCGCCCCAGCCGATCACCGACTCCTCGACCAGCACCTGGTTGATCGGGCTGGCGGCGAGGCCCTCGGAGACGACCTGGCGCAACTCGGTCTCGGTCTCCCCAACACCGCCACCCTGTCCCCCCATGGTGAAGGCGGGTCGGACGATCGCCGGCAGGGTGATGCGGCCGTCGGCGAGCGCCGCCTCGACCTCGCCGAGCGTCTCCACGGTCATCGACCACGGGATGCGCAGGCCCGCCTCGTTCATCGTCTGGCGGAACTCCTCGCGGTCCTCGGCGCGGCGGATCGCGGCGTGGTCGGCGCCGATCAGCTCGACCCCGTGCTTCTCCAGGGTGCCGTCCTCGTAAAGGGTCATCGCCAGGTTGAGCGCGGTCTGGCCGCCGAGTGTCGGCAGCAGCGCGTCGGGCTGCTCCTTTTCGATGATCCGCGTCACCGGGCCCGGCAGCAGCGGCTCGATGTAGGTCGCGGTGGCGAACTCTGGGTCGGTCATGATCGTCGCCGGGTTGGAGTTGACGAGGATCACCTCGTAGCCCTCCTCGAGCAGCACCTTGCAGGCCTGCACGCCGGAGTAGTCGAACTCGGCCGCCTGGCCGATCACGATCGGCCCCGAGCCGATCAGGAGGATCTTCTCGATGTCGGTGCGCTTAGGCATGAGCAAGCTCCAGGAAGGAATCGAACAGGTGGCGGGCGTCGTGGGGGCCGGGGCCGGCCTCGGGGTGGTACTGGACCGTCGCCGCCCCGACCTCCTTCAGCACCAGGCCCTCGACCGTGCGGTCGTAGAGATTGAGGTGGGAGAGCTCGGCGGCGCCGAAGTCGGTCTGCCAGCGAACCGGCTCGTCGGCCTCGATCCGCGGCTCACCGCCGGGGCCCTGCACGGCGAAGCCGTGGTTCTGCGAGGTGATGTCGATCCGACCCGTCGCCAGCTCCTTGACCGGGTGGTTGGCGCCGCGGTGCCCGAAGGGCAGCTTGAAGGTCTCGAGGCCGACCGCGCGGCAGAGCAGCTGGTGGCCGAGGCAGATGCCGAAGAGGGGCTTTTGGCCGACCAGCTCGCGAACGGTCTCGACGACGTAGCCGAGAGCAGCTGGGTCGCCGGGACCGTTAGCGAGGAAGACGACGTCGGGCTCCTCGGCCAGGACCTGCTCCGGCGAAGATGTGCAGGGCAGCAATGTGAGCTGGCAGCCGCGCTCGCGCAGCTGGCGGACGATGTTGAGCTTGATCCCGGTGTCGATGCCGACCACGTGCGGGCCGCCCTCGCCAGCGAAGCGAACCGGCTCGACGGGTGTGACGGTGCGGGCGAGGTCGGCGCCGTCCATGGTGGGCTCGGCGACGACGCGCTCGCGCGCCTCGGACTCCGGCGTGTCGGCGGGAAAGATGCCGCCGCGCATCGCGCCGCGGTCGCGGATGTGGCGGACGACCGCGCGGGTGTCGACGCCGCCGATGGCGGGCACGCCGCAGTCGGCGAGCCAGTCGAGCCAGCCACCCTCGGCGGTGGCGACGTCCTCGCCGTTCTTGGGATCGCGCATGACGACGCCGCGAGCGTGGGCGCGGTCGGACTCCATCGCCGCCACCGAGACGCCGTAGTTGCCGATCAGGGGATAGGTGAAGACGATGATCTGGCCGGCATAGGAAGGGTCGGTAACCGACTCCTGGTAGCCGGTCATCGCCGTGTTGAAGACGACCTCCCCGGTTACGGCACCCTCGGCCCCGCAGGAAATCCCGTCGAATCGAGCCCCGTCCTCGAGCAGCAGGAACCCCTCGCTCATGCGGCAACTCCCATCGAGAAGGAGCGGAGGCGGTAGGCGACCTGGCCGCCGGCGACGGTCATCAGGACGCGGCCGGTCAGCTCCTTGCCGGCGCACCAGGAGTTGGAGGAGCGGCTCTCGTAGCCGTCCTCGCCGACCGTCCAGCGGGCCGAGAGGTCGCAGAGGGCGATGTTGGCCTCGCTGCCCAGCGCCAGCGAAGGACGCTCAACCCCGAACGGCTCCGCGCCGCCGGCGAGGCGCTCGATCAGCGGCCCGAGCTCGATCGTGCCCGGCAGGACCAGCTCGGTGTGGAGCGCCGCAAAGGCGGTCTCCAGACCGGTGACGCCCATCGCCGCCTGCTCGAAGGGCACTTCCTTTTCCTCAGCCGCGTGAGGAGCGTGGTCGGTGGCGATGCACTCGATCGTACCGTCGCGCAGGCCTTCGATCAGGGCCTGGCGGTCGGTCTCGCTGCGCAGCGGGGGGTTCATCTTGAAGCGCTGCGGGTCGAGGCTGCGCACCTCCTCGTCGGTGAGGCAGAGATGGTGTGGCGATGCCTCGCAGCTGATCTGCACCCCGGCGGCCTTGGCGGCGCGCACCGCTTCGACCGACTCGGCGGCAGAGAGGTGCTGGACGTGAATGCGGCCGCCCTCGTAGCGGGCCAGGGCGGCGTCGCGGGCGATCATCGTCGACTCCGAGACGGAGGGAATGCCCTCGAGGCCGAGCGCCGCAGAGACCGGGCCCTCGTGCATGACGCCGGCGCCGGAGAGCTCCGGGTCCTCCTCGTGCAGGGCGATCGTGCCGCCGCAGAGCCGCTGGTACTGCAGCGCCCGGCGCAGCACCCGGGCGCTGCGAATCGGCAGGCCGTCGTCGCTGAAGCCGGCGGCGCCGGCGTCGCGCAGCGAAGCCATCTCGGTCAGCTCCTCCCCCTCCATCGCCCGGGTGACCGTCGCGAGGAAGCCGACCTTGACCGCGGCGGCGGTCCCGGCCTCGGCAAGCAGGGCCTCGACGTCGGCGGGCGTGGAGACCGGAGGCTCGGTGTTGGCCATCGCCAGGACGCCGCAGTAACCACCGGCGGCGGCGGCGCGGGCCCCTGTCTCGATGTCCTCCTTGTGCTCCTGGCCGGGCGTGCGCAGGTGGACGTGGGGGTCGAAGAAGGCCGGGAAGGCGTGCAGGGCGCCGGCATCGATCTCCTCGATGCCATCGGCGTTGGCCTCGCCGGGGGCGACCAGCTCGGCGATCACGCCATTGCGGACGACGATGTCGTGCTTGGCGTCGATTCCCGCAACGGGATCGAGCACCGTGGCCTCGCGCAGGACCAGGCTGGCGCTCTCTCCGGCGCGCATCTGCAGCCGCGGAGCGCTCACGCGGGCTGTCCGATCGGGGTCGCGTGGCCGTTACCGGCGACCGGAGCCGGCTCCTGATCGCCGGCGGCGAGCAACTCGTAGAGAATCGCCATCCGCACGACCAGACCAGAGGCGACCTGCTCGGCGATCAGCGACTGCGGCGAGTCGATCACCTCGCCGGAGAGCTCAACCCCGCGGTTGACCGGGCCGGGGTGCATCAGCAGCTGGCGCGAGCCGAGGCGGCGCGAGTCGATCTGGAAGTGGGCCGCGTACTCGCGGATCGAGGGCACGAAGCTCTCGTTCATGCGCTCGCGCTGCAGGCGCAGCGCGTAGACGACGTCGGCCTCCCCCAGCCGCTCCAAAGAGTGCTCGACCTCGCAGCCGAGCTGCTCGAGGCCGCGGGGGATCAGCGCCGGCGGGCCGCAGACGGTGAGCTCGGCCCCCATTGCCTTGAAGGCGATCAGGTTGGAGCGGGCGACGCGGCTGTGCAGGACGTCGCCGACGATCCAGATCCGCTTGCCCTCGAGCGAGCCGAGACGGCGGCGCAGGGTGTAGACGTCGAGCAGCGCCTGACTCGGATGCTCGTGCTTGCCATCGCCGGCGTTGACGACGGCGGCGTCGGCCCAGCCGGCGACGAGCTGAGCGGCGCCGGCGTAAGGATGGCGCAGCACGATCGCCGCCGGGTCGTAGGCGGAGAGCGTGGCGACGGTGTCCTTGAGCGACTCGCCCTTGTCGACCGAGGACCCCGCCGCCTTGACCGAGACGAGGTCGGCCGAGAGACGCTTGGCGGCAAGCTCGAAGGAGGAGCTGGTGCGGGTGCTCGCCTCGTAGAAGAGGGTGACGACGGTGCGGCCGCGCAGGGTCGGCACCTTCTTGATGTCGCGGCGGCCGACCTCGGCGAAGCTCTCGGCGCGGTCGAGGATCGCCTCGATCTCGACTTTGGAGAGCTGCTCGATCGAGAGCAGGTGCCTCATACCTCAACCTCCACGGGCCGGGGATCCGCGATCGCGACCTCGTCGCTGCCGTCGAGCTCCTCGAGGTGCACGTTGACCCGCTGCTCGCGACCGGTCGGCAGGTTCTTACCGACGTAGTCGGGCCGAATCGGCAGCTCGCGGTGGCCGCGGTCGCACAGGACGGCGAGCTGGACCCGCTGGGGGCGACCGTAGTCGAAGAGGGCGTCGATCGCGGCCCGCACGGTGCGTCCGGTGAAGAGAACGTCGTCGACCAGCACCACTGTGCGGCCGGCGAGGTCGAAGTCGATGTGAGAGGCGTGGACGACCGGCTGGGAGGCGGGTGACTTGGCGCCGACGTCGTCGCGGTAGAAGGAGATGTCGATGTCGCCGATCGGCACCTCGGTGCCGGTCAGCTCGGCGAGCGAGGCGTGCAGGCGCCGGGCGAGGAGGGCACCGCGGGTGTGGATGCCGACGATCGCCAGAGTCGCGGGGTCCGGGTTCTTCTCGGCGATCTCGTGGGCGATCCGCCGCAGCGTTCGCCTCAAATCGTCGCGCTGGAGCACGACCGTCTCGTTCACTTGGGTTGTTTCCTTCCTGGCCTCACGGGGCCTGGTTAAAGGACGGCTCGCAGCCTAGCAGCGGTGGGTGACTGCTTTTGGGCCTAACCCGCTATTTCGGGCTCCGGCTCGGATCGTTCGCGTGCTCCGTTAGGCACGAGCTCCGGCTCTCCGCGCTCTGGGAAAGGGATCTCGATCAGGTCGAAATCTTTGGGCGCGACGCAGTCCTCGAATACCTCCCGGGCCTCGTCGAGCACCGTGCCGACGTGGTAGCGCGAGGAGATATGGACCAGGGCCAGCATCTTGACGTGGGCCTCGCGGGCGACCGCGGCTGCCTGGCCGACCGTGGAGTGGCCGGTGTCCGCGGCACGCTGGGCCTCCTCCTCGGAGAAGCTGGCGTCGTGGACCAGCAGGTCGGCGTCGGCCGCCGCCGCCACGGTCGAGTGACAGGGAGCGGTATCGCCGGAGATCGCGACGATGCGCCCCGGGCGCGGCTCCCCCATCACGTCCTGCGGGCGCACCGTCCCGTCGCTCCCTTCCACCTCCTCCCCCCTCTGCAACGCCGCGAAAGCGGGTCCTTCGGCCACGCCGAGCCGCTTCGCCTCGTCGGGATCGAAGCGGCCGGGACGCTCCTCCTCGATCAACACGTAGCCATTGGACCTGACGCTGTGCTCCACCGCGAACGCCTGTACCTCGGCGCCCTCATGGCGCACCGCTTCGCCGGGGTCGATTTCGATCAGGTCGATGCTGTAATCGGTACGCCCGATCAGGCGGCCGAGCGTTTTGAAGAGGTCGCGCAGCCCGCGCGGCCCGTAGATCGTCAGCGGCTCCTCGCGGGAGGTCAGGTCATAGGTCTTGAGCAGGCCAGGCAGACCGAGGATGTGATCGGCGTGGAAGTGGGTGAGGAAGATCTCGTCGACCTGCGCCAGGCCCAAGGAGCGCTGCAACTGCCGTTGGGTCCCTTCACCGCAGTCGAACATCAGTCGCTGGCCGCCGCGGACCAGCATCACGCTCGCGGTCGAGCGCCGCGCCGAGGGCACCGATCCGCCGGTGCCGAGGAAGATCGCCGAGAGATCCATGCGAGCCTGCGAGCCTACGCGACGCGGCAGCTCCGCTACCCGAAGCTAGACTGGCCGTTGAGCGCCCGTAGCTCAGCTGGATAGAGCGTTCGCCTCCGGAGCGAAAGGTCACAGGTTCGAATCCTGTCGGGCGCGTCTCCACCGATCTTGGATCAGGCGACCTTGAAGCGGGCGCGCCACTCGTCGCGATCGAACTGCGCCGGCTCGGTCTCGGCGAGGAAGTCCTCGAGCACGGCGATGAAGTGGCCGGGCTGCTCGATCTGAGGTAGGTGCCCCACCCCGTCGAAGACCTCCAGCTTGCTGCCGGGAAGGGCGCGGTGGGCATCTTCGCCGTGGCGGACAGGGATGATCGGATCGCGGGCGCCCCAGACGATCAGCACCGGGACCGACTCCGCCAGATAGAAGCGGTCGGCGGCGGATACCCGCTGACCCTCGGTGTCGACCACGGAGCGCAGGGTCGCGAGGAAGGCCTTGCGGCGGGCCGGCTCGGCGAGCGAGCCGTAGCCGCGGGCGACCTCGGCGACGTCTGCGGCCGGCTTCATGCCGAGCTTCGAGAGGCCGTTGCCGATCGCGCCACCGAGCTTTTGGCCCGTGGCGGCCGTGGCGGCGATGAAGAGATCGGCGCCGGGCAGGGCCGCGGCGCGCAGGACGGGGCTCACCTCGAGCCCGAGCCCGCCACTCGAGACGAGGACGAGGCGCTCGACCAGCTCGGGGAACTGGTAGGAGAACTGCATCGCGATGCCGCCGCCGAGCGAGTGGCCGACGAGGGTTGCCCGCTCGTGGCCGAGGACGAGCAAGAGGTCGCGCAGCCCGGCGGCGAGGTTGCCAAGTGAGTAATCGCCCGGCCCCCCGGCCGAGAGACCGTGCCCCGGGAGATCGGGGGCGATCACGGTGTTGTGGCGAGCCAGCGGCTCGAGCACGCTGCGCCAGTTCTCACAGGTGCCCGCCATGCCGTGAATCAGCAGCAGCACCGGCCCCTCGCCGCCAACGAGATAACCGCTCTCGCGGCCGTGCAGGGTCACCGTCTCGAAGCTGATCTCACCCAGGTCGGATGGCGTTGCGCGCTTGGTCACGCCTAAACGGTAGCTTGCGGCCCAGCCGTGGCCGACGAACGTAAAGACCGTCCCCCGCGTGGTGCCCTGATCGTCGTCGCAATCGGGCTGATCGCCTGCGTTGCCGCTGCCCTGCTGTCCACCGACAAGGCGAGTGGCGAAGCTGCCCAGCTCGAATGGGTGAGGAAGGTGCCGATCGCAGACTCCAAGCCGGTGCCCCTGTCGGGCGGCGGCACGATGCAGCTGACCGATGGCGCGATCCGCACCACCGGAACCAACGTCAGCGGCTACTCGCTCTTCCGCGTCTCCTCGCGGGTTAGGATCGACGCGGGCGCTCCCGTGGGCGGCGGCCGCATCACCTGCGCAGTGAGTGGCGACGGGCGGGCGGAAATCTCGCAGAGCGCGGGTGGCCTGCGCGCCACCTACCCGCGCTCGAGCACCGGTCTCTACAACCAGGAAGTGCCGGAAGTGATCCTGCTCGACTTCAGCTCGCACGCCACGGAACTCGCGGTGCTCGAACTCGACGGCCTGCCCGCGCACTTCAGCACCGAGAAAGGCGTCAAGCTCGAATGGCCCGAATACCAGCCCGGCGTCGAGCATCTCGAATACTTCCTGCCCGCCGGTAAGCCGAAGCAGGACCTCGTGCTGCCGTTCGAGACGGTCTGGCGGACGACCTCCCCCCCGGGCGCGAAGGTCGCCTGCACCCTGACCACCAGCGCCGGCAAGGCGACGGCGCGCACCGCGGCAGCGCTGCGGAGCATCCCACCGCCGATCGACGAAGAAGCCGAAGAAGAAAAGCAGGAAGAACGCGCGGAAGAGGAATCGGAAGCCGAAAAGGACTGAGCGGCGCGATCAGCCCTGCGGCGCGACGAGCAGCTCGGGACCTTCCTCGCTGCCCTTGCCGACCTTGTTCAGCTTCGGGTTGGCCGGCGCGCTTTCCATCCGCGAAGCCGGCAGCGGTGCGCACATCGCCACCGCGTCCTCGAACTCGAGGTCGGGACGTAGCCAGGCCGCCTCGGCCTCCGCGTTGGGCAGGATCGCCGGCATCCGGTCGTGGACCTCGGCGACCAGCTCGTTCGGGGTCGTGGTGACGATCGTGCAGCTGTAGAGCCAGCCGTCGTCGAAGCCGCGGTCCTCAGGGTCTTCCCACTCCTTGCGGGTGCAGAGGCCGGCGAAAGCGAAGGTCTCGCCGCCGTCGACGGTGAAGCGCCAGGGCTGACGCGGCTGCTTCGGGTCCTCCGCCTTCATCCACTCGTAGAAACCGTCGGCGACGATCAGGCAGCGATGGCGGAACTTGCCGACCAGCGGCGAGTAGGCGCGACTGGAAGAGAGGTTCTCGGCCTTGGCATTGATCATCCGGTAGCCGACTTTGAGGT
>Ga0068853_100004641_pt1 | contig 10652 bp, 7 predicted proteins | sample KBSCornC32_FD_65655 | JGI IMG/M metagenome (GOLD analysis project Ga0068853, IMG submission 65655) | Corn rhizosphere microbial communities from Kellogg Biological Station, Michigan, USA - KBS Corn C3-2 | ecosystem: Host-associated > Plants > Roots > Rhizosphere > Soil ... | reverse complement strand
AGGGCGGTGGGTAACGCCCACCCGGGGAAACCCGCGGGAAAGTGCCACAGAAATGACACGGCCGATGGCGCGGCCACACGTGAGCCGCGTACAGGCAAAGGTGAAATGGTGCGGTAAGAGCGCACCGGCGTCGCGGTGACGCGGCGGCCAGGCAAACCCCGCCCGGTGCAAGGCCAAGCAGGACCGTCGACCCTGCCCGGCGAGGTCCAGGTAGGCCGCAGGCCGCCTCGGCGGCCCCCGGGACTTCGGTCCCGGTGAGACAGATAGTCGCTCCCGACAGGATCCGGCTTACAGGCCCGCTAACGAAAAGGCCCTCGAAAGGGGGCCTTTTCCACGCCTGCAAGATTTCTGTCTTAGCGTTTGCTAATCTGCCGCCAACTTCCGCTGAATCTTCGCCTACATATTCGCGAAGAGCGGGGGACCCAATTGTTGGGGCGAATCGTCGGCATCTGCCACGTAGCGCAGCTCTTTCAGCGCGAGCCCGTCAGCTAACCCCGTAAGCGTCGTAAAGAGCTATGAAGACAGGCAGGAACCGCCACGGGCGGAAAGATCATTCACGGCATGGGCACGCTGCGCGCGCGCACCTCGGCCGACGGCTGCGCCGCATCTCCCTGGCGGCTGCGCTGCTCTCCCTGGCTCTCACCCCAATCGCGGCAGAGGCGCAGACCGGCGGCGCGGGCGCACCCACAGGCGAAGGGACCGCCACCTCCGGGGGCGCGGGCCTTATCTTCAGCGCCCCTATGCGCTCGGCCGGGGCCACCTGGTACGGGCCGGGTCTCTACGGCAATGGCACCGCCTGCGGTCAGACCCTGCGGCCGGGCACGATCGGCGTCGCCCACCGCACCCTGCCCTGTGGGACCACGGTCAAGATCAACTACCACGGCCATTCCCTGGTCACCAAGGTGATCGACCGTGGCCCCTACACGCCGGGCAACGATTTCGACCTCACCAACGGCGCCCGGCTCGCGCTTGGCTTCGAAGGAGTTGGGAAGGTTCGCTACGCGGTCGCTGTCGGCTCCTCTGGCTAGCGCGACTAAGCAGGATTTCTCGGTTTGACGGTAAATCTGCCCCGGAACGGGCAGGTTTCCAACGAGAGGAGCTTTTGAATGTCGAGGTCTTTGCAAGCAGCCATCTACGCCGGGCTGCTGATGCTCCTCGTCGTCTTCGCCGGCACCGCCGGTGCTGCCGCAGGTGACAGCGAAACCGCCCAGACCACGGTCGTGCTCGGCGAAACCGCAACGATGCCGGATCCGTCCTGCCCCGAGTCTCCCTGCCAGGCGATCGGCAGCGTCACGGGCTTCCAAGTCAGCACCAGCCAGGGCTCGCTGCCCTTCCGCGTTCGCAAGGACGGCAAGATCAAGTCCTGGACGCTGACCCTCTCGGAGCCGACCAGCAGTCAGCGCTCCTTTTTCAACGGCTTCTTCGGCACCCCGCCCGAGGCACGCCTGGCGATCCTGCGCCGCGTGGCGGGCACCAACCCGCCCCGCTACGCCCTCCGTGCCCAGGGCTCGGTCCACGTCCTCAGCCCTTACCTGGGCCAAACCGTCAAATTCGGCGCCTCCCTTCGCGTCAAAGCAGGCGACATCATCGGCATCACGGTCCCCACCTGGGCCCCGGCCTTCGCCCAAGGCCAGCCTTCGAGCGATGCCTGGCGCGCCAGCCGCGAAGTCGGCAAGTGCGTCAACTCAACTGACGTCCGCCAGGGCGAACCGCAGGAAAAGGTCGGCAGCCGCGCGGAATACGGTTGCCGCTATTCCACGGCCCGCCTGCTCTACACCGTCACGGTCGTCGAGGACTGAAACCGCCGGAGGGTCTGGAGCCCATTCCCAAAACGCTCGGCAGGAGCCTCGCTTGAGTGTTTTGGGAATGGGCTCCAGACCCTCTCTCAGCTTCGAGCCCTTCGGTCGCGCGTCACCGGATGAGGCCGACCCCCGGGATAGCGGTCGATTGAGCTTCCTGCCTAAGCTCGCCCGGGATATTCCTCGGCTGGCAAGCGCATAGAGAGCCCGAAGCCGGTCCTCAAAACACTCCAGCGAGGCTCCCGCCGAGCGTTTTGAGGACCGGCCCCGGGCTCTCCACCGCTACGCAACCGAAGGAAGAACCCGCGGCCCGCTCTGATCTTTCGGAAGCTCCGCTGCCCCCGCGATCAAGCTCTGAAACTCGTTCAGCACCAGGTGCGCGACCGCCTCCAGCAGCTCCTCGTCGCTCCAGCCGATCTCACGCGCCTCCTCGTGGAGGTGGAGCGGGGGGTGGCCGTTGGCCTCCAGCGCTCCGTGCAGGTACTCGAGCAGGGCTGCCTCTTTGGGGTCGCCCGAGTTGAAGCTGCGCGCTCTCGAGACCTCGTCGAGGCCGAGGCCGGCGCTGCGCGCCGACTTGGCGTGCTGGGCGATGCTGTAGGTGTCGTCGCGATACTCGGCGACCGCGAGGGCGATCCGCTCGCGCGTGGCTCGGGGCAGGACCCCGCCGCGAAGCTCCGAGCGCATCCGCGTGTAGGCGCGCAGGACTGCTGGAGCCCCCGCGAGGACGCCGACGAACTTCGTCACCGCGCCACCCGTGGCCTGGATCGTTTTGATCAGCGGGGCGCTCTCCTCGGGGGCCGTCAACTCGTCGTGGATCTGGAACCTGCTGACATCTGTTTTAACTGTCACGTGGCATCCGCCTCCGGCTCTGCTGGGGATTCCGCTTTACAGAGCCCTTAATTGGCCTTTACTTTACTTTCAGCCGTCTACTTACGTCTCGTAAGTTATACCTGGTTTTATGTCGCCCTGCAAGCAGCATGAAAGCAACCGCTCTTTACCCGAATACGAGCGCTTCTACCCAAGTGGTTCATTGCCTGACAGCGCGGGCCGGTTTGCAACGGAGCTTTGGCCTATCGTTGCCCGCTCGAAGCGGACAAGCGCAAGCCCAGGAGGACCCCGAACATGGCAGATCAACCGAAGAGCGCCGCTGACGTCATCGCGCTGGTCAAGGAAGCCGACGTCCGCTTCGTCCGGCTCTGGTTCACCGATGTGCTGGGACAGCTGAAGAGCTTCTCGATCAACGCGTCCGAGCTGGAGGACGCCTTCGAGGGCGGCATGGGCTTCGACGGTTCCTCGATCACCGGCTTCAACCCGATCGAGGAGTCCGACATGATCGCCATGCCCGACCCCTCGACCTTCGCCCTGATCCCGTGGCGGCCGGATGACGAGAACGCCGTGGCGCGGATGTTCTGCGACGTCCAGGTTCCCGGCGGCGAGCCGTATGAGGGCGACCCGCGCTGGATCATGAAGCGGGCGCTCAAACGGGCCGAGGGCATGGGCTTCGACGCCTTCAACATCGGCCCCGAGCTCGAGTTCTTCTACTTCCGCTCGGCCAAACCCGAGGGTGGTGTGCCCGAAGTCCTCGACGAGGGCGGTTACTTCGACCTGACCACGCTCGATGCCGGCTCCGACGTGCGCCGCGACACCGTCCTCGCACTGGAAAAGATGGGCATCCACGTCGAGTACACCCACCACGAGGTCGGCCCCTCCCAGCACGAGGTCGACATGCGCTACAAGGACGCGCTGGCGATGGCCGACGACTGCATGACCTACCGCATCGTTGTCAAGGAGTACGCGATGAAGTACGGCTGGCACGCGACCTTCATGCCCAAGCCGCTCTTCGGCGAGAACGGCTCCGGTATGCACGTCCACCAGTCGCTGACCAAAGACGGCAAGAACGCCTTCTTCGACCCCGACGACCAGTTCTTCCTCTCTGCCACCGCGAAGGCCTTCATCGCCGGGCAGCTCAAGCACGCGCGCGAGATCTCGCCGCTCTTCGCCCAGTGGGTCAACTCCTACAAGCGGCTCGTTCCCGGTTACGAGGCGCCGGTCTACCTCGCCTGGTCGCGCCGCAACCGCTCGGCGCTGATCAGGGTGCCGCTCTACCACCCGGGCAAGGAGGGGGCGACCCGCGCCGAGCTGCGCTGCCCCGACCCCGCCTGCAACCCCTATCTCTGCTTCGCCGGCATGCTGCAGGCGGGCCTGGAGGGGATCGAGAAGGGCTACGAGCTACCCGAGCCGATGGAGCAGAATCTCTACCACCTCTCGCCCGAGGAGCTCTCCCATCAGGGGATCGAGCAGCTGCCGGCGACGCTGGGCGAGGCGATCGAGGTCGCCGCCGACTCGGAGCTGGTGCTGCGCACCCTGGGCGAGCACACGTTTCGCCGCTTCGTCGAGATCAAGCGGCAGGAGTGGGACGAGTATCGGGTGCAGGTCACTCCCTTCGAGATCGAGCAGTTTCTGCCGATTCTCTGAGGCGGTGGGTGGGGGTCGGGGCGCCCCCTTCCAAAACGCTCGGCAGGAGCCTCGCTTGAGTGTTTTGGAAGGGGGCACCCCGACCCGACCGAGCCCGTCTCAGGGTTCTCGTCAGAGAGCTTGTTGCAGGGCTTCGGGGTCGGTGACGGGAGTGCGGCAGGTGAAGCGTTCGCAAACGTAAGCGGTCGGCTTGCCGTCGACCTCGCCCCGGTTCTGGAGTAGGGGAGGGGTGCCGCTGCCCTCGGGGCCGCCGGCGAGGACGACGTGGGGGCGGAACTCGCGGCGAACGACTGCCGCTAGCTCACCCAGGTCTTCGCCGACCAGCGCGACCTCCTTGGTGGGGGAGAGGTGGAAGTCGATTGCTCTAAGTAGGTGGGCGAAGGCCTCGGGGTGCTTCCCGGCGGAGTCGGAGAAGAGGCGGAAGACGCCCTCGGCCGCCTCCTCGTAAGCCCGCTTGCCGGTGAGGCCGCTGAGGCGCAGCAGGCCGAAGGCGGCGGCGGAGTTGCCGGAGGGGATTGGGTGGTCGCCGATCTCCTTGCGGCGGGCGATCAGCGATTCGTGATCATCGGCGGTGGAGAAGAAGCCACCGCGCTCGTCGTCGGCGAAGCGGGAGAGCAGGGCGTCGGCGAGCGCGCTGGCCCGCTCGAACCAGACGGTCTCGAAGCTCGCTTCGTAGAGCGTGAGCAGCGCCTCGAGCAGGAAGGCGTGGTCCTCGAGGTAGGCGTTGAGGTGGGCGCGGCCGTCCTTGTATGTGCGCAGCAGCGTTCCCTTCTCGTCGCGCAGCTCGTCCCAGACGAAGTCGGCGCAGGCGCGCGCCGCGGCGAGGTAGTCCTCCCGCCCGAGCACGGCGCCGGCCTCTGCCAGAGCGGCGATCATCAGCGCGTTCCAGGCGGTCAGTCGCTTGTCGTCGAGCCCAGGCCAGACGCGCTTGGCGCGGGCGGCGTAAAGCGTCCTGCGCATCTCGTCCAATCCCTCAGGCTCAGGGGAATCGGCACCGTCGGAGAGGTGGAGAATGTTCCGCCCCTCGAAATTGCCGCCCTCGCTGACCCCGTAGAACTGATTCAAGGTCTCGATCTGCTGGGTGGAGAACGCGATGCTGTTTGGCTCATCCTGCCTGAATTCGCCGAGCACGGCGCGGATCTCCTCGGGAGTCCAAACGTAGAAGCGGCCCTCCTTCCCCTCTGAGTCGGCGTCGAGGGCCGAGTAGAAGCCGCCCTCGGGGCCACGCATCTCGCGCAGGGCCCAGTCGAGCGTCTCCTCGCAGATGCGCCGGTAGCGATCGTGGCCGAGCCGCTGCCAGCCGTGCAGGTAAACGCGGGCCAGCAGGGCGTTGTCGTAGAGCATCTTCTCGAAGTGGGGCACCTGCCAGGCGGCATCGACCGAGTAGCGGGCGAAGCCGCCGCCGATCTGGTCGTAGATGCCGCCGGCCAGCATCGCGTCGAGCGTCAGCTCGGGGATCTCGGTCTCGCCACGGGCGAGCAGGAGCTCGATCGCGGAGGCGGGGGGGAACTTGGGAGCGCCGCCGAAGCCACCGCGCGCCCGGTCGGCGGCCATGCGCAGGCGCTCGATTGCCTCGTTGAGCATCGCTGCCTGCGGCGACGCGGCGGGCTCGACCCGGGCGATCGCGGCGAGGCGGGCGCGCATCTGCGGGGCTCGCTCTTCGATTTCGTCGCGCTTGCTCTCGAAGGCGTCGACCACGGCTTCCATCACCATGCGGAAGCTCGGCATGCCGCGGCTCTCGTCCGGAGGGAAGTAGGTGCCGCCGTAAAACGGCACGCCCTCGGGGTCGAGGAAGACCGTCATCGGCCAGCCCCCCTGGCCGCTGATCGCCTGCACCGCCTCCATGTAGAGGGAGTCGACGTCGGGGCGCTCCTCGCGATCGACCTTGACGTTGACGAAGTGCTCGTTCATGTAGGCGGCGGTCTCGGGGTCCTCGAAGGACTCGTGCGCCATCACGTGGCACCAGTGGCAGGCCGAGTAGCCGACCGAGAGCAGGATTGGACGGTCATCTTCACGGGCCTGTGTCAGGGCCTCCTCGCCCCAGGGGAACCAATCGACCGGGTTCTCGCGGTGCTGCAGCAGATAAGGGCTTGTCTCCTGCGCCAGTCGGTTGGCCATGGGCTCACGTTACCCGCCACGGCCGTGCAGCCAGCATGGACGATTGGCCGCTGACGATTGGCAATATCGCGTAGATGAAATTCGTACGCATTCTCGGTGCCCATGCGTGAGCCCCGATCCGAACCGCCGCGGAAAGTTCTAACTTCAGTGAGTTGAGCCGCGACACTCCCTCAATCCAAGGCGATCCGACGATCGAGTCGGTGCTCGCCAAGCTGGACCCCGAGGACCGAAAGGTCGTCGACGAAGCGCTTGCCAAGGCCCAGAAGACCGAGGCCGAGCTGCGCTACCTAGCCGATCATGACTCGCTGACCGGCCTGCTCGACCGCCGCCGCTTCCGCGCCGAGCTGGACCAGTTCGTCTCCTTCACCGGGCGCTACGGGGGCCAGGGGGCGGTGATGATCATCGACATCGACGGCCTCAAGGGGGTCAACGACAGCTTCGGCCATCACGCCGGCGACAACCTGATCCGCCACGTGGCCGCGATCATGCGCGAGCGGGTGCGCGCCACCGACATCGTCGCCCGCCTTTCCGGCGATGAGTTCGCCGTGCTGATGCCGCAGTCCGACACCGCCGGCGCCCTGCAGCTGGGGGAGGACCTGCGCGCCCAGGTGGCCGAGAATGCCACCGCCGGGCTGGACGTCGAGCAGGCGACGATCAGCGTCGGCATCACGATGTTCGGCGGCGAGCGCGGGATCGGCGCCGAGGCGGTCCTGGTCGCCGCCGACCAGGCGATGTATCGGGCCAAGGAAGAGGGTCGCAACCAAATCGCCCTCTTCCAGGATCCGAGCGAGCCGCAGCGCCAGCAGCTGCGACGCCAGACGACCAGCGCGCGGATCCGCGATGCGCTCACCCAGGACCGGCTCAGCCTGCATACCCAGCCGATTCGCTCGCTCGCCTCGGGCGGCATCGAGCGCTACGAGCTGCTGCTGCGGATGACCGGCGAGAACGGCGAGCTGCTGCCGGCTGCCTCCTTCATCGAGGCGGCCGAGCGCTCCGGCATGGTCCAGGAGCTCGACCGCTGGGTCGTCGCCAGGGCGCTCGGGCTGCTCGCTCAGCGCGAGCAGGATGGCGCCCCGGTCTCGCTGCACGTCAACCTCTCCGGCGCTTCGGTCGCCGACCTCTCGGTGCTCGAATACATAGAGCGGCAGCTCGACGAGGGCGAGGCCGACCCATCGCGCTGCACCTTCGAGATCACCGAGACCGCGCCCGTCCACAACTACGAAGCGGCCGCCGGCTTCGCCGACCGCATCACCGAGTTCGGCTGCCAGGTCGCGATCGACGACTACGGCGCCGGCTTCGGGCCCTTCCACTACCTGAAGAGCATCCCCTTCGACCTGATCAAGATCGACGGCTCTTTCGTCCGCGACATGCCCAACAGCGATGCCGACCAGCTCACCGTCCAGGCGATCGTGCAGATCGCCCGCGGCCTCGGCAAGACGACGATCGCCGAGTACGTGCAGGACGACATCACGGCGCAGATGCTGCGCGAATACGGCGTCGACATGGCCCAGGGCTACCACCTGGGACGCCCCGTCGACGTCGCCGAGGCGCTCTAGCCGCGGCGTAGCTGCGCCCGCTTGACCTTGCCGCTGCTCGTCTTCGGCAGCTCGGCGGCGAACTCGACGATGCGGGGGAACTTGTAGGGGGCGGTCTCGCGCTTGCAGTGCTCCTGCAGCTCGAGTGCCAGCTCCTCACTCGGCTCGCGCCCGTTCGGCACGACGATCGCGCGGACGACCGCACCGCGCTCCGGGTCCGGCGCGGCGACCGCGGCCGCTTCGGCGACGGCGGGGTGCGAGAGCAGCGCCGACTCCACCTCGAAGGGGCCGATGCGGTAGCCGGAGGAGAGAATGATGTCGTCGTCGCGGCCTTCGAAGTAGAGGTAGCCGTTCTCGTCTTCGCGGACAAGGTCGCCAGTCGGCCACCACTCGCCCTCGAAGCGCTCGCCGTCGAGGTAGTGCGAGAAGAAGGTGGGGGAGGAGGCGGCCCGAAGCTGGAGCTCGCCCTCGACGATGCGAATCGAGAGGCCAGGCAGCGGCTTGCCCATCGAACCCTCGCGGATCGGCGCGCCGACGTGGTTCCCGCTGACGTGCCCGGTCTCGGTCTGGCCGTAGCCATCGGCGACCTCCAGCTCGGTCGCGGCACGCCAGGCGGCGATCGTCTCGGCCTCCAACGGCTCGCCGGCAGAGACCATGCGGCGCAGGGCGGGGAGGGGGCGCAGAGCGGTGCGCTTGGCGATCATCCGGTACTCGGTCGGCGCCTGGCAGAGCACGTTTACCCCAAGCGCCTCGATGAAGTCGAGGCGCTCGTCCGGGTCGAAACGCCCGTCGTGGATCACCGCGGCGGCGCCGGTCAGCCATGGCGCGAGGAAGACGTTGCGCGCCGACTTCGACCACCCCGTCGCCGTAGTGCACCAGGCCAGATCGCCCTTACGCGCACCAAACCAGTGCTCCGCCTGTCCCTGCTGGCCGAGTAGGTACCGATAGGCATGCACCACGCCCCGCGGCTCGCCTGTAGTCCCCGAGGTGAAGACGATCAGCGCCGGGTCCTCCCGGTCCATGTTTTCGACCGGCGCTGGGGTCTCCTGCGGCAGATCCTCGTCGAGCGCCGCGGCCACCTCGTCCATAGCCATCGTCGCCACTCCATCGGGCAGCTCGCCCAGCAACGAGTCCTCGCCAACACAGAGCCTCGGATCAGCCCCAGTCACCCGCAGAGCCAGATCCTGCCGCCTCAGCATCGTGCTGCAAGGCAGAGCCACCGCCCCCATCCGCCAGCAGGCAAGCAACGACAACACCCACTCGATCCGGTTCCCGACGAGGGTCATCACCACGTCCCCCCGCTTGACCCCCCGCGCCGCAAACGCCCCCGAAAGCCCCGCCGATTGAGCGATCAGTTCCCCGAAATACCAATCCCGCCGATTCCCTTCGGCATCCACCGCGACGATCCCCAGCCGCGAGGCCGGTGACTTCTCCAGCTCTTCTATGAAGTTCACGGCCCGGCAGTCTGACTTACGAGAACCTCTGCTGGATCGTGGCAGCTGAAAGGCCCCGGTGCCCCTCCCCAAAACACTCAAGCGCGGCTCCTGCCGCGCGTTTTGGGGAGGGGCACCGGGGCCCTCTTACCTACCGCAGTTCCGAGGAGCTCTTACCGAGCAACTGCCGAGCAACGATCAGCAACTGGATCTGCTGCGTCCCCTCGAAGATGTCGAGGATCTTCGCGTCCCTGGCCCACTTCTCGAGCAGCTCGTTCTCGCCATACCCGACCGAGCCGCACAACTCGACGCAGCCGAGCGCGACGTCGACGCAGGTGCGTCCTGCCTTGGCCTTGGCCATCGATGCTTGCAGCGAGTTGGGCTTGCCGTTGTCGGCCATCCAGGCCGCCTGCAGGGTGAGCAGGTGCGCCGCCTCGTAGTCGGACTCCATCTCGAGGTAGCGCGCCGCCGCCGCCGACTGGCTCAGCGCCGGCGTGTCGTAGTCGATCTCCACCCCCGCCTCTTCGAGCCGCTTGCGCGTCTCCTCCAGCGAGGCGCGGGCGACGCCGACCGCCATCGCGGCGACCAACGGCCGCGTGTTGTCGAACGTCTGCATCGCGCCGCCGAAGCCGGCCTTGGTGTCGATCTCGGGGCTGCCGAGCAGCGCCTCCTTTGGCACCCGGCAGTCCTGCAGGGTGAAGTTGGCGGTGTCGGAGGCCCGGATGCCGAGCTTGTGCTCCAGCCGGTCCAGCTTCAGGCCGGGGTTGTCGCGCTCGACGATGAACGACTTGATCGCCGCCCGCCCCTTGGAGCGGTCGAGTGAGGCCCAGACCACGATCAGGTCGGCGCGGTCGCCCGAGGTGACGAAGATCTTCTCGCCGTTGAGCACGTACTCGTCGCCGTCGAGCTCGGCCGTGGTGCGGATCGCGGCCGAGTCCGAGCCGGCCTCCGGCTCGGTGATCGCCATCGCCGCCCACTTGCCGCCGTATTGCTCGAGCTGCTCGTCGCTCGCCACCGAGGCGATCGCCGAGTTGCCGAGCCCCTGGCGGGGCATCGAGAGCAGCAATCCGACGTCGCCCCAGCAGAGCTCGATGATGCCGAGCACGGTGGAGAGGTTGGAGCCGTTGCGGTTGCCGGTATCGCCGTTCCCATTTGACTCGCGGCGCACGCCGGCCGCACCGGCGCCGCCGATGTCGGAGCCCTCGTTCATGCCGTCGATCAGCGAGGCGAGCATGTCGAGCTCCTTGGGGTAGGAGTGCTCGGCCTCGTCGTACTTGCGCGAGATCGGTCGG
>Ga0068853_100004640_pt1 | contig 10652 bp, 8 predicted proteins | sample KBSCornC32_FD_65655 | JGI IMG/M metagenome (GOLD analysis project Ga0068853, IMG submission 65655) | Corn rhizosphere microbial communities from Kellogg Biological Station, Michigan, USA - KBS Corn C3-2 | ecosystem: Host-associated > Plants > Roots > Rhizosphere > Soil ... | reverse complement strand
CAGTCGCCGCTTGCTTACAGCGAGAGGTACGGGCTGCAATCCTCCATGTGCAGCCTCGCACTCCGCGCAGGCAATCACCACCGCCGTTTCCTCCAGGGTGCCGAGGCCATCGTCATCAAACGAGTTGACAGCGATCAGGTAAACGGGTTGCCAATTGTTCCTTTTGAGGTGAGTCTGACCGCAGCTTGTGCATAGACGAACGCCCTCGTAGTCCTCTATGTCATGGCAGGCGAAACCACGCTTCTCCAGATCCGTACGGGCAGCGTTGACTCCGCACTTCATGCAGTACGACTTCAGCACGCGGGCGTTTCTCACCTCCAAGGTGCTTGGCGGGCCAGGTTTCTGAAAGCGTTCTTCATTGCGGTGCAAGTTCACGTGAAGATGACCGATGAGCGCTCCGCAGTTCGAGCAATGCTTCGAAGGGACTTTATTCCAATAGGGGGACATGTTGTTTTTCTCTTGTTGAGATGGTTCGGGGACTCGCGCGGCGCAGGCGAGCAACTCCACACTGAATGGCTGACGTGTTCAGGCCTACGGCTTTGGGGTGGCTGCAGATGTAATGGCGAGTTGTTGCACGTCGGCCGGTGGCATCCCTCGCGGTCAAAGGGGATCTGTCCTTGTCTAGCATGAGGAAGGTGCTTCTCGGCGTTCTGGAGAACGTTTCGCTGGGCGAAGAACAGCTGTACGTGCTGTCATCTCATGGCTTGCCTCGGTAAGAATTCAACTAGCTGCGACTTTGGATGTGGGGAGGCCGGGAGTTCGTGGCCCTTGCTGCGCAACTCGAGCACGAGCGGAAAAGGTCAGTGCCGCCGCTGGAGCAGGCTCATGCTTCGTCACAGGTCTAGCGACCGAAGGAGGCGATAAGGCTTTGGCTTTAGCAGAAAGCCGGATTCAGGAGATCAATGCCGACGCCCTTGCATTTGATCCACGGTCCTGACGGGTGCTCGTGGCCGTCCCACGCCGAGAGAGCAGCCACGGCGTCTTTCCGGTGCTCATAGCAGTAGCGGCGCTTGTAGCCCACATCGTCAAGGCCGACCACCACGGCGGTCGTGAAGTTAAATTGCTTTAACGCACACACTTGGCCTTGAATGACGCGAACGTCGGTGTATCCACTGGCCAAAAACGTCTCTGCGAGAGCGCAAGCAATCGTTTGGGGTTGGATTGGATCGCAAGAGCGGGGATAGGTCTCGGACGACATCCTTCGCATTCTGATCGCTCTCTGAACTCGGCTTGTCACAGATGGAATTAAAGAAGGTGGTTCCAAGACCAGAGACATTGAGTGTCTCTGGTCTTCTCCCTTTTTCTTGCCAGCCTGCAGAGAGGTGATCCTCCCTGGGAGAATTGATCAGAGTGAGGCTTTCGGCCTCACTGGAGCTGAGAAGAGAGAGGTGCTGCCGCATCTCTCTCCTTCTAGTCAGAGGGAGTCATTTGACTCCCTATAAATAACAATATAAACGCCGGGGCAGGGCTCCCGCACTTTTTATGCCGGATGCCTGGCTACTTCCCAGCGCCTGGCAGATGATGATGCGAGGCGGGTAAATTTTTACTCGAGGTTGTGCTCTATCATTTTTTGAGCCACATCTCATTGGCGCAGTTCGCTGCAGAGCACTTTCAGCGTCATGGTGATATCGCGACCGGAGGTTTGTCAACTCGGCGGCAATCCTGCATTTGCCAACTTGATATTGATAATCATGCAGGTCGCCTTGTTACCGAACAGTACGAAAACCTGGGACAAGTCGAAGAACCTGGGTTACGACATCCCATCCGCAGATGGCATTGCATGAAGCATGCGCTGAACTATTTCTGTCGCGCTGTAGTCATCCTATGTGTCACCGCCTGCACGAGACTTCACGACAAAGCTCAGTGTCGGAACCATCGCTGCACGCCCTGAAGAGCGGCTCCTCGATCTGCACAGCTGCAGTTCGGGGTGAGCCGGCCATAGGCGTTATGCCGCAGTCGAATGGGAAATGATCTTGACGGCCATCATTTGCCCGGATCTTCAAATGCTTGCATGGCTTTCTTCACCAGGATCTTCTTCACCGCGTTGAGTGCTTGACTTCCCTGCGACAGGTTCTCGGTCCTGGCTCTTTCCAGTGGGGGCGACACAGCCTCCCTTGAAGTCGTCCATGTCGTTTGATGCCTGGGTTGCTGAACACTGGCAGACTGGCCAGTATGCACATGGGTTGTCACGTGGCGGTCGTCAAGCGTACTAGGTGGGGCTGGCTGCACTCGAGTCACTGGGTGCGCCGTTGCAATGTTTTGGCTAGTAGGCGGATAGCCTGCTACGAAAGCGTCTTTGATTGGCGTCTGGGATGACGGCCTCGTTTGCCTGGGATGCGGCATTGGTGCAGTGTGCGTTGAAAACTGCCGAGGTTGCCAATGTTCGGCAACCTTGGCAGTCTGTCCAAGAGATCCCGCCCAAGCATGATTGGAAGGCCCCGAAGGACTTGGTTGCACATGAGAGCTTGGCTGCCTGTTCGCAAGGTAAGAAGAAGCGGTATACGCATATTCTTGAAACAGGTTTTTCACTGGCGGATGCTGTACAGGTTGATAAACCGTGTGAGTGCGATTTGGCGCGTATGGGAAGAGATGAGGGGCGGTTGGAACAGGCCAGCGGCTCACGCCTGCCGCGGTCGCGCTCTGTTCGGGGAGGTGGTCAAGACCTTGCAGGGACCATAGATCTGGTCCGCGACCCCCACTGATTCCAGGCTGCGACCTCCTTATTACGCCAACATCTGTGGCCGCCCGTCGAAGCGTGTCTTCAGGAATCTGCGCTTGTCCGCCAAGGCGAATCACGGTGTCGCTCCTCATCGGCCCGCGCATAAGAGCATCCCGCAAGAAGTTGGCCGCACGCTGGCGTTGTGTGTATCTCTTCTGCGTAACCTGAAGCGCCTTCCGTTTTGCAAGTGGGCCGTATATGTGTGTGCCGTTCCATTGGAGGACTGCGATGGGAATCATTCCCCCGTTCACTTCAACCTGCACAGTGACAATCTCAAAGCCAAATCCTTCATCGCGCGGTCCAATTGTGGATTTCACCCGCAGCAGGCCAGACACTTCCTCCTCATCTTGCTGGTCCTCGGAAAAGCTGATCTTCGATATCACAAATACGACCGAGGCACTATTGCAGACTGCCAATCGTCCTACGACGGCTGCGGGCGTGGATGCGAGCTTGTCATCGATCGTTGTTGTGATCAGCACCGCACAGTCATAGTCTCGCGCAAACTGGGCGTAGAGGAGGCCGGCTTTCGCTTCTAGACGTCTGTCGATTCGGGGGAGTCCGTCGAAAATGATCAGAGCGGGGGCACGGCCGAAAGCCTGCAATGCCCCGTCCAGATCTCGCAAATTTTCTTCATGGGAGGCGCTCTCCAAGTCGAAATAGACAATGCTGTCGGCTTCGGATCGAAGTGCCCTGAGCTGGAGATCAAACTTGCTTCTATCAAGGCTATTGGTTGTGCATACAACAACCAAGCCCTTGCGGACGTTGCTGAGATCTGGCCAGTGCGGAATTCCGCCGCCCGAAACAGCCGACGCAATCCACGCGGAAACCTTCGTTTTTCCGGAGTCGGCCGGACCGGCGATCACATGCAAAGACCCCTTGCAAATATTTCTCTCCCACAGAAAATCGTGCGGCCGGACCTCAGAGATTCCCATCTTTTCGAGTTGCTTCGGCTTATCATTTTTGCTTCCAAATATTTCTTGGGTCGCAAGCCTGTCTTCAGATCTTTCTTCCATTTCGTCGTCGCGGTGTTACCAATCCAGTCCGTAAAGTGCGATTTCTAAAATCGTAGTCCAACCATCTACTCTAGCTGAGATTGTCTTCTTTTGAAGGCGAATGACTCGCTCGGTTTAGTCAAATAGTCATTTCTGGAAGGCGGCAGATTGCAGTTCGTGGAGGTTCTCCTGTTTGAACTCTGCCGAAGTCAGGAGAGGCAGGCTACGGTCGGATCGTGTCTCGTGTGGTAGTTGCGCAGACCCTCGATCAGAGCTGCGGCGTCGCAGCGTGAGCGGAACCATTCGGCGGGGAGGCACTCGTTGCGGAACTTGCCGCTGTGGCCACTTGGGGAGCCGTTTTGTCAAGGCTTGCTGGGCTGGTTGAGGGTGGCGCCGATACCTGAGCCCTAGGTTTGCCACAGTGATGTCTCGGCCGACGAACCCCTGTCCGTTGTCCGTGCGCATGAGCAACAGCACGTCATATGCCGGCGCTTCGCGCTATGAGCCAAGTTTCAATTTCGCGACTGGGTTGTCCGACGCTGTTTCAGCGCCCCTTCTGCGGCAATGAGGCGATCCACGCATCCAACTCATCCTCCCGGTGGCCCATGGCGCTCTGCCCAATCTGAACTGCTCTGGGAAAGGTTTTATCGAAGTAGCGGCCCTTTGGATTTTGACGCTCATAAAAGCTCGAGCGAGATAGGCCCGTGCGGGAGATGGCTTCCTTGGTGCGAAGGAGCCTCGCGCTGGACTTCGCGGCAGACGGCCTTTCCGCGTGAAATCTCGGCTCCGCGACAGCTGGTGCCGCTGGAGCGCGGTGCGATACCTGAGTATCCGCGACCGCGCGTTCTTTGATCTCGAAGCCGGATTCCAGGCAGTACCGGACGGCATCCACGCGACGTATATAAGTCCCTGGCGCTGGCGATAGGGCTTTCGTCCGAGCAGCCGTGAAGATCTGAAGTTTCTCGCGGGTCACCCAAGCCTGAAGGTCTTGTAGGCGGTGCGCGCACGCGTCCAGCCAGCGTTCTCTTTCCGGCGATATCAATGGCTTGAGAGCTTCACTTGAGAGGGCTGCAACTTCCTCTCGCCTACGCTGCATGATCATCTGCCGCGCCGAATATGAGCGTGGGTACAAACGCCTGGAAACGAACTCATCTGTCCAGACTGCTCGCGTCTCAGATGAAGGCAACATCTCCTCGATGCGACCGACCAGCGTATCGGCGATCGAAAACGTCAGCTCGCTGCAGGTTAGGAAGTCCTTGTCGGGCAAATCGACGATCCGAGCCGGTAGCCCGGAGCGATTCGGCGCGTCAGATTGTTGGTCAGTAGGGGGCGACAAGCTGGGAGCGTTCATTGCGGGCGGATGTCTCACCACATATTCGCACACATCTGCGATGAGAAAGATTCTAGGGATTGTCTGCAAAACGCGATTTGCGATCGCGGCTGAATGAATAGTGTGGTGGCGAGCCATTGCGGCGATCAGATTGGGCAGCCCCAGCATCGATCTGCTGCGTCAGACGCTCCTGACGCGGGCTTGGTGAGCCCGATTCGAGTGCTGCAGGCGCACTCATCCCCCGGCCTTTATCAACCGATTGCGTGCCATCCACAGGTTCGACAGCGCAAACAGCGTGACGATCTGCGCCGTGTTCTTCATCAAGCCTCGGTATCGAACCTTCGTGAACCCGAACTGCTGCTTGATCACTCGGGACGGGTGCTCGACCTTGGCTCGAATGCTGGCCTTCATCTTCTCCACTCGCTCAGCCATTAACTCAGGCTCGATGAACGGATTCAGCAGCCTGCGCTTGCCCGGGCGCATCGCCACGTGCCAGGTCGGACCCGCAGTCTCCGCTCGCTTGTGTACGCCCTGGTAGTCCGAGTCACCGAACGCCGCGTGCTCCTGCCCGTGCAAGAGCGCGCCAGCGACGTTGATGTCGCTGACGTTCGCCGCCGTGCCCACTACCGTGCGTGCCAAGCTCGACGCGGCATCCACGCCGATGTGCGCCTTCATCCCGAGATACCACTGGTTGCCCTTTTTGACCTGATGCATCTCGGGATCACGTTCGCCTTCGGCGTTCTTGGTCGAACTGGGCGCCGCGATCAAGGTGGCGTCCACAGCCGTTCCCGCGCGCAACATCAGGCCCTTGGCCTGCAAGATGTCGTTGACCACGCGCAGCATGTCAACAGCCAGGTCATGGGCTTCGAGCAGGTGACGAAACCGAAGGATGGTGGTCTCGTCGGGCAGACGGCTCGCGCCGTCACCCAGACCCGCAAACTCGCGGTACAGGGTACGTCGTGCACCGCCTCTTCCATGGCCGGATCACTCAGCCCGAACCATTGCTGCAAGTAGTGAATCCGCAGCATCGCCTCGATGGCAAAGGGGCGGGCGCCCCGTCTTGGCCCGTGGGCTATGCGGCTCGACGATCTGCACCAATGCGCCCCACGGAACCACCCGATCCATCTCATCGAGGAACTCGCGCTTGCGCGTCTTCTTCGTCGACAGATTCAGGCCCAGGCCGAGTTGACTCGCTGGCACTACGCGTTTGACAATCATGGGCTCAGATCATGCAAGGCCCGGGCCTGTTTTGCAGACCATCCTTAGGGAAACAGAGTCGCGTCTTGCGTGGCAGATGAGCGCATCGGCCCCGCCCAATTGAAGCACCGGGCCTGCCTCTCAATGGGCGTTCGAGGATTTGACGCTGACCCAGTGGAAGTACGGATAGCGCAGACAAGGAATCAGCCAGGACCGTCGCTCGCAGCCGCGAGCAGCGGCACCAAGACGTCGCTGATGGGTGTTGGAATGTTGTGAGCCTGACCGCGACGTGAGACGACGCCGTTGCGAATGTCCCATTCGAGCGGACGGCCGGCTTCGCGATCCGTGAGGATGGATGTGCCCATGTCGGCGGGAGACGCCTGGAACTTGTCGAGGATCGCCTGCGGCACCTCGTCGCCAAGCTCGGCGCCCTCGGCGCGGGCCACCGCCAGACATTCCTGCAGATAGACCAGGGTGAGCCTGGAGATGTCGGACCGGCCGAACATGCCCGAGCGACGATGCGTAAGCGCCATGAGTCCGGCCACCGCGTTCTGCAGCAGCTTGCGCCAGGCCAGGCATTTGAAATCTGCCGCCAGTTCGACGAAACAGCGGGTGCCTTGCATCGCCTCGGCGATCACGCGGGAAGCCGGCGCGTCCGGCAGGCTGAGGCGAGCGTCGCCACGCAAGCGCACCGAGCCATCGGGCTGCGCCTGCGCGGGAAACCACACGATGGCGGGCACGATCCGCCCACGCGGGCAATGTGGCGCGACCCTCTCCAACTGCTCGACGCCGTTTTGCAGAACGCACACGACGGTTTCCGGACCGGTCAGTGCGGCAAGCCATGCTGCGGCTGCCTCGATCTGCGTCGCTTTGACAGCCAGAAATACGAGGTCGACCGGGTGATCGATCTGGATGGGATTCGTCCGGACCGGACCAGGAATGGTGATGAGGCGATCGCCATCGCGCAGCGCCAGATGACCGCGGGACGTGCGGCCGCACAGCAACGGCGTGCGGCCGACCTCGTGCAGCACCGCCGCGATCGTGGTGCCGATGGCACCTGGCCCCACGACTGCTACGGATGGACTGCTTTCTGGATTCATGCAACGGGACTCCTGCGGCTTGGTTGCAGAGCACCTGCTTGCGTGGCGGTTGTCTGCTTAGTATGAGCAATGTAATATATTTCAAATGAGCGATGAAGTTGGTAATGGAATTTCTTCGGATGGAGGGCGGCTCGGGCAATGGATAGGAAGCATCCAGGCCCGCTGCGGCAATCTGGCTGCCAGCGAAGCGAAGGTCGTGGCTCTGCTGCTCGCCGATCCCTTGTTCGTCGGAGCGAGCACAAGCGCGCAAGTTGCGGCTCGTGCGGGCGTTTCGCCACCAAGCGTCGTCCGCGCCGCGCGTGCCATCGGGTTCACCGGGTTCACCGAACTCAAGATCGAGATCGCTCGCGCCCGCGGCACGACCCGGTTCTTCGCACCGCCTGAAGTTCTCGGTGCGGACGCGACGTCCGCCACGGTGCTCGAAACGTCCATCCGCGCAGGCACCGACGCGCTGGCCGCGCTCGCCGGGGCCGTCGAACTCCCTGCTGTCGACGAAGCGGTCCGCGCCATCCAGTCGGCGCGCCAGGTCATCGCGTACGGCACCGGCCCGTCGGCAACCGTCGCCGCCGATGCAGTCTTCCGCCTGCGAGCAGTCGGCGTGACGAGCATCGGCATCCCCGACCACCTGTCGGCGATGATCGCGACGCGCCTGCTCGGGCCTGGCGATGTCGTCATCGCCGTGAGTTCGACGGGACGCACGCCGGCCACGCTCGCCATCGCCGACGCGGCTTCCTCGGCCGGGGCGTCACTCATCGCCATCACCAACCAGTACGACACACCGCTGGCCACGCTCGCGGACGTTGCGCTGGTCGTCGGCGGCGCGCCGCTTCCGGCGCAGATGGCCGCGGCGGGGAGCCGGCTGGCGCAGCTCGTCGTGATCGATGCGCTGGTCGCGATGCTTGCGCTGCGCGACCCGGAGCGCAGCCGACGGGCAGAACGGGCGGGCATCGACCTGCCCGACATCTCCTGATGCATCCCGGCACGGTCGCGCTCGTGCTCGTCGCAGCGACAGCGCATGCGCTGTGGAACATCGCCTCGAAGTACAAGCGTGGCGAGACCTTCCTGTTCGTCTGGGCCTATACCTGCGCCTCGGCGCTGCTGTGCGTGCCGATCGGCATTGCCCTCATGGCCGAGGGGCAGCAGGTGCTTGATTGGCGGCTCGTGGTGGGTTCTGCGGTCTCAGCGGCATTGCACATCGCGTACTCGCTCATCCTGCAGGCCGGCTACGACCGCGCGGAGCTCGGGGTGGTCTACTCGGTCGCCCGCGGCACCGGGCCCATGCTGACGATGCTGTTCGCGGTTCTCCTGTTGGGAGAACGGCTCACCACGGTCGCCATGCTCGGCGCGTTGGTGATCATCGCGGGCATCCTCGTCGTCGCGGGCAATCTGTTCAGAAGTGGCTCCCGCCGTCCGGTGCCGGGGATCCTCTGGGGGGCCGCGACAGGCGGCACCATCGCCGCATACACCCTCTGGGACAGCTACTCGGTCACCTCGTGGCACCTGGTGCCTGTGAGCTATTACGCAGGCACGCTGCTGCTCCAAGGCCTGATCCTGACACCCATCGCGCTGCTGCGGCGGCATCGGATTCCCGATGTCCTCCGTGCCGACGCTGTGCCGATCCTCATCGTGGCCGTGTTGTCCCCGCTCGCCTACATCCTCGTTCTCACCGCGATGCTGAGTGCGCCGGTGGCTTTGATCGCGCCGCTGCGCGAGTCGTCCATCGTCATCGGCTCTTTCCTCGCGTGCTGGCTCTTTCGTGAGGACCATCTCGCACGGCGCGTTGTCGGGGGCGTGATCGTGCTGGCCGGGATCGCGGCGATCAGCCTTTGATGTTCATGCGGGGGACTCAGGGGCTAGCGCGATTGCGAATTGGGGTTTCGGCAGCAGGGGAGGGCCGCCGAGCTTGGCCTTCGTCGCGCGGACAAAGAGTCCCTTATCCTTACTTCAAAAAGCCTCGAGCGCCAGCGCCGTCACGCTCTCGGCACCTTCGACGATGCTGTCGCGAATGCCCGGCACCTTGTTGAGGATGTGCTCGGCATAGAAGCGCGCGGTGGCGATCTTGGCCAGCATGAAGTCGGTGTCGAAGCTGCGCGAGGCGAGGTCCTGCGCAATGATCAGCGAGCGCGCAAGCTGCCAGCCGGCCACGAGGTTGCCCGCGAGCATCAGGTAGGGCACGCTGCCCGAGAACACCGCGTTGGGCGATGCCTTGGTCTGGCCCGCCACGAAGTCGACCACGTCGACGAACGCGAGGCGTGCGGCCTTCAGGCGCTTGAGCACCGCTGCCGCAGCGGTGCTGTCGCTCTTGGCGAGTTCGGCCTCGGTCTTCTCGATCTGCGCAGCGATGGCCTTGGCGGTCTGGCCGCCGTCGCGTGCGGTCTTGCGGCCCACGAGGTCGTTGGCCTGGATGGCGGTGGTGCCTTCGTAGATCGTCAGGATCTTGGCGTCGCGGTAGTACTGCGCCGCGCCGGTCTCCTCAATGAAGCCCATGCCGCCGTGCACCTGCACGCCCAGCGAGGCCACTTCCAGGCTCATCTCGGTGCTGTAGCCCTTCACCAGCGGCACCATGAATTCGTAGAAAGCCTGGTTCTGCTTGCGCGCATCCGCGTCGGGATGATGGTGCGCGGCGTCGTAGGCGGCAGCGGCCACGCTGGCCATCGCGCGGCAGCCTTCGGTGTAGGCGCGCATCGTCATCAGCATGCGCTTGACGTCGGGGTGATGAATGATCGGTGCGCTGGCATTGATGGAGCCGTCCACCGGGCGGCTCTGCACACGGTCCTTGGCGTAGGCCACGGCGTGCTGGTAGGCGCGCTCGGCGATCGCGATGCCCTGCATGCCCACGGCGTAGCGCGCGGAGTTCATCATGATGAACATGTATTCGAGGCCACGGTTCTCCTGGCCCACCAGGTAGCCGATTGCACCGCCATGGTCGCCGTACTGCAGCACGGCGGTGGGCGAGGCCTTGATGCCCATCTTGTGCTCGATGCTCACGCAATGCACGTCGTTGCGCTCCCCGAGCGAGCCATCCTTGTTCACGAGGAACTTGGGCACCACGAACAGGCTGATGCCCTTCACGCCCTCGGGCGCACCGGTCACGCGCGCGAGCACCAGGTGCACGATGTTCTCCGCCATGTCGTGCTCGCCGTAGGTGATGAAGATCTTGGTGCCAAACACCTTGTAGGTGCCGTCGGGCTGCGGCTCGGCGCGGCTGCGCACCATGGCGAGGTCGCTGCCGGCCTGCGGCTCGGTGAGGTTCATCGTGCCGGTCCACTGGCCGCTCACGATCTTCTCGAGATAGGTGGCCTTGAGCTCGTCGG
>Ga0068853_100004639_pt1 | contig 10653 bp, 7 predicted proteins | sample KBSCornC32_FD_65655 | JGI IMG/M metagenome (GOLD analysis project Ga0068853, IMG submission 65655) | Corn rhizosphere microbial communities from Kellogg Biological Station, Michigan, USA - KBS Corn C3-2 | ecosystem: Host-associated > Plants > Roots > Rhizosphere > Soil ... | reverse complement strand
GGAGGCGCAGCTTCGCTGCGCCGGCGTCGACGGCCTACTCCGGGGTGGGCCCGCGGGAGGGGCCTGCCCCTCCCGCGAGCGCCGAAGGCGCGTCCATGGCTGATCCCGACGACAACGGGCTCGCGGACGCCTCCCCGCCGGGAGAGGCGGTGGCCGCGCTGATCGCCGAGGGCGATCACCTGCGCGCGGCGGCGCTGGCGCTGGCGAGCGGCGATCTGCGCCGCGCCGTCGGGATCTACGATCGCTTGTGGCGCTTCGCCGACGCGTTGCCGCTGGCGATCCAGCTCGCGGACTGGCCGCTGGCGGTGCGGCTGGCGCTGGACGCGGGCGATCATGCGCGTGCCGTCGCGCTGGCCGACGCCATGCCGGACGAGCCGGCGGGCGAGCTGGTCCGCGCCGCGCGCGCGCTGACCAGCCGCGGGCGCCACTGGGACGCTGCCCGGCTGGCGGAGCGCGCTGGCGAGAGCGCCATGGCGATCGCCTCCTACCGACGAGCGGGCGCGCTCGTCGACGTCGGTCGAATCGAGGAGGCCGCCGCTCGCCACCACGAGGCGGGGCTCGCCTACGAGGAGGCGCGCGCCCGCGCCGCCTCGCCGGGCGAGCGGGCAGCCGCCGATCTGGCCCTCGGGCGGCTGCTGGCGCGCCTCGGGCGGCTCGAGGACGCAGCCCGTTGCTTTCAGGCCGCCGGCCGCGACGCCGCCCATCGCCTGCCGGCCGGCCGGGCGCTGGTCGGGGCCCTCCGCCTGCTCGGGCTGGGCGTGGCGGCCGCCGAGGCGGCGATCCGGCTGCGGCGCCTCGATCCGACGTTGCCGCCGTCTCTGGAGGAGATCGGCGCCCTGGACGCGGCCGACGCCGTGGCCGGAGCCTCCAGCGTCGGCCGCGTTCCCGGCGAGCCGCGCGCCTGGGCGCGGCGGTTCAAGATCGCGCGCGTCCTGGGAGCGGGCGCCACCAGCCACGTGTATCGCGCGGAGGACACGCTGCTCGGTCAGGAGGTGGCGCTGAAGCTGCTGTCGCTGGCGGCCACGGCGAGCGGCGCCGGCTTCGGCGACGCCGGCGGAAGAGACGCCTACGCTCGATTCGCCCGCGAGGCCGAGGCGGCCGGCCGGCTGCGCCACCCGAACATCCTGGCTCTGCATGACGCCGATCCGGCGGCCGGGCTCTTCGTGTGGGAGCTGATGGTCGGAGGATCGCTCGCGGATCGGCTGGGGACCAGCGGCAGCGGTCGCCTGTCCCCGGGCGCGGGGCGGCGGCTCGCGCTGGACCTGCTGGCAGCCCTGGCGGCCGCGCACGACGCGGGGATCGTGCACAGGGACGTCAAGCCCGCCAACGTGCTCTACGACGGGGCCGGCAACGCCAAGCTCGGTGACTTCGGCGCCGCCCACCTGGTGGACTTCGGTCAAACGCAGACGGGCGGCCTGCTCGGCACCCTGGCTTACATGGCGCCGGAGCAGATCACGGGCGGCGCCATCGGGCCGGCCGCCGACCTCTACGCCCTGGCGGTGACGCTCTTCGAGGCGCTGACGGGCCGCCTGCCCTTTCTGGGGCCCGACATCGTGGCGCAACATCTGGGCGAGGCGGCGCCGCGACCGTCGGAGGTGGCGCCCGAGCTCGGCCCCGAGCACGACGCCGTGCTCGAGCGCGCCCTCCGGAAGGCCCCCGACGAGCGCTGGGAGTCGGCGCGCGAGATGGCGGACGCGGTGGCGCGCTGGCCGACCACGCCGCGGTTGGGCTCGCCTCGGGCAGCGGACGCCGGTGGGGCAGCGGCGCCCGGGGAGACCACCGCGGAGGTGGCGACTCGACCGAGCCCTGCCGCCGCGGCGGATCAGGCCGAGAGTGACCGCGACGTCCCGCTCGGTCCTTCTCGCGCCGGACAGCTCTTCCACCACGAAGACGAGCGGCTCGGGCGGCCGGTCCTCGTCGAGCGGCGGGACGGCGCCGTCGAAGGTCCTTCCCTCGCCCGCCTGCGGGCGCTGGCAGCGGCCGGTGGTCCCCTGGTCCAGCGGGTGCTCGCGCTGTCCGACGATGGCCGGACCGTGACCTACGAGCTGGTGCCGGGCCCGCGCGCGTCCTTCGCGACTCTTCCGCCCGCGCTCGCCGGTCGCCTGCGCGCCGCCGCCGAGGCGGTGAGCGCCGCGCGGGGCGTCGAAGGACGACCGGGCGAGCTCGAAGTGATCCTCTCCGTGGGGGGCCCGGTCATCCAGGTCATCGACTGAGCCGGGCCCCGTCACGACCGGCCTGCTCGGTCTCACGGCTGTCTCCCGTTCGAGCGCCGACCGTGACCTCGCCTGGGTCTACGTCGCACCCATCGATCAATCCCCGGGGCGCCATCCGAGGCCCGCTCCTCCGTTCGTCGGGCGACCCGACGCCCCCGCGTCTCAGCCTGGTCCGCTGCTCGGCGCCTTTCGACCCTGGCGCTCGGTCTTGCCCTTGCCTTTGCCCTTCTCCTTGTCCTTCGTCCCCTTGACCTTGTGGCCTTTGCCCTTCCCCTTGCCCTCGGCGGCGCCGTCGCTGCCGTCGGCGCCCCCAGCGCCCGCTGCCGGCGCTGGCGGCGCGACGTTGCCATTGTCGTCGGCGAACACCAGCTCGCCGAACTTGTCGAGCACGTGGAAGTCACCCACCAGCGGCGGCGACCACGCCACCGCCTGCTGGCGCGTCGTCCCCTGGGGCATGTCCAGGCGGAACATGTTGGCCCGCCACACGTCACCGACCGAAGGCGGCAGCTTGGGCGTGGCCGCCTCGGTCTCGAGGCCCTTGACGTCCTCGAGCGGCAACGCGAGCTCGACCGTCCACGACCTGTCCTTGTCGTCGTGCTTGTTCAGCGTTCCGTCGACCGTGACCTTCGCCGTCATCTTCGAGTCCCACGAGAACGGCTTCCGCTTGGGGTCGATCGAGTCTTCGTACTTGCGGTACTGAGGCAGGTACGTGTCGAACAGGGTCCCGTTCGGGGCGATCTGCAGCTCGATGTAGCCCTTGCCGTCCCCGTTGGCGTCGATCATCAGCTCGACCGCCTCCTGGGTCCACAGCTTGTCGTCCCGCTTCGTGAGGCTGGACCAGACGTCGGCGTCCGCGATGTCGAACCCGACGTACAGGTTCTTGTCGTCCCACAACATCTTGGCCGAGGTCAGCAGATCCGAGGGCGCGCCGTTCATCGTGTTCACGAACGCTCCGGTCGACGGGGCCTCCGCCCAGGCGGCCTCCTCGAGCTTGCCGTCGATCTTGAGGGGTTGCTTGGCGGCCTTGTCGAGCTTCCGCACCACGTAGCGCTTGCCGGCGCTCTCGGCCTTGGCCGGCTTTTGCACGGGGATGGTCGCCGCCAGCACCCGCCCCGAGTCGTCGTGGGGCCCGCTCTTGATGGGCATGCGCGTGGGACCGCGCCACAGCCCCACATAGATCATCAGGGAATCGTGGCTCCACCCGGCCGGAACCGAGATGGAGTGCTGGTCGCGGATGATCTCGCCCGCCTTCCACTGGGTGACGGGGTACTTGCCCGCCACGGGGGTATGGTCGGCGTTGATGAAGCTCTGGTGGCTCGGGCCCTCGACGTGCGTGAACGTCTTCCACCCCTCCCCCGGCGACGCCACCAACTTCCAGTAGTGGGTCACCCGAAGCTCCTTGCCCGGCTCGACCGTGGCCGGCTCGACGTCCAGGCCCAGGTAAACGACCTTGCCGTCCAGGTCGGCGTTGACCGGGTACTTGGGCGTCGGCGCGACCGACAGCAGGTTCGGCCGCACGGCCTTCAGGTCGTCCTCGGTCGGCTTGTCGTCGTCCTGCTCCACGCACGCCGTCAGACCGGCTCCGAGAACCAGCATGAAGATCGGCGCGGCGGCCGCGCCGGCCAGCCGAAGGAGTCCGGGACGATGGCGGTCAGAGATCACAGGTCGCATGCATCCCCCAAGGCAAGCAGGTCCGAAGGAACGCCGTCCGGTCGGTCCGGGCGGCCCGCTACGATAAAGCGGCGGCCGTTCTAGCCAAGCGAGATCGGATTTGCAATCGCCCCCCGGGCGCTGCTCGATCCTCCGGCTGTCGAGGAGTCTCTCCGAGGCGACCACGACTCGTGTCACCTCCCCCGGGAGCCGCCGCAGCTCCGCACCCTCGAACGGCAGCGCTCCGGCGGGCTCAGCGCGCCGGAGCGCGCTGGGCGGAGGGCTTGGGAACCCTTTGAGGGTTCCCATCTCGACGAAAAGCGCGCGCGGTCACCTTCAGCGACGCCTTGTCGGCGATCTCGCTGATGTACATGGCCGCGCCCTCGGGCAAGATCCCCGCGTCGAACAGGCGCGAGCTGGCCAGGAGGGCCTCGTCGACGGTGGCGTAGACGCCGAGCAGCCGCCGCCCACACACCACCGCGAACTGGCCGGGGTGCTTGCGCACCAGCTCGGCCTTCATCTGCTCGAACGCGTTCTTCTCCGCCACCGCTAACCCAGTCATGAAGTCACCACGCTATCGAACGCACACACGCCGTCAATAAAAATGGTGGTGCCGGAGGCTGACCTCATCGGAATCTGCATGGACGATGCAAGATTCAATGGCGACCCGAACGTCAGCGCGAGCAACGCGAGCGGGTCCTGGCACCCCGGAGGCGCAGCAACGCTCCACCCCACGCGGGCGGACCCGCGTGGGGACCCCGGCGCGGCGCCGGCGTCGACGGCCTACCCTCCGAGGCGGGCTGGTGGGGGGCCGTCCGCGGCCCCCCGCCTCTGGCAAACTTGCGCCGCACGCGCCACCGGAGCGTTACTTGGGGGACGGGGACCCGTGCGGCAGACCCTCCATCACATTCGCGCCCAGTTCAGCACCAGCTCACGGCTGCCGGCCACGGCGCCGCACACCCCGCTGTCGCACCGAGCCCGCGCGGCCGTCTACCTGACCCGGCTCGGGATTCGCATCCTCAAGCAGTGGGCCCGCGACAAGTGCCCGCAACAGGCCGCCGCCCTCACCTTCAACACGGCCCTGTCGCTGGTGCCGGTCACCGCCATCGCGTTCACCATCCTGCGCAGCGTGGCCTCGCTGGACGCGCAGTCTCAGCTCAGCGACTTCATCAGCAACCGGCTGTTCCCGGGGATGGACGCCATCACGGAGCGCATCGAGCAGTTCTCGAGCAACATCAGCGTAGGTGCGCTCGGCGGCGCGGGTTTGTTCATCACCCTCATCACCTGTTACTCGCTTTACAGCTACGTCGAGCGGATCTTCAACGACATCTGGCGGGTCGGGCAGCGGCGCACCCTGATCGGCAAGTTCCTCACCTTTTACGCGATGGTCACGCTGCTGCCGGCCCTCGCCTCGGTGTCGCTGTACTGGTCGGGCAAGCTCATCGGCGCCGGGGCGGCGGCGCGCTTCCTGACCCCTCTGGCCATCCAGTTCGTCGGGCTGCTGCTGATGAACAAGCTGTTGCCGCGGGCCAACGTCACCTGGTCGGCGGCGCTGGTGGGCGCGCTCTTGACGGCGGTCGCGCTCGAGGCGCTGAAGTTCGGTTCGGTCCGGTTCGCGAAGAAGATGCTGCTCGACAGCTACAGCGGCGTCTACGGGTCGGTCGGGCTGATTCCGCTCCTCTTGATGTGGATCTACGTGTCGTGGCTGGTCGTCCTCCTGGGGGTCGAGATCGCGTTCGCGGTCCAGAACCTGCGCCTGCTGGAGGCCGAGGATCGGCGCCAGCGCGGCGACGAGCCGGTGAACGGCATGGTCGCGGCGCAGCTGCTGGCCGTCGTGGCGGCCGCGCGCGAGCGCGGGTCGGGCGGCGTCTCGAAGAAGGATCTGGTCGATGCGCTGGGCATCTCGCCCGACAACGTCGAGCGGATCGCGGCCCGCCTGAAGACCCGGGGCCTCATCGCCGAGGTCCAGGGCGACCTGAACGGCTACATCCCGGGGCGCGAGGCGAGCACCATCCGCCTCGACGACGTGCTGGCCACGTTCCGCACCAGCGACATCGAGCTGGCGGACGGCGCCGCCTTCCCGGCGCTTCGCGCGCTGGTCGCGGATCTGGACACCGCCCGGGCCGCGCGCACGGCCGGCGTGACCATCGCCAACCTGGTCCCCGATCCCGCGCTCGGCCCGGAGGCGGCCGCGCCGGAGGACCCGGGACGCTCATCGACACGCGCGGCGCCCGCACCTGAAGCGTCCGACCCGGACCAGGCGGCTACCGGCGAGAGCGACCGCCCGCCGCGCTGATTCCCTCAGGCGCGCAGCACGACCCGGGCGGCCTCCCGGAACTGATCGGACGCCTCGTCGTGCGCGCGGGTGACGCGCGTCACGCGCGCGCCCTCGAACTCGTACACGTTGTAGCGCGCCCGCGTCTCCGGGCCGCCCGCGTACGAGGCCGAGCCCGCCCCGATGACCGGGATGGGGCCGCCGCCAGGGCCGGTCAGCGTCGCGCTCTCGTCGCGGTGGTCGTGGCCGTGGACGACCAGCTCGGCGCCCGCGCGCTCCAGCACCGCCGCCAGCTCGGCCCGGTCCTTCAGGTTCCGTTCCTCGCCGCCCTTGAGCTGGACAGGCGGGTGGTGGATGAGCACGACGCGCACCTTGCCGCGGAGCTCGCCGCCGGCGAGGACGGCCTCGAGCCGTTCGAGCTGCGGCTGACCGACCCGGCCCCACGCCCCGAGGTCACCCGTCGGGACGCAGCTGTTGATCCCGACGAGCGCCAGCGGACCGCGCAGCCGGACGAACGGATACATCGCCTGGCCGTCGCCTCCTGCCGTCCCCGGTGCTTCGGCCGCGGTGGTCGCCGCGTCGGGCGGCCTCACGTCGGCGGACTGGTAGGTCCCGAAGAGCGTCTGGAACGTGCCGCGGGCCACCACGTCGGGCACGTAGGCGTCGTGGTTCCCCGGGATCACCGTGACGTCGGACGGGGCGCGCCCCGTCCCCTCGATCCACCGCAGCGCCTCGCGCCACTCGGCCTCGAGGGACACGTTCGACAGATCGCCGGTCAGCGCCAGGTGGTCGGGCCGCTCGCGGCGCAGGTCCTCGCCCAGCGCCTCGAGCAGCTCCATCTTGTGCTTGCGCCGCCGGTTCACGACCACGTTCAGCGCGCCCACCGCGCGCTTGCCGACGAAGTCGTGAAGCCGCGTCCCCCTGAGCGCGCCCTTGAGATCCGGGGACCGGAAGTGGGGATCGGTCACGTGCGCCAAACGATACGCGGTCACGACTTCACCCCGGTCCCGGCGCAGGCGTGGCGGCGATCTGGACGTCCGCCATGACACCGCAGTGATCCGACGGGAACACGCCGTCGGCGTCCGGGCGATCCAGCACCAGGCGCGCGTCGCGCACGGTCCCGCGGCCGTCGCGCCGCGCCGCCGTGACGAAGATGTAGTCGATGCGCCGGTCATCCGGCAGCCATCCCATCTTGGCGCGGAACGGGTTCTGGCGCGCCCAGGTGATCCCTGGCTCGGCCGGGTGAACGGCGGACCAGGCGTCCTGGTAGTAGACCCGCCGCCCGCCGAGCGAGGTCATGCCCTTCAGCCAGCGGATCTCGTCCGCTTCCGGCACCGTGTTGAAGTCGCCCGCCAGGATCTGCGGCAGCTCGGTCACCTTGTCGCGCGCCGCGACCTCGGCGTGCATCGCCTGGACCTGATCCTCTCGCTGGACCCCCTCGTGCAGGCGATAGCTCAGGTGGGTCGTGTGCACCCAGAGCGGGCCGCGCGGGGTGTCGAGGCGCGCCGACAGGCCGATGCGCCCCTCCGTCTCGGTCGCGTGCGGCAGCCGGTGATCGTCGCATTCCCCGACTGGAAAGCGCGACACGACCGCCAGCCCCTCGACGCCGCCGCCCCACTCGGTCCCGACGGCGAAGGCCCGGTGGAACCCGAAGCGCCGCGCCAGGGTGTCGGCCTGGTTGGGCAGCCGCCCCGGGACCTCGCGCACCTCCTGCAGCAGGATCACGTCGGCGCCGAGGCGCCCCAGCTCGTCTGCGACCAGCGCCAGGCGACGCTCGTGCGGGCCGTTTTCACCCCAAAGGTTCAAGGTCACGAAGCGCAGGCAATCGGACGCGGGGGGCGGGGCTGGGGCGCTCACCATTGCCTCCGCCTCACTGACCCCGGTAGGTGCAGCTGCTGTCGTGGGTCTCCCACACCCGGACCGAGGAGACCTCGGGGAGGCGTTCCTTCATGTTGTTCCACACATACCCCGCCACGTTCTCGCACGTCGAGTTCTCGAGGCCCGGCACGTCGTTCAGAAAATGGTGGTCGAGTCGCACGAAGAGCTCGTTCCAGCTGTCGTCGATCAGCGCGAAGTCCACCAGCCAGCCGGTCGCGGGGTTGACCGGGCCGGTCAGGAAGATCTCGACCCGGTAGCTGTGTCCGTGCACGTTCGCGCACTTGTGCCCGGGCGCCACGCACGGCAGCCGGTGCGCCGCCTCGAACCGGTACTCCTTCATGAGCTCGACGATCATCCGGGTGAGCGTAGCACCTCCCTCTCGGCCGTATATGCTTCCGCGTCCCTTTGCCCCTCCTCGCCGAATTCCGCGCGCTCGACCGTCGCGTATTCATCCTCGCGTTCGCGCGGCTGGTCGTCACGCTGGGATTCGCGGCGGTGCTGCCCTACCTGGCGGTGACGCTGCAGCAGGAGCGGGGCGTCCCCAAGCTCGTGGTGGGGCTGATCTGGACCACGTCCGGGCTGGCGGGCGGCGCCATGCAGTGGGTGGCCGGCGAGATCACCGATCGCATCGGCCGGCGGCGCGTCCTGCTGTCGGCGATGGTCGTGCGGGCCCTGAACCTGCTCGCGATGGGCTGGGAGCTGCTGCACGAGGGGCCCATCGTCGTGATCGGCGCGCTGTGCGTCCTGAACGGGGTCCTGCGCGCCTTCTTCGATCCTGTCGCCTCGGCCATGGTGGCCGATCTGGCGCCGCGCGAGCAGCGGGTCGCGGCGTTCTCGCTCCAGCGCATCGGCCTCAACATCGGGTGGGCGGTGGGCAGCATGTCCATGCTGGCCACCCAGGCCATCCACCTGACGTACGGCCACATCTTCTACATCAGCGCCGTCATCACGCTGGTGGCGGCTCTGGCCGCCTCGGGGGTGGACGAGACGAGCCGCGCCGAGCGGCACGTGTCGGTGCGCCCGCCCTGGCGGCCCGCCGACCTCAAGTTTTACTTGAGCGATCGGCGCTTTCGCCTCTTCCTGGCGGCGACTTTTCTGTTCTTTTTGCTGCAGGCCCAGCTCTACGTTCCGCTGTCCATCTATGCCGTCAGCCACCTGCACTTTTCGCTGAGAGGGGTCTCCCACCTCTACACGGCGAACGGCGTGATCGTGGTGCTGCTGCAGGTCCCCGCGTTCTATTACATCCGCCGCGCGGGCACCGAGCGCGTGCTGGTGGTCGGCGCCCTCGCCTACGCCGCGTCCTACGCGCTGTGCGGTCTCGTCGTTCACGAGTGGCAGCTGCTCCTGTGCGTCGGCGCCATCACGCTCGCCGAGATCATCAGCGCCCCCGCCCAGCAGACGACGGCCACGACGCTGGCGCCGGCCGACCGCATCGGCGCCTACGCGGGCCTGTACGGGTTCACCCAGGCGGCGGGACAGGCGCTCGGGCCCTCGGTCGGGACGGCGCTCCTCGACACCCTGCCCGACCGCATCGCGTGGCCCCTCGTGGGCCTGTGCGGGGTCGCGGCGGCGTATCTGTACCACCGCGCGAACCACGCAACGGCGGCGCCTACCGTGCCACCCTCGCCAGTGGGCTAGGTTCGTTTCTCCGTCCTCGTCCTCGTCGCCGTAGGACGAGGACGGCGGAGCCGGCCGCTCAGAAGGTCGGGACCGGGAACGGGCGGCCGGGGCGGGCGAACAGGTAGCCCTGGCAGAGATCTCCGCCCAGGCGGGTCAGGGTGTCGCGCTCCTGCTCGGTCTCGATGCCCTCGGCGATCATCTGGATCTCGAGGTCATGGCAAAGGCCGATGATCGAGCCCAGCAGCTTCTGCTTGGTGGCCGAGCGGTCGACACCCCGGACCAACGACATGTCGACCTTGACCACCTCGGGTTCGAGCTGAGCGAAGCTGGTCAGCCCGGCGTACCCGGCGCCCAGGTCATCCACCGCGATCCGGTAGCCCATGGCCCGCAAAGTCGCCATCCGCGGCATCAGGTCCTTGACCTGGTCCAGGGCGGCCCGCTCGGTGATCTCGAGGACCACGCGTGAGCTGAACTGCGACAGCGGCGAGCCCGCCTCGAACAGGGTGGCGTCGTGGAGGTCGGCCGTGTGGACGTTGACGAAGATGAGCTCGTTCGCGGGAGCCTCGCGCATGGTGTCGGCCACCCGCTCGCGGATGACCCGCCCGAGGTCGTGCAGCCGGTCGAGCCGCTCGGCCGCCGCGAACAGCTCGCCCGGGCCGCGCATGGTGGGCTCGTCGCTGCGCACCAGCGCCTCGTAGGCGAACAGCTTGCGCCCCGACCATGAAACGATGGGCTGGAACGCCATCCACACCTTCTCGAGGGCGCGCGCGAACCGGGCCTCCAGCCCCGCCCGGTCGCCGAGCGGAAAGCCGCCCGAGCGATACAGCTCCAGGGCTTCGCGGCGGACGCGCGCCATCTGGTGCAACCGGACGGCGCGATCTACCAGGCGCTCGAGCGTCGCCGACTCGACCGGCTTGATCAGGTACCGGAGGGCGCCGTGCTCGATGGCTTCGATGGCGCTCTGGACCGCGGGCGCGCCGGTCATGATGATGACCGGGACGTCGAGATCCTTCTCGC
>Ga0068853_100004635_pt1 | contig 10657 bp, 13 predicted proteins | sample KBSCornC32_FD_65655 | JGI IMG/M metagenome (GOLD analysis project Ga0068853, IMG submission 65655) | Corn rhizosphere microbial communities from Kellogg Biological Station, Michigan, USA - KBS Corn C3-2 | ecosystem: Host-associated > Plants > Roots > Rhizosphere > Soil ... | reverse complement strand
CCGGATCGCTCCAGTCGACCGCAAACAGCCTCAATCGCGCGCCATCCCAGCGCCCCGCCGCAAGATCGTCCGCGCTGATCAGGTCGCTCGTCAGCGCCCCCGAGACGTCCAGCGTGTCAACATCCAGCCCGTCCGACCGGCTGATCGCCGAAGGCACGATCCCCGGCGCGGCGCGATAGCGGAAACCGCCAACCTCAAGATCGCGGTCATGGCTGGTAAATCCCAACGCCACCCCGTCCCGCCGCTCCAGCCGCCAGCAAAAGGCAAGCGTCGTCAATTCGGTCTGGAACCACAGCGTCATGGCGCGGCCTCCCGTAAAGCCAGGTTTGAAATGGAAATCGAATGGTCCGAAGACGATCGATATGCTCTTGTCTGATTTTGAGACGCGGGCCGGAAACGCTTCCGAATTTACATTTGCCCGACAATTCGCCCCGATCTATTTTCCCTGATATTCGACTGATCGGGGGCGAGCAGTGTCATATACAGGCATGGGTAGATTGATAGCGGTCGGAGGTGTCCTCGTGGTTGGCGCCTACACCTATCTTGAGCGTCAGTTCAACAATGACGCGGTGGAAGCCACAGTCTACAACATCAAGCGCACCTGCAATTACGAAACCTATTATGAAAATGACGAAGGAAAGCGCACGAACTTCGGGTACAAGACCAATCCTTGCACCTCCACCACCGAATTCCAGAAGATCGCGTCCGACTATCAACACCGCGAAAAGAACATCAAAGGCAATGCGATCGTCACCGTCCGCTACGCGACGCCGGAGAATAACGGCTATTATCTCGCCGATCTGAAGTTCAGCGGCAGCGACGACGAATTCTACATGCTCCACGAAGACGACAAGATCAAGATCCTGGTCAACAAGAGCGACCCGACCAAGATCCGCAAATATTGACGCTTACTGAGGACGCCCGATCCGCTCGATTTCCTTGCGGATCGCCATGTCCACAAGCAGTTCGGCAAAGTAGATGGCGTAGCAGATCGCGATGAGCACCAGCAGCTCGGGCAGATGCGCGCTAAACGCGCTCATCTCGCCTGCCGGATCGCCCCCGCCGATCACCTCGACTGCGCCGGTGTCGCCGTGCACCACCATCGCACCCGCGCCAAGACTATGGGGATCGGGACTGCCCGTGATCGTGTAGACGATCCACAGCACATAGCCGACGATCCCGATCGCCATCGCGCCCCGGACCGGCTTCAGCCAGTTGCGGCGCATCATCGGCCCGACGAGCGCGGGGCTCAGGCTGATCCTGTTCCGGATGCGCATACTCAATTCACTCGGCACCCGCCGCGCCTGCCACTGGAAATAGGCCCAGCCGAGCAGGTGCAGAACCGGCGCCCAGATTCCGACGATCGCGCCGGACGAAAATATGCCATGGCCTCCGCCATTCTGCACCATCACCCCCGCGACAGCGATCGCGAGGATCACCCAGGTGCTGAAATGAAGCGCCTGCGCGCCGTGCCTGATCGCCGCAAGCCCCTCGGCAAGCGCCGCATTCGCCTCGTCTTTCGTCAGAGGCCGGACATCGCCGTCATTCGCCCGAAACGCATAGCCGGTCGGAATCTTGGCGAAGCGCTGCTCGTATCGCGCAGCCTCGCCGAAATCGTCCACCTTGGACAGCATCATGATCCAGCGCCCCCGCAAAAGACCGAACAGCCCTCCCTTAGAGGATTTCAGAAGCCGTTTCACGCGACGCGGTTCATTGTAGCGCAGGATTGCCTGATGTAGGGCGCGCGCAGATGCGTCCCCTGTCGATCCGGCAACCATCCTATCGCGCCCGCGCTTCGCTCCCCAGTCGAGGCGTTGCCCTGTTGATCGCGCTAGCTATCAGCGGCCTGTTGGTCCTCATGCTGCTGAGGCTGGGCCTCTATGCGGGCGGCCCGCCCGGCCAGAAATCCGGCCCCACCGTCGTCACCCTGCTCCCCGCCGAAAGCGAGGAAGCCCCCGCCAAGCAGCAGCAGGAACAACGCCCGCCACCCGCGGTCGCGAAAAGCGTGATCATCGTCCCGAAACGCCCGGACGTCCCCCTGCCGCCGACCAAACTCGATATGCTGGTCCTCACCCCGGAGGAATTCGCCGCTTCGGACATCTCCCGCCTGTCCCCAAGCCCCGCCCAGCAGAACGCCGACAGCGGCGCGTCCGCCAGCGCCGGCGACGACCAGAGCGTCGGCCGCGGCCCGAACGGCGAGAAGCTCTACAACGCCGAATGGTATCGCGAACCGACACACGCGGAGATGTCGCCCTATCTGCGCGACTACGCGACTGAAAGCGGTTGGGCGATGATCGCCTGCAAGACAGTCGAACGCTACCACGTAGAGGACTGCCAGGAACTGGGCGAATCCCCGCCCGGCTCCGGCCTATCCCGTGCCCTGCGCCAGGCCGCCTGGCAATTCCTGGTCCGCCCACCCCGCGTCGGAGGCAAGCCACTTGTCGGCGAATGGGTCCGCATCCGCTTCGATTTCCGGGAGGAGAAGCACGCCGACCGGAACTAGCTTTCCCTGATCTCGATCAGCGCCACCGATGCAGCTTCCCCTGCCAGAAACGTCGCCCGGCTGACACTCAATCGATCCTCTTCGAACCGTACAGGGACGTCGAACCGAAACCCCGCCGTCACGTCCGCCCCATCGGCTGGCGCGACATCGAAGACCACGCCCCCACTGTCATCAAGGCTCCATCCGGTTGCGACCGTCACGCCGTCGACGGCTACAATCACACTCCCCGGCACTGGCCGGGTGATCGTCCGCACCTGGGCCTCGTCGCCTTCGCCGTAACGCTTCACCAGTTGGAATCGGGTCGCCACTCCATCCCCCACGCCCAGCAGCTGATCGCCCGCCCCCGGCGCCCCGGTCATCCCATTCGAACTGTCGTCAAACGGATCGCGAAACCTAAACGCCCGCGCCGCCCCGCGCCGGGCGCGGAAGAAGGCGATCAGCGTTTCGATATCCGCCTCGGATCGCACCCCCGGCCCCGCATCGTAACGCATCCGCGCATCCGCCCAATCGGCATTGCGTTGCTCGAAGCCTGCCGCCGTTGTCACCACCGCAGTCGAAAAACCGGGTTCGACACTCGCATGCTGTCCAAGCGCGATCGGAAAATCGACATCGTCGAACGCCTGCACCTCAGCCTCCCCAATCTCGAAATGGACATATCCGTCGCGCAATATTTGGGGCAGCGCCCAGACGAACGTCTCTGCGCTGCCCCGCCGCCAGCCCGCTCCGGCGGCAAGATCGATCGCCCGCCACTGCGACCGATCCTCCCCATTCAACACGAACCCGCTGAAATAATGCTGCTCCGCGAGCGGATAGCCGAGCCGGGCCGTCGCGGTGGCGATCCCCTGCCGTGTCGCGCCGTCATTGCCGGTCGTCACCCAGTCATAATCCTCGAGCTGCAGCACATCGAACGCGGGCGCTGCCCAGCCGAGCGGCATGTTCGCGCGCCGCACCTCGGGCGCCGCCGGATCGAGCGCACCGGGCAGATAGACGAGCAGCAACGTCTCCGCCCCTGGTGCCTCCTCCAGCACCGCCGCCGTCAGCCCCGCCGTAGAGGCCGCCAGCAGCACCCCCGCCGCATCCAGCAAAGCCTTCTGAGGCGCGCTCAAAGACGCCCGCACGCTCGGGATCGATACCGGGCTTCCGCCAAACGCCGCCACCGCCGCATCATCATAGAGACAGGGCCGCCCATCGCCCATGATCCACCACCACGGCTCGCCGATCTGGAACCGTACCGCCGCCCCGGCATCCTGAGCGATCCCGACAAACGCCCGCGCCACCTCCTGCAGATAGTCCATCGCATCGCCATTGGCTGGCGACAGCAAGGTAGAAGGCGGTACCCACCCCGTCAGCGCGGGCGAGCCATCCTCCGCCCGCTGCTTCCACGCCTCGGGGCAATGTGCGTCGAACAGTTCGTAGGACAGCGACAGGATCACCGAATATCCCGCCGCCCCGGCCAGCGTCACGAAATTCGCATGCCACGCCGCGCAGGGCACATTCAGCACCCCGCCCCCCGCCGTCACCAGAAAAGCCTCCGCCCCGGCATCCCAGCCGAGCCGGAAATAATGGCTCATCCCGACATAGTGATTGATCGCCCCGCGATACCCCAGCTGTACCACATTCCGCAGCAGTCGCGCCGGCGTGAGATTGTAACTGTCGTCGAACCCGCTCGCGATCCGCAGCCCATGCTCCGGCACCATCGCATCCCCGATTGCCAGCGTCGATCCGCCCCCCTCACAGACGATCCCGCTCATCTCGGCCCAGCCCTCGGCCGGCGCGATCAACGGCGTCTCATCCCCCTCGGCATAGCCCGGCGGCGCCAGCGAGATGAACATCCGGTCGATACCCCCCGCCCACACCGGATCGGCCTCGCCGGGCAGCAGGAACCCGCCGTCCAGATCCGCGAAATCGAGCGAAATCTCGGCATCGTCAGGATCGCCCTCGGCATAGTTCCACAGCCGCACGAACCAGCTGCGCGGATCGCCCGCCGCGTCCCGCCCCTCGATCGTCAGCGTCGGCCCGTTCAGCGCATCGAGCGCTATCACCCCGCCCGATCGCCACTGGAACCGCAACCGGCACTGCCGAAAATCCCGCGCTGTCTCATAGGACAGCAACGGATGATCGTGCGTGTCCTCCGCCTCCCAGATCAGCCCGGCCAGATCCCCCTTCCGATAGAAGACCGCATCCACCCGCAACGCATCCGGCGCGGTCGTGATCACCGAAGCCATCATCGGCCGCGGAAAATTCACCGTCCAGAAGCGCGGATCGAACCGCTTGATGAACCCCTTCACCTGCTGGTCGGTGCTGGAAGCAAGCCAGTAGCCCATAGATCCTCCCCATCTCGGATGGGGAGGGGGACCATGCGAGCATGGTGGAGGGGCCTCCCCGATTCACATTGCTTTAAACTTCGCGGTCTACGGGCACGTCCATGCGCCGTGGTGTCGACCCTCATCGGTATCCGATTTTTCCTAACGACAGGCGTCCGCCGGGCCGAAGCGCCCGTAGCTCCGGACCCCGCCGGGCCGCCAGCCTTGCGCTACTGACGTCGATCGCTGGCCTGATCGCGATATCGGCTTTCTTCTTCCGTTAGTCCGCCGCTTCGATAGCCGCCCGTACCGCCCGCGCCACCTGTCGCGACGATCGCGCCAACGCTCCGCTCGCATCCCCCGCCGGCGCGTTGATCGTCACCGATACCCGCACGTCGCGCCCCCCGCCGGACCCGGACGGTGCGACCACCCGCCCGCTCGCCGTCGGCAAGAACAGCTCCGGCCCCCGTTCGCCGACCACATAGGCCCGCCCCGGCGCGACGGGCCCACCCGTCGCCCGCCCCGGCAGCCCGAGCAGCGATCCGATCGCACTGGTCGCCAGCGACAGCAGTCCGCCGCCGCCCCCGCCACCAGCGGCAGCGCCGATCCCCGATCGGATCGCCGCTGCCGCGATCTCGTTCACCGCCGAAAGCGCCACCCGCTTCAGATCGTCGAACCCGAGCTTCCCGTTCCGCACCGCCCGCAACAGCGCGCCTTCGATCAGATCCCCGGTCCGTGCCGCCGATCCGCCCAGCCCATCCTCGAACGCGCCGCGCATCGTCGCCACGTCCCGCGCGAAGCCGGCCGTGTCGGCGCGCACGCTGACGACCAGCCGGTCGATCTCCTCATCCATCTGGAAACATCTCCATCATGCGGCCAAGATCATCCGCGCCCGCACGGACATCCGGCTCATGCTGCGCGGTAAGGCTTTGAAAGATCGACAGGAGTTCAGCAGGCGTCGCCGCCCAGAACTCGTCCGGCCGCCACCCGAGCAATGCGCCCGCAACGCCCGCCAGCCGTGCTGCGCTGTCGCGGAAACGGGTCACTGCCCCGCCAATATCTGCTGCAACAAAATCTTCAGCACCGGCGTGGCCTGCGCCAGCCCGCCCTCGGCCACCGCCTCGCCCAGCCGCTCCCGCGTCAGCGCCGCCGGCCGCTCGGCAAGGCAATGCCAGAACAACGCCACCATCTCCGACAGCAACAGCCCGCCCGCCGCCGCGCGCTCGACCAGAGCGAACAGCGGCCCCAGTTCGTCCTCAGCCGTCACCAGCGCCGAAAAACTGGGCCGCAACCGCAGTTCCAGCCCCGCGACGCGGAGTGCAGCTTCGCCACGGGCGGCATTGGCAGATCCTCCCCGGCACGGGGAGGGGGACCGCTCGAAGAGCGGTGGAGGGGGAGCGAGGCTGGATACAACGGCATCGTCAAGCCGATAGCCCCCTCCACCATGCTGCGCATGGTCCCCCTCCCCGTGCCGGGGAGGAACTTCACTCCCGCTCACGAGGCCGTCACCGCGCCCGAGCTTTCGAGCGAAAGCGTGTAAGCCCGCTCCCCATTGAAATCGCCCGAATAATCCAGCCGTGTCAGCAGGAACTTCCCCTGCATCTGCTCCCCGCTTTCGAAGACAAGCTGGAAATCGTCCACCGTCCCGGCGAGCGCATTGGACTTCAGCCGCGTCTCCGCCGCCGATCCCGTGAACACCCCCGCCGCCGTCACCGACACCGATCGCACCCCCGCCCCCGGCAACAGCTCGCGCCACCCCGCCGAGCTTTTGTTGGTGATCACCACTGCCTCGCCATTGATCGAAAGCTGCGTGGTCCGAAGCCCCGCCACGGTCGAGAACACCGGCGTCGGCGCCCCATTCCCGATCTTCAACAGAAACGCACTACCCTTCTCGGCTGCCATAAACATCTCCTTCTTCTAGCCCTCTCCCGCTTGCGGGAGAGGGTTGGGTGAGGGTCTTCTTTTTTCAGTTCTCCAAAGTCCGCGCCCGATACCGCACGAACCCCGCCCACGGCCCATCCGCATCGCGCACCACCCGCGATCCCAGGAACGCCAGGCTCACCAGCCTATGCCCGTCGAGCGCCGCCCCGATCCCCTCGATCGCGATCTCGACCTCGGCCATCAGCCGGTGCAGCCGCGCCGGGCTCTCCCCATCGTCCCAGATAATGAGGCCGATGCGATGCTCGCGCCCTCGCCCACTCTTGTGGCTCCAGTCGCTAGTCGAGCCGTCGTCGATCACCACATAGGGCCAGGCTGCCCGCGCCGGCGCGGCTTCATATATCCCGCTCACCACGCCCGCGACGGGCGCATGCCCGCCGAGCGCCGCCATCACGGCTGCCTGAACCGCCTCCGCCGCCCCGCTCACCGGAACCAGCCCGCCACGTCGCGCAGCATCGCCAGCGCCGGATCGCGCAGCCAGCGCGCACCGATCCGGGGCCCGCTGACAATGATCTGCTCATCCTCCACCACGACAGCAAACCCGTCCGGCAAGATCTCCCGGATTTCGCTGGCGATCTGCTCCCGCTTCATGGCGGTACGTCGCGCCGCGATCCGCCCAAGCCCCTCGATCATCTCTGCTCCTCCGTGCTGAGCGTCAGCCGGTCAGGCGTCCGCGGATCGGCGATCACCGCCCGCACTCTCAGCTTGCGCCCGCCCCACAGCACCCGGTCGCCGACAGCGGGCCCCGGCGCCTCGAAACGCATCGTCACGCTCCAGCGCGGCATCGCCGACGCCGCATCGGCCTGAGCGACCGCCCCCAGCCCATCGGGCGCGATCTCGACCCAGGCGCTGCGCATCGTCACCCAGTCCCCGCTCGCCGCGCCGATCGCATCGCGTGCACCCTCCCGCCGCTCGATGACCACCCGGGTCCGCAGCCGCCCCGAAAGCTCGGCCATCATCGCAGCCGCATCCTTCTCCACGGCCGCCACAGCGCCGCCACCGCGATCGGCGGCCCGCCGTCGTCCCGTGCGTCGCGATGTGCGTGGAGATGCGCCACCAGCCGGATGATCCCCTGCCGGATCATGTCGGGCAGCCCTGCCCAGCCCGGCGCGATCCCGGCCTGATAGGTCACGACAATCCGCGTCGCGCCGCCGGGATCGCTCACCCGCACCCAGCCGTCGCCATCCGCATCGATATCGATCGCATAGGCCGCGACCGGCAGGTCGAACGCCGCCCCTTCCGCGGGCAGCCCCTGCACGGAGCTGATCGCCCGCACCGGCATCCGCGCCAGCCGCCGCCACTGGCTGACGGCCGGAACGGACTCCTCGAATTCACGGATGATGATGGCCTGCGAAAGAAACCCCTCCGCCACGCCCCCCGCCGCGCCCAGCAGCGAGGTCACCCCGGGATCGTCCTCATCCCCCTCGATCCGCAGATAATTTTTGGCATCGTCAAGGCCAGCAGCCAGCGCCGCGGCCATGCCCGGATCATCGATCATGTTGTGCCCCCAAAAACACCTCCCCGGCACGGGGAGGGGGACCACACGAAGTGTGGTGGAGGGGGCGGCAGGCTTGGCGATACGTTGCGCCCAGCCTCGCTCCCCCTCCACCGCTTCGCGGTCCCCCTCCCCTTGCAGGGGAGGACCAGTTCACCACCCGGTCAGCGTCCCCGTGTCCTCAGCCGTCCCGGCACGCCCCGGCGCCGGCATGTCCCGCCGCGCCACCGTCGCCGTGCCCACGACGGCGAGATCGGGATTGGCCCCGCTCTCGATCCGCACGCCGGCGACATAGGTCTTGTTGCTGGCCTGCTGCGCGAGGCATTCGTTCGCCGCGCCCACGGTCCGCGCCTGCCCGATACTGCCGCCGAAGATGGCGATCATCGTCGTGCCGATATCGGCGACCGTCCGGTTGAGCGCGCCCGCATAGCGCCCGTTCAGCCGGATCCCGACCGTGCCCTCATGCGCCGTCGATGCATTGTCCGACGTGCCCACATAACCGGACAACCCCGTCCAGCATTCATTCTCGAAGAATTTCGGGTCGCCGAAGCCGTTGCCATGATAGTTGAACGCGTCGCGATGATTGCGCCCCGCCCCGCAGCGATAGAAATAGAAACGCCCCGGCCCGGTGATGTTGACGCCGTTGGCATTCTGGTTGTGCGATCCCTGGAAGGTGCAGTTGAGCCCCACCACCAGCGGATTGACCGCCCCCGCCGCGACATAGTTGAGCGGCAGCCCGCCCACGAAATGCACGCCATCGACATGCAGCGTGATGCTGGCCGAAGGCACGCGCATATTGCCGTTCGTCCCGCACGGCAGCAGCAGCGCGTCGCCCACCAGAGTGCGCCCGTCATAGGCCTGCACATGCAGGTCGGTCCCGTCATGGAACCAGCTGCCCGGCGTCGAGGCCACCGCGCCGGTCGATCCCACCTCCGCCAGCCGCTGGTAGAAACCGTCCGCTTCCCGGTTGGCCAGATCGATCACGCCCCGCGCCGATCCCGCCGCGATCGTCGTCTTGTAGACGGCGCCGGCCGTATTCACCCAGGTCGGCAAGCTCGAGGACACCGTCGCCACCGAGATCGCCCGCCCCGGCCCGATCACCCGCACCGAAACGTCACGCGAGGGCTGGGTGTTGTTCCACCCCCGCGCCCCGCGCATGACATAATCGCCGCCCGAACAGTCGATCACCACCTCATCGACATCCGATTTCACCAATGCCGTCGAAAGGCTCAGTAGCGGCGCCCCCGCCGTCCCCGCCGCAGCGTCCGACCCGGTCGATTTCACATAATAGGTCTTGGCGATCGCGGGCTTCAGCGCCGCATAGTCGAGCTTGGTGAAATAGGACCGCGCGACCCGCCAGATACCGAAATCCGGCGTCCACCGCGCCAGGAAATCGGCGGGCAGCGCGACCGGCCTCGGCTCCGGCGACCGGCACCGGTCCCCGAAGCCATGCCCCAGCGCAAAGCCCGTCATCAGTAGAGCGCCAATATGTCCGTCGCGGTCGTCCCCGTCGCACGCACATATTGCGCCCGAAACGGCAGGATCGCGCCCGACGGCACATTCTTCCAGATCTGGTCGGCGGCGCCATTCTTGCCGCGCATGGTGATGTCGCCGGACGTGCCGACATACAGCGCCTTGGGAATATCGGTCAGCGCGTTCACGTCATGCGGCGTCACCGCCAAGGCATAGGTCGAGGGTGCCGAGGGGCTATCCCCCAGCGTGGAGAAAGTGTCGGCCATTTTGAAAATCCTCTAAATCCTCCCCGGCACGGGGAGGGGGACCGCGCAATGCGCGGTGGAGGGGGCTTGCGGTTGAACGCAGCGTTCGCGGCAAACCCCCTCCGTCATGCTTCGCATGCCACCTCCCCGTACCGGGGAGGATCTGACTTAAGAAGCTGCGAACTTCATCAGCTTGCCACCGCCTCGTTTACGAGGCGGAAAACTTCATCAACTTGATCGCCTCGGAGTTCACCACCCCGCCCCCGATCCGCTTCACCGCGTAGAAGTGGACGTAAGGCTTGTTCGTGAACGGATCCCGCACGATCTGCGTCTCGCTCCGCTCCGCGATCAGATACCCCGCCCGGAAATTCCCGAACGCGATCGACAGCGAGTTGGCGCCGACATCCGCCATATCCTCGCACTCGATCACCGGATAGCCGAGCAGCGTATCCGCGCGTCCCTCGGCCAGCCCCGGCTGCCACAGGAACTGCCCGTCGCTCGTCTTGAACTTGCGGATCGCCGCCAGCGTCGCCGAGTTCATCGCGAACACCGCCCCCTGCCGGTAAGGCGAGCGCAGCGACTGCACCAGATCCACAAGCTTGTCCTGCGGATTGGACCCCGCAAACGCCCCCGCCGCACCCGACGCGACATATTGCAGCGAGCCCCACGCCCGCACGCTGTCCACCTCATTGGTGGTCGT
>Ga0068853_100004629_pt1 | contig 10666 bp, 10 predicted proteins | sample KBSCornC32_FD_65655 | JGI IMG/M metagenome (GOLD analysis project Ga0068853, IMG submission 65655) | Corn rhizosphere microbial communities from Kellogg Biological Station, Michigan, USA - KBS Corn C3-2 | ecosystem: Host-associated > Plants > Roots > Rhizosphere > Soil ... | reverse complement strand
TCGGCGAGGTGGTGTCGGCCGGTTCACGGTTCGGTGTGGGGGAGCGGGTCGGGGTCGCCTGGCTGCGGCACACGTGCGGCGAGTGCCGCTACTGCCGGCGGGGCGCGGAGAACCTGTGCCCGGACTCCCGATACACCGGCTGGGACGCCGACGGCGGCTACGCCGATTACACGGTGGTGCCCGAGGCGTACGCGTACCGGCTGCCGATCGGCTACACCAACGCCGAACTGGCGCCGCTGCTGTGCGCCGGCATCATCGGCTACCGCGCCCTCGAACGCGCCGACCTGCCCGACGGCGGCCGGCTCGGCATCTACGGCTTCGGGGCCAGCGCCCACCTCGCCGCCCAGGTCGCACTGGCCCGCGGGGCCACGGTGCACGTGCTCACCCGCAGCCCCGCCGCTCGTGAGCTGGCCTTGAGCCTCGGCGCCGCGTCTGCCGGCGCGGCCGACGCCATGCCGCCCGAGCCACTGGACGCCGCGATCCTGTTCGCCCCTGTCGGCGAACTCGTGCTGCCCGCGCTCGCCGCGCTGGACCGTGGCGGCACGCTCTCGATCGCCGGCATCCACCTGTCCGACATCCCGGCGCTGAACTACCAGCGGCACCTGTTCCAGGAACGGCAGCTGCGCAGCGTCACCGCCAACACCCGCCAGGACGGCGCCGCCTTCATGGACTTCGCCGCCCAGCACCGCCTGCACGTGACGACCACGGCGTACCCACTGGACCACGCCGACCAGGCGCTGGCCGATCTAGCCGCCGACCGCGTCGACGGTGCCGCCGTACTCGTGCCCTGACGGTCGACCGACGCGTCGCAGCGCCCGCAGCAGCAGCGGCACACCGATCGCGGCGGGCAACAGCCAGTAGAGGAAGTGCGGCAGCAGGTTCCACAGCGGCAGGTTGGGACCGTTGTCCACGTAGAAGCCGGTCAACAGCGCGATGTAGGAGACGGCCATGCCGGTGCCGTGTAGGCGAATCCGGCGGTGTCGGCGCGCGACGACGCCGATCGTCGCGGCAAGAGTGGCGACGACACCGATGGCGAGCAGGTCGACGTCGTGCGGCCACCGCAACACCGTGAGCGTTGCCAGCGCGGCGAACGAGCACAGGAGCGCCCGGTAGTAGATCGTGCCGGCGCGCGGATGGCGGCCGGGACGCTTGCGTGCGAGCGCGGCCAGCGCACCCGCGACCACGCACACCGTCGCCGCGGCCACGTGGACCGCGAGCACGGCGAGGAACATCGGCCTGTCGTCCGGGATCGGCAGGCCGCCGACGACGAGCTGGCCGGTCACCATGCCGGCCAGTGTGCGCCGGTTCGGCCGCCGGCGATACCCGGCTAGGCCGCCGGCGGGGTGGTCGGGCGTTGGTCGTCGGCGTACAGCCGGCGGCCCCAGCGCAGGTAGGCCAGCGGGCCGACGAAGTTCACGGCGATGGCCCAGGCCCAGACCTTCTTGCGGCCGTTGACGACCTCGGCCGGGCGCAGCGCCAGGTCCGTCCAGGCGAACGCGGCCAGGGTGACCTGCACCATGCCGAGCACGACGATCAGGCGGCGGCGACCCGGCGTCAGGTCCTTCCAGTGGCTGCTCACAGCGACGCACCGGCCTCGAAGCGGACGCTCTCGGCGATGGAGACGGCGTGGTCGGCGTAGCGCTCGTAGTAGCGGCCGAGCAGCGCGAGGTCGAGGGCGGTCCGGACGGGCAGCGCGCTGGCCAGCAACTCCTTGTACAGCGCGACCTGAAGGGTGTCCATCTCGTCGTCCTCGCGGTCGAGCTCGGCGGCGCATTCCTTGTCGCGGAAGGCGATGGCCTCCTTGACCTGCTCGGCCAGGTGCAGCGCGACGCGGTTCATCGAGTGCACGATGCCGTGCAGCTCGATCGGCACGGCGTCGCGGGGGAAGTCGTCGGCGGCGATCTCGGCGACGTGCCGGGCGAGATCGCCCATGCGTTCGAGGTCGCGGTCCATCCGCAGGGCGGCGACCAGGGCGCGCAGGTCGCCGGCGACGGGCTGCTGGGTGGCGAGCACACGGAGGATGTGCTCGTCGATCTCGCGCCGCAGCGCGTCGATCGTGTTGTCGTCGCTGATCACCTCGCGGGCGATGGTGGCGTCGGTCTCCAGCAGCGCGGTGGTGGCCCGCCCCATGGCCGACTGCACCAGCTGCGTCATCCCGATCAGCTTCTCGTCGATTCTCTCCAGCTCCTGGTGGAACGTCGTGCGCATGACCGGCTCCCGATGTCGTGGATGCCTTACCGGGCAAGGCTATGGCCGGACCCGACCGGGTGACAGTGGCGGGATTCCCGGTGCGGCAGGGACTTCCGGCCCGCCTCAGAGCACGGCGTGGATCAGGTGCGGCCCGGGTTCGGCCTGGGCTATCCGCAGCTCGGCGACGAGCTCGTCGGCGGTCATGGCGCGGCTGGCGGGCACCCCCATGCCGACGGCCAGCGAGAGGAAGTCGAGGTGTGGTGGGGCCAGCGACAGCATCCTGCGGGCCTGCGGGCCGGGCGTGGTGGTGCCGGTGCGGGCCAGCTCGATGTTGAGAATGGCGTACGAGCTGTTGTCCAGGATGACGGTGGTGACGTCCAGCCCTTCCCGGGCCTGCGTCCACAGCGCGGAGATCGTGTACATCGCGCTGCCGTCGGACTCCAGGCACAGCACCGGCCGGTCCGGGCAGGCGAGCGCCGCCCCCGTGGCCGCGGGCAGACCCTGGCCGATCGCGCCACCGGTGAGCGTGAGCCAGTCGTGCTCGGGGGCGGCCGCGGTGGCCGCGGGCAGGAACAGACCGGACGTGTTCGCCTCGTCGACGACGATCGCGCCGTCCGGCAGCGTCGCGCCGACCGCGGCGGCCATCGACTCGGCATCGAGCGCGCCGGTCGGGGCGCAGACGCGTGACCCCGACGGTGGCAGCGCCGTCTCCGTCCACAGCAGGTCGGCGAGGTGTTCCATCGCCTCCGTGACATCCTCGTGGTCGGTGGCCAGGACGTGCTGCTCGCAGTCCGGTGGGACGAGGCTCGACGGCCGGCCGGGATAGGCGAAGAACGCCACCGGCGACCGGGCGCCGGCCAGCACGAGGTGCCGTACACCGGAAAGCTGCGCGCCGGCCTGCTCGGCGAAGTAGCCGAGGCGCTCCACCGCCGGCAGGGCGCCGCCGCGCTCCAGCCGCGCCGGGAAGGTCTCGCACAGCAGCCGCGCGCCGGTCGCGGCGGCGATGCGCTGCGCGGCGAGCAGCGCGCGACGGCGTGTGCCGCCGCCACCGAGCAGCAGTGTGCAGGGCTCGCCGGACCGCAGGACCTTCGCGATCGCCGTGACGGTCACCTCGCCGACCACGGGTGCGGTGGTCGCGGGCACCGGCCGCCCGACCTGACCGCCGTCGGACCAGCCGAGATCGGCCGGCACGATGAGCGTCGCCACCTGGCCGGGGGCGTGCATCGCGGCAGCGACGGCTGCCGCCGTGTCCTGGCCGAGGCCGGTCACCGTTCGTGCGCGGCGCACCCACGCCGACACCGTGCCGGCGACGGCCTCGATGTCCGACGCCAGCGGTGGGTCGAACCGCACGTGGTCCACGGCATGGTCGCCGACGACGGCTACCACCGGGGTGTTGGCGCGACGGGCGTTGTGCAGGTTGGCCAGGCCGTTGCCCAGACCGGGCCCGAGATGCAGCAGCGCGGCGGCGGGCCGTCCGGCCATCCGGCCGTAGCCGTCGGCCGCGCCGGTCACCACCCCTTCGAACAGGCCGAGCACGGCCCGCATGCCGTGCACCTCGTCCAGCGCGGCCACGAACTGCATCTCGGACGTGCCGGGATTGGCGAAACACAGGTCCACCCCGGACGCGACCAGCGTCCGCAGCACCGTCTCCGCGCCGTTCATCGCATCGCCTCCACCGGATCGAACAACACGCCGGGATTGAGGATGCCGGCCGGGTCGAACGCCTGCTTGATGCGGCGCATCAGGTCCATCCGCAGCGGATCCTCCAGCGCGTCGAAGTAGACGCGCTTGTCCACGCCGATGCCGTGCTCGCCGGAGATGCTGCCGCCGGCCGCGATGCCGGCCCGCTGCACCGACATCATGAGCTGTTGTCGGGTTTCCGCATCCTGTTGGAAGACCGACAGGTGCACGTTGCCGTCACCCGCGTGGCCGCAGCCGACCACGTACGAGCCGGTGTCGGCGGCGAGCCGCTGCACCTCGGCGAGGAAGTCCGGCATCGCCGCCCGTGGCACCACCGTGTCGAGCAGGTCGTTCGCGCCGGCGGCCTTCGAGGTGTGCAGCGCCCGCTCGCGGGCCTGGAGCAGCCGCCGGCCGGCCGCCTGATCCAACGGGTACACCTCGGCGGCGCCTTGCGCGACAAGGAACTCCGCGACCTCGACGACATCCTCGTCCAGGCGGTCGGCGGTGCGCGACTCCAGTTCGACGATCAGGTACGCCTGCGCGGACTCGTGCACCGCCGACGCCAGCCCCTCGGTGTGGGCCAGGGCGGCCATCGTGAGCGCGTCCACGTATTCCAGCACCACCGGGTCGAGACCTGTGGCCAGCAACCGCGGCACCGCCAGCGTCAGCTCGTGCGCGTCGGCGAACGGGGCGAGGATGACGGCGTGGTGAGCCAACCGGGGCCGCAGCCGCAGGATCAGCTGCGTCACCAGCGCCAGCGTGCCCTCGGAGCCGGCGAGCAGCTGGGTGAGGTCGTATCCGGTGCTGTTCTTGACAAACCGGCCGCCGGCGCGGATGACGTCGCCGCCGGCCAGCACCGCCTCCACCCCGAGCACGTTGTGCCGGGTCACGCCGTACTTGACGGCCTGCATGCCGCCGGCGTTGGTCGCCAGGTTGCCGCCGACCGTCGCCCCCATCTCGCCGGGGTGCACCGGGTAGAGCAGGCCGTGCGCCGCCGTCGCGGCGTCCAGCTCGGTCAGCGTGACACCGGGCTGCACCACCGCGACCTGATTGGCCTCGTCGATCTCCAGTATCGCGTTCATCCGCTCGAACGACACCAGTAGGCCGTCCGGCCGGGCGATGGCCGCGCCGGCCAGGCTGGTGCCGGATCCCCTTGCCGTGACGGGGATCCGGCGGCTGGCGGCGATCCGCAGCACGGCGGCGACCTCGGCCGTGCAGCCGGGACGGACGACGAAGGCCGGGGTCTGCGGCGCGCAGGTCAGGGACTCGTCGTGGGCGTAGTCGGGGGAGGCGTCGGCGCCCGCCAGCACGTTGGCGGGGCCGACGGCCTCGGCGAGCAGCGAGCGTAGCTCTCGGCTCATGGTTCGAGGCATTCGGGAATCGAGTCGACGTGGCCGGTCGGCCGCTCGGTGTGTCCGGCCGGGTCGAGGATCTTCACCCAGCTGACCGACGGGAACTGCTTGAGGGTGGGCATGATCTCGCCCGCGACGGAGTAGGTGGAGCCGTGGCTGTCGCAGCCGCCGACCAGCCGCACGGTGGCGACGCCGTCGGTGATCGACAGGTGGTCGAAGCCGGTCGCGTCCGAGCTCTCGAAGCGCAGCCCGCTCGCCGCCTCGGCCTCGGTCGGCCCGGCGAACAGCCGTTGCAGCGCGCCGCGGGCCGTCGCCGGTGGGATCACCGGCCGGGTCACGGCGAACACGTACGGCGGGCGGTTCAGGTCGTAGAAGTAGTCCCGCACGGTGACCGTGGCGAAGTCGGCGGGGATGTCGAGCACCACTCGGCTCGGCCCGGTCAGGGTGAACAGATGCGCCGAAGCGGCGCGAGACAGGCCGATCCCGAAGGACAGCACGCCCTCGAAGTCGCCGGCCTGCACGACGTGCATCACCTGCGGCAGGTCGTAGGCACGCCGGGTGGGGCCGTAGGTGCCGTTGCCGTTGTCGTCGTGGCCGGCGGCCGAGCTCATGCGGACCCGGAGGAAGGCGTTGCCGGAGACGGGAATCGGCAGGCCGGACGGGTCGCCGATGACGGTCGGCACGGCGGTGACGGTGTTGTCGGCCGGCAGCGGGCCGGCGAACTCGAAGACCACGCGGTCGTAGCCGGGGTGGTGCGCGGCTCGGATCGCCACCAGGGTCGAGGTCTGGCTCGGCGCGGCGACTGCCGCCGGTGCCAATGCCAGTGCGAGGCCGGCCGCGAGCGCGGCGGCGGTGAACTGGACAAGTCTCATGCCAGCCACGCTAGGAACGACGGCATCGGTGTCCAAGGGCCGCAAGGACCCGGGCGAGCGGGGCTTTCGGCACCTGTGGGCGGACGCGGGCGGGCGGGACGATTGTGCCGGGAAGGAGGTGGGCGACATGACGAACGTCGAGTCCGGCAAGGCCGCGGCGGAGGCTCGCCAGGAGCTGAAGGCCGACCCCACGACCAAGACCACCCATGACGATCCGTTGGCCCGTTACCTCGGGGCGATGGCGTACAAGGAGAAGAAGGACAAGAAGACCGACGACAAGTGACCTCCCGACACGACCGTGCCGGCCCGCTCAGTGGGCCGGCACGGTCGTGTCGACGATCTCCGCCTCCGGCCACGGATCGGACTCCCGCGCCATGCCGGCGGCGATCTCCGCGGTGGCGTCGGAGAGGTGCGCGCCCGTGGCCCGCCGTCGGATCCGCGCGTCGGCCAGCTCGTCCGGTGCGCGGCACAGCAGCTCGACCATTCGGCTCGACGTGCCGGCGGCCACCACCCGGGCCTGTTCCCGGTGCGCCGCACGCCGCCAGCTGGCGTCGAGCACCACCGTCTCACCGCGGCCGAGCAACAGCTCGGCGCGGCGCAGCAGCTCACGGTAGGTGTGCTCGGTGCCGGCGGCGCTGTAGATGCCCTCCTGCCACCCGGCGGCGGCGCTGGTCTGCGGTGAGATGCCGGCCATCTCCTTGCGGACCCGGTCGGACTGCACCAGCACGCCGCCGAGCTCGTCGGCCAGCCGACCGGCCACTGTGGACTTTCCGGTGCCCGGTCGGCCGCCGACGATGACCAGTCTCGGCTCGGCCAGCCGCAGGTGCCGCAGCGCGAGATCGGCCAGCCGCCGCGCCTGGTCGTCCTGGCCGGCGACGCCCTGGGCGTGGCGTAGGCAGGCGACCTTGGACCGCACTACGGCCCGGTAGGCGATGTAGTGGTGCTCCAGCGACACGCAGCGCTGCGCACCGGAGTATTCGGCGTAGCAGTCCAGGAACCACGCGCCCAGCTCGGGCCGCCCGAGCCGTTCCAGGTCCATCGCGAGGAAGGCGGCGTCGTCGAGCGAGTCGACCCAGCGCAGCCGGTCGTCGAACTCCAGGCAGTCCAGCACCCGTGGCCCGTCCGGCAGGCAGAAGATGTCGTCGGCGATGAGGTCGCCGTGCCCGTCGCAGGCGACACCGGCCTGGGCCCGGGCGGCCAGCAGCGGCTGCCGGCCGGCGAGATAGCGGTGGGCCAGGTCGGTGATCTCCGCGAGCACGGCGGGGTCCAGCGGACCGTCCCGGAACGGCACCAGCTCGCTCAGGTTGGCCGTCCACCGCTCGCGCAGTCCGGTCAGCAGCGCCACCCGGTCGATCTCCGGGCCGCGCTCGGCCGTGACGTGGAACGCCGCGATCAGCCGCGCGACCTGGCGCAGCTCGTCGTGCACGGGCACCCCGTCGGCCACCAGCCGGGACAGCGACCGTTCCGCCGGCATCCGTCGCATCAGCACGATCCATTCGCACGGATCGCCGGCGGGATCGTGCACTTCGGCGACGCCGAGGTAGACGTCCGGCGAGAGCCGGCGGTTGAGCCGCACCTCGCGGTGGCAGGCCTCGCGCCGGGCCTGCGGTGTGGTGAAGTCGAGGAAGCCGAGATCCACCGCCTTCTTCACCTTGTAGGCGCGGTCGCCGGTGAAGAAGACGGTGGCGCAGTGCGTCTCCCGGACGTCGGCAGCGGTCATGGCCCGACCTTGTCGTCGTGCAGCGCCGCCGCGATCTCGTCGGTCCAGCGGTCGATCGCCGCCCAGTCCCGGAAGTCGCCGAACCGGCCGCCCATCAGGCGCAGCACGACCCGGCCGAACCGCGGAAAGTGCTCGGCCCGGACCACACCGGTGAACAGGCGGTGGTCGCGTGGACCCAGCGGTTCGACGTCGGCCGCCCGGATCTTCGCCTCCTCGCGCATCCCGAGCGACCGCAGGGGCCGGGCCAGCGCGCCGGGCATGCCGACGCTGAACGCCCACAGCGGCTTGGCCACCAGTTCGGACCGGAGCCGGTCGGCGAAGGCCGCCGCCTCGGGCAGCCACCGCTGGTCGTGGACGGCGCTGCCGAGCACGACGGCGTCGTACCCCTCGACCTCCCGCACGTCGGTCATCGGCCGGAGCTCGACCTTGACGTCGTCGGCGGCCAGGCGGTCGGCGATCCGGTCGGCGATCTCCCGGGTGCTGCCGTGCGCCGTGGCATAGCCCACCAGTACGGAAACCATGCTGTCCTCCTCAGAACTCCAGCACGACCCTGGCCGGCACGCGGCCGCCGAGCACCTCGGCGAACACCTCGTTGATCTCCTCCAGCTTGCGGGTCTGGGAAATGATCTTCGTGCGGCCGGCGGCGTGCAGCTCGAACACGTCGGCCAGATCCTGGCGGGTGCCGACGATCGAGCCCCGCACGGTGATGCCGCGCAGCACGAGGTCGAAGATCGGCAAGGTCAGCTGGCCGTCGGCCGGCAGGCCGACGCAGATCAGCCGCCCGCCCCGGCGCAGCGACCGGAACGCCTGCTGGAAGGCGTCCGGCGCGGCGGCCAGCACGATCGCGACGTCGGCGCCGCCCAGTGCCTCGATGGTGGTGGCGGCGTCGTGGGTGGCCGCGTTGACCAGCCGGTCCGCGCCGGCGTCCTCGGCGACGTCCAGCTTGTCCTCGGTGACGTCGACGGCGATGACCTCGGCGCCGCGCAGCCGGGCGTACTGGATGGCCAGGTGCCCGAGGCCGCCGATGCCGAACACCGCGACCTTCTCCGCGGGCTGGATGTCGGCGACCTTCACGGCCTTGAACGTGGTGACGCCGGCGCACGTGAGCGGGGCGGCGTCCACAGCGGACACACCGTCGGGCACCGGCACGACGTACCGCTCGTCGGCCACGGCGTATTCGGCGTACGCGCCGTCCACGCTGTAGCCGCTGTTCTGCTGCGCCTCACACAGTGTCTCCCAGCCGGACACGCAGTACGAGCAGTGCCCGCACGCCGAGCCCAACCAGGCGATCGCCACCCGGTCGCCGACCTGGCGCAGTGTGCAGCCCTCGCCGAGCGTGTCGACGAGGCCGACGCCCTCGTGGCCGGGCACGAACGGGGCGTGCGGCTTGACCGGCCAGTCCCCGCGTGCGGCGTGGATGTCGGTGTGGCAGACGCCGCAGGCGATCATCCGCACGAGCACCTGGCCGGGGCCGGGCTGCGGCACGGGCAGGTCGCGGATCTCCAGCGGTGCACCGAGTTCCGGCACGACAGCGGCCTTCATGGTGTTCTCCAATCGGATGGTCATGTCATGTCCCGCCGGCGGAAGGCGACCAGTCCGGCCGCCGCGAAGGCGACCGCAACCACGGACAGCCACGCGAGCGGGGTGGCGGTGACGACACCGCCGGGAAGCTTGGGCAGGTGGGTGAACGGCGACAGGTCCATCACCCAGTGGCTCAGCCGCAGCAGCGGACCGAGTTCGCCGACCAGCACGAACGCCACCAGCGCGGCCCAACCGAGCGCCGAGAACCGCGGCACGAAGCCGAACGCCGCCACCGTGATGCCGACCAGCACGAGCGTTGCCGGCAGCTGGGCGAGCGCCGCGCCGAGCAGCATGCGGCCGTCGGTCACGCTGGCGCCCAAGCCCATCGCGACGAGCAACGCGGTGCACCCGAGGACGACGACCGTGACATGGCTCAGGGCCCACCGGACCCGGCTGACGCCCGTGGCCAACAGTGATTCCATGTGCAGCGAGGTTTCCTCGCTGTGCAGGCGCATCGCGCCCTGGATCCCGTAGACGGCGGCGACGATGCCGCCGATGCTCAGCTCCGCCGCGATGAACGCGTTCGTGAGCCCCTGCTCGCCGCCCAGAGCCTCGAACAGGGCTTGGGTCTGCGGAGTGTTGACGAGGCTGCCGATGTTCTGCGCGATGCTCCCGCAGACCGCCCCGAGCACCAGGAACGCCGCCGCCCAGCCGAGCACCGAACCCCGGTGCAGCCGCCAGGCCAGGCCCAGCGGTCCGTGCAGCAACACGCCGGCGCCGGCCGGCCCGGCCCGGTCGGGCAGCAGCCCGGTGCCGAGGTCGCGACGCCCGTGCAGGACGTACGCGCCGGCCGAGAACACGGCGGCGATGCCGGCCAGAATCAGGAAGACCCACCACCGCTCGCCGGCGAACGGCCTGATCTGCTGGCTCAGCCCGATCGGTGACAGCCAGGACAGCCATTCCGGGCCGCGGGTGTCGCCGATGGCGCGCAGCAGGTACACCGCGCCCAGCGCCACCACGCCGATCGCGTTGGCCGAGCGCGGGCTTCGGGTCAGTTGTGCCGCCAGTGCGCCGATGCCGGCGAACGCGATGCCCGCGCCCGTCCAGGCCGCGCCGAACGCGAAGGAACCGGCGGCTGGCAGTCCGCACGCGATGAGCGACAGAGCGGTGACGAAGCCGAGCACCAGGCTGGTGCCCACGGCGACGATCAGTGCCGCGGTGAGCGCGGCGTAGCGGCCGACCACTCCCGCCCCGATCAGCTCCAGCCGCCCGGCCTCCTCCTCGGCCCGGGTGTGGCGGACGACCAGCAGCAGGCCCAGTATCGCGACGAA
>Ga0068853_100004628_pt1 | contig 10667 bp, 8 predicted proteins | sample KBSCornC32_FD_65655 | JGI IMG/M metagenome (GOLD analysis project Ga0068853, IMG submission 65655) | Corn rhizosphere microbial communities from Kellogg Biological Station, Michigan, USA - KBS Corn C3-2 | ecosystem: Host-associated > Plants > Roots > Rhizosphere > Soil ... | reverse complement strand
GCCTATCGCGGCGTAGAACTGCATCCCGGCCCTGCGGCGAAGGATGATGCCGCTTTGCGCGCACACATAGCAAAGTTCACTGAGACGCTCTACCATCCTGTTGGCACATGCAAGATGGGAAATGATTTGTCGTCAGTAGTCGATTCAGAACTGCGTGTTCACGGCGTTGAAGGCCTGCGCGTGGTAGATGCATCAATCATGCCGACAGTGGTGGGCGGCAACACAAATGCGCCGACAATCATGATCGCGGAGAAGGCGGCGGAAATGATCAAGAATGGTCCGGCCGCACGACGGACGGAAAGTTACGCTGGCAGCCTAGCGTCGCGCTGAGACTCTAACGGAGTTCAGCAGTGAAGCGCCCAAATCCATCCTTCGTTCTTCTTGCTTACCGAGGGAATGAAATGATAGACTCGGTTACCGAGGACATAAGCTTGAGCAAACCTTCGGATCTCGTGCAGGGCACGCTGGATATGCTGCTACTGAAGGGCCTGGCACTGCAACCAATGAATGGTTTGGCCCTGAGTGAGCGGTTGAGACAGATATCAGGAGACGTATTGCAGGTAAGCGATGGTTCCCTATATCCAGCTCTGCACAAACTGGAACAAGAGGGCTGGATCACAGCCGAATGGAAAGTGTCTGAAAAAGGCCGCCGCGCAAAGTATTACTCCCTGACTCGCATGGGGCGGCGACATCTGGAAAGAGAAACAGACAATTGGGGCAGATTGTCCGGTGCGATTTCGCGCGTGGTCAAACTGAAAGAGACTTAGCCGCCTGAACCGAGGTGACGCGATGATGCGACTGGAGCGTTGGTTCAATAAATCGTCATTCTGGCTGCGCTTGCTCTTCCACCGTCGAGAGGCTGACCAGGCGTTAGACGAGGAGATTCAGTTTCATCTGAATGAGAAGACTGAACAGTACATAGAGAAAGGGATGACTCCGGTAGAAGCAAGGCGCGCCGCGTCCATCGAACTCGGCGGTGTAGAGCAGGTTAAGGAGCAAGTTCGTACGGTTTTCGTCGGCGCTTGGCTGGAAATCTTCACGCAAGACGTACGATTCGGGCTGCGTCTCCTCCGCAAGTCCCCCGGCTTCACCGCCGTCGCGGTCCTCATCCTAGGTTTGGGCATCGGCGCAAATACTGCCGTTTTTAGCATTATCAATGGACTGATGCTGCATACTCTTCCCGTGCAGGACCCAGCCCAACTTGTAGAACTACTGCATCAGTATCCGGGCGAACCCGCATTCAACGGTTTCTCGTGGAACGCTTATCAGATTCTGCGCGACGGGAATCATGTCTTCTCTGACCTGATCGTCGGCTCTGTGAATTTTTTCAAAGTCCGCGCGGATACGCTGCAGCCGCAAACCGTATTCGGCGGAAATGTGGGAGGAAATTTTTTCCAGGCACTCGGTGTGCGCGCCTCAGCAGGACGCTTAATTGGCCCGGAAGATGTTCAGATAGGTCATCACGCTCCCGTAGCTGTTGTGAGCTGGTCATTCTGGAGATCCAGATTTAATCTTGATCCTGGAATCGTGGGCAGGAAAATCGTCATTGGTGATAATGACGCAGTTACCATCATTGGCGTCGCGGAACGCGGCTTTTATGGGCTCAGCGACGAAGCGCAGCAAGACATTTGGCTGCCTATATCACTTGGCCCTTCTTCCGGATGGGGATTCGGATTATTGGGGCGGCTGAAACCGGGCGTTTCCATACAACAAGCGCGAGCGGAGATGGCGGTGCTCTTCCAAACGATTGCGAACTTGCCTGACGCCGGCCCATTCGTGACCAAGATGAAACTTCGGATCGAGCCGGCCGGTCACGGCGTCTCCACGCCGTTGCGCGCGATGCTCTCCTCGCCGCTGCTTGTTTTAATGGTGGTGGTAGGGCTTCTGCTTCTTCTGGCCTGCGCGAACCTGGCAGGATTGCTTTTGGCGCGTGCAGCATCGCGCCAGCATGAAATGGCAGTGCGCGCTTGCCTGGGCGCGAAACGCGGACGGCTGATTCGACAGACGCTAACAGAATCTCTGCTGCTGTCGATGATGGGTACAGCGCTGGCCATGTTGTTTGCCTATGTTGGAATTCATGGATTGATACGGATTTTCGCATCCGGTCGTCAGATGATTGGCGTTCCGGTCCACTGGGAAGCTCTCAGTAAACCGGATTGGCACGTGCTGCTGTTTACTGGAGTGATCGCAATAATGACCGCGCTGCTGTTCGGTTTAGTGCCTGCAATCCAGGCTTGCCGCCCGGTGTCGGCGCAACCACTGCAGGAAACGGCGAGAACCGGGGAATCAAGATCTCAGCGACGGTTCGGAAAGAGCCTTGTGGTGTCGCAGGTGGCCCTCTCGGTGGTGCTGCTGAGTTCTGCGGCGCTGTTCGTAGGCTACCTCTTGGAACTCCGCAACCTCGATCCGGGATTCCGCCGCGATCATCTTCTGCTCGTCACTCTGGATACTGCGCACAGCGGCTATCAAACTGCTGAATATGCCCGACTGTCTGAACAACTGGTCGCCAGACTTGAAACCATCCCCGGCATTGAATCAGCTACCGTGAGTAGTATGAGCCCGATGCAAGGTCCAGGCGCTTCAGCCTCGGCATTTGAGACTGGTCATCCTGATAATGCCCATAGCGTTTCCATTAACAATATTGGTCCACGCTACTTTGAGACTTATGGAACACCATTGCTGTCCGGTCGCTACTTCTCCGCTGAAGACAAGGACAAGCCGCCGGTCGCAATCATGAATCAGGCCGCGGCCCGCAATTGCTTTGGCGACGAGAACCCAATTGGGAAGCACCTGACCCTGAGCCATATCACCCTGACGAAAGGCGAGATCACTTATGAGGTCGTCGGCCTAGTCGAAGATGCCAAATACAATGATCTTCAGCAACCCGCGCCGCCCACAATCTATCGTTATCTAGCTCAGCAAACATTTTCTGGTTCTCAACTTGCCGTCCGCACCAGAATTGCCCCGGATGCGGTTGCTGCCGCCGTCCGCGAGGTTGAATTTTCAGTGCTGAAAACGGTACCCATTGTGCGCAGCATAACCATGAACGAGCAAATTAATGCGTCAATCGTTCCCGAGCGGCTTATCGCCACACTGAGCGGCTGGTTCGGCACACTGGGTGCGCTGCTGGCAGCAATTGGACTTTATGGTCTGCTCGCGTATACCGTGACGCGGCGCACGCACGAAATCGGTGTGCGCATGGCGCTGGGCGCGACCCGCAGCGATGTAATGGCCATGGTGCTGCGCGATGCATTGTGGACCGTTTGCGCGGGATTGGTTCTGGGAGCACCGCTCGCGTTTTGGGCAAATAGCGTAGCTGTCAGTTTAGTTCACGGACTACCAGTTAAGAGCCCGGTATCAATCGTGTTTGGCGGCGCGGTCATGATTGTGCTGGCGCTGGTTGCTGCGTATATCCCTGCGCGCAGGGCGATGGGCTTCGACCCGATGATGGCTTTGAGGTGCGAGTAAAGTCAAAACACCATGTGTCATGACCGCCCTCCAGCCTCGTTACCGTGCCCGCCCGGCGACAGCTTTGGCGGCCATTGTCTCCAGTACCTTCTGGTCAACATCAGCCAACTTCTTGATGTAGATGCAGCCCTTGCCTCGCGTGTGCTTACCGAGCTTCGGCAACGGAGCTTCAGAAGCGCCAAATCCGTACAAAACCGTTGCGGCCTTGCGCGGCGAAAAAGCAATCAACGGCATGTCGCCTTCGCGTCCGCTGTCATACATATAGTGGTGGCTGCCGAAGCCGACGATGGATGGTCCCCACATCGCCGGCTTTTCACCCGCAGCTTTCTGCATCAACTTAACCAACGCCTTGGCATCTGCGCGCTGGTCCTTGTCTTTGATTGAATCAATGAACGTCGACACACTTACTTTGGTAGGTTTGGTTTTGTTGTCTGCCATCCATCCTCCATACCGTTTGGAATCTATATCCGTATTCTGCTTACGCTCTCAAACAGCACAATCAATGTCCCAGGGAATCGAGCCTTTACTTTCCTTTCAAAAAATCACTCACCGTCTTGATGTAAAGATTCGGCTGATCAACGAATGCCATGTGCCCTGACTGTGGCATGATCGCCAGCTTTGATCCCGCAATTTTCTCGTGCATGGTGCGTGAGAGTGATGGATTCGATTCATCGTGATCGCCGCAAATCAGCAGCGTTGGCACATGGATTGACGACAGCTTGTCCAGATATTCCACCGATTTCAAATTGCCATCGATCACAAACTCTCCATCGGAGCCCCACATCTCGCGATACAGGTCCCATGATGTCGACGTATTGCCGGATGATGGATCGTAATTCGCGTCTGGCCGGCGCTGATAAAGATATGGGAAGTATCCATCGCCCCAGGCCAGCTTTGCGTAGTCGTCAGGATAGCGTCCTTTTTCCCAGTCCTTGCCTTTATTGAAAAGACCGGCTTTTTCCAGAGCTTCAAGTTTGGCCAGCGCTTCCGGCGCCATGCTGCTCTTTTCTTCAGCCAGCACTTTGTTCATTTCGCGCGTGCTGTAAAACGTTCCACCCAGCACCAGATGTGTGAGGTTCTGCTGATACTTAAACGCATACGCCTGCGCCAGCACGCCACCGTAAGAATGTCCCATGAGGCTGATCTTGCCGAGATGCAACGCCTGGCGGACGCTCTCCACGTCCTCCACCATGTTTTCCACGGTGTACTGCGTCGCGTCTTCCAACTTTTCTGAGCGGCCTGAGCCTCGCTCGTCGATAAAGACAAGCTTGTTGCCGCGCGCCAGCGGCAGCAGGTACGGCATCAGGTAATCGTGAGCGACGCCCGGGCCTCCATGCACGATCATCAGCGGCGATCCCTGGCCGATCGTCTGGTAATAAATCAGTACGCCATTGGCATCGACGTAACCTTCGTGTACCGGATAGACGTTGGCGGAAGGCGGTGCGGGAGCTTTGGTCTTTTTAGGCTGCGCGAATGCGGTTATCGATAAAAAAATAACAACCAGCAACAATATCGGTTTTTTCATGCGGACGATTATAGTTCCGCATGTCAACCGCAGCAGATGATTGAAAACATTGGGCAAATACTTGCGCTGCCGATTGTGCAGAAGGGCTAAAATATATCTAAGGACTGGATACCTCTATGAAACGGCTTACGTCGCTTGTTGTCCTGGGTACGGCTGCTCTTCTCATTTCTCCCTCACTTTATGCGCAACGCGGAATGTCAGGCCGCGGCGGCGGTGGTGGCGGATCATTTCACTCCGGCGGCGGCTTCCGGTCCGGCCCGTCTGCTGGATTCAGGTCAGGTGGTCCTTCGGGTTTTAGCTCAGCCCCGCGCGGATTCAGATCAGGCCCCGGGTTTAGCTCCTTTGGTCCGCGGACTCCCGGCCTTTCATCTTTTGCGCCATCGCATCGGACATTTTCATCGCGAAGCTTTTCATCGCGGACCTTTGTATCCAGCGGACATGTGTTCGTGAACCGTCCTTTTGTAAGCCGTCCTTTCGGCTTTCACCACTTCCATAATCACTTTGGCTTCTTTAATGGCTGCTTCGGATGTTCACCCTTCTTCTTCGGTGGCGGACTATTCTTTGGAGCGCCTTTCTATCCCTACTATCCCGGGTTCTATGGCGACTACTATGGCGATGGTTACGGCTACGGACCTCCTGCGCCGCAGCCAGTTGTAGTGAACACTGAAAATGGCAATAGCGCGCAACTTGCGGCAGAAGTGCAGCAGCTCACTGACGAAGTTTCCGATCTGCGCAGCGACGAGAACAGGCGCTATTATGAAGACCGCAACCGGGCCAGCTCAGGCGCAACATTGTCCGCAAAGGAGCCGGCCGTAAGCACGGTATTTGTTTTCCGTGACGGTAACCGGATTTCGGCCAAAAGCTACGCTATCGCCGGCCAGACTTTGTGGATCTTCAATGAGCAAAGCGCACGCAAATACCAGCTTGGTGACCTTAACGCTCAAGCTACAGAGCAGGCCAACGCCGCCAACGGCGTTGAATTCCATGTTCCCGCTCCTGCGCCGAAACATTAGAGTGCTTCTTTGAAGGGCTCATGATGTCCCACGCTGTAGCCCAGGCCGGCCCACACAATATTTGCAGCTTTATTTCTTGCCTAGTGTTGCCGGGGCTTCATTTTCCAGAGCATCTGGCGCAGCATGCCCAGCCAGAGTTCGGCATCGGCGGAGGAGAGATCCATGCGGCGGACCATCCTGCGAATTTTTTCCTCTTTTGCCGCGACGGAGCGCTCGCCCAGGTAGCCGCTGGCGCGAAGCGCATCGATCAGCATGGTAGTGATGCGCTCAAGCTCCCCTGCCGTAGCAGCCTTAAAATTTTTGGGATTAGAGATCACTTTACCTTTGGTGGGCTTGCCATCCTTAGTCGAACTGCGCGCCAACTCGTAAAGACATACCGCCACCGCCTGCCCAAGATTCATCGATGTGTGCTCTTCACGCGTGGGGATATGCAAGAGCCAGTGGCAATGGCTGAAGTCCTCATTCGACAAGCCGCGCTTTTCCGATCCAAACAAAAGCGCCACGCGTCCTCCCGTGCGGAGCCTTTTGTGAATCAGCGGAGCAGCATCTTGCAGCAGCCTAAGCGGATGAAGCAGTTCCCTCTTTCCAACGGCGGTTGTTCCAACCACCAGCGAGCAGTCAGCCACCGCTTCCGCCACGCTGGGGTACTGTTCGGCTTTCGCCATCAACGGCGCTGCGCCCACAGCGGAGCGCGCTTCTCTAAAGGATGCGTCGTAGGGATTCACCACGCGCAGTTGCATGAAGCCCAGGTTGCTCATCGCGCGTGCCGCGGCGCCAATATTCAGCGGATTGCGCGTGGATACCAGCACAACGCACAATCGGTCGAAATCAGAGGAAGTGACCAAGACGGATTTATTTTAACCGGATCAACAGTTTGTCTCTCCGTAGCCCCAATGTTACTCATCACCAAAAACCCTCATTTCGTCCCCTAACTAGGCGCTTATGATTTCGTCTAAAAATAGTGGCTTTGCCTCTTGACAATCCCTGCTAATGTATTAGCATGTGCTAGTGCATTAGCACATCGGGAAAGCGACAGTCGAATCAGGAGAGCCATGAGCAACGAAAAGCATCTTCAACTTGGGCGGCGCGAACGCCAGATCATGGATGTGATCTACCGGCGTGGCAGAGCGTCAGTGACTGAGGTACTGGCCGATTTAACAGATCCACCCAGCTATTCCGCGGTGCGTGGCATGCTAGGCCTGTTGGAGGATAAAGGATACCTACGGCATGAGCAGGAAGGGCTCAAGTATGTCTACCTGCCAGCCGATGATACGCGCCAGGTCCGCGCGAACGCGCTAAAGCACATGGTCAAAACATTTTTTGGCGGCTCTCCGGAGCAGGCAGTTGCCGCGCTGCTGGAAATGTCTGACAGCACGCTCTCCACGAAAGACAAGCAATATCTTTCTCAACTGATCAAAAAAGCGCAGCAGGAGGGACGATAAGATGCACGCTCTTTCATCATCCGCAATCATTCTGGATACAGTGGTGAAGTCAACGCTCCTGCTGGCAATTGCCTGGGGCGCGGCGCTGGTCCTGAAGAAACGCTCTGCCGCAACGCAGCATATGGTGCGCACATTTGCGTTGGCCGCTCTGCTGTTGCTTCCTATCTCCGTGATGGTGTTGCCCGTATGGCATATCAAAGGACTCCCTCAATACCCCAGGAGCCAGCCTGCAACGCAGCAAACAAGAACACCGGCTACACCTTCAACCATAGTACAGCGCAAGACGGCAACAACATCCTTGAAGCACTCCGAAGCTGCTGTCCCGACCGCGGCTGCGAATGCGCGAGTCAAGCACGACCAAGCTCACACTGCGAAGTCATTAGATACTCAGCCTTCCGCGTCAGTTAACGCCAGCACTGTTGCGCCCAATAGCTCACCAACTACTGCCGAAGTCGGACCGACTCAAAGAACTGCCGCAACAACAACTTCGGCCAACTTGATCCCTGCGTTCCTGCCCAAGCTTCTGCTTGGCCTGTGGATAGCCGGTACCTTGTTCTTCCTCGCTCGCTGGCGCTTGAATGCTATGCGTTTGGCAGCTCTCGTGCGCCGCGCAGGTGTGCTGACTGATTCAGGCTGGAACGCGCAGGTGCGGGCTGTCTCGGCTGAACTGGGAATCGATCGCCACGTTGCTCTGCTGGTAAGCGACGAAATTGAAGTGCCAATCACCACAGGCATCATGTTCCCGCGCATCGTGCTATCACCGGACTATCCTGAGTGGTCACCCACGCGGCGCTCCGCCATTCTCAATCACGAACTGGCGCACATCAAGCGGCTGGACGCGTTCACGCAGGCGCTGGCTAACCTGGCAGCGTCAGTCTATTGGTTCCATCCTCTGGTATGGCTCATGGTTCGGGCCATGCGCGCGGAACGCGAACGCGCTTGCGACGATCATGTGCTCGCAGCGGGAACCAAGGCGTCAGATTACGCGCATGAATTGCTGGATATTGTTTCTGGTTTGCGCGAACCTGAATTGGCAGCGGCGCTGGCCATGGCGCGCCGATCGCAATTGGAAGGTCGCGTACTGGCTGTGCTGAATCCAGCCCTGCCGCGCGGATCTGTTTCCCGCAGAAGTGCGCTAGCTCTGGCCATATTGACACTTTGCATCGTGCTGCCTCTTTCCGCGATGCGGCCTGCATCGCAGAGCAGCACGCCCGCCGCCAAGAGCGGCAAAACCAAGCCAAGTCCCGCTTCCACTCCTGCAGTCGCGCCACGGGCACAAGATTCATCCACGCCAAGTAGCGGGTCACAAGCGCCTGAGGCCAAGCCCTCTTTTGACAATGACGCCGAACCGGCCGAAATGGCGGAGGCGCCCGAAGCACCTGAAGCACCCGAGGTTCCTGAAGCACCGGAGGCCCCTGAAGCTCCAGAAGCGCCAGAGCCGCCTGCCATGTTCCAGGGCGCCAGTGCGCCCGCAGTCCCCTCCGTTCCCGCTGTACCGGCAGTCCCTGATGTTCCGGCTGTTCCTGCCGTCCCAGCAGTGCCTGCTGTTCCGGGCAGCGATATCAGTGTTTGTGGAACACGCGCCAAGCTCCACAACATGAACATTGAGTCGAACGACGGCAACAAGCATTGGATAGCCAACTGGTCCGGCGGTGATTGCAGCTTGGACCTGCATGCTGAAGGCGACATTAAATTTAATGCCGAAGCCACGGAAATCCAGAGCATCTCTCCCGGCGGCTCGTTCGAAGTAAATCTGCGCCAGGATGACACGCTCAAGCAGGTCAAAGTCACACCATCTGCCAGCGGCCTGCAATATGTTTACAAGATCAATGGCAAGCAACAGCCGTTTGAAGCCGAAGCGAAAACCTGGTTCGCACAATTCCTTCTGGCATTGGAGCGCAGCACGGGCTTTGCCGCCGATGCGCGTGTCCCGGCGCTGCTGGCCAAGGGCGGGCCAAACGCGGTGCTGGATGAAATCAGCAACCTGCAATCTGATTACGTTCGTGGCGTTTACTTCCGCAAGCTTCTGGAGCAGCCCAAGCTGCCTTCACCTGTAATACAGCGTGTCATTAAGCAAGCCGGCGAGCAGATCAAATCTGATTACGAGATGGCCCGCGTCTTGATGACTGTGGGCAAACAATATGACCTGCCTGACGAAGCTTCACGCACGGCATTCCTTACCGCGGCAAATAACCTCAAGAGTGACTACGAGCACTCGCGTGTGTTGATTGAGCTACTGCGGCGGCCTAATATCTCAAAAGAAAACGTAGGCATGGCCCTCAACTCAGCAGGAAGCATCCATAGCGATTATGAAAAGTCGCGCATTCTGCTGTCATTGATGGACCAAAAATCTTTTGATCAGTCGCAGCTCGATTTCTACCTGAAGCTGGTTTCATCCATCAAGTCCGATTATGAGAAGTCACGCGACCTTCTGGCTCCGATGCAGAAATACAAGCTAACCGCGGACCAGACCAATCGCATCATGGACGCGACTACAGGTGTTGGCTCTGACTATGAAAAGTCGCGGCTGCTGTTGGCATTGGCGAAGCAGGGCAAATTCGATGAAGCGCAAATGGCAAATTATCTGAAAGTGGTCGACTCCATGAAGTCTGACTATGAGCGTTCACGCAGCCTATTGGAACTGATGCAAAACAACAGCCTGAGCAGCGCGTCCATGACGAAAGCCATGCAGAACATGTCAAAAGCAGGCAGCGACTATGAAAAATCGCGCGTGCTCACGACACTGCTCAAGGACAACAAGTTTGATGAGAGCCAAATGAACACTTATCTTGGCGTCACCGATTCCATGAGCAGTGATTATGAGCGTTCCCGCTGCCTGATCGCTCTGATGGAGCACAACAAGCTGAGCAACGATTCACTAGGTAAAGTGCTGAATGCGGTTAGCCGGATCACGTCAGACTATGAGAAGGCGCGCGTTCTCTCGACGGTGGCGCATTCCTATTCATTGGACGGCGCATTGCGCGAAAGCTATATCAAAGCGGCAAACTCCATTCAGGGTGAATTTGAACGCAATCGCGCACTGGCGGCTGTGGTGAAAAGGGCGACGCTGTAGCTTTTTCCGAAGCCTTCGAGCGTAACGAGAGATCCCTATAGCCAAGAGGACGCAAACCAGCGTACCCATGCTATGGATTTCCAATACACATCAAGGTTGTTATAGGGTTCCCTCGCTTTACTCGGGATGTTACACAGACGGCGTAA
>Ga0068853_100004626_pt1 | contig 10673 bp, 10 predicted proteins | sample KBSCornC32_FD_65655 | JGI IMG/M metagenome (GOLD analysis project Ga0068853, IMG submission 65655) | Corn rhizosphere microbial communities from Kellogg Biological Station, Michigan, USA - KBS Corn C3-2 | ecosystem: Host-associated > Plants > Roots > Rhizosphere > Soil ... | reverse complement strand
GATTCCGCGGTGACTCAGGTCGAGATCGTCGCCGACGGCGAGGTTGTCGGCAGCGCGGAGGCCAACGCCGAACGTCCGGACATCGCCACGGCATTTCCCGACACGGGCGGCGCCGGCCGCTGCGGCTTCGGGGTCTCGCTCGAGCCGAGCGGCAGGGGCGAGAGCCGGCTCGCGGTGGAGGTGACGCTCGAGGACGGCGCCAGGGTCCAGCTCGGCGAGCTGCGGGTCGAGACCCGCTGAATCGAGGACGACGATGGCGACCGCGATCGTCAGCGGCGCGCTCGCCAACAAGCCCCGGAACGGCGGTGAGGCGTGGGTGCGCCTCTCCTGGGCCCTGGGCTTGCAGCGCCTCGGCTTCGACGTCCACTTCGTCGAGGAGATCGCGGACGCGAGCTGCGTCGACGAGGCCGGCGGGCCGGCCGAGTTCGCGGACTCGGTCAACCGCACCTTCTTCGAATCGGTCGTGCGCGAGTTCGGCCTCGAGGAACGTGCGACGCTGCTCCGCGACGGCGGCCGCGCGGGCGTCGGAACGCGCTTGGACGCCCTGACCGAGATCGCGGCGGAGGCCGACGTCATCTTCGACATCAGCGGCCACTTGAAGAGCCCCGAGCTGCTAAACGGACCGCGCACCCGCGTCTACGTCGACCTCGACCCCGGCTTCACCCAGGCCTGGCACGCCGACGACGCGGTCGGATTCCGGCTCGGCAAGCACGACCGCTACGTGACCGTCGGCCTCAACGTGGGGCAGCCCGGGTGCCCGATCCCGGCCGGGGGCATCGAGTGGATCCCAACGCTGCCGCCCGTCCTCCTGGAGGAGTGGCAACCGCACCCCGCGCAGGCGGCGCCGCTTCGCTTCACCACGGTCGCCAGCTGGCGCAGCCCCTACGGAGCGCCGCGGATCGGCGGTCGCGAAGCCAGCCTCAAGCACCACCAGTTCCGTCGCTTCCTCGCCATTCCCGAGCGCCTTCCGGAAACGACGTTCGAGCTGGCGCTGGACATCCACCCCGGCGATGCCCGCGATCGCGAGGCGCTCGGCGAGCACGGCTGGAGGATCGCCGACCCGCGCGCGCTCGCCGGCACGCCGCAGGGCTTCCGCGACTACGTGGCCGGCTCCGCGGCGGAGTTCTCGGTCGCCCAGGGCGTCTACGCCGAAACCGGCAGCGGCTGGTTCAGCGACCGCACCGCCGCCTACCTGGCGAGCGGAAGACCGGCGATCGTCCAGGAGACCGGCTTTGGAGACAGCCTTCGGCTCGGCGAGGGGCTGCTGACCTTCTCCACCCTCGATGCAGCGGCCATCGCCGCCGAACGCGTGGCCGCCGATCCGGTTGCGCATGGCGAGGCAGCACGGCAACTGGCTGTCGAACGGCTGGACTCCGACCTCGTGCTCGGGCGCCTGCTCTCCCTGCTCGGGGTCGGCGGCTAGGCCAGTGGGGTGCCGGTGAGCGAACGACTCAAGATCCTGCTCAGTGGCATGGTCGCGGGCGATCCCCATCAGGGAGGTGCGAGCTGGGCGGTGCTCCAGTACGTGGCCGGTCTCACCGCCCTCGGCCACGACGTGTTCCTGGTCGAGCCCGTGGCCGAGGAGAAGCTCGATCCCGCCGGCGAGACGGCTCGCTATTTCCGCTCGCTTTCGCTGCCGGAGGACAGGGCGGCGCTGCTCGCGGTCGATGCCCAACAGACACTCGGGCCTTCGTTCGCGGAGCTCCGACGTTTCGCCGAGGAGGCGGATCTGCTCCTCAACGTCTCGGGAATGCTGCGCGAGGAGCAGTTGCTGGACCCGATCGCCGTGCGCGCCTTCCTCGATCTCGATCCCGGCTTCAATCAGGCCTGGGCGGCGAGCGGCGAGGACATCGGCATCGGCCTGCACACGCACTGCGTCACCGTGGGGCAGGCGCTCGGCAGGCTGGACTGTCCGATCCCGACCTGCGAGCGCGAGTGGATTGCCACCCTGCCTCCGGTCGCACTCGACCGCTGGCCGGTGGCGCGTCAGGCGCCCGAGCGGGAGGCATTCACCTCGGTCGGCCACTGGCGCAGCTATGGCTCGATCGAGCACGGCGGCATTCGCTATGGTCAGCGTGCCCACTCCCTGCGCGGCCTGATCGAGCTCCCCCGTGCCAGCGACGCCCGCTTTCAGCTCGCTCTCGGAATCCACCCCGATGAGAGTCGCGACCTCGCGGCGCTGGGGGCAAACGGCTGGGCGCTGCTCGATCCGGCCGTCGTGGCCAGCGACCCAGACGCCTACGCCGACTTCGTCCGCGGCTCGATGGCGGAGCTCTCGGTGGCGAAGAGCGGCTACGTCGCCTCCCGCAGCGGCTGGTTCAGCGATCGCAGCGCCTGCTATCTGGCCAGCGGCCGCCCGGTGGTCGCCCAGGAGACCGGGTTCAGCGCCTTCCTGCCGACCGGCGAGGGACTGCTCGCGTTCACGACGACCGCGAACACGGCGACCGCCGCCGACGCGGTGATGAGCGATCGGAAGAGACACGACGCTGCGGCTCGGGCGTTGGCCGAGGAGTACCTCGACGCGCGCACGGTGCTCTCCCACCTGCTCGAGCGCCTGGCGGTGCCGGCAACCCAGGCAGCACTATGACCACCGTGCGCCGCCGCCCGTCGCCGTACCGGACGAGCTTCCCGCTCGAAGAGCTGAGCCTCACCCAGGTTGACGGGACAGAGCTGCGGCTGGCGTGCAAGCGCCTGAGCTGGAGCGCGCTGGACGACGGGGCTCGGCTTGCCAAGCCGAGGTTCCTCCACGATCCAGGCCGTGAGCCGGCGGTCTATGCCCACGTCCTCCCCCAGGCGCCGCCCGGGCCCCCCGGCTACCACGGCTCCTTCGCCGACCCCGAGGGTGGCGGCCCCCGGCTTCTCGTCGAGTGGGTCGAGGGCCGCGAGCTGTACCAAGTGGGCGAGAGGGAGCACTGGGAGGCGGCGGCGAGCTGGCTCGGCCGGATGCACGTCGCCCTTGCCGGGGATCTCAACCGACACGCCGAGCGGGGTCGCCTGCTCGAATACGACGCGAACCACTACCGCGTCTGGCTCGAGCGGGCAGGCGAGTTCGCCCGAGCGCCCGGGCAGCCGCGCTCCCGGGCCGTCGCCGTCGAGCGAATCGCCCGGCGCTACGAGGAGGCGATCGAGGAGCTGCTGGCGCTGCCGAGAACCGTGATCCACGGCGAGTTCTACCCCTCCAACGTGCTCGTCGGCGGCGAGCCCGACGCGCCCCGGATCGCCCCGGTCGACTGGGAGCTGGCCGCGGCCGCGCCCGGCATCGTCGACCTCGCGGCCCTGACCAGCGGCAGCGGCTGGAGCGATGGCGACCGGGGGGCGATCGTCGCGGCCTACCGGTCAGCGGTCCCCTGCGACGCCCTCTCCGCACGAGATCTGGACCTCGCCCGCCTCCACCTCGCCGTGCAGTGGCTCGGCTGGGCGCCAAGCTGGGAGCCACCCGCAGACCAGCGCCAGGACTGGCAGGGAGAGGCGCTCGCCCTCGTCGAGGAGCTCGGACTCTGATGCGGCAGTAGCGCTTCCTGATCGTCAACGCCGACGATCTCGGCCTCTCGACCGGCGTCAACGCCGGAATCGCCGAGGCGCACGAGCGGGGCATCGTGACCAGCGCCAGCTTGATGGTGCGCCAGTCGGCCGCCGCGGATGGGGCGCGCTGCGCCGCCCGACACCCGGCGCTAGCGATCGGCCTGCACATCGATCTCGGCCAGTGGGACTACGAAGGCGGCGAGTGGAGGGCTGCGTACGAGCGTTGCCCGCCCGACGACGTGGCGGCCCTCGAGGCGGAGTGCCGGGCACAGCTCGAGGCCTTCCGCGAGCTGCTCGGCCGCGATCCGACCCATCTCGACTCCCACCAACACGTCCACATGAGCGAGCCGGTCGCCTCCCTAGCCGCAAGGATGGCCGCCGAGCTCGGGGTGCCGCTGCGGGCGACAGGCCACGTGCGCTACGAGGGAGGTTTCTATGGACAAAGCGGCGAGGGAGCGGCGCACCCCGAGTGGATCGCGGTCGAGCGCCTGATCGGGCTGATCGAATCGCTGCCTCCCGGCTGGACCGAGCTCGGCTGTCACCCCGGAAGGAGTGCGGCTGAGCTGTCCTCCTACGGCAGGGAGCGCGAAGCGGAGATCGAAACGCTCTGCGATCGCCGCGTGCGGGCGGCGATCGAGAGCGAGACGATCGAGCTGCGCTCCTTCGGCTAACGCACGCTCAGTGCGCGCCGCTCGGCGGAGACGACCGGGTGTGGTACTCCTCCGCTTCGATCGGATCCCAGCGCGTGCTCAGAGCGGTGATCAGCTCGAGTGCCCCGACGATGATCGTGAAGCGAGTCGCCCCGCCCTTGTCGGAGAAGCCGAAGACGAAGGGAGAGAGGATCAGCACTGCTCCTAAGACCAGATCCGTTGCGAAGTGCATGCGAAGCGGGATCAATCTCACAAGGGACAGGCGCCAATCGGTCATCGAGCCGGCGAGCAGCATGACGATGCCGACGACGACGCAGATCGCAGTGGCGCTGTTCACCTCGCTGAAGCCGAATATCCAGGGCGCAGCGATGATCACGATGGCCATCAGTGGCTCGATGGCCGCGTGCAGGTTCAAGGGAATGGGACCGCGTTCCATGGGTACCTCCTGGGGTTGGTTTACCTGAACCGCGATCCGCCGCACCGCCGGAGGAAGGGAGGGCGTGCCGGTGGAAACGAGACCAGAACCACCATCGATGTCATCCGGCCTTGTCGATCTCTACCCCAGCATCGGTCGAACAATCCGCCAAGCCGGCCGTAGACTCGCCGGATGAACGATGTCAGGGCAAACAGTGCTCTCGCCGGGGTCGAGCCGACCTTCTACTTCGACTTCAGCTCCCCCTTCGCCTACCTCGCGGCAACCCGGATCGACGACGTGCTGCCGCGAATGCCGCGCTGGGCACCGATCTCGATGGCTTTCGTCACCAGCGCCCACGAACGGATTCCCTGGTCGATGCGCGAGGAGAGCAAGGAGCGGGGCAAGCGCGAATGCGAGCAGCGTGCCGCGGAATACGGCTTGCCGCCGCTGCGCTGGCCGGCGGGGTGGCCCCTCGACAGCTATTCGCTGCCAGCCCTCCGCGCCGCCTACGTCGCCGCTGGCGCCGGCTGCCTGAGGGATTTCAGCCGAGCGGCCTTCGAGCGCAACTTCGTCGAAGGGAGCGGACTTGGGACGGAGGCCGACCTGCGCGCCGTCGCAGAGGCAGTTGGCCTCGATCCAGACGACGTTCTCGCCGAGGTACGCCGGCCGGCGATCAAGGAGAAGCTGAAGCTGGAAACCGAGGGGGCGATTCGAGCCGGGGTATTTGGCGTCCCCACCGTGCTCGTCGGCGAGGAGCTCTTCTGGGGAGACGACCGCCTGACCAAGGCGGCGCAGGCTCTGAGCGCGTAAAGGTCCCCCTCAGGCAAATCGCCGAGCGCTCGTCGAGCCTTCCTCCGCCGCGCGCGACCCTATTGTGGCCCGCCCTTGTACGACGCCTCACAGCACCCGATCGGCGGCGGCGCGCGCGCCCGATCGCTTCCGGATTGGCCCGATGCCCGGCCTCTGCGCTCCTGGCAGCAGGAGGCGACCGACGCCGTGCGGGAGCACTCGGGCACCAGCTTCCTGGCCTCGGCCACGCCGGCGGCCGGCAAGACCACCTTCGGCCTGCACACCGCCCACCGGATGCTCAGCGCCGGGTTCGTCTCGCGCGTCGTCGTCGCAGGTCCGACCACCCACATCTGTCGCCAGTGGGCCGCCGACGCAGGCCGCTACGGCATCGACCTCGAGCCGAACAGGCCCAACTCGGACGGACCGGAGTCGGCCGACTTCCACGGGGTCGCCGTCACCTACCAGACGATTGCGGCGGGGCCGGAGACACACCGCCTGGCCGCCCGCCGCCGGCCGACACTGCTGATCGCCGACGAGCCGCACCACATGGGCGATCAGGCGGCCTGGGGCGTGCAGGCCCGCAAGGCCTTCGACTGCGCCCGCTTCCGGCTGCTTCTCTCCGGCACCCCATTCCGCTCCGACAACTCGGCAATCCCCTGGGTCACCTACGACGAGGACGGCCTCAGCCGGGCCGACTACACATATGGCTATCCGCAGGCGCTGGTCGACCGGGTATGCCGCCCGATCACCTTCCTCCCTTACGACGGCGAGATGGAATGGCTTTCCGACGGCCGGCTGCGCAGCGCCGACTTCGACCTCGCCCTGCCGGCGGCGGAGGCGGCGCGGCGCCTGCGGACGGCGCTCAGCCCCGAGGGGGAATGGATGGGCGAGGTGCTGCGCGACAGCGATGCCAGGCTGAGCGAGGTGCGCGCCGACGGGCATCCCGACGCGGGCGGCCTGGTCATCGCCTCCGACCAGGATCATGCGCGGGCGATCGCCGGGCGGCTCGGCTCGGTCTCCGGGGAGGCGCCCGAGTTGGTGATGAGCGACGAGCCCGGCGCCAGCCGCCGCATCGCCGATTTCGCCACCTCCGACCGGCGCTGGCTGGTCTCGGTCCTGATGGTCTCCGAGGGCGTCGACATCCCCCGCCTGCGGGTCGGCGTCTACGCGACGGCGGCTCGGACCGAGCTCTTCTTCCGCCAGGTGGTCGGCCGCTTCATCCGCACCACTCCCACCCCGCGCCGCCAGATGAGCTACCTGCTGATGCCCGCCGATTCGCGGCTGAAGGCGCTCGCCCACCAGATCGAGCTCGAGCGCCGACACGCGCTCGAGCTCGCGCCGGAGGCCGAGGAGGAGACGATCGACGACTCGGCGCCGGAGCAAGGCGAGCCGGGTGAACGCTTCGCCGCCTTGAGCTCGGGTTACGCCGAGCTGGACGAGGCGATCATGAGCGGGACCGCACTGCAGCTCTTCCCGACCGACGACCCCAAGCCGGCGGCGAAGAAGGTCGCTGCCCCGTCCAGACCCGAGGCCGCGCCGGAGCAAGTCGCGCTCGAGCGGGAGTCCGCCTATGCCGCTCGGGAGCGGCTGCGCGACGAGCGTAGGCGCCTCGTCGCCGACGTCGCCCGCCGCACCAACAAGTCGCACCGCGAGATCCAGGGGCGCATCAACCGCGCCACAAGGGCGCGCTCCGTCTCCAGCGCCAGCATCGACCAGCTCGAGCGCGGCAACGCGATCCTGCGCCGCGAGCTGGCACGGTAAGACGCTCGGAACCGCCCCCGAGAGCCTGGACTGACGGTCTGACCCAGGCGCTTGACGGACCGCGCCGACAGGCGTAGCTTCTGGTTATCGATCGATCGGTAAGCAAGAAAGCAGTGGACACCGGCCTGCGCATCCGTGATGCCGCCGTGCGCCTCTTCGCCGCGCGCGGCTACGCGGCCACCGGGATCCGCGAGATCGCCGACGAGGCCGGGGTGACCACGGCGGCGCTCTACCACCACATGGGCAGCAAGCAGGACCTGCTGCTGACGATCATGCGCGACGCGATGCACGAGATGACGGCTGGGGCTCGCGCCGCCCTGGAGGGGGCAGGCGACCCGCCGAGCGAACTGGCCGGACTGGCGCGCGCCCACGTGACCTATAACGGCAAGAACCTGCTCGACGCCTACGTCGGCGACGCCGAGATCCGCTCACTGGACCAAGCCAACCGGGCTCGCATCGTCAAGCTGCGCGACGCCTACGAGCAGCTCTGGGCCGAGGTGATCGAGCGTGGCGTCGGCAGCGGCGAGTTCCAGATCGGCGATCAGAAGCTCTTTCGCATTGCGGCGATCCAGATGTGCAACGGCGTCACCTACTGGTACAGCCCAGCCGGCCCCACGCCGCTGGCGGCAGTCGCCGACGAACTGGCGGGCTTCACGCTGACGATGGCGGGCTGCAGGCCGGAGGCGGGGGTGACGGGCGGCTCGACGGAAGACGCCGAGGGGGTGGCCTGATGGCGGCTGTCCGGGTCCACGCACTGCACGGCGGCGGCGAGATAGCCGACATGTCGGTCTTCGACCCCTTCCACCCGGAAATCGGCACCAAGGTCGAGATCCCCTACTTCTTCTACGTCATCGCCCACCCAAAGGGGAACGTCCTCTTCGACACCGGCGGCCATCCGGCGCTGGTCAGCGATCCGCGGGCGCGGCTGGGCGATGCGGCCGACGCTTTCGAGGTGACGATGGAGGAGGGCGACGACGTCGTCAGCCAGCTTCAGGCAGCCGGGTTCCCAGCGCAGGGCATCTCCCACGTCGTGCTCTCCCACCTGCACTACGACCACGCCGGGGGCATCGAGTTCTTCCCGGATGCGACCTTCTACGCGCAGCGGCGAGAGCTCGAGTTCGCGCACTGGCCGCCGGTCTACCAGCGCGAGATATACGTGCGAGCTGACTTCGACCACCCGGTCGAGTGGGTCGAGCTCGAAGGCGACCACGACCTCTTCGGCGACGGGACGGTCCTCCTCTTCCCCACCCCGGGCCACACCGCCGGCCACCAGTCGATACTGGTGCGCCTCGAAGGTGGGCGCGCGCTGATCCTCGTCGCCGACGCCGCCTACCTGCCGCGCAACATCGAGGAGAACGTGCTGCCGGCGATCGTCTGGAGCCCGGACGCGATGGTCGCCAGTTGGCAGCGAATCCGCGCCCTGCAGCGCCGCTACGACGCCGAGCTGATCTTCACCCACGACCTGGACTGGCAGCGGAAGACGCGGGTCGCGCCGGAGCGCTGGTACGAGTGACTCCGGCACCGGCGAATCGCGTCGAGGCCAAGTGGCCGCCGCTCGATCCGTCGGTGCAGAACCTGCCTGGCGACATTGTCACCCTGATCCGCGAGGGGTTAGAGCGCGAACCAGAGCGGCCGGTCTTCGTCTTCGAGGACGGTGTTGTGGTCAGCCGCGAGCGCTTCCGCGCCGCTGTGGAGGCCTTCGCCGGCTACCTGCGCGAGCGGGTCGAGCCCGGCGACCGGGTCCTGATCATGCTCGAGAACCGGACCGAGTTCATGGTCGCCTGGCTGGCGGCGAGCGCCTGCGGCGCCGCCCTGGTCTCGCTCAACACCTCGGCCGGCGAGCACGACGCCAGCCATGTCGTCCGCGACTCCGCCGCCAAGCTCGCCGTCTGCGGCCAGGCCCACGCGGAGCTGGTCGGGCGCATCGGCGGCGAGGAGCTCGAGATAGTCATCGTCGACGGCGAGGAGCCGGATGGCTTGGCGGCCTACCGCGCCGACTCCGGCCCGCTGCACCTCGAGGACGCCACCGTCGATCCCGACGCGATCGTCAACGTCTATTACACGTCGGGAACCACCGGGCCACCCAAGGGGTGCATGGTCGCTCACGATTACTGGCTCCGCTTCGTCGAGCTCTACCTCGGGCTCTACCGGCTGAGCCCAGAGGACCGGCTGCTCTGCTGCCTGCAGTTCTTCTACAACGACCCGCCCTGGCTGTTCCTGACCTCGCTGCGCGCCGGGGTGCCGCTGGTGACGATGCGGCGCTTCAGTGTCTCGCGCTTCTGGCCGGTCGTCGTCGAGCATGGCGTCACCCGCCTCTTCGGCCTGGCAGCGATCCCCGCCCTGCTGCTCAAGGCCGAGCCGCGCGAGGAGGAGCGCCGGCACCGGGTCCAGTTCGCCCTTCACGTGGGCATCCCGGCTCAGCTGCACGGCGAGTTCGTCGAGCGCTGGGGCTTCCCCTGGGTCGAGGGCTACGGCCTCACTGAGTCGGGTTTGGTGGTCGCGATGCCGCTGGAGGACGCCGAGCGCATGACCGGCTCGGGCTCGATCGGGCTGCCCTGCCCAGGCGTGGACGTGCGGCTCGTCGACGACGAGGGTCGCGAGGTGGGCGCCGGGGAGCCCGGCGAGATCCTGATCAGGGCGCCGGGGATGATGCGCGGCTACCTCAACCGGCCCGAGGCGACGGACGAGGCACTCGCGGGCGGCTGGCTGCACAGCGGCGACCTGGCGCGCCGCGACGAGGCAGGCTACCTGTACTTCCTCGGCCGCAAGAAGGACATCGTGCGACGCTCGGGAGAGAACGTCGCCGCGGCGGAGGTCGAGAACGTCCTGCGCTCCCATCCCGCCGTGCTCGAGGCCGCCGTGGTGCCGGTCGCCGACGAGCTGCGCGGCGAGGAGGTCAAGGCCTACGTGGCGCTGGTCGAGGGAGCTTCGCCGCGGGAGGCCGACCCGGCGAGCCTGGTCGGCTTCTGCCGCGAGCGGCTCGCCAAGCACAAGGTCCCCCGGTACATCGAGTACCGGACCGAGCCGTTCCCGCGCACCCCCTCGATGCGGGTGAAGAAGAGCGAGCTGGTCGCTTCCACCGGCGACCCGCTGGCCAACGCCTGGGACCGGGACCGCGAGCTGCCCGACTGGAACGCGCAGGGAAGCGAGAGGCGCCGATGACCACTTGCCAGCGAGGACATCCCAACGAGACGTGAGGAGAACGACATGGAGGCGATTTCGTCAGAGCAACGGGTCTCGACCCTGCACGGAGGCAGCACCGGCCTTGGGGGTGCGGTGGTCCAATCCGCCGCGCTGATCGCGCCCGCCGCCGGCGCCACGGCCGGGTTCGTCTTCATCGCCAGCGAGAGCGGTTTCGCCTCTCCCTTCTCGATGGTCGTCGGGATGGTCTTCTCGCTCTGCCTGGCGGTGATCATCGGCGAGTTCGCCCGCAAGCTGCCTGCCGCCGGCTCCTTTTACACCTACCTGAGCCACGCCTTCGGCCCGAAGGTGGGCTTCGTCACCGGGGTGATGCTGTTCGGCGCCTACGTGCTGCT
>Ga0068853_100004624_pt1 | contig 10676 bp, 6 predicted proteins | sample KBSCornC32_FD_65655 | JGI IMG/M metagenome (GOLD analysis project Ga0068853, IMG submission 65655) | Corn rhizosphere microbial communities from Kellogg Biological Station, Michigan, USA - KBS Corn C3-2 | ecosystem: Host-associated > Plants > Roots > Rhizosphere > Soil ... | reverse complement strand
ACCTTTTTTGCAAAGGTGTTTTTTGAACTTCCTCCTTTAACATGCCTGCGATCTTACCCAGTTCGGTATCCATGCCAATAGCTGTAACAACAGCTTTTGCAGAACCGCTGCTCACTACGGTTCCTTTAAAGATCATATTTTGCTGGTCGCCCGCAACAAGATTGTTTTTAATAAGCGGGCCCGTTATTTTTTCAATGGAATGGCTTTCGCCTGTTAATGAAGCTTCTTCTGTTTTAAAAGAATGTACTTCAATCAATCTTGCATCGGCAGGCACAATATCACCGGCCTGCAATAAAATGATATCCCCTGGCACCAGCTGGGCCGCGTCAATTTTTGCCGGGTTATTGTTGCGCAGTACTAATGCAAACTGGGCTGCCATCTTCTGCAGCATACGAATGGATTGTTCTGCATTATATTCCTGGTGATAGCCGATCCAGGCGTTGGCAATAATGATGGCCAATATTACTAAAGCATCTGTGTGCTCACCCACTGCAAATGAAATAACAGCAGCGCCAATGAGTATAATGATCATCACGTCGGTAAACTGTGAAAGGAGAATAGAAAACCTGCTCTTCTGCCTGGCTTCCTGCAAAACATTGGCCCCAAATTCTTTTTGCAGTACAGCTATCCTGTCATTGTTTAATCCATGTTCAGCCGCTTTCAGCTGGTCTAATGTTTCCTGGATAGTATTTTGATAGAATGTCTTCATGATAACTGCATCCTCCGAAAATGATCCGGGTGCCAGTTCTGTTTAAAGTATAACTAAGCCGTACGTTACGGTATTTAAAGTTAGGTAACATTTATGATGCACAGGATGATGATCCATATCATGTGAAGGCATGCGTTCGGTTAGATTTTAGATTGCCGATTTTAGATTTTATTTGATTGGGGCTTTTTTCTTTGACTTCGAAATGCCCTGGTTGAGATCGGGTAATTGCATACACACTGCGCCGGTTATTATCGAAGGTTTCGGTTGAAAAAAATCGGCAATCTAAAATCTACATTCCTCAAATGCCCAATACTGTTTTTAATTTAGCATACCCTGCTTTACTCACAGGCAACTGTGCACCGTTAGTGAGCAATGCTATATGGCTGTCTTTTTCATAAGGCGTGATGCGGGTGATCAATTGTGCATTCACGATATAAGAACGGTGAATGCGTATGAATTCCTGGGGCGGCAGGCTATCTTCAAAATACTGCATTGTTTTCTTCTTTAAAAAATGGCCTTCAGGCGTAAATATCTTTACATAATCATCGGCTGCTTCAATGTATTGTACCTGCTGTAAAGGAATGATCTTTATTTTGCCATTATCCTTCACCACTATCCTGTGGCTTTGCTGCGAGATCGTTTGTAAAGCAGTAGCGGCAACTGCCTGTGCCATATTATTTTTCTGCAACAACATTTTTTGTATGGCTTTATCAAAACGTTCTTTGCTAAAAGGTTTTAATAAATAATCTGCTGCATGTGCATCAAAAGCTTTGATGGCATATTCTTCAAATGCAGTGGTGAAGATCACCAATGGCGGATTATCTACCAGTTCCAGCATTTCAAAACCATTGATCTTGGGCATTTGTATGTCGAGGAATATAAGGTCCGGCTGCTGTTGCTGTATGGCTTTCAATCCTTCAAAACCATCATTGCATTCCTCTGCCAAAACGATACCGGTATAAGGTTGCAGGTATTCTTTTATGATCGACCTGGCCAATGGCTCATCGTCTATTATTATAGCTTTCATCATCTGTTATTAATTTTATTAAACTACATCGTAGTTTTTTTGCCACTAATTACACGAATTGCCACGAATACTTCGACAAGCTCAGTACATGCAATCGTGTTTTATTATTGCTCTGTTTTGTTATTACTTACAATTTGCGGGATACTTATCGTTACGATAAATTGTTCCCCTTCTTTTTTTACCTGCAACAGGTCATGCCTGCCAAAGAGCAAAAACAAACGCCGTCGGATAGATGCCAGCCCAAAGCCCGTTCCCTTTAAAGGCATTGCGGTGGCTTCATCATAAGGATTTTGCACCGACACTTCCAGCAGCCCGTTATTTACTTTCGCGCTGATCAATATTTCCACTTCACCAATAGTATCGTATAAACCAAATTTAATAGCATTCTCCACCAATGGTTGTAACAACATTGAAGGCAGCATCATGCTAAGTACTCCTTCTTCACAATCCGTTTTAGACTGGAGCCTGTACCCAAATCGTACTTTTTCAATATCGAGGTACAGCTGCAAATATTCCATTTCATCTTTTAGGTTTACCCATTGCTGTCCTTCATTGCGCAGTGTGCCGCGTAAAAAATCCGACAGCTGCTGTATCATGTGCCGGGCTTTCTCGGGCTGCTGCCCTGTTAATGCACTGATGGAATTTAAGCTGTTGAATAAAAAATGCGGCTGCAGTTGCTGGCGCAGCTTATTGAGTTCCGCATCACGTGCAAGCCTTTCCGTATCTGCCCTTCGTTCATTATCTTCCTGCTGTTCTTTTTGCGTGTACCACAATAAACTCAACAGCGTATTGCAGGCGATCATTAAAAACCCCACGGCATAACGCAATACCAGTGTATGCTGCAACATCAGCAGGTAGGCGTTATCGTTCCTGTAAATGGCTTTCAGGATAAAATTCACCAATACCAGCCACAGGGCGCTTAATGCAACAGACATGACCAGGACATACAGGTATTTTTCTTTTTTTGGAAGATAATACCGCATATTGCTGATGATGAAAAGGCAAAACGCTGCCAGTAATATATAGCTTACCGCAGCATCCGTCCAGGCTACATTTGCATTCAGCCCGAAATATTTCAACAGCCATACCTGTATGCTGGCCCAGATCAACCAGCATGTAACAAATACAACTGCTGTATTTAATTTCTTGCTTCCTCTATTATTTTTGTACGACAATACTCCTGCAGTTTAAATGATGCTATATTCATGTATCCCCTGTTCCAGTAAGATACTCGCTTTATGTTGCGTATTGCGAATGTACAGCTCAGCGTCTGAATCTTCATTCATAAAAGACCATAGTTCGGCGCCATCGGATAATTTATTTACGGGCAATATCTCGGTAACGTCAATGAATTTCCATTGAATGGGTAAACCGTTATTCACAATATGCAATGTTTCCCTTTCACCGATCAGCCTTGCTTTATAAAATGCATGCAGGGCATCTTCGGCAACGATGAGCCGGAGCTGTTCATTGAATTGCGGTTTGTGTTGCCCGCTGCCGCAGAGAAATTGATAGACCAGCTTTGCCATGTACCAGTTCATTGCAGTTGTTTTTATAGTTTTGAAGTTGAAAAAAAATTGTATGAATTAAATATTGTCATCCTGATCCCGATGTATCGGGACGAAGGCGATTGAATAGTTCAATTGATATCCTTCGACAAGCTCAGGATGACAACAGACAAGCTCAGGATGACAACAGACAAGCTCAACATCACAAACTTTCAATCCGAAGTAATACACAATGCTGAATTAATAACTTTTGATCTCTATCCCACCGAATACCACCGATCCTTTTAGCATTAAAATCTTTTCTGTCGGTGAACCTGTAACCGTATTAAACTTTCTCTTATCATCAACCCCATGAAATACGCCATCCAATTCATTATACACGATCCAGTGTGGTGGTACCACTAACTTTACGCCACCAAATACCACTTCAAACCTGATCTCCGCTTTGCCCTGGATATCTGCCTGTGTAAGGTCGATATCAGCTCCGCCAAATACACAGCTTATCTTTCCTCCCTGGAAATTCTTGGAAACGATATTTCTTTTTACACCACTGAAAACAGAAGAAACTTTAAGGTAATCACTGCTGTCGGTTGAATAACTGCTGCCATCATTTGATTGCCAGCTGCTGCCGGCTATGGCATCGGGGTCATTTTTTTTTTCGTCATCCCTGGTACCGATCCAGCCATTCCTGTGGGGCCTTAATATAAAAAGCAACCCCATTGCGATGATCACTACCGGCCAGAAAGAACGTGCAAGCCTTATTTCCGGCATGAATTTATCGATCATAAAAAAGCCGCCAATACCGATCAGGATGATCCAGGTATTATTCCTGAAACTGTGCTTAACACCACTGTATATGCCTATGAGTATTAATATCATTGGCCAGCCGAAAAGCCAATAAGGCAAAGGAAAACCCGAATTACGTAGTAATAAAGCAGCTCCTACGGCAACCAATATCAAACCGGCAAATATCCTGCCCTCCTGCCTTTTCCTGTCCCTGAAATTATTGTCCATTGTATTTGTTTTTATAACACAAATGTATACCGGCTTTGTTGATAGCAAAAGTAAGATTAGGTTACTACAATGAAAATGTCGGTGAATGGCCCTGTTTTGACGGGGAAACTTCCAGTTGGCTGTAAATGTGTGAATAATGTAACCTTTTACTAAGGTTGTATAACGGTTTTTAGCCCAGATCAACGGAACTTTAGGGTAGCGGGTAGTTTATTGAAAACCAGGCTTAAAAATTCCATTTTAAAGATCATGACTGCAAAAACAAAACCGATAAAAAAGGAAGAAGAAGTAAAGCAAAATCCTGATCCGCATATTGCGCAGGACTATCCCGGGTTTCCATCTCTTCCATCCACCAAAAAAAATATTTCGCCACGAACAGCAAAAGAAAAAAAATTAGCAGGTGCGGTCAATAAGCAAAAACCTAAGAAGACCTATGGTGGTTGACGGCTATAGAAAAACTGGCAGTGTATTTGAAAGGAACACCAGGGAATTTAAAAATGTCGTATAAAAAGAGCATAAAGAAAACGGGTAAGATATTCCTGTACATCATAGGAAGTGTACTTGTACTGGCATGCCTTTTTTTTATTTTCATCAACACAGGTATTGGAAAGCGTATGGTAAAGAACCGTATCCAGAGTTACCTGGAATCTAAATTCAAAAGCAAGGTCAGGATCGGTTCTATAGATTACAGTTTACCAAAATGGATCGAAATAAATAATGTTTACATAGAAGACCAACAAAAAGACACGCTGGCCTTTGGTAAAAATATCTCTGTTGATATCAGCATGCTGAAATTGCTCTCCGGCAATACAGATATCCAAAAGCTCTCATTCAAGAATATCGTTTTAAATGTCAACAGGAATGAACATGATTCTCTTTATAATTTCCAGTTTGTATTAGATGCTTTTGCCGGAAATAAAAATGCAGCCGAAGTGGATAAAGATACTGCCTCTTTAAAATTAACTTTAGACAGGCTGGTATTCGACAGCGTGCTGTTGCATTATACAGATAAAAACGCAGGCTCCGATTTTACCGCTTTTGTAAAAGACCTTGATGCTACCATAAATTCATTTCAACCCGACAGGACACGTTTTGCAATAAAAGATTTTAATGCAGACGGTATCAGCTTTGTGATGAACACTTATAAGGAAACTGTTACACCCAAAGCAGCCCCTGTGCCTGAAAGTGCTGTTAGCCAAACAGGCGGTGTTTATGTTTCTGCTGATCATTTTAATATCAGGAATGTAAATGTGCTTACCCAGGATACAATATCCGGGTTGATGTATGTGAATACCATCACGCACCTGGGTTTAGCCCATGCATTGTTCGACCTCAATGGCGCTGTTGCTATTGCTGACAGCCTGACACTGGATAGTTCGATAGTTCGTTTTACCAATCCCGCTAAAAAGAATAGCCCAGGATCAAAAGATAGTATCATCATTGATACCGCTTCAAATGCATGGGTAATAAAAGCCAAAGAAATTTCTCTTACAAACAATTATGTACAGTACGATGATAACAATCTTGCTAAAGCAGGAGGTTTTGACTTTGGCCATTTCAATATCAAAGGGCTTACAGGAGGCATTTCGGATTTTGAATATTCACCCGATAGAACTGCGGCATTTGTAAAGCAATTGCGTTTTAAAGATACCAGTGGTTTTCAAATGGACAGCCTGCACGTGAATTTCCTCTTATCTGATTCTGCATTATCTGCAAAAGAATTGTATGTAAAAACATCGGGCTCAGTTTTAAAAGATGCTATCGAGATCAGGTATGACAGTGTGAAGGATATGCTGATCAACCCGCGTAACAGTTTATTGGATGCCAGGCTCAATAATTCTACTATCGCTTTCAATGATCTTTATCTAGTAGCGCCATTTTTAAAAAGATCTTTTTCGCCCCAGCAATTCGCCAATATGGTAGTGCATTTCAATACCGAACTGCATGGGAATTTGGCAAGGGTGTATTTGCCTTACTTACAGTTGTCGGGACTTTCGGGCAGCAGTTTAAATGCGCACGGTACATTGTATAATTTAACCGACGCCAATAAATTTTCTTATGACCTGTTTATTGAGAAAAGCAATATTTTAAAAAGAGATCTTTTAAGGTTTGTTCCGCCCGAAAACCAGCAGTCATTTGCACAGATGCCTGATGTGTTCAGCCTTGCCGGCCATATCAAGGGTGATAAGAACGATCTTGTTGCCGATGTGAATACCAGTGGAAAAGGCATTGCATTGAGTGGCGTTTTTTCTTTAAAAAATATCACTGACCCCAAGCGATTGAAATATGATTTCGCAGTGCGCAGCGGCAGTATGGATAAGAATTTTATCATGGGCCTCATCCCTCCTGGTAAATTACCTCCTGAAATTAATTTGCCTGCTAAGATCAGTTTCAGCGGCAAGTTCAGTGGCGACCTCAATAATTTTGTTGCCGACCTCAAGATCAATGATAGTTATGGTGGCGCTACCGTAAAAGGCTTTGTACGCAATATGGATAATCCCAATACCGCAACCTACGACCTGTTCATTACTACCAATGCATATGATGTGGGTAAACTGATCAGCCAGGATAGTGTACTCGGAAGAGTTACCGGGTCATTCACTGCAAAAGGAACAGGCTTTGATTATAAAACAATGCGTTCCACCATTACAGCATCAGTTCAACAGCTACAATACAAAAAATACAATTACCAGCACGCAGATGTATATGCTGTTTTTAATGCTGGCATAATCAACAGCAGGGGTTCGATCAACGACAGCAGCCTCATGATGCATTATGACCTCAAAACAAATGTGCAAACAGAATATCCTTCGTTGAATGGTATTCTAAGAGTAGACACTGCGCAGTTAAAAAAATTACACTTATCCAATGAAGAGTTGAACTTTTCATTGGCAGCTAATATCAATGCCAATAGTACCACGCCACGCAGTCTTGATATCAACGCGGTGATTGATTCTATTAAACTGCAGAAAGGAAAGCAAGCCTATAACCTCGATAGTATCAGCCTTGTTGCTACATCTGCAGGTGGAAAAGACAGCATTAATTTCAATTCGCCATTTGCTGTATTGCATGCTGCCGGTGCTTTTGATTATGATAAGGTGGGCGATGCCGTTATACAGTACGTGAACCATTATTACAAGATCGCTGAACCGGCAACAGGCAAAACGATCCCTGAGCAGCAGCTAACATTTGATGGCACCATAAAACGTCACCCATTGCTCATGGGCCTTGTTCCCGACCTGAAAGCATATGATAATATTAATTTCAAAGGAAGTTTTGCATCAGCGGATACAGACAGTGCTTTAAACCTAAACATATCAGCCCCCTATCTTGCTTATCAAAATAATACGGTAAGAAATGGTAATATCAATATCGCTTCTAAAAATGAGCGCATCAATTACGCGATCAATTTCGACACACTGAACTATGCAGCAAATACTTTTTATGGTACAAGGTTATATGGCAGCGCTGCAAAAGACAGTATTTTAATGAGTGCCATCACTAAAGATAAAAAAGGCACTGACTGGTTTGGATTGAAAGCATCACTCTATGCAAAAGATGATGTGTATTCTTTCAGGCTTAACGACAGCCTGCTCTTAAATTATGAAAGATGGAAAGTAGCTACAGACAATTATATCAGTTATACACCATCGGGATTGATCGTGCATAATTTCCAGATCACCAGCGATACTGCAAAGATACTCATCAACAGCAGGCAGGAAACAGCGAACAGCCCTATTGATATCGTCATAGATAATTTCAATTTAAAAAGTATCAGCGCCCTCACCAGCAATGATACCATTTTAATAGCGGGCATCATGGATGCGAAGATGGAAGTAAATGATCTCCATAAGAACATACCTGCTTTCACAGGTAATTTAACCGTCACTGATCTTGCCTTTATGCAGCAGCCAATGGGAACATTAACCGCATCTGCTTCCAAGCAATCTGAAAATAATATTACTGCCAGTGTTAACCTGCAGGGCAATGGGAATAATATTGAAGCTAACGGAAATTATTACCTGAATAACAAAGACCAGGAATTTGATGCATTCGCCAATATCAAAACACTAAATATCGCTACGCTGCAGGGCTTTTCATTTGGTCAAATAAAAAACGCGACAGGAAATATTCATGGTGACCTCACTGTAAACGGCAAATTTGCTGATCCCCGCTGGAAAGGTGCATTGAATTTTGATACTACAAGATTTACCATTGCGCAATTGAATACCGGCTACAGGATCACCGGCCAGAAGATCATTTTGGATTATCCCGGCATCGCTTTCAACAATTTTATTGTCAGGGATTCACTCGATCACCAGATGAAGATCAATGGCAACATTGCAAAAAATGAAGCAAAGACCTTTGATCTGAAACTTGATATCAATACACAGGATTTTATTTTACTCAATGCACCCAAGGCGATCAACAATGAACTGTATGGCTTTGCCGCAATAGATGCGAATATTGCTGTAAGCGGTACATCTGTTGCGCCGGATATAGAAGGTGATATTTATGTACAGGACCGGAGCAATGTTACCATCGTGATCCCTCAAACAAGCTATAGCAAGAATGAAGGAAAAACAATTGTACGTTTTATTGACCGGGATACATTTGATATCAATCCGCCGGTAATTCCTTTCGTGGAAGAAAGAGAAACACAGGCAGGCTTTGCGCAATTCCTTAATTACAACCTTAACATAGAAGTAAAAAAAGCTGCGGCACTTACCATTATCATTGATCCTGCAACAGGCGACCAGATAAAAGTACAGGGTGATGCGCAGTTGAATGCAGGTGTTGACCCGGGTGGCCATCTTGTACTTGCAGGAAATTATGAACTGGATAATGGCTATTATCTTTTCAATTATCAATTCCTCCAGCGGAAATTCATATTACAGAGGGGCAGCACGATCTCCTTTGGGGGCACGCCCATGCAGGCAAGGCTGGATGTTACTGCAGCTTATACAGTGATCACGTCTGCAAAGGACCTGTTGGGAAATGAAGTGGGCAGCGTTGATCCTTTGTTGTCCAACTCCTTCAATCAAAAGATACCATTTAAAGTAGTGCTGTATTTAACGGGCGTATTAAGCAGGCCCACGATAAAATTCGATATACAATTGCCCGAAGACAACCTGGTGATCAGTAACGAAATGAAGACCACCATTGATAATAAGCTCACACAGATACGGGGAGACGAAGCTGCAACTAACAAGCAGGTATTCTCCTTACTATTGCTCAACAGGTTCACCGGTGAACAAAGCAGTGATTTCTTCCAGGGCAATGGTACAGATTTCACCGATATCGCAAGACAGAGTGTGAGCCAGTTCTTATCATCTGCATTGAATGAGATCGCCGGTAATTTATTAAAGGGTATTGATATTGATCTTAACCTGAACAGTTTTCGTGATTACAGTAATGGTGGCAATGCGCAGCGCACCGACCTTAACGTAGCATTGACTAAAACTTTTTTGGATGATAAGTTAACGATAACACTGGGTGCCAATTTTAATGTAGAAGGCCAGGACGCCACTTCAAAAGGCAATACCAGTTATATTCCTGATATCACCATTGGATATAAACTCACCAAGGACGGCAAGTATTTATTGAGAGCATACCGCAAGAACCAGTTTGAAGTAGTGCTGGATGGTTATGTTGTGGAAACGGGGTTGGGATTTGTAGTAACCATGGATTATGAAAAGTTCAATGAATTATTTGGCAGGAAAAAGAAAAAAAAGCCATGATGAAGCTAGTACAATTTATAGGATGCATCCTGTTGCTTGCGCTATCATCGTGCAGTGTACAAAAGCGTTTACCCCAGGGTGAAAGATTGTATAAGGGTGCTACAATAAAAGTGGAAAAGAACAGCGAAACAAAAACCAGTGCCAGGGCATTAAAAAAACAATTGAACCTGGCCATACCGATCAAACCCAATAAATTTTTATTTGGCCAGCCTTATAAAGTTTGGTGGTGGTATTTTCTCGGCGAACCGGATCCAGAAAAAGCTGATAAAGGCCTTCGTGCTTTTTTGCGCAGGAAATTAGGAGAACCTCCTGTATTAAGCAGCAGGGTAAACGCCGGCGTTACAGCGCAGAACATGGAATCCTTTATGGAAAACAGGGGCTACTTTCATACAACAGTGCAGGGCGATACCGTGAATACGGGTTATTTTACCAAAGCAATATATACTGCGCAGGTGCAGCCGCAATACCATATCAAAAGTATAACCTGGGTAAGTGATAGTTCTACACTTTTAAAAATACTGGAAGAAAGACAGAAAAGAGGGATACTAAAAGTTGGCCAGCCTTATACCTTGAGTGATATCAGCGCTGAAAGGGACCAGCTTGATCTTTTTCTTAAAACAAGGGGTTATTATTATTTCAACCCGGATTACCTGATGGCTTATGCCGATAGTACTATTGGT
>Ga0068853_100004620_pt1 | contig 10682 bp, 8 predicted proteins | sample KBSCornC32_FD_65655 | JGI IMG/M metagenome (GOLD analysis project Ga0068853, IMG submission 65655) | Corn rhizosphere microbial communities from Kellogg Biological Station, Michigan, USA - KBS Corn C3-2 | ecosystem: Host-associated > Plants > Roots > Rhizosphere > Soil ... | reverse complement strand
CCTAAATGCCGGTGTAGCTCAGTTGGTAGAGCAGTTGATTTGTAATCATCAGGTCGGGGGTTCAAGTCCCTTCACCGGCTCCGTTCAGTACGACGCATACGATCTAGGACGCGATAAGGCCACCTACCGCTTTCTCTTCTCCTCTCATTTCACTTAGGACCTCGCCCGCTACGGCGACGGTTTCATCAATATCTGCCTGAGTATGGGCCGCCGAGATGTACCAGATACCGCGGCCTATCACTCTTACTCCGCGATCGAGCATTGCCTTGGCAAACACACCATATTTTGTCGAATCGCTTTGTAGACAATCGCGATAGTTGAAAAGTTTACGACACTTGGTAAAGGCCATATGTGTCATTTGACCAGGGCCGCTTAATAGAACCGTATGACCGTTTTCGGCAGCTGCCTGTTTAAGCCCGTTCTGCAACAGCAGACCCAGATCACGTATCCGCGTGTAAAAGTCCGCGTCGGCTTCAAGGACATCAATCGTCGCTGCCGCGGCCGCTATGGAGGGATTGTTGCTGTTGTAGGTTCCGGCATGCATAACCGTTCCGTTCGCAACAAGGTCCATTATGTGTCGCTTCCCGGCCAGAAGGCTTAGCGGGAACCCCGATGCAAGAGCTTTGCCGAACGTCGCAAGGTCGGGCGTCACGCCGTAAAATTCTTGAGCTCCGCCCAGGCCGAAACGGAAGCCGGTTATGATCTCATCAAAGATCAATACGGTGTCGTATCTATCGCAGATTTCGCGCAGACCCTCCAGATAACCCTCTGATGGTTCAATACAGCCGTTATTGCACATGACCGGTTCGGTGATAACGGCAGCAATGTCAGCACCCATTTCCGCAAAGGTCTGCTCAAGAGCGCCCAAATCATTCCATGGCAGGACAACAACCTCATCAAGCACCTCGGTGGACTGTCCCTGAGTTTCTAGTATTTTGTTGGGTATTTTGTCGTCACCGGCAACGTCAAGTGGAGGGTGCTGGCTGATCAAGACATTATCGAACCAGCCGTGATATTGTCCTTCAAACTTTATGTATTTCGTACGCCCCGTATACCCCCTTGCCAACCGCAACGCGGCCTGTACGGATTCGGAGCCGCTATTGCTGAATCGGATCAGTTCGGCGCACGGAATGAGTTTCTGGAGTTTTTCCGCAAGCTCAAGCTCAAGCTTGTGTTGCCCTGCATATAATTGTCCGAGACAGGTTTCCTGTCTAACGCGTTCCAGGACGTGCGGATGAGAATGCCCAAGTATCATCGGACCTTGGCTAAGCGTAAAATCAAGGTATTCGTTGTTGTCAACGTCATAGATCCTGGCCCCCTCAGCTTTGGTAAAAAAGAGAGGGTGCGGTGCCCCTCCCATCCTAAAATGGCTGCTTACGCCGCCGGCCATCGAGTTGCAGGCTCGCTCGTACATCTGGCGTGACCGTTCATAGCTTCGCATTGTATTTACTCCTTGAAAATGACTTGTGTTCTTGATTCAGTTTGGTTGAATTGGGGCTGAAATAAATGAGTACGCCAAAAGGCGATTGCTGCCATCAGGGCTTTGCAATCGCATCGGGCCTATATGTTATCGAATGGATAAAGTGGCCGCCGGATATTCTTATACTTAAATTGCGTTAGGTCCACAGCAGAAAGGCCCGGTGAATTGACATCAATGATCTTTCCGGCGATCGGACCGTAAGCGGCACGGAAAGCGATCGCGGATTTTAGCGCAATGATCTTTTCATTTTCCGGTGAGATTCCAACCGAGCGCAGTTGTTCTAGATTCCAGGGCGGCATTTTGATCGTGGTTAATATGATCTTGATGGAGCCGTATTCGACGACGGCCGTTCTCCCCATGTTTTCGATGATCCCATCCCGCATTTGTCCGCGATTGACAAATATGCCGTCTGAAATTAGTCGCACCCGACATTTCAATTTAACCGGATCTCCGTGATACTTGTCGCATTTTCCCCCTATGGACAGATCTGCGACATTTCCGACCCCGGCATCTATCGCCTTTCCAACCGATTCTTCATCGGCGATTATGACAACTGCCGATCCGGCTTGTTGCTCAAGAAGTTCCTGTAATAAGAACGTACCGTCTCCGGGGGTACCGGCACCGATGTTATCGCCAATGTCCGCCAGTATGACCGGGAACGAGTTGCTTGCGATAGCATCCTTCACAGCATTTTTAAGATCTAACAATTGCGGGTCGAATTCTTTTTTCAGTTCATGAAATCTTTGGGCTATTCGGCGTGCGTGTTTTTGTGCGGCCTCGCTGTCGTTGTCCGTTATTACGAGGACTGCCGGACCTATCTCCGGAACGTCAGAGTACGCGAAGCCGCCGGCGATCGAGACCGATATCGCATTACCTTCCGATTCTGTTTCATGAGCCAGCGAGAGTAGCTCCTTCATGGGATAATCGTCCGTCACCAACATATTCGGAACGATGACCAGTGAGGGTTTTTCAAGAGCCATTGTAGGCCGTATTTCGCGCCTTATCGTTCTAACCAGAATTTCTGCCGCTTCAAGACCACGCTCGGCCTGGTCGATGTGCGGGTAGGTATCGTAACCTACTATGGCATCCGACTTTTCAACTATTAGATCAGAAATGTTGGCATGCAGGTCAAGCGTGACCACGATCGGGGTTTCGCCCGCGAACTCACGAAAGCGTGAAAGAACGTAGCCGTCACCGTCAAAAGTTTGCTCGGAGATCATTGCACCGTGCAATGCGAACAAGATGCCATCAACCCTCTCCGCTTTTTCAAACTCACGTTTTACGATCTCGATCAGATGGTCTAACGTCTCGCTTCGAACGGGCCCTGCTGACACTCCCCACGCCCACACGGTCGGAATAACTTCATAACCAAATCTCTCTGCACCTGAGATAAACCCGGCCATCTCGCTTTCGGTTCCACGAAGTTGCTCAATGCACTCCTGTCCCGTCAGAAGGAGGACCCTCTTGAACGCTTCTAGATCCGTCGGAACGTTCGAAAACGAATGTGACTCGTGATAAATGCCGCCGACAAGAATTTTCATGTATTTCGAACTAATCGAACTGTATCATGCTTGGGCTGATGTCTTTCAAAGTAATGTCCTTGATCTTGTTTCCACTTGAAGAACCCTTTGCAGCGACATCCTTCAGTCCATGCCCCGTCATAATACAAACCACTTTTTCGTTCTCCGTTATCTGTCCCAAGGAAACGGCCTTCAAATATCCGGCAACCGATGCGGCACCGGCCGGTTCCACATATACCCCTTCATAAAGACCGAGCTTTTCCTTTGCATCGCGGACATCATCGTCACTAACGAGATACCCCGAGCCACCGGAGTCCCTAACCGAGTTCAGGGCCAATGTCGCATCAATATCAACCTGGACGGCCAGCCCGCTGATCGTCGTTGTGGTGTGGACCTCGCGTGCGACTCGAGAGTTTTCCGTAAGCGCTGTAACTAAGGTGTCGTTGAGTTCCGGTTGGACCGCATTAATTCGCGGAAGCTTATCGATCAGTTTCAGCTCCTTCAGATCAAGAAAGCCGCGCCATATTCCTGACAAAAGGCCGCCCCCGCCAACGGGGACAAAGATTTGAGACGGTGCCGCTCCCTGAAGCTGCTCGACGATCTCATAGGCTATCGTTTTGACGCCGCACATCCCCCCGGGCGAATACCGGAACGCCGAAATTACAAGGGGATTCCCATTTTCTTTCGCAAGCCTTTGCAGCCGGTCAAAGATCGGGGCGGAGAGATCGTTGGTAACGCCAAAATCCTTTACACGAAATATCTCTGCTCCATACGCAAGCATCTGTTCAAGCTTGCCGTTAGGAGTGATCTCATTGACAAAAAGCAAACATCTTATTCGATGCCTTGCGGAATAAGCGGCAAGGGCCGAACCGGTGTTTCCCGACGATGTAGCAATAAAGGTTTTAATCCCGGACCGTTCCATGAGCGCCGTTTCGACCGCCGCAAAACGGTCCTTGAAAGACCCGGTCGGATTAAGCTGCTCCATTTTCAGAAGAAGATGTCCCTTTTCGCCTACATTATTGCTATTGATAAGAGGGGTGTTTCCTTCACCTAAACTGTCGAGCCGTTCAATTCCGTCAAGCGATAATAAACTCTTGTACTTTTCCAGGGTTGGGGTCATTTTTAAATACAAACTAATTGGACACTAGCCATGCTCTGTTGAAACGAGCCCAACGAATTTCCCGGCCGTTCCTATCAGGCAACTGCCTCTGCCATACAACCACAAAGTTCCCGTCGGATGACTGTGTAATGCCCGGATAAGAAATTTGCATTTTATTATCTGATCTCGCAATATCTTTGGGTCGCGACCATGACTTTCCACCATTTGCTGAAATTGCCGCGCTTAAGGGAAAACGATCCCGCGGCGAGTTGTTCCAAACAGCGATGATCTCCTTAGGGTCTTGGTCAACCCGCCACAAAGATGCCGGCGTGTTATGCGCTGTCAAAGGGCTTGGCCTTGGTGCACTCCAAGTGATCCCCGAGTCCTTGCTCCGCGACTCGTATAAATTTTCTGTACCGGTCCGCATTAGCATATAGAGCTCACCGTTACTCAATTCGACGACCGCGGGTTCGACAACTCCTCCCGTAGAATATGGTGTAACTTTTTGTGCAAGAATATGCAGATCAATATGAGGTGTCCACGTTACTCCCCCGTCCGACGAGAGCAGAACGCCGGATTTCAGATCCATCTCGCCTTCTGTCTTAGCCGGAGTTCCTTTTTCGGCCCACAAGTCGTATGATCCGGGCATCACCAGCACCCCGTTTTTTAACCTTAGGCCAATGTGCCGTTTTCCGACGAAATATTTGAACGGTATCCGGATCTTTTTAGGAGCTGACCAACTTTCCCCGTCGTTTTCGCTGATGGCCAGCCAAACTTCACTTTTGTCGATCTTGTTGGGCGGAACCACCGACGAGCTGTAAACGAGTATCCGCTTACCGTCGATGATGATACTGGGATCACCGTCAAACTCTTTCGGAACATCGATGACGGTAACCGGATCACTCCACGTTCGGCCATTATCGCGTGAGGTCGCCCCTACGATCTTACCGTCAGGGTTACCTGTACCGCTCACCGACCACGCGATAAAAAGGTTACCCGTAGATGTTCTGGACGTGACCGGATAGGCATTTATTTCACCTTTTACCGAAGGGGCACGAACGACGCCCTCTTCAAAAAAAGGCTTTTCCTGCGCGGCTGCAAAATCCGGGTGCAAAATAACAAATAGGATCGCCAGTATGCCAATTCCTAACCAATACTTCATATTCTTTTTACTCATTCCCTGAGGAAGGGCATGGAGTTCTAGCTCGGCAAATTACTTCTTACCCAGAAGAACTTCACGAAGATCATTCAAAGTGAAGCCGCCCGCACGCACGCGTGCCATCAGTTGCTGTTCGTCTTGCCGCACCTTTGCGATCTTTTCCGGCAATTCCTCTAATCGTTCCTTCGGAACCTGAACAAGTCCGTTAATATCTCCGTGAATGATGTCGCCCGTTCTTACAGTCATCCCATGAATCTGGACAGGGACGCCCACCTGAGCGATACGGCAATATGCATGACTCGGCGAAACGCCGGCGGCAAAGGTATGAAAGCCCAAAGCTCTCACCTCGTTGAAGTCGCGGACATTGCAGTCCGTTACAAGCCCGATCGCGCCAAAATTTTGCACAAGAGTGGTCATAACGTCTCCGGTATGTGCTGCGAATTCTCTGAATCCTCCAATTTCCTGTATAACGATAACAACCGGATTCGGGCTGGCCTCGATAGCTTCGTAAAACTTCATTGTCGTGTGCGGATCACGAGGCTCCATTTTCGTCATCGTTTCCATTTGAACAGTTACCGCATAACCGGCCATCGGCCCAAGCTCAGGATACATACATTTAACGGCATTCGATGTAAAACCTTCTGCTCCTGGCCGGATATCAAGAAGCTCTATCGCATTGGCCACGGTCGGCGTATCAATGGTCTTTAAAAAAGAGATTATATCGTCCATATTTTTTCTATTTTAGAATTGTTTTGATTGTCTTCAAACGTAGCTGCCCGCCGTTTGCCACCGACAAGGCGACAAACGACAAGCCAAGGATCTTCGCTATTTCGATCTCAACGACAGGACCATCATTAATTTGTAGCTTCGCCTTATTCCGAGCGGTCTGGCAATCCAACGAAATATCCAGCACATCGTCACTCTTGAACGAAAGCGGATAAATTGTCTCCTCGCCGATCCGATGAGAAAGAAACGTGTAGCTCGTAGTCAAACGGCCACTCCTATCATTTTGAATGCGTCCCTCCTTTCCGGCGCCGAGGAAGATCTGACCATTCGCAACGCGAATGCGAACACATGCCTCATCCAAGTTTCCCGGTTCGAAAAGGCTGTCGCGAAACAACACGTATGCTTCAGAACGCGGTGCCTGGATCGTCAAGTCGATCTTGCCATCAACGACTAACGGAACGCTTCTTGTTATCCCGGTCGGTCTTTTAGATTTTGGGTTCTGCAATATTTCGAGCCAAAGCGTTTTATCATCCGGGCTTACATATCGCTCAACGGCGGCGGTCAGTTCGGGTCCTGGATTGATCGTATGCCAGCCGGTACGACCATCAGAAAAATCGACAATCTCAGACCGTTCTGTAACCCACCCCGGCGTAACTAACGCGACCACCTGGTGGTTGTGCCGATCCCATCTTCCCTTGTTGTAGGAAACAATTATTCGGCCGTCTTTAGTTTCCGCCAGATACGGATAGGTAACATGTTTCGGCGGCTCAGCGGCATTGTCCGGAAAATCCGTGAAATCGATTTCCCGGAGACCTTCGAAGTTTTTTCCGTCTGGTGTTATGCCAAGCACCAGGCTCTGTCTCGCATAGTTCGACTCAACATGATTGTTCCACGCAACTGCAATGTTTCCATTTCGAAGGCGACAGGCTGTTGCTGGTGCATTGCTGGAGGGAAAGAGGGACTGGCTGGCTTTTGACCACGTTCTTCCGCGATCATTCGAGAACGATTCCCAGAGAAATCCGGTCTGTGCCCGAATCAACATCCATAACCGTCCGTCAGGCAATTCAACCACCGTTGGTTCGCTCGCGCCACTTTCAAACCCGCCGCCACCAGTTAGCAAAACACTTGAGGAGCGTGCCCACGTTTGCCCTTCGTCGTCTGAGTACATAGCGGACACGGCAAATTGAGATTTTACATCTGTCAAAAAGCAAAATGGATAGATCACCCGCCCGTCGCGTAATTGTTCGGTTGACAAGGTATCCCCCTGATATCTTTCACCCGTCGAAAGATTCGAAGGATCGGACCACGTCAGTCCGCCGTCCTCGGAGGCCTGAATGTATATTTGGTTGAGCGATTTGGCCGGAGTGCCGGTTTCATAGTCATATCCGCTGTACCGCGAATATATATGTAAGATCTTACCCGATGACAACCGGCGCATTGAGTGCGAAAGCAGCGAATATTCCTTCGTTCCTTGGGCAAGATGCTGTGCCGCGCTCCAACTTCTTCCGCCGTCCGTTGAGCGGCGTAACATCAAACGGCTGATCGGCCACATTACCTTTGCGAGATAAGGCGCTTCAGGCTCAGTAGTAACCCACAACAATGTACCATCGGCCAGGACAGTAACGGGACCCGACCGACTTGCCCTGTGACCGAGATCGAGAGTAACCCTCTCCAAACGGCCATAGGCAGGTACGACCACCGGCTTTGCGGTCAATTCTTCGGTGAACGCAAGCGAACTCGCAGCTAGCACCGTCAGACCGCCAGAGGAGGCAAAAAATTCTCTTCTTCCAATTTTATTTTTCGAATTCATATCACACTTAAACTTACTAAGTTATTGTCCAGCCGCCGTCCATTACGAGATTATGGCCATTTATATGTCGGGCACCATCTGAACAAAGGAAAAGGACTGCCTGCCCGATTTCGTCCGGTTCGATCAACTCCTTTTGAGGCATGGGAGTCAGCATGATCTCGTCAAGTACCCGTTCAGGAGATATAGAATGTAGTTTTGCCTGGCTTTCGACCTGACGCTCAACCAGCGGGGTTCGAACGTATGCTGGAGAAATAGCGTTGACCGTGACTCCTTTCATGCTGACCTCCAGCGCGGCAGTTTTGGTCAAACCAATGATGCCATGCTTGGCGCTGACGTAGGCGGACTTAAACTGTGAAGCGACTATGGAGTGAATGGATGCAATGTTAACGATCCGTCCCCAGTTACTTCTGACCATATCCGGCAGGAATTTCTTTGTACAAAGAAATGTTCCGCGAAGCATCGTATCGATAAGCCTGTCCCATTCCTGTACCGGAAAGTCTTCGAGAGCGCTGACGTACTGAAGACCGGCGTTATTTACTAAAATATCGATATGACCGAAATTTTTTGCCGCATCGGTATGAAGATCATCTATATCCTGCTCGGACTTTAGGTCGGCAATAACAAAAATTGCCTCTCCCCCGGTTTCATTAAGAGCCAAGACCTCACGTTCGAGAGCGGGCGCTTGAATATCCGCAAGACATACCCTCACTCCCACACAGGCAAGGCTTCGGGCGACCGCCAGGCCGATACCGCTCGCAGCCCCGGTAACAAGAGCAGCTTTTCCCGCCAAACTAGCCTGGCTGGTTTCCTTCATTTTTTGCTTTTGCGTCCTTTTTTGTCTCCGAGCGTGTGAGTATAGCCCGCAAAATCGGCTCCAGAGTGTTCGTCATCTGCCAAAAACCCAAATCGGTAGGGTGAACGCCGTCAATGGTGGAATTGCCTTCGTTGCCTAATAAACCGTCATTCTTGACATAGTAAATATTCGGAATACCTTCTTTCTTTAATCTGGCATACACATCCGACAAAAATTTGTTTTTCAGCCTAACGCTTTTTTCTATTCCAGGATTCCAAAGCCCTTGTGGATACGCAAGATTTTCGATCAACACGATCGGTGTGTCCGGGTGCTTCGTCCGAATTGTTTTTACCAAAGGACCCGTTCTTTCCGTTATTTCTTTCGGAAGCATATTAGGCAGACAATCCACGACATACATGGCAGGATCCAATTCAGCCAGTAGCTCCGCCAGGGAATGCTCCATATGACACAACCCCGAAAATCCGAGATTGATAACCGGGCGGTCAAGCCGTCTTGCCAGCTGCGAAACGTACGTCATTCCGGGACGTGACGCGGCACTCCCCTGAACGATCGACGTCCCGTATATAACGAGTGGCTTGTCGCTTTTTGATTCGATTGCTTTGCCAAACTGGGAACCTTCAGCCACGCCGATTTCAACTTTTTCGACGCCGTTATAAATCGGTAAATAAAGCAGATATTCCCGCAGCTCGGGTGATAGATTACGTAAGAACGTTTCCGTCGTCTCGGGGTACGATTTTGGGGGTTTCGTAGCAGCCCAGAGCCATTTTTCACCGCTTCGCACATAGAGATCGAGACCAGCCACGCCCATTGAAGATAAATAGGGACTGCTTATTGAGGGATTTCTTAACCTCCAACGAATTACGATTATCGGTGAATTTGTGGCAAAAGAAACATGTAACCCAGCCGAATTCAGGCTTCTTGCCCAGACCCCTTCCGGAACAAGTTTTTCCGCCTTGGCGGGTAAACGGTCAAAAGGTGTTTTCGTATCTTCCCATCCCTTTCCCTGAATGCCCAACACCGTCGCGTCGTACCATGTCAAAAGGAGTCGTTCCTGTGCCGATATGGAAACGGAACAAAATGAGATGAGAACAAGGATTATTAATTTTCGCATGGAGAAAGTCCGAGATTTCCAGGCCGAAGATTTGGTGTCGGCTCAAACTCGTGTCACTTTTAACTAAGCACTCGGGGATTTTAATGGAACCTCGCTTCGGGCAGCCCACGTCGCCCAGGCTTCGCTCAATTTTTTGACAATATCGGCATGCGCAGAGGATAAATCATGTGTTTCCGTACGGTCGGCTTCCATATCGTAAAGCTCCCATTTTCTGCCGGTAACGCCCCAAACCAGTTTCCATTTGCCTATGCGATAGGCACGTGAGCCGTACAGATACCAACCAAGTTCGCGTTTGCGTATGGGCTTGCGGCCAAATAGAACCTCTTTCAAACTTACGCCTTCCGTTGGAAGGATAGAATTGCCGTTGTATTCAGTTGGATATTTTACGGAACAGATGTCCAAAAAAGTGGGCATCAAGTCCACCAAATGGCCTATGGCATTTGTCATGGTGCCGGGTTCGATCTTTCCTTTCCAACTAACGATCATGGGTGTCGCCAGTCCGCCTTCATATGTCCACGTTTTATAACGGCGAAACGGCGACGACTGAGCCGCCGCCCAACCCGGTCCGCAAAAAACGTAGGTATCTTTCCCGCCCGCCTTCTTACCCTTATTATAAGCACGGTATTCGGCATATTTTTCGTCAGTTGAGGGAATATCGCTTGCGCAGCCCCCGTTGTCAGAAAAGAAGACAACGATAGTGTTTTCCTCAACCCCGTTATCTTTTAATGCTTTGAGAACACGCCCGATTCCCTGATCCATTCTCTCTACCATCGCCGCGTAAACTTCCATCTTTTCGATTTCCCATTTTTTATCGACGATCGTGTCCCAAACTTCCGGCTCCAGGTCATAACGCCAGTTTCCTAATTTCTTGTCTGGGGCGGGCAGCGTCCATTTCTCCGAGATAATTTTTTGCCTGATCAACCCTTCATAACGCTTTTGCCGTAGATCCAGATATCCTTTATC
>Ga0068853_100004618_pt1 | contig 10687 bp, 8 predicted proteins | sample KBSCornC32_FD_65655 | JGI IMG/M metagenome (GOLD analysis project Ga0068853, IMG submission 65655) | Corn rhizosphere microbial communities from Kellogg Biological Station, Michigan, USA - KBS Corn C3-2 | ecosystem: Host-associated > Plants > Roots > Rhizosphere > Soil ... | reverse complement strand
AGCGGCGCGAGTGTGTTTGCACCTCCGCCCCAGGACGGAAGGCCAGACGGCGAAGCCGTCCGCGAGGGGAGTACTTTTTTTGACAGTCCCGGTTCACCTGCCGCCCCGACGCTCCCCCTCAAGGGCGGAGGCAGCGCACCGCGCACGGGCCAGGCCCGCGGCAAGACCGATACTCAGCCCCTCACCCCCATCTCGCTGGCCGAAGCGCGCGCCGAGGCCGGGCGCAAGACGAGGTTCGATCGCAGCAAGTACCAAACCGTGCGCAGCCTTGAAGAGCTCCAGCGATGGATCGCGCGGGTGCACGATGTCGGCCATGTCGCCATCGACGCCAAGGCGTCTTCGATCGATCCGATGCAGGCGGAAATGTGCGGCATCGCGCTTTCGCTCGCACCCAACGACGCCTGCTACATCCCGCTCAGCCACAAACAGTCCGGCGATGGCGCCGGCCTGTTCGCAGCCGGCCTCGCACCCAACCAGATCGCGGCCAGCGACGCGCTGGAGGCGCTGCGGCCGCTGCTGGAATCGGCAGGGATTCTCAAGATCGGCTTCAACATCAAGTTCAACGCCGTGATGTTCGCGCAAGCTGGTGTCGTCATCCGCAACCACGACGACGCGCAGCTGATGTCGTATGCGCTCGACGCCGGGCGCAACGCGCACGGGCTCGATGCGTTGGCCGAACGATGGCTCGGTCACGCCACCATGAGCTATGGCGAATTGACCGGCAGCGGCAAAGGCAAGCTCACCTTCGATCAGGTCGCTATCGACAGAGCCACGGCGTACTCGGCCGAGGATGCCGATGTGATCTTGCGGTTATGGCGGGTGCTGAAACCGCGCCTGGTCGCCGAGCGCATGACCGCCGTTTACGAAACGCTGGAGCGGCCGCTGATCTCTGTGCTGGCGCGCATGGAACGGCGTGGCATCTCGATCGACCGCCAGGTGCTGTCGCGCCTCTCCGGCGAGTTCGCCCAGACCGCGGCGCGGGTCGAAGCCGAGATTCAGGAGATCGCGGGCGAGCCGATCAATGTCGGCAGCCCGAAACAAATCGGCGACATCATCTTCGGCAAGATGGGAATTCCCGGCGGCAGCAAGACCAAGACCGGCGCGTGGTCGACGTCGGCGCAGATCCTCGACGAGCTCGCCGAGCAGGGCCACGCGTTTCCGAAGAAGATCCTGGAATGGCGGCAGGTGTCGAAACTGAAGTCGACCTATACCGACGCGCTGCCGACTTACGTGCATCCGCAGACCCACCGCGTCCACACCACCTATGCGCTGGCCGCGACCACCACCGGGCGGCTGTCGTCGAACGAACCGAACCTGCAGAACATCCCGGTCCGCACCGAAGACGGCCGAAAAATCCGCCGCGCCTTCATTGCCTCGCCCGGCCACAAGCTGGTGTCGGCGGACTATTCGCAGATCGAATTGCGGCTATTGGCGGAGATCGCCGACATCCCGGTGCTGAAGCAGGCGTTCCGCGACGGGCTCGACATCCACGCCATGACGGCGTCGGAAATGTTTGGCGTGCCGGTCAAGGACATGCCGGGCGAAGTGCGGCGCCGCGCGAAAGCGATCAATTTCGGCATCATCTACGGCATCTCGGCGTTTGGGCTGGCAAACCAGCTCGGCATCGCCCGGGAGGAAGCCTCCGCCTACATCAAGAAATACTTTGAGCGTTTTCCTGGTATCCGCGCCTATATGGACGAGACCCGGGATTTCTGCCGGGCGCATGGCTATGTCGAGACCCTGTTCGGCAGGAAGTGTCACTACCCCGACATCAAGGCTTCCAACGCCTCGGTCCGCTCCTTCAACGAGCGCGCCGCGATCAATGCGCGGCTGCAGGGCACCGCCGCCGACATCATCCGCCGCGCCATGATCCGGATGGAAGACGCGCTGGCGGAGAAGAAACTCTCGGCGCAGATGCTGTTGCAGGTGCATGACGAGCTGATCTTCGAGGTGCCCGACGAGGAGGTCGCCGCGACCTTGCCCGTGGTGCAGCACACCATGCAGGACGCACCCTTCCCGGCGGTGCTGCTCTCGGTGCCGCTGCATGTCGACGCCCGGGCGGCGGACAATTGGGACGAGGCGCATTGAGTTGTTAAAGCGCGGCCTCTCTTCACCTCGCCCCGCTCTTTGCGGGGAGAGGTCGGATCTCGAGCAAAGCTCGAAATCGGGGTGAGGGGCAAGGCACGGCCCATCGTCATCTTCGCAATTCGCGGATAGAAAGAGCCCCTTACCCCAACCCTCCAAGAGCGAGCTTCGCTCGTCTCGACCCCGCAAGAGCGGGGCGAGGGAGAACAAAGGAGCGGGAGAGGGAGAAGAAACTCAATCCAGCTTCGCCTCCATGCCGCGCTGGACGCCGGGGCGCGCCATCAGCGCGTTGTACCAGCGTTCAACATGGGGAAAATCTGACAGCGCCACCTTATGGCGGGGGTGCCGCCACGCCCAGCCGAGGATCGCGAAGTCGGCGACCGACAATGCGCCGGCGGCGAATTCGTGGGTAGCAAGGCGGCGATCCAGCACGCCGTAGAGCCGGCGCGTCTCCACCATGAATCGTTTCAGGCCATAGGCGCGGTCTTGTTCGTTCTCCAGCGCAATGAAGTGATGCACCTGCCCCGGCATCGGCCCAAAGCCGCCCATCTGCCACATCAGCCATTCATACACGGGGATGCGCTCGATCAGCGGCGCGGGCAGGAACTTGCCGGTCTTCTCGCCGAGATAGAGCAGGATCGCGCCGGACTCGAACATGCTGACGCGCTTGCCGCCCGGGCCGTCGGGATCGACGATCGCGGGAATCTTGTTGTTGGGGCTGAGGCTGAGGAAATCAGGCGCCATCTGTTCGCCCTTGGTGATGTTGATGGGGAATACCTTGTACGGCAGCCCCATCTCCTCCAGCGCGACTGAGATCTTGCGGCCGTTCGGCGTGTTCCATGTGTGAAGTTCGATGGTCATTTCTGTCATACCCCCGCGAAAGCGGAGTATCCAGTACCCCGGAACTTGAGAGGCTTACAACCGACCTTTCCGCGGGTTGCCCCCGCGCGCGTGTTTGGTCCCGGCGCGCGCGGAGCTTGTCATCGGGCGCGCATTCGCGCGACCCGTTGGCTTGGCCGGGACGACGCGGCATTTTGTGACTGTTGACGGCGCGATATCGGCTCTGGAATGTGCGCCCGTCCGCCGATAGATTGCGCCCGCCTTTAGCCCCGAGAAAAAAACTTGTCCAAATCAGCCTCCCGCGCCCGCCTCGCCGAGATCATCCGCAAGCGCTCGTTCGGACGCGGCGAAATCACGCTGGCCTCGGGCCGCAAAAGCAATTTCTATTTCAACCTCAAGCCGACCATGCTCGATCCCGAAGGTGCCAGCTTGCTGGCGGAACTGACGTTCGAGGCGCTGAAGGACGACGGCCTCGATTATGTCGGCGGACTGGAAATGGGCGCGGTGCCGCTGGCGGGTGCGATCGCGCAGCTGTCCTGGCTCAAGGGCCATCCGATCGCGGCGTTCTTCGTGCGCAAGAAGCCGAAGGAGCATGGCGCCAGACTCGCGGTCGAAGGATTGGCGAACGGCGAGAGCCTGCAAGGCAAGCGGGTGGTGATCGTCGAGGACGTCACCACCACCGGTGGCTCGGCGCTGAAGGCGGTGGAAGCGGTGCGCGACGCCGGCGGCGAGATCGCGCTGGTGTTCACCATGGTGGACCGCGAAGAAGGCGCCAGCGAAACCTTTGCGCAGGCCGGGCTGGTATTTCGTTCGCTCTACAAGGCCGCCGAATTTTTGAAGGATTGATTTTCTTTTCTTCTCCCTCGCCCCGCACTTCGCGGGGTCGAGACGAGCGAAGCTCGCTCTTAGAGGGTTGGGGTGAGGGGCTCTTCGTTCAAAATCTTGAGATATAAAATGCGGTGACTCCCCCTCACCCGGATTCGCGCTGATGCGCGAATCCGACCTCTCCCCGCGCGCGGGGCGAGGTGAAGCAAGAAGCATTTCTTTTCCGCGATCCGGCGCTTGCTCATAGCTCGTTTACCATCCCGCACTAATGTGAATCCGGGGTGAGGCACGGCTCGTCTCAAGCGGTTTTGTTGCGCCGGGTGGAGTAAGCGTTGCGTACGGAGTTGCCTTTTTTGCGCATGCGGCGCCGTGTGATGCTTGTTGCCGCCACAGCGCTTGCGGGCTCGGTTGTGCTTGCGCCGCGCCCGGCGTCCGCCGAGGGCCTGTTCGATTTCTTCTTTGGTGGCGCCCAGAAACAGCAGCAGCACCAGGCTCCCTCGCTAGCGAATTTCTTCGCCGATCCGTTCGGCCTCAACCAGCAGCCTGCACCGACGGCGCCGCGCCCCGTGGCATCCGGCTCCGGACCCGCGTTTTGCGTGCGTAGTTGCGACGGCAAATACTTCCCGCTGACGCGCGGCAACGCCACGCCGGCGCAGATGTGCCAGGCGTTTTGTCCCGCGAGCGACACAAAAGTCTTCTTCGGCAGCACCATCGACGGCGCGTCGGCGGCGACTGGTGAGCGCTATGCCGATAGCGAAAACGCCTACGTCTATCGCAAGGCGCTGCGCGCCGACTGCACCTGCAATGGCCGCGACCCCGCAGGGTTGGCCCCGATCGATTTGACGCTCGACACGTCGCTGCGTCCCGGCGACGTGATCGCCACCACCAGCGGGCTGGTGGCCTATTCCGGCGCTCGCGTCGGCGCCAGCCAAGCTGCGGAATTCACCCCGGTTGCTTCCTATCCGGGCCTGACCGCCGATGTCCGCGCGCGGCTCGGCGAGATGAAGGTGGCGCCGGCAGCTGCGGAAATGCTCGCCCGTGAAGCGCCGCTGCCTGAGGCGAGCCGCGAGGTCGTGCTACCCGTGACCTCGGCACCGAAGACGATTTCGGCGAGGGCTAAGCGGGCGGAAGTGAATTAAGCAACTTCAAAAACCTCATGGTGAGGAGCGCGCAGGGTTGCGCGCGTCTCGAACCATGTGGTCACCGTTGGAGCTTGCAGTCATCCTTCGAGACGCCGCGCAAGATGCGCGGCTCCTCAGAGCCTGTGAAGAAATACTGTCCTCATCCTGAGGAGCTTGCGAAGCAAGCGTCTCCTCGAAGGATGGACACAATGCATGGACTCGCGACCATCCTTCGAGACGCGCGCACGAGCGCGTTCCTCAGGATGAGGTCCGGAGAGACTCACCGCCCGACGATGACGCCGATCACGTTCGGTGCCGACAGATATTTTTCTTCGATGGCCGCGCGCGCCGCGGCGCGGTTTTCCGGCGTCAGCAGGCCTCGCTTCTCGGCGAGGATCATCCAGCAATAGCCCCACCAGTCCGTCAGCATGCCCTGATCGTCGACGAGGTCGTAGCCCTGCCCGGCGGCGAAGATGCGCGCATGCGCCTCATCGAGCGAATCGAGCCAGGCGTGATCTTCGTCGGAAAACAAATCGTCGCTGAAATCGTCCGTGGTGTAGCCCCACACCGACAGGCAGACGGCGTTGAACTCACGGTCGATCTGGTCGTCATCGACCGGGCGGCGGCGGGAGGCCTGATGCAGCCGCGACAGCGAGCGGGCGAAGTCGGCGATGCGGGTGAGCGCGAAGGAATCGAAGGCGATGGTGGACATGTAGTCCTCAAAATCTCGGACAGACCATAGATGTTGTGTCGGCAGTGCGCCGAATCACTATGATATATCAAAGACTTGCTAAAGTGTTCTTAATTTGTTCCAGTCGTTGCCGACCCAGACGAAATAGGACCCCGAGGGATCGAGCCAATGGACAGGAAGCAAGCGGCTAAGATTCAAAGGCACATGCTGGATGCGGCCAAGGCAATCAATCGGGCGAGCGAGATCATATTTGCCCTCGATGACGAAGAAGATCGAGAGGTGCTCGCCGCACCTCTTCAAGAGATCATTCTAGCGCTGCACTTCAAACTGTTGCACGCGGTGTACAGCCGCTACCCGGACTTGCGACCGCCTGATCCCGGTCGATCCATGATCGATACGGTCCGGCGGTGGGAAGATATTGTTCTTCCGGGATCTGTCTCAGAGACTGACCTCGATTCGGCGATCTTTTCTGCCCTGACTTCGCGATGGCAGAAGACCGCGGTGGTTCTCACCAGGGCGTTGGAGCGCTGCGAAAGCCTGGGGCTCCCCGTCGATCTCCAGGTGCTTGGCGCACGCATTCAGGCATTGGCTGAAGCCGATCACCTCGAATGCGAGGGCAATCCTCGCAAATGGCGCTACAGCGAGTTGCGGCTGAGCGTTGAAGAACCGCGCAAGGTTTAAACTTCACATCGCCGAGAGCAGCTTGTCGCCGCAATAATTGGCGTAGAACTTTCCGCCGCACTGCCGGCGGATCGCGGCGCAGCGCGCGGCGGGCGAAGCGTTGGCGGGAACGCTGAACGAGCAGCTCAGGCCGTCGGCGCTGCGGCCGGACTTGCCGGCGGCAAAGGCGGCGCTGGTGGCGCTGATGCAGAACACCAGCAGGGCGGCGGCGGCAATCTCGATCGTCAATCTCATGGCCGGGTCCTTCCCTCGCTTGATCGCGACATCGTGTGTTTTGTGCACTTCACTATATCACTAAAACGCCGCGGGTGGACGGCGGCAAATCGGCCCGGTCCTTGCATAAAGACCATGCATGCATTGCACAAACGAGGCCCCCGGCGGGTTTCGATTCCGGCGTAAGACGCGTATCATTCGTCGAGACTCAAAGCTCTGTCAGGATTTGAAGGTTTGCCAGATCCATCTTTGCCAGCGAATTATCCGGCGCTCAATCAGCCCATTGATGAATTGGCGCTGGCCGAGATCAAGAGCGCGATCCTGACCAAGCTGCGGCTTGCGATCGGCAAGGACGCCGGCATGGCCACGCGCCATGACTGGTACAAGGCCGCAGCACTGGCGCTGCGCGACCGCATCGTGCACCGCTGGCTTACGGCCGAAAAGAAGAGCTACGACGCCGGCGCCAAGCGGGTCTATTACCTCAGCCTGGAATTTTTGATCGGCCGGCTGTTCACCGATGCGCTGAACAATATGGGCCTGCTGCCGGTGTTCGAGGCCGCACTCGGCGATCTCGGCGTCGATCTTGCGGATTTGCGCAAATGCGAGCCGGATGCGGCGCTGGGCAATGGCGGTCTGGGACGGCTTGCCGCCTGCTTCATGGAGAGCATGGCGACGCTTGCCATTCCCGCCATCGGCTACGGCATCCGTTACGATTTCGGCCTGTTTCGCCAGATCATCGCGCAGGGCTGGCAGCAGGAATATCCCGACGAATGGCTGGGCTTCGGCAATCCCTGGGAATTCCAGCGGCCGGAAGTGGTCTATCACGTGCATTTCGGCGGCAGCGTCGAACAGGCCGAAGCGAACGGACGCGACCTCGCGATCTGGCAACCGGCGGAAACCGTGCAAGCCGTCGCCTACGACACCCCGATCGTGGGCTGGCGCGGCCAGCACGTCAACGCGCTGCGGCTGTGGTCGGCGCGCTCGCCCGACCCGCTCAAGCTCGACGTGTTCAACAGCGGCGATTATCTCGGCGCCAGCGCCGAGGAGGCGCGCGCCGAATCGATCTGCAAGTTCCTCTATCCGAACGACGAGAGCCCGGCCGGCCGCGAACTGCGGCTGCGTCAGGAATATTTCTTCGTCTCGGCCTCGCTGCAGGATCTGATCCAGCGTCATCTCGCGTCCGACGGGCAGTTGCGCGGTCTGGCGTCAAAGGCCGCGGTACAGCTCAACGACACCCATCCCAGTCTCGCCGTCACCGAGCTGATGCGCATCCTGGTCGATCTTCACAATTTCCGCTGGGACGAGGCGTGGAAGATCACGGTGGCAACGTTGTCCTACACCAACCACACGCTGCTGCCGGAAGCGCTCGAGACCTGGCCGGTCGAATTGTTCGAACGTCTATTGCCGCGCCATCTGGAGATCATCTACCGCATCAATGTCGCGCATCTCGCGCTTGCGGATGCGCGGTGCCCCGGTGACGTCGATTTCCGCGCCTCGGTGTCGCTGATCGACGAGAAGTGCGGCCGCAGGGTGCGGATGGGACAATTGGCGTTCGTCGGATCGCACCGCATCAACGGCGTCTCGGCGATGCATTCCGAACTGATGAAGGAGACCGTGTTCCACGATCTCAATCATCTCTATCCGGCCCGCATCACCAACAAGACCAATGGCATCACCTTCCGCCGCTGGCTGATGCTGGCGAACCCGAAGCTGACCGATCTGTTGCGGCAGGCCTGCGGCGAAGCCGTGCTCGATGATCCCAGCCAGCTTGCGCTTCTCGAGACCCGCGCCAGTGACAATGCGTTCCAGCAGCAATTTCGTGGCGTCAAGCACCACAACAAGATCGCGCTGGCGCGGCTGATCGGCGAACGTCTCAATGTCCACGTCGATCCCAGTGCGCTGTTCGACGTCCAGATCAAGCGCATCCACGAATACAAGCGGCAGCTGCTCAACATCCTTGAAACCGTCGCGCTGTATCAGGCGATCAGGGACGAGCCGCAGCGCGACTGGGTGCCCCGTGTGAAAATCTTCGCCGGCAAGGCGGCGGCGAGCTATCGCTACGCCAAACTGATTATCAAGCTGATCAACGACGTCGCCGAAGTCGTCAACAACGATCCGGTGATCGCCGGACGCCTGAAGGTCGCATTTCTCGCCGACTACAATGTCAGCCTTGCGGAACTGATCATTCCCGCCGCCGACCTCTCCGAACAGATTTCGACCGCGGGCATGGAAGCCTCCGGCACCGGCAACATGAAGCTCGCGCTTAACGGCGCGCTGACCATCGGCACGCTGGACGGCGCCAATCTTGAAATCCGCGATCACGTCGGCCCCGAAAACATGGCGATCTTCGGCATGGAGGCGCTGGATGTGGTGGTGCGGCGCAAGCAGGGGCTGGATGCGACCGACGTCATCAGGCGCTCGCCGCGCCTTGGGCGCGCCATTAGCGCGATCGAGAGCGGCCAATTCTCGCCCGACGATCCCGCCCGGTTCGAGTCGATCGCGCACGCGCTGCGCCATCTCGACCACTACATGGTGAGCGCTGATTTCGACGCTTACTATAAGGCACAGCGCGCCATCGACGCGCGCTGGCAGGTGGTCCCGGCATGGACGCGGGCCAGCATCCTCAACGTCGCGCGGATGCCGTGGTTCTCCTCCGACCGCACCATCTGCGAATATGCCCAGGATATCTGGAACGTGCCGGTGCGCGGGACTTCGCCGCGCGGATTGCAGGAGTCGGGCGTGCAGCGCGGGGCGACGCGCTGAATCCGAACAACCATTACTCCCCACGTCATTGAATTCACCCGTGGTAGCCGGGATACTGCGCGGCAAAGTAACAACGTCGCAACGACCGGTGATGCACCCGTTATGTTCCGAGGACTCTCATGCTGACCAAGGTCCCGCACCTTTTCGACGACGCCACCCGCGTCAGCGCCGGTGACAGCCGCTGGCAGGGACGGACCAGCGACGATTACTGGGCTTTCGTCGGCCCGTTCGGCGGAGCCACCGCCGCCACCATCCTGCGGGCGCTGATCGATCATCCGCAACGATCAGGCGATCCGCTGGCGCTGACCGTCAATTTTTGCGCGCCGATCGCGCAAGGTGCGTTCGATCTCGACGTTCGCTTGGTCAAGGCCAACAGGTCGACGCAGCATTGGTCGGTTGAGCTGACGCAAGGCGGCGCTGAGGTTGCGACGCTTGCCACCGCCGTCTTTGCCGAACGCCGTCTGTCGTGGTCGCACCAGCAGGCGGAATTTCCGCAAGCTCCACCGTTCGAAGCGACCCGGCCCTATTCAAAAAGCAACCTCACGATGTCGTGGGTGCGGCAATATGATTTTCGTTTCGTTGAAGGCGAACCACGATTCGCCGGCGCGCCTTATCCGGCGCCGGTAAACGCGTTCTCTAAGATGTGGATTGGTGACCGTGTTCCCCGCAAAATCGACGCGCTGTCGCTGATGTCGATGTCCGACGCGTTCTTCGGCCGCATCTTTCATGTCCGCAACGAGATGTTGCCGTTTGGCACGGTGTCGCTGACCACCTATTTTCATGCCGACGCCGACGATCTCGCGGCCGAGGACATCAGCCAGGTTCTCGCTGTGGCCGACGCCAAGATCTTCCACAAGAGTTACGGCGACCAGACCGGCGAGCTTTGGTCACCGCAGGGCCGCCTGCTCGCAACCACGCATCAGATCGCGTATTTCAAGGCGTGAGGGTGCGCGCATCCAGGCAGCAGTCATTGCGAGGCGTCAAAAGGAGCGGGCTTTGCGCCGACCCGTTGGCTCGTAATGCCGATCTAATACCAAGGCCCGAAACTGCGGCTCATTAGGGATTTCCACAGTGAAACTCTGACTCGATGCTGTCCTTTGAGAGGAGCGGCCTCGATGGGAGCGGCGCTATCGATCATCACGCAGGCGTGTCAAAGCTAACTTTTATGTCAGAAAATGAACCGTTTGTAATCGGCGATGGCGATCGTTCCCGGAACGCGTGGCCAGCAGCTTGCGTTCGAGTCAGCGTGGCTACCCGCGAATGCGAGTATGGATGCTCGCCAGACGAAGGAGAAACAGCATGCAACGCAAGACCACGATTACTCTAGCTCTGACGGCGCTGCTGGGTGCTGCGGTCCTGGTTCCCGGAGGTGCGTCAGCCCAAAGGGGCGGTATGGGGGGAGCAGAGAGCGGCATGGGCGGAAGCAGCGGAATTAGCGCTGGCAGCAGTGCCGGAACCGGCGGGCACA
>Ga0068853_100004614_pt1 | contig 10692 bp, 12 predicted proteins | sample KBSCornC32_FD_65655 | JGI IMG/M metagenome (GOLD analysis project Ga0068853, IMG submission 65655) | Corn rhizosphere microbial communities from Kellogg Biological Station, Michigan, USA - KBS Corn C3-2 | ecosystem: Host-associated > Plants > Roots > Rhizosphere > Soil ... | reverse complement strand
TCTCGAGATCACCGAGAGCGTGGTCGTTCAGGACATGGAGACCACCAGCGTCACGTTGGCAGGCCTTCGCGAGGTCGGCGTTCAGGTCGCCATCGACGACTTCGGAACCGGTTTCAGCGTCCTGTCGCACCTCAAGTCGTTACCGGTGGACGTGCTCAAGATCGACCGGGGCTTCGTCGCCGATCTGGGTTCGAACCCCGATGATCTGGCGATCGTACGTGCGGTGATCGCACTGGCGGAGGCCTTCGAACTCGAACTGGTGGCCGAGGGCGTCGAGACCCAAGCCGCCGCAATGACGTTGTTACGCCACGGTTGTCATCGCGCGCAGGGGTTCCTGCTGTCCCGACCGCTTGGGGCCGAGGACATGGCCGCGTTACTGGCCAAAGGCCGGGTACCCGTGCACTTTTCCGCAACGCCATCCCTCTAGGGCCGGCTGTCGCGCTTCGTGCATTCCTTCGCGCAACTGCCTGCGCGAGCCGGTGCACGTGGGGCGGACCGTCTCCGGCTCCGTGGCCAGCAGCTCGACCCGCCCGAAGCGGCTGGCGTTCCGACCGACGATGCAGACGTGCAGCCGCTCGCCCGGCGTGGGGACGTCGCGGTAATCGGAGATGGGATCCTGGTCCCGCGGCGCCAGCGTCACACCCGCGCGCGTCCGCACCGCGTAAGGACCGTGCGGGGTGGTGAGAACGACACCGACGACGGCGCCTTCCTCGAACACGATCCGTTCCAGTGCCACGTCCGTCTCGATCTCGATGTCGCGTTGACGCGACTCTGCCATCAGCCAATGGCGCAGCGCGCTCGCTCCCAACCCGTCCGCCCATTCCATGGCACCGATCGACCGGACCTGGATGGACTCACCGTCAGACGACCGCATCGTGGTCGTCCGCCAGTCCCGCATGCTGGTGTAGAGCAGCCCGTAGGGCGACGTGTAGCACTGGGAGGCCCAGGCGCCCAGCCGCGAACCCACGAACGGTTCGACGAAACGGCTGTTGGCCTCCTCCCGCGAGAGGTTGCGGGCACAGCGTCGGGGAACTGTCGGGTCGGGCGACGCTTCCGACGACTCCTGAAGGCCTTCGACGACCGCGGCGACGTATTCGTTGGTCTCGAGGTCCAGCGTGTCGTGGAGCAACCAACTCCGCCGGATGTCGACACGCTCCCGGAGGGCAACCGCCGCGGCGTCGACGCGCAGCGGTTGGGCCGCATCGACCACGAATACCTCGCCGCCCGAGTCCACCGTCGCAATGGCATTGGCAAGTCCACCAGCACCCGCGCCGATGACCGCTACGTCAACTTCTTCATCCCACATAACAGTTAATTACCCCCAGATAGCTGTTGCACAAGAGTCAAGTTGCTGTTCCCGTGTCGGCCGACCGCACCCTCCGGGACCCCGCGAACCTGTGACGGGTGAGTCACCACACGTAGAATCCCGTTTAGTACGAGGGCGGAGCCGTTCGCACGTGATGTCACCAATGCTTCCGAAGACATCACCATCATCGTCGTGGGGACCGTGGTAAAGATTGCTAGCTTTAGTAATCGCAACCATCTGATGGCCGAGTCCAACCGCCCTCGGCCTCTGCATGCGGTTGAGTAGCCCATCCCCCTGGGCAACCTGCGCGGTATGCGCTGGCTTCAGACCGCAAGTCTTCACAGCGGGTACTTTACATACTTTTAGAATGAGATGCAGCAGTAGATTCGACCGAAAGTCCGGAGCAAAAGTGGCTACGCACGCGACCAAAATGCGCTGCAACCACGCGTTGCCGCCGATGAGATCCACGCGACACGGCCAGATCGAGTATGAAATAGAACACTTCTTGGGTACTCCCCGCCTCAGCGACGGCCCAGTCGGGGCCCACCAGCAAGAACAAGAGGCCGTCAGTGACCCCTCTGATCGACGACGCGACGGACGCGATCCGGAACCGGGTCGGAGGCGCCGCGGCCGAACCGTTCGCCCCAGGGCCGGACGTCACTGCCGACGCCTCGCAGCCCGTCATCTCCGAGTGCGGTAGGCGAGGACCCGCGACGACGCCGAGCAGTTCGTCGGGGATTTCGACGCGGTTCCGCTGCTTGCCATGGCGGGCTTCGCAAACCCTGGACGAATTTCTACTCACGGGATTCATCCAGCGCCGGTCGGCACTCGCCATCGGGAATGTCGCATCCGTGGGCATCGACAAACTATGATCCCGTCCATCGAACGCCACCCGGGTGGATCGAGGGAGGTGCTGGAAAATGGTGCGCCAGGCTCGATCTGAGGCGACCCGCAGGAAGATCATCGACTCCGCCGTCGAACTCATCAATGAGATCGGTTATCCCGCTGCCGGGTTGGGCGACATCATCGAGCGCGCTGAATTGACCAAGGGCGCACTGTATTACCACTTCGACTCGAAGGAAGCCCTGGCGACCGCGATCCTGGAAGAGGGTGCCGAATCCGTGCTCGGTGCGTTCCGTTCCGCCGGTCGATCGAGTTCGCCCGCGATGGAGAACGTCATCCATGGGTCCTTCGTCGTGACCGACGTGCTCGCCACTGACAGGGTGGCCCAAGCAGGCGCACGGCTACTTCGAACTTTCGGTGGTTTCAACCCCGCAGCAAAGGGCACCTTCGAGGTTCTCGTGAACGAGATAACCGAACAGGTCAAGGCCGCCACCGCCGAGGGTGACCTCCGTGCGGACCTCGACGCCCAGACGACCGGCGCCTCCATCGTCGCCGCGATGTTGGGCAACGAATTGCTCGCGAGCGCAATGACCGACGGCGCCGATCTACGGTCCCGCTTCGCGCGGACGTGGGAGTTGTTCCTTCCCGCGATCGTCGCCGAGCAGTCGCTGAACTACTACCGCGAGTTCCTCGCCCGCCAGGCGATGCGCCCCCCTCAATGACTGGGCGGTTGCCCAGGTGCAGGCGAGGCACCTCCCCTGCACCTGGGTAACTAGGTTTACTGTCTGGTGACGGGTCAACCAACGACGGGGGCATCCATGGACCTTCAGTGGTCGGCAGCCGACATCGCGTTTCGCGACGAGGTACGGGCCTTCCTCGACGAGAAGTTGACGCCGGAACTGCGACGGTCCGGCCGCCTCATGACCAGCGTCTACAGCGACCACGAAGCCAGCCTCGAATGGCAGCGGATCCTCCACCAGCGCGGCTGGGCGGCGCCGGCGTGGCCGGTGGAACACGGCGGGTGCGACTGGAGCCTCACCCAGCACTACGTCTTCAGCCGCGAATCCACCGTCGCGGGCGCCCCATCGCTGTCACCGATGGGCGTTCGGATGGTGGCGCACGCAATCATCGCCTACGGCACGCCGGCCCAGAAGGACTACTTCCTCCCACGCATCCTCACCGGCGAGGTCTTCTTCTGCCAGGGCTACTCCGAGCCCGAGGCGGGATCGGACCTCGCCGCCTTGTCGATGGCCGCCGTCGACGACGGTGACGATCTGGTGTGTACGGGCAGCAAGATCTGGACCACCCACGCCCGTGAGGCCAACTGGATGTTCGGTCTGGTCCGTACGTCGCGTACCGCGAAGAAGCAGCAGGGCATCACCTTCGTCCTGATCGACATGGCAACGCCGGGAATTCAGATCCGTCCCCTCGTCATGACGTCAGGCGAGGAGATTCAGAACCAGGTGTTCTTCGACGAGGTACGCGTGCCGAAGTCCAACGTCGTCGGCGAGATCGACGACGGATGGACCGTCGCGAAGTACCTCCTGGAGTTCGAGCGCGGTGGTGGGGCCAGCGCGCCGGCCCTGCAGGTCATGGCCGAGGAGGTCGCCGCCGCCGCCGCGACCCAACCGGGAGCCCGTGGCGGTCCGCTGCTCGACGACCCCGCCTTCGCGCACAAGCTCGCGGACGCCCGGATTCGCACCGACGTCCTGGAGATCCTGGAGTACCGCGTGCTCGCCGCACTGGCGGGCGGCGGTCACCCCGGTTCGGCGTCTTCGATGCTCAAGATCCTCACCACCGAACTCAGCCAGACTCTCACCGAACTGGCGTTGGAGGCCGCCGGACCGCGTGGGCGCGCCTACCAACCTCACGCGACGCGGCCCGGCGGCCCGATCGCCGACTACCAGCCGCCGCCCGATTGCTACGTCAGCGGTGAACCATGGCAGGCAGTCGCTCCCCTGCGCTACTTCAACGACCGGGCAGGCTCGATCTATGCGGGCAGCAACGAAATTCAGCGAAACATCCTCGCCAAGTCAGCTCTGGGGCTCTAGTGGACTTCACGCTCTCCGACGAACAGGATCTGTTGCGCAACGGGCTGACCAAGTTCCTTGCGACACGCTATGACCTCGCGCAGAGCCGGGCCGCGGCCAAGACCGGGGCAGGCTGGCAACCGGCCGTCTGGCGGGCGTTCGCCGATGAACTCGGCATTCTGGGTGCGGCACTCCCCGAGGAGTTCGGTGGCATCGGCGGGGGTCACGTCGAGGTCATGGTGATCGCCGAGGCGTTGGGCCATGCCCTCGTGATCGAGCCGTACGTGGACACGGCGGTGGTCGCCGCAGGGCTTCTGGTCCGAGCGGGCGGTGACAGGGCCGCCGAAGTCCTGGACCTCATCGTCGCCGGGCGGGCCATCGTCGCCCTCGCGGCAGGCGAGGAGCAATCCGGTGACCGCTGGTCGGAGGCGGCGACCAGGGCGCGCCGCGACGGGGCGGACTGGGTGCTCTCGGGTGCCAAGGCGATGGTGATCACCGCACCGCTGGCGACCCACCTTCTCGTCACCGCGCAGTCGGAGGACGGCCTCTCCCTGTTCCTCGTCGACCTCTCGGCCGCGCCGTCCGGTCTGGAGCTTCACGGCTATCGCACCGTCGACGACCGGCGGGCCGCAGACCTGGTGCTCCACGACGTGCGGTTGCCCGCCGACGCGCTGCTCGGTCGCGAGGGTGACGCCTGGCCGTCGCTTGCCAAGGCGCGCGACGAGGGCGCCACGGCGGTGTGTGCGGAAGCGGTAGGTGGGATGCGAAGGATACTGGCCGACACGGTTGAATACTGCAAGCAGCGGCAGCAGTTCGGTCAGCCGATCGCCCGCTTCCAGGTGCTGCAGCACCGCATGGTCGACATGCACATGGAGCTCGAGCAGTCCATCGCCGCCGTCCTCCTCGCCGTGCTCAACCTCGAGGCGGACGCCGCAACGCGAGCGCGGGCGGTATCGGCGGCCAAGGCCACCATCGGCAGGGCCGCTCGCTTCATCGGTCAGAACGCCGTGCAACTCCACGGCGGCATGGGCATGACGGAGGAACTGGCGATCGGGCACTACTTCAAGCGGCTGACGGCCGTGCAGTACGAATTCGGCTCCACCGACCATCACATCGCGCGGTACGCGGAGCTCACCCGCGGGTGAGTGCTCGAGGTTGGCTGCTGTTCGCAGCGATGAGCGTCATCTGGGGCATCCCCTACCTGCTGATCAAGGTTGCCGTTGAAGGTGTTTCGGCACCCGTCCTGGTGTTGGTGCGGACTGCCGTCGGCGCGGCCGTGCTGCTGCCGCTGGCGCTGGCGCGCGGCGGGTGGTCCCCGGTGCTGAGGTGCTGGAAGCCGGTGCTGGCCTTCGCCTTCTTCGAGATAGTCGCTGCGTGGCTGCTGCTGTCCGATGCCGAACAACACATCTCCAGCTCGCTGACCGGGCTCCTCATCGCGGCGGCACCGATCATCGCCGCGGTGCTCGAAAGGCTCACGGGTGGTGACGGACGGTTGGGCGGCAAGCGGATTGCGGGACTGGCGGTCGGACTGGTGGGTGTCGCGGTGCTGGCCGGTCCCGAGATGACGGGAGGCAGCGCATGGCCGGTCTCCGAGGTCCTCCTGGTGGCGCTGTGTTACGCCAGCGCCGCGTTGATCGCCGCGCGCTTCCTCGCCGACGTGCCCAGTCTTCCGATGACGGCGGCGTGTCTCGGCATCGCCGCGGTGGTGTACGTCGGTCCCGCTGTCGCGACGTGGCCGACGGCGATGCCTTCGGCCCGCGTGCTGGCCGCCATGGCCGGTCTCGCGGTGATCTGCACCGCGGTTGCCTTCATCGTGTTCTTCGCCTTGATCCGGGAGGTGGGCGCCGCCCGCGCCCTGGTGTTCACCTACGTCAATCCCGCGGTGGCGCTGGCCGCGGGCGTGATCGTGCTGAACGAGCCACTTACGCCGTGGAATCTGGCGGGCCTTGCGTTGATCCTCGCCGGCTTGGTGTTGACCACCCGGCGTCAGGGTCCGGCCGGTGCGCCGGAGATGGTGCAGGCGGCACCGCGCTGACGTCAGGCCTTGGCGAGCTGCTTCTGCGCGTAGATCCGGGCCCACTCCTTGCGCGGCTCGACACGTCCACGTCGGATGCCTTGGCGCGCAACGCTCCGACGGTGGCCTGCTCCTTCGGCGTCAGCTTGAACGGATCCCAGCCGAAGAACCGGCAGGAGTTCTCCCAGGTGATCTTGTTGACGTCGGCATCGTCGGCGCCTGCGGCGTTCAGTTCGGCCAGCACCTGTTCGGGGGCGTCCGGCCAGAAGCAGTCGGAGTGCGGGTAGTCGCACTCCCAGGCGATGATGTCGATGCCGATCTCGTGGCAGCCTCAGCGACGTCTTGTCGGTCACGTAGCAGGCCAGCGAGTGCTCACGGAAGACGTCACAGGGCAACTTGTCGCCGAAGTCACGGCGTAGCCACTTCTGGTTCGTGTAATGGCGGTCGCTGCGGTCGAGATAGAAAGGGATCCAACCGATCCCCGCCCTCGGAGAAGACGAACTTCTGGTCCGGGTAGTTGCGCATCGCCGGACCCCACAACAGGTCCTGCGCACACATCGCCGACACCTGGGCGGCCAGGATGATGAGGTCGTCGATCGGAGCGTTCGGCGCCATGCTGACTCGCCCCGAAGCCGGTGGCGATGTGCAGGCACATCACCACGTTCTCCTCGGACAGCGTCCGGAAGACCGGCCCCCAGTAGTCGTCGTCGTGGTAGCTCGGCAAGCCTTCGAGGTGCGGCAGTTCCGGCATGGTGACGGCGCGGCAGCCCTTGGCCGCGACGCGGCGGATCTCGCCGCACATCGGCTCGGGGTTCCACGTCGGCAGCACGGCGATCGGGATGAAGCGGTCGGGATACGAGCCTGCCCACTCGTCGATGTGCCAGTCGTTGTACGCCGAGACCATCACGAGCGTGACGTCCTCGCGGTGCATGTTCAGATGCCGCGCCGAGAAGCCGGTGAAGGTCGGGAAGCACATCGAGGCGAGGATGCCGTTGCGGTTCATGTCGCGGACGCGTTCGTGGACGTCGTAGACGCCGGGGCCCATCTCGGCGAACCCATCGCCCGCAGCATCCTGGCGTGCAGAAGGTAGGTCCGCCACGATAGCCCGAGCTTGAGCTGGAACAGGCGCCGCAGCGTCCGCTCGGACACCGCCACTGCCCGGCTGACTTCCTCCGACGTCACGGAATCCAGATGATCCTTGGTGTAGGCCATCGCCGCTGCGACGACCGGATCGTCGGAGGCAGTCGGGTTCGACAGCCTCAGTTCGTTCAGCCGGGCCTTCAGTCAGTTCTGCGGAGACGCCAAGCACCTATCGCAAACGAGTTGCCGGCAAACGTCTTTGACGATTGCGCGGTCGCAACACTCAGTCGCCGCCGGCCCGTCGAAGCAGCCCCTGGCGCAGCAGCGAATCCGTGGCATGCTGCCACCGTTCGACCTGGGCGGGCGTGGTGAACGGCTCCGGCAGGTGCCGGTCCAGGTGCGCGCGCAGGCTGACCGCCCCGAGCGCGAGCACCAGCGCGTTGATGGCCGCCCACGTCAGGTCGACGTCGGCACGGATCTCACCACGATCGGCACGCTGTTGCCAGCGCGACAGACCGACCTCGATCAGGGCGTCGAAGATCGTCGCCCCGAGCTGGCTCCCGTCCACCAGCGCGCGCCCGACGTACCCCGCGACGTCGGGTTCATCCGCGATGATCCGGGTCACCCTGCTCCCTATCTCGGTGATCGAGTCGGCAGGCGGTTCCTGCAGCGGCCGCGCCAAGGGCGTGATCACCACGTCGATGACGTAGTCGTCGACGGCCTTGACCAGGCCCGACTTCGTCGCGAAATGGTGTTGCACCAACCCGAGGGATACCCCTGCCCCCGAGGCGACCGCACGCAGCGAGGTCGCCGCGACGCCGTGCACCGCGAAGCCCCTCAATGCGGCGTCGCGGATCCGCTCGATCGTGGTGAGCTCCGTGTTACTCCGCCGGTCCGGCTCGGACATCCCGGTCACCCGCGGCTGCGATCGGTCGGCACGAACACAGGCTAGCCAATACATTTGTATCGTGGATTCCAATACAGATGTATTGGAGGCTTCATGGCGACAGGGCATGCCACTGCACTGCGCGACTGGCGACCATCCACCGCCGCTGCTGACCAGTACCGATCCGACGGTCCGACGGCGGGTGATTCTTTGCCGACCTACGCGTGCACGCGAGATCCCGACCGGTGGACCACCGTCGCCGATGAAGGCGCCAAGGCCCTCTGCCGCGCATGCCCCCGCCGCTGGCTGTGCGCTCAAGAAGCATGCAGGACACCGGGGGCGGAGGGTGTCTGGGCAGGCATCCTGATCCCCGACGCCGGTCGCGCCCGACAGTTCGCGTTGAAGCAACTTCGCTCCCTGGCCGAGCACAACGGCTTCCCCGTCCGACCTGCGTCGTAGCGGGAGGCGGCGACAGCGGCCTGGGTTACCCAGCGGACCCGGCCGGCAGGCCGAGTCGCGGGTGATCGCCGACAACGGCGCCAACTACGCCCGGCTGTACTACGGAGTTCCCCGAAGCGGCCGGATCCTCGCGCTGGTGAATCAACGCCTCAGCCCCGCCGAGCAGCTCGCCCAACTCGTGTCGGCCGAACCGGCGTGGCTGCCGTTCACCAGCGGATCGACCGGAACGCCCAAGAACGTCCTCCTCGTCGATGCGCCGCCGCTGACCAGCAACGGCAAGGTCGCCACGGAGGCCGTGCGGAGGTATGCACGCGCCCGACTCGGCTAGGAGGACACGGCGCAACTCCCGCGGTCCGCCTTGACGGGGCCCGAGGACGACGGCCGGATGTCGAAGTCGAAGATGGCGGTCGGAAGGTACAGCGAGCAGCAGGCATTCGGGATGTCGACCACCCCGCTGACGCGACCCTCGATGGGCGCGGCCCCGAGGAGCAGGTAGGCCTGCGGGCCGGAGTAACCGAACTTCTGTAGGTACGTCACGGCGTTCATGCATGCGTTGCGATAGGCGACGGTCGCGTCGTTGTACAGCTGAGTGTCGGTGTCGTGATCGACGCCGATGCCGATGAACGTGACGAACTCCGAGTAGCGCGGCTCGACGTTGCCCGGCATGAAGATCGGGTTGGTGGTCACGCCGTAGGTCTCCATGCCGCCCTTGATGAGGTCGACGTGGAAGTCGATGAATCCGCCCATCTCGATCGCGCCACAGAACGTGATCTCGCCGTCACCCTGGCTGAAGTGCAGGTCGCCGCCGGAGAACAACGCACCGGGAACGTGCACGGGGTAGAAGACCCGCGAGCCGCGGGTGAAGTTCTTGATGTCGTGGTTGCCGCCGTTCTCCCTGGCGGGCACGGTGCGGGCGCCGTCGCGGCCGATCGCCGAAAGGGTCTCACCGGTTGCCGTACCACCGAGCACCGACTCCTCCAGCGGCGGCAACGCGAGCGCAGGAACCCGGTCGGGAGCGGTGTCGATCAGGGCGCGCTCACGAGAATTCCACCGCGCCAACAGTTCCGGTGACGGCGCGGTGCCGAACAGACCGGGGTGGGTGATGCCGGTGAATTCGACACCGGGGAGGTGGCGCGACGAGCACCTCTGACCGGAGAAGTCCCAGATCGCCTTGTAGGCGTCGGGGAAGTAGTCGGTGAGGAAGCCGCCACCGTTGGCCTTGGCGAAGATCCCGGTGTATCCCCAGCCCTGGCCGGGGATGTCGCCGACCTCCTGAGGGACGGGTCCCAGGTCCAGGATGTCGACCACGAGAAGATCGCCGGGTTGGGCACCCTCGACGTAGATCGGCCCGGACAACATGTGGGCATGGGACAGGTCGACGTCGCGAACGTCGTTGGCGGAGTCGTTGTTGCCGATCTGGCCGTCCGTCCATTCCCGGCACTCCACCCGAATCGACTGCCCAGGTTTGACGGTGACGGCCGGCGGGATGTCGGGATGCCAGCGGTTGTGCCCTGGCACGACCTGATCGCGCATCGAACGGGCCTGGTCGACGGAAAACACGACATCCGGCATGACGAACTCCTTGAGGTTCAGGGACGGGGCAGTTTGCTGTGTCGGGGATCTCGGGTGATGCGCGTCGACCGTCGGGAGCGCCCCGGCACGCTCGACGTGACCGACGGGTTCTCGGCACTGCGTGCGCTGGCGTCCAAGGCGCGGCGAACGCCGGGGTCGAGTGATCGCAGACCGGGCGAGCCGAAGACCCGTCCGGCCACCTGCCCGCAGTCGGGGCACGCGGTCGCCTCGGTAGCGTCGGCCATCGGTAGAACCAATTCGAACGCTCCGCCCGCCGAGCACTGATAGCCGTACGTTGGCAAGCCTCTCGCACCTCCGCGAACGCCTCGAGGGTCCCACCATTGCAGCACGCCGCCCGACGGACCGCATCTCGAAGCGGGGCCATACCGCAGAAGCCTCCGCCGGGCAAGGAGATTCACCACGGGACCTGGTGTCTCCGGCGCCGTCGACGACGGTTCCACCGGTGATCGGCATCGGCCGATGACCGCGGTACCGGCACTCA
>Ga0068853_100004609_pt1 | contig 10699 bp, 6 predicted proteins | sample KBSCornC32_FD_65655 | JGI IMG/M metagenome (GOLD analysis project Ga0068853, IMG submission 65655) | Corn rhizosphere microbial communities from Kellogg Biological Station, Michigan, USA - KBS Corn C3-2 | ecosystem: Host-associated > Plants > Roots > Rhizosphere > Soil ... | reverse complement strand
GAAGCGCGACAATTTCGATGTCGGCGCCTTCGACAAGTCGATCATCGGCGGTCTTTCGAGCGACGGGCACCTGCTCGCGCTGCCCTACGATTTCGGCCCACTGCTGATGTTCTACAACGCCGACCTGTTCAAGAAGGACAACGTTCCGGCGCCCAAGGAAGGCTGGACCGAGGCCGACTTCAAGAAGGCCGCCAAGACGCTCACCCACGACCAGCAATATGGCTTTGGCGTCGGTGGCGTCGACCAGGTGATCTCGTGGATCTCCTCGGCGGGCGCGACCTACCTCAAGGACGGCAACCTCGACATCACCAACGACAAGTTCGCCGCGGCCTTCCAGGACTATGTCGACCTCGTCGGCAAGGACAAGGTTGCCCCCCTCCAGGCGGCCGGCGGCGGTTCGCAGATCGGCGACATGGCGCGCGGCAGCTTTGCCGCCGGTAACGTCGCCATGGTGGTCGACGGGCCGTGGCAGCTCATTAACCTCAAGAACTCGGTGAAGTTCACCATCGGCCTTGCGCCGGTGCCGGCTGGTGCTGCCGGCGCGATCACGGTCACCGCGGGCTCGGGTTTTGGCGTCTCGCAGACCTCCCAGCACAAGGAAGAGGCCTGGAAGGCGATCCAGATCCTGACGGGTCCCGATGCCGAACAATACCTTGCCTCGCAGGGGCGCGCCTTCGCGGCGCGTACTGCCGACCAGCAGTACTGGTACAAGGCGGCAGCCGGCGGCGTCGACAATGCCGAGGCCGGCATGAACGCGGCGCTCAAGGGCACGGTGCCCTACATCACGACGCCGAATTGGAACACGGTCAACAACCTGTTCGAGCAGTATGAGCCCCTGGCGCTCTCGGGCAAGCAGACCGGCGCCGACGTGCTGGCGACCATCAACAAGCTCTCCGCCCAGTAAGGCGGCAGCGGTTCGTTCTCTCCCGGGGCCGGCGGCGCTGCTGCCGGCCAGCCCTTGTGCGTCTTTCCGCCCGCGACGCTCGTTCAGGCCCGTATGACCCTTAACCCGTCCATCGCCGGCGCCGTCCCTCGCCCCCGCGGCATCCGCCGCTGGCGCGACAGCCTTTCGGCGATCGGCTTCCTCGCGCCCGGGCTGATCGGGCTCCTGCTCTTCCTCGTGCTGCCGCTCATCGCCTCGCTGGTCCTGAGCTTCACCAACTGGAAGATCATGGGGAAGACGAGCTTCATCGGCCTCGACAACTTCTCCCATGCCCTGACCGTCGATCCGGTGTTCTGGCAGGTGCTCGGCAACACCGTCCTCTTCACCGTCGAATATCTTGTCCTCAACATCATCATTTCGGTTGGCCTCGCGGTGGCGATCACCAACCTCAAATGGGGCAAGCAGTTCTTCCGGCTGGTGTTTTTCCTGCCGACTTTCACGCCGCTCGTCGGCTCGTCCGTCGTCTGGCTGCTGATCTTCACGCCGGGCGGCTTTCTCGACTGGGTGATGTCGGCGCTCCATATCCCGCTGCCCAACCTCATTACTGATACAGCCTGGGCGATGCAGTGCGTGGTCATCGTCTCGCTCTGGGCGGGCTTCGGCTACAACCTCCTGCTCTTCGGGGCGGCGCTCGAATCCATCCCGCAGCAATATCTCGATGCGGCGGTGATCGATGGCGCGACCGCCTGGCAGCGCTTCTGGCGCATCAAGCTGCCGCTGATTTCGCCCTCGCTCTTCTTCGGCATCGTGCTGACGGCGATCACCAGCCTCCAGGTCTTCGACCAGGTCTACGCGCTGACGCGCGGCGGCCCCGGCGCCGCAACGCAGACGCTCGGCTACAAGATCTATCGCGACGGCTTCATCACCTACAGTTTTGGCTACGCCTCCTCGATCGCCTGGCTGCTGTTCATCGTCATCATGGTGCTGACCGCGGTGCAGCTGCGCCTCCAGCGCAAATGGGTGCACTACGATGCCTGAGGTGCGGGAGGTCAGTGCGGCGCGGACCGTCGGCAGCGTCATCCTCCACGTCTTCGTGGTGGCGGTCGCGATCGCCTTCCTGTTCCCGTTTTTCTGGATGCTCTCCAACGCCGTCCGCTCGAACGGCGAAGTGCTGGCGGTGCCGCCGCGCCTGCTGCCGACGGAGTGGCAGTGGTACAATTTCATCGACGCGCTATCGCTGCTGCCGTTCGGCCGGTTCTTCCTCAACAGCGTCTTCGTCTCGGCGGCGATCACGCTGATTACGCTGATCGTCTCCTCGCTCGCCGGCTACGCCTTTTCGCGCGTGCGCTTTCCGGGCCGCGACGGACTGTTTCTCGTCTACCTCGCAACGCTGATGGTGCCGCAGGCGGTGATCGTCATCCCGCTCTTCCTGATGATGAGCCGGATCGGCTGGGTGAATACCTATCAGGGTCTGGTGCTGCCGGTCGCCTTTGGCTCGTTCGGCACGTTCCTGATGCGCCAGTTCTTCCTCACCATTCCCAAGGAGCTCGAGGAGGCGGCGCTGATCGATGGCTGCTCACGGCTGAGGGCGTTCTGGAGCATCTTCCTGCCGCTCTCGACGCCCGCCCTCGGCCTCCTCGCGCTCTTCACCTTCACCGGGCAGTGGAACTCGTTCCTCTGGCCGCTGATCGCGGTCAACAGCACCGACTATTCCACTATTCCGCTCGGGCTCACGGCCTTCCAGGGGCAGAACGGCACGCAGTGGAACTACATCATGGCCGGCGCCGCCATCTCGATGGTGCCCGGCCTCGCGCTCACCCTGCTGCTGCAGAAATACATCTTCAAAGGCATCGCCATCAGCTCCGGCTTTGGCGGCCGCTAACGTCAAGGGGCCTCGTTTCGATCATGCGCTATCGCCAGATCCATCTCGACTTCCACACTTCCGAGCATATCCCAGGGATCGGCTCGCGTTTCGATCCCGAGGATTTTGCCGATACGCTGGCCAAGGCGGATGTCGACTCGGTGACCGTCTTCTCGAAATGCCACCACGGCTGGTCGTACCACCCGACCAAGGTGGGCAAGACGCATCCCCATCTCGACTTCGATCTGCTCAGGGCGCAGCTCAAGGCGCTGCACAGCCGCAACATCAATGCGCCGATCTATATCTCTGCCGGCTGGGACGAGCTTTCGGCGCGCGAGAATCCGGGCTGGCGCGTGGTCAGCCCCGAAGGCGTGCTGGTCCGCCAGCGCGGCGAGCCGCTCGGACCGGGCTGGGCGTTCATGGATTTCAACTCGCCGTACCTCGATTATCTCTGCAATCAGGTCGCCGAGGCAGTCGAAATGTTCCCCGAGGGGAATGGCCTCTTCATCGACATCTGCGCCTCGCTGGTCTCGGCCAGCACCTGGGCGCAGGCCAAGATGGAGGCCAAAGGCCTCGACTGGACCAACCCCGAAAACCAGGTGAAGCAGGCCGAAGAGACGCAGATCACCTTCTTCGAGCGCATCCGCGAGGTGGCGCTCAAGGGTGATCCGAAGCGGCCGCTGTTCTTCAACTTCGGCCACATCCGGCGCGGCCGTCGCGACATCCTCAAATACTTCAGCCACCTCGAGATCGAGTCGCTGCCGACGGCCTTCTGGGGCTACGAGCATTTCCCGATCAGTGCGCGCTATGTCGACAAGCTCGGCGTCGAGTTCCTCGGCATGACCGGCAAGTTCCACAATCTCTGGGGCGAGGTGGGCGGCTATAAGAAGCCCGATGCGCTGCTCTACGAATGCGCCGCCATGCTGGCACAGGGCGCCAAGTGCTCGGTCGGCGATCATCTCCATCCGACCGGCATGATCGACAAGTCGACCTATGCGTCGATCGCGCCGGGCTATGCCTATGTGAAGGCGGCGGAGCCCTGGTGCGAGGGGTCTGAAAACCGCGCCGAAATCGGCGTCTTCAGCCTCGAGGCCGCCCGGCATCCAAGCCTTGCCGGTATGTCGCCCAGGCACCAGGACGCCGACGAGGGTATCGTGCGGGCGCTGCTCGAATGCCAGCTCACCTTCGACGTGCTCGACCAGGAGTCGGACTTCTCGGCCTACCGGCTGGTGATCTTCCCCGACGAGGTGGTGTTCGACGCGGCGCTCAAGGCCAAGACCGATGCCTATGTGGCCAAGGGTGGCCGTGTGCTGCTCACCGGGACGAGCGGCATCGATCCTCAAAAGGGCTTCATCTTCGACGTCGGCGCGACCTGGAAAGGTGCCTCACCGTTCGAGACGGGCGACTACATCCTGCCCGCGACCGGACTTCGCGCGGACGGCGTCGACAACCCGCTCTTCATGTACGAATCGAGCCAGCGGATCGAAGCCGCGCCGGGGGCCTCGCTCGGCGACATTTACGACCCTTATTTCGATCGCACGCGCCGGCGTTTTTCGGGCCATGTCAACACGCCGAGCCAGCCCGATCCTTCAGGCTTCGCCTCGGCGACGCAAAAGGGCGCTTTCACCTACGCCGCCCATCAGGTGTTTTCGATCTACAAGCGCATCGGCGCCGTCGCCATGCTCGAGCAGATCGAAAAGCTGGTCGGCAAGGCACTTGGCGCCGCGCCGATGGTCGAAACGGGCCTGCCGCGCGCCGGTCGGATGACGCTCCGGCATCAGGCCAAGGAGAACCGCGACGTGCTGCACCTGCTGCACGCCAACCCGGTGCTGCGCGGTCTCGTCCGCGGCGACAACGTGCAGCCGATCCAGGACCTGGTGACGCTGACCGACGTCGACGTGTCGATCGAAGGCAAGGCGCCGGTGAAAGGCGTCAGGCTGATCCCGGGCGGCGAAGATCTGACCTTCACGCAGCAGGGCGGGCGCATCGCGTTCACAGTGCCGGAGCTGCGCGGCTGCCAGATGGTCGAAATCTCCTACTGACGGCGAACAGCTGCGCGGGCTGCGTTCTCAGGAGGCGGCCCGCGATCCCTTCTTCCGCCGTGGGCCGCTTGAATTCCGCTCGACGATCTGCGGCACGAGATAGAGCCGCTGCGCCGAGGCGATGTTGCGACCGCCAAGCCGCATGCGCTCCATCAGCAGCCGGATGGCGGCGATGCCCATGTCGCGCCCCGGCAGGCGAACCGTCGTCAGCGTCGGGGTGATCTGCCGCGCAGCGGTGAAATCGCCGAAGCCGACCACGGTCATGTCGTCGGGGACCTTATAGCCGAGGTGCAATAGCTCCGAGATGACGGTCAGCGCCAGCCCGTCATGGGCACAGAAGAACGCGGTGACGTTGGGGGCCTTCTTCCGCAGTTGCCGGTAGGCGGCGGAGAATTCGGCGTTGTCGTCGAACCTGAGCTCATGCACCACCATGCCGTGCTCGACCTCGGCTGTTTCGCGCAGGCCGAAGAGCCGCTCCATGCGGCCGCGAAAGCCCGGGGTGCCGTGCACATAGACCACCTCGCGATGACCCAACCGGTGCAGGAAATCGCCAACAGCAGCACCGGCTTCGTGATCCGCCCCCATCACCTGGTCGATCTGTTCGAGTGGGTGAAGCCAGCCGACGCGGACCAGCGGCCGCCCTTCGGCGCGGATGGCCTCGATGGCTTCGAGCGAATGCGAGCCGAAGAGGATGACGCCGCCGGTGCCGCGCGACAGCGCCCCGACCTCCTCGGGGTCATGCGTCCAGCCCATGCGCAGCGAAACACCTAACGCCGAGGCTTCCGACTGCACGCCCGACTGGATCTGCATGGCGAGCTCGCTGTTGACCGGATCGTGGTCGTGGAAGATGAGCTGCACCTCGGTGCTCGCCTTGGGCTGGGCCTTCACGTAGCCCATCCGGACAGCCGCTTTGGCCACCATATCGCGCGTTTCGGCGCTCACACCGCCCTTGCCGGCGAGGGCGCGTGACACCGCAAATTTGGAAAGCCCGAGTTCCCCGGCGATGTCGCTCAGCGTGACGCGCGCTGCCAAATTTTCCATCCATCGCCGATTCGGGACAACATAACGCTTTACCTAACGGAAGATAATTCGCACGCTCAGTTTAGCTAACGACAAGAAAAACGCAAACCGAGTTAGCCCAGCACCCTGCGGAGGATTGTCACATGCTGAAGATGAGCCGTCGCGCCTTCATGGCTGCGTCCAGCGCTTCGGTGGCGCTTGCGGCGTTGCCGGTGATCCCGGCTTTCGCCGCCGACTATGCCGAGGCGCCGAGCCTCAAGGACCAGGTGTCGGGAGGGAAGCTGCCGCCGCTCAACCAGCGCCTGCCGGAGAATCCTCTGGTGGTGAAGCCGACCGAAAAGGTCGGGACGTATGGGGGCGATTGGAACATGGCGCTCGTCGGCGGCGGCGGGCTCTCGATGCTCTTCCGCTACCAGGCCTATGAGCCGCTGGTGCGCTTTACGCCGGACTGGAGCGGGGTCGAACCCAACGTCGCCGAGTCCGTCACGGCGGACGCCGACGCCAAGGTCTATACGATCAAGCTCCGCAAAGGCCTCAAGTGGTCGGACGGCCAGCCCTATACGACCGACGATGTGAAATTCTGGTACGACACCTGCCTCAGCGACAAGCGCGTGGCCTTCGTCGGCAACGGGCACTGGAAGCAAGGCGGGAAGCCGGCCAAGCTCGACGTCGTCGATGAGACGACGTTCACGGTGACGTTCGAGAAGCCCAACGGCTTCTTCCCGTTCAACATCGCCTGGGCCAACAACGACCAGACGACGCGGACGCCCAAGCACTACCTCAGCCAGTTCCACATCGACTACAACCCGAAGGCCGACGATCTTGCCAAGCAGAAGGGGCTTGGTGGCTGGGTCGCGCTGTTCCAGCAGGAAGTTGGCTTTTCGGACGACAACATCTTCTTCCAGAACGGAAACCGGCCATCGCTCTTTGCCTGGCAGTTCCAGACGGCGCCCGGCGCCGGGGTGCAGCAGGCCGTCGCCGTCCGCAATCCTTACTATTTCAAGGTCGACACGGCGGGGAATCAGCTGCCCTATATGGACCGCGTGGTCTACCAGATGGTCGCCGATCCGCAGGTGCTGCTGCTCAAATGCATGCAGGGCCAGATCGACATGATGGACCAGTATATCGGCACGCCGGCCAACAAGTCGGTGCTCTACGACAACCGGCAGCAGGGCGGGTATGATTTCTACACGCTCAACTCGACCGAAGCGAACCAGATGGTGTTCTGCTTCAACCTCAACCACAACGATGCCGTTCGCCGCGAGCTGTTCCAGAACAAGGATTTCCGCACCGCGCTGTCGCTGGCGCTCGACCGGCAGTCGCTGATCGATACGGTGCTCGTCGGACAGGGCGCGCCGGCGCAGCCCTCGATCCTCAAGTCGGACCCGCTCTACAACGAGCAGCTTGCGACGCAATTCACCCAGTTCGATCCGGACAAGGCGAACGCGATGCTCGACAAGATCATCCCCAACAAGGGCGATGACGGCATCCGGCTCGACAAGAACGGCAAGAAGCTCACCGTCACCTTCGAAATCGACAACGCGCGCGCCGTGTTCATCGACATGCTGCAGCTCGTCGTGCCGATGTTCCAGGCCGTCGGCATCGATGCGCAGGTGCGGACCATGGATCGCTCGCTCTGGGAGACGCGCGTCCGCCAGGGGCGCGACTTCGATGCGACCTGCCACGAGTTCGGCGCCAACGGCGGCATCGCGGCGATGCTCGACCCCCGCTACTACGTGCCGACCAACAACAACGCCGTCTACGCGCCCGGCTGGCAGCTCTGGTACCAGTCGCGCGACAACAAGGACGCCGTCGAGCCCGACGACATCACCAAGAAGTCGATGGCGCTCTACGACCTGCTGCAGGGGACGTCCGATCCGGCCAAGCAGTCCGAGATCATGAAGCAGATCCTGCAGAACGCGGCCGATGCCTTCTACACCTTCGGCGTGACGCAGATCCCGCCCGGCTACGGCATCGTCAAGAACAACATCAAGAATTTCACCAAGACGATGCCCAACTCGTTCGGCTGGCCGACCCCGGCGCCGACGCGGCCGGAGCAGTTCTACAAGGCGTAGCGGCTTCGCGCCGGGCTCACCCGCCCTCTTCCCAGCGGATGAAGGGAATACCGGCGGCGCCAAATAATTCCCTCCCGCTTGCGGGGAGGGTCCGGCAGGGGGTGGGGGTGTTTCGCCGTCCTCGGCGACGGCCAGGAACCCCCACCCGATCCCTCCTCGCAACGGGGAGGATGGCGATGCGGAGCCACCGTAGCGGCGGCCGCTCAAGGAAAGTATTTTGACGATGCTCGATTCCAAGGCCGAAACCAGCACCACGTTGCGGACGCCGCTCTGGTACACGACGGCGACCCGCTGGACGCAGCTGACGCTGGCCGAGGATGATCCGGTAAAATTCGATCCGGCGCAGTGGATCGACATTTTCCGCCGCACCCGCTCGAACGCGACGTGCCTCAGCGCCGGCGGCTATATCGCCTACTACCCGAGCGAGGTGCCGCTGCACTATGTCAGCAAGTTCATCGGCGACCGCGACCCCTTCGGCACGCTGGTCGATGGCGCGCGCGGCCTCGGCATGCACGTCATGGCGCGGGTCGATCCGCACGCGATTCACCAGGATGCGGCCGATACGCACCCCGAGTGGATTGCCGTCGACAAGGACGGCCAGCCGCGCCGCCACTGGGCGTTTCCCGAAGTCTGGGTGACGTGCGCCTATGGCGACTACAATGCCAAGTTCATGCCGCAGGTGGTCGAGGAGATCACTCGCCGCTACGACATCGATGCGATCTTCGCCAATCGCTGGCAGGGCCACGGCGTCTGCTATTGCGCAAGCTGCGCCAGCCGTTTCCGCGAGTCGTCGGGGCTCGCCCTGCCGCGTACGACCGATGCCAGCGATCCCGCCTGGCAGGCCTGGGTCAGGTGGCGGCGCGACGTGCTGACCAACCTCATCGTCGAATGGGACGAGGTGGTGAAATCGGTCAAGCCGCACGCAAGCTTCATCCCCAATATGGGGAGCGCGTCGCTCCAGGAATTCGACCTCTCGATCATCGAGAAGCATTGCCCGTTCCTCGTTGTCGACCATCAGGCGCGGCAGGGCGTCGAACTCGCCTGGTCGGCGGGCCGGGCGGGGAAGCGCATGCGCGCCGGATTCCCGGACCGCCCGGCAGTGCTCATCACCTCGGTCGGCCTCGAGGAGAACCGCTGGAAAGACTCGGTCCAGACCGGCGACGAAATCCAGCTCTGGGTCGACGACGGCACGGTGCAGGGCATGGCGGCGTGGTTCACCAAGTTCAACGGTGTCGTGCCCGATACGCGCTGGATCGGGCCGATGGCGGAGGCGTTCGGTCGGCACGCGACGATCGCCGAGGCTTTTGCGGCGACGACGCCCACCGCCGAGATCGCGCTGATCGATCCGGCGACCACGCACCGGCTGTGGCCCCGCGAAGAGCACGCGCGCGCCGAGGTGCATGATCTCGGGGTGTATCACGCGCTGGTCGAGGCGCGGCTGCCGTTCGAAATGATCTCGGACCAGCGACTGACGGTCGAGAACCTCAAGCGGTTCAAGCTGGTGATCGTGCCGAACGCCGCCTGCCTTTCGGATGGGCAATGCGCCGCGCTCCGCTCGTACGTGGAGCAGGGCGGCAGCCTCGTCGCCGCCTACGAGACGTCGCTGCGCGATGAAACCGGCAAGCCGCGCCCGGATTTTGCGCTCGCCGACGTGTTCGGTGCGCGTCTGACCCAGCCGGCCCGCGGAGTGGTCAAGAACACCTATATGGCGCTCGGCAAGGCGCACCCGATCAACGCCGGATATGAGGGGGCGAGCCGCATCATCGGCGGGACGTACCTCCTCGGCGTCGAGGCGGCGGCGGGCAGCGACGCGCCGTTCCTCTATGTGCCGGATTTTCCCGACCTGCCGATGGAGGAGGTCTATCCCCGCGAGGAACCGCGTGGTCCGGCGGTTGTCGCTCGCGAAACCGGCAAGGGCGGCCGCGTCGTCTATATCCCGTGGAACATCGGCGAGGTCTTCTGGCACTCGCTGGCCTGGGACCACGGGCGGCTCATCGAGAACGCCGTGAGATGGGCTCTCGGCGGGGAGCCGGCGGTGACGGTCGAGGGGGCCGGCGTCGTCGACATCGCCGTGCGCGCTTCATCGGACGAGACGGTCGTCGCCTTGCTGAACCTGACCAATCCGATGATGATGAAGGGTCCGCTCAGGGGCGTGTTCCCGATAGGGCCGCAGACGGTTTCCGTAGCTGCGCCCAAGGGCAAGAACCGCGCCACGGCCCGGTCGCTGATCGTCGGCGACAATCTGCCGGTCACCGGGAAGGACGGCCGGTTCGTCGTGACGGTGCCGGGCGTCGAACGCATGGAGGTCGTGCAGATCGAGTGGGCGTGATGGACGCACAAGCAGCAGGCGTCGGAGCTCGCGGCCTCATGGTTCGACAAGCTCACCATGAGGAGCGGAGAGGTTTGGGCGAGGGTCATCGCTCTGGCCGGCGGCGCCTAGCACCGCGGAAGGACCTCATGGTGAGCCTGTCGAACCACGAGGATCGGCCATCCGCCGCGATGGCGACAAGCGCTTCGCCAGTGAGCGGCGCATCATGCTAGCCTACATCGTCCGCCGCATCCTCTACATGATCCCGACGCTGTTCGGCATTTCGCTGATCGCGTTCCTGATCATCCAGCTGCCGCCGGGCGATTACCTGACCTCGATGGTCGCCAACATGGAGTCCTCGGGGCAGACCGTCGATCCCAACCAGGTCGCGCAGCTCCGCGAACAGTACGGCTTCGACCAGCCGATCTATGTCCAGTATCTCAAGTGGATCGGGGGGATCGTCACGCGCGGCGATTTCGGCCAATCGTTCCAGTGGCGCGAGCCGGTCTC
>Ga0068853_100004604_pt1 | contig 10706 bp, 9 predicted proteins | sample KBSCornC32_FD_65655 | JGI IMG/M metagenome (GOLD analysis project Ga0068853, IMG submission 65655) | Corn rhizosphere microbial communities from Kellogg Biological Station, Michigan, USA - KBS Corn C3-2 | ecosystem: Host-associated > Plants > Roots > Rhizosphere > Soil ... | reverse complement strand
AAATTATAGCCGCCCGCAGCTCTAAGAGACGGATAACGTTGAGCAGCCGTTTCCTTTACAATGAACTGGTTTATTTTTATCTGTTCATCAGCCGCTATTACATCAGCATTGCGGTTTATGTTGTCCAATATATTTCCCAGCGCTAAATTTTTATCAACCACAATCGTGTCGCTGATATTTATAAGAGAATCAGGTTTTAAATTCAGCAATAATAATAAGCCGGTTTTAGCCTGGTCAATCACAAGCAATTGTGCCTGCCGTTGCTGAATTAAATTATTAAGGTTTATCTGCGATTGAAAAAGATCGGCATCATTAGCATAACCAACACTTTGTTGCGTTTTTACAATATTCAATTGCTGCTGCGCAACGTCAATTGATTTATCGAATGTTTTTATATAGGCCTGTTGGCGTACAATATCGAAATAGCTTGTCATTACAGCAGCCATCGTATTTTGAACTTCTGAATTCAGGTATTGTTCACTCTGCATTTGCAATTGTTCCAAACGACTTTTTGTTGCAACTACCCGCGAGCCATTGTATAATAATATTCCCGCAGTAACACCAGAATTTAAAGTGTTGCCCACTGCACCATTTCTTTTAATTACTGTACCGGTATTTAATTCCTGGTGCACATTAGTTGACTGCTCATTATCTGTAGCCGTAGCCGTAATTAAAGGAAGCCCGCCCGCGACACCAATATTATTATTCACCTGGCTTATTTCTACATTATTTTTCAATAATTGCAGATCGAGACTTTTCTTTAATGCAATGTTTATCGCATCCTGCAATGAGAGTGATTGTGAAAAACAATTGTTGTTCAACGAAAGAACAGATAATATAAAAAGAATTCTTTTCATTAACTTTTTTTATCAACCTTACCGGAATATTCAGCAGTAAATTCTTTGTTTTTTTCTTCTTCAGTTTTATGCTTACTTGAAATGTAAGTATATACCGCGGGAATTACAAACAAGGTAAATATCAAAGCAAACAAAATACCACAAACAACTACAATGCCCAGTGGCACACGGCTTGCAGAGGAAGCGCCGAGGCCAAGTGCAATAGGTAATGCACCCAACGATGTGGCAAGACTCGTCATTAATATTGGGCGTAAACGCTGACCTGCCGCTTCTAACACCGCCTCCTTTTTATTCATGCCAAGTGCTCTTTTTTGATTAGCAAATTCTACAATTAAGATTCCGTTTTTGGTAACCAGGCCAATGAGCATAATCATCCCGATTTCGCTAAAAATATTTAGCGTTTGTCCATATACCCAAAGGCTTAACAGAGCTCCTGCTAATGCCAAAGGAACTGTAAGCATAATTATAAAAGGATCTAAAAAACTTTCAAATTGCGCAGATAACACGAGATAAATTAAAATGAGTGCTAAAATAAAAGCAAACATAATATTAGACGAACTTTCTGCATAGTCCCTTGATGGCCCGGTTAAGGCGGTTTGATAGCTTTCGTCCAATAGCCTGTTAGCTATCAGTTGCATTGCTTTAATGCCATCACCTATGGTATATCCTTCCGCTAAAGATGCCGAAATAGTTGCTGCTTTATACCGGTTAAAATGATATAAGGTTGCAGGATTCGAGCTTTCCTTCATATGGATAACAGATGATAAGGGAATATTCTTCCCACCGTTATTGCGAACATATAACCGTGAAATATCCATGGGCTGATTGCGGTCGTTTCTTTCCACCTGTGCTATAACCGAATACTGGAAACCATTTTGGATATAATACGCCAGCCTGCCTCCGCTGAAAGCTGCCTGTATGGCTGACACCACATCCTGCGTGGATAAACCAAGATCTTTAATTTTCATCCGGTCAACGGTCAATTGCAATTCTGGTGTATTGAATTTAAGATCTACGTCTACGTTTGAAAAGGTTTTATCTTTTTTTACTTCGTCCAAAAATTTCGGGATCATCGTTCTCAGTTTATTGAGATCCTGGTTCTGAATAATGAACTGCACCGGCAAAGACCCATGATGCCCCCCAACAGAAATGGTTTGATCCTCGATCGTAAATATCCTGGCTTCGTTGAAGCGCTTTAACTTTTGTTGCAGGTCATTCGCGATCTGGTCCTGCGTCCGTTGCCTTTCATTTGGCGGAACTAGCCCGATTCTTGGTTGAGCAGTATTATTGCCATCTCCGGCCGGAGTTCTTGCAAAAACAAAATCACGTTCAGGAACTGAATCGTACAGGTAGTTAGCAATTTGGTCCGTAATGTTGCTCATTGCATTAAAGCTGGTTCCATCCGGCGCCGTAACTACCAGTCGAACACTACTACGGTCTTCCATCGGAGCAAGTTCACTCTTTAATGTTCCAAACAATAAGTAAATCATAATAACGCATACACCTGTTATTACCCACGCCATCCAGCGAATACCCATGAACCAATGCAATAAACGGCGATAACCATTTTCCATTCCTGCGAAAAAAGGTTCTGTTTTATTGTAAAACCAACCATGTCCCGCCTTTTTCCTATGAAGATATACATTGAGTACGGGCGTTATCGTTAGTGATACCAGGGCAGACACTAACACGGCGGCTGCGAGGGTGACCCCAAATTCCCTGAAGAGCCTTCCTATAAACCCTTCCAGGAAAATTAGCGGCAGAAATACTATTGCCAATGTGATTGATGTAGATATTACTGCAAAAAATATTTCCTTACTGCCTTCTAAAGCGGCACGCTTAATCGGTAAGCCTCCTTCCAGTTTCCTAAATATATTTTCCGTAACCACTATTCCATCATCTACCACAAGGCCTGTAGCTAACACAATGGCAAGCAGCGTTAATATATTTATCGTGAACCCGGCAAGATACATGATGAAGAAGGTGGAAATTAATGAAATGGGAATATCAATCAGGGGTCGTAAGGCTATCAACCAATCGCGGAAAAAGAGGAAAATAACAATTACAACAAGTACGAAGGAAATGCCAATGGTTTCTTCCACTTCCGCAAGAGACTGGCGAATATAGGTAGTGTTATCAATAAGAACTTTTAGTTGTATATCCGATTTTGAATCTTTTTCTATCTGGTGAATTCGTTTATAAAATTCGTCAGCAATTTGTATATTATTGGCGCCAGGTTGGGGTACAATTGCCAGTCCAACGGCATTAACGCCATTATACTTCCAACTCTGTTCAAGATTTTCCGGGCCTAACTCTATGCGGGCCACATCACCGAGCCTTACGATGCCGGAACTATCTTCTTTAATGATCAGATCCCTGAATTGTTTTTCCGTGCTAAGTCTCCCCAAAACACGAATAGTAAGATCCGTTTTATCACCATAAATTTTGCCGGGCGGTAACTCTACATTTTCACTATTAAGGGAACTGCTTACGTCATTATAGGCCACACCATATGCATTCATCTTATTAGGGTCGAGCCAGATGCGCATGGCATAACGTTTTTGCCCGAAAATATAAATGGCGCTTACCTGGTTAATCGTTTGCAATTGCTGTTGCAAAACGTTTTCGGCGTAATCACTCAGCTCAAGTAAGTTCTTAGTACGGCTTTGAACAGCCAGGATTAATATCCAATCACTATTAGCGTCCGACTTCGAAATTACCGGTGGCGCATCAATATCCTGCGGAAGACTCCTCGCTGCCTGCCCAACTTTATCCCTTACATCACTTGCGGCAGCTTCCAAATCCACGCCCAGGTTAAATTCAATGGTGATGTTACTTCTACCCAAAGAACTGGTAGAAGTGATAGTTCTGATGCCCGGTATACCATTGATTTGCTTCTCAATTGGCTCCGTCACCTGGTTCTCAATGATATCTGCATTGGCCCCGGTATAAGAAGTGCTCACTGAAATAATTGGAGGATCGATAGCAGGATAATCCCTGACTGCCAAAAAGGTAAGACCGATAATACCAAATAAAATAATTGCCAGGTTCATTACCGTGGCAAAGACAGGCCTCCTCAGGGAAAATTCGGAAATATTCATATTTTCTTCACAACAATTTGGACTTCAAAAAAGAAGTTACAGAATCTCTATTTTATGTAACCAACATTTGATTTTATAAAATGCCTGTTGCTAAATTTAATAATTATTGATCCTTATCCACTTCGGCAAGTGATTTTATATTTCTAACTTTTACCGGAGCGTTAGGCTTTGCAAATAACACCCCGGTTACTACCACCGTATCGCCCGCATTTACTCCTTTGGTAACTTCAACATTGTTAGCCGAACGAGCACCTGTGCTTATATTTACAAACTCTGCTTTCCCATTTTTAATTACCACCAATTGGTTATTAAGATCATTGGGTATAATGGCATTGGTGGGCACCATCACGGCCATTTTACCAGCATCATGGGAACCTACATAAACTTTTACGAAAGCACCGGGGTTAGATTTATTTGCCGATAAAATGGCTCTTATTAGTAAATTTCTCGTTTGATTGTTTACCTGCGGTTCAACGGCAATGATGGTAGCGCTTTGCATTATTTCATGGGCTGCATCAACTTCCACATCAACCTTTGCGCCAACTTTTATAAGATTTCCATACTCTTCGGGTATAGTGAAGTCTACTTTCAGAGTTCCTAATTGTTGTAGTGTAACAAGAACTGTTGTTGGTGATACATAAGCGCCGGGGCTTACCTGCCTTAAACCCAGTGTACCATCAAACGGGGCACGGATAACAGTTTTATCAATAAGCGTTTGGGTATAATCCATATCAGCTTTCGTGCTGTTAACGGCGTTTAAGGCTGCATCATAATCACTTTGATTAATACCATTTACTGATAATAATTTTCGCAGCCGCTCTTCTGTTGTCTTTTGTAACTCAAGCTGTACTTTACTTTTTTGATATTGAGCTTCCAGGTCAGCACTGTTTACCCGTGCCAGGACGGTTCCTTTTGTAACATATTTTCCTTCGGGAATATTGAGATAAGTTAATCTGCCACTTACCTCCGGATGCAGATCGACATTTTCATTTGCGATTACGGTTCCGTTAGCTTCAACATTGTTATTAATTTTTTGCGGAGTTGCAACGATTACATCAACAATTACGGGACCATCACTTACCCGCTTCGCTTTGACAGCTTTTTGTTTACAGGAAAATATCGAAACAGCTAAAAAAGATAACAATAAGAAAAAGGGAAACCTGGAACTATTCAAGGACATGCACAGCTTTTTGAAAATTAAAATCAAATATAGAATTATTCATAACCGGAAATAAATCTACTAACCTGTTTACAGGAAATAATTTCATTTGACGCCAAAAAAATATTAATACTGTGCTCAACCATAAAAAAAATCCGGTTAAAATAAAATGCCAAAATGGTTTAACAGAAAAAGGCGTTTCTTTGTTTTAAATACTTATCAGATGAACCCGGTTGTTGGAATAATAATGGGCAGCGACAGCGACATGAAAGTGATGGAAGCCGCTGCTGAAATATTAAAGAATTTTGAGGTTGCCTATGAAATAACAATCGTATCTGCACACAGAACGCCAATGCGGATGGTTGACTATGCTACGTCTGCGCATAGCCGTGGTTTAAAAGTAATTATTGCCGGCGCCGGAGGCGCCGCACATCTGCCGGGTATGGTTGCTTCGCTTACGGTATTGCCAGTAATTGGTGTTCCTATAAAATCTTCTAATTCTATCGATGGATGGGATTCTATACTTTCTATTTTACAAATGCCCAATGGTGTTCCTGTCGCTACTGTCGCTTTAAATGCAGCGAAGAATGCCGGCATACTAGCCGCAGAAATTTTGGCAACTTCAGATGCCGCTCTTTCACAAAAACTTCTTGATTTTAAAAAGGAGATGAAGGAAGAAGTGGAAAGGAAAGCGGCGAAGATTTAAAACAGAGTATCGCAAAGAACGCAAAGGAACCGCGAAGAACGCAGAGCTATTACATATACTTTTTATGTTTACAGAAAACGAACTTTCAAATATCATAATTGGTGAAGCTATTTATGTCCACAAAACTTTAGACCCGGGTTTATTAGACTCGGTGTACAAAGAATGTCTCTATTACAGGTTAATAAAGAAAGAATTGAACGTTATTAAAGAAAGGGCTATACCATTGATTTTTGAGGAAATAAAAATGGAATGCGGTTACAGGGCAGATTTGATTATAGAAAATAATGTAATTGTCGAAATTAAATGCGTAGATGCTTTAGCAGATATTCATAGACACAAACACTCACCTATCTGCATCTTACAGATATTAAGTTAGGGCTCTTAATAAATTTCAATGTCGTTCTTCTGAAAGATGGATTGAAAAGAATTGTGAATAATCTCTGATAATATCGCGAAGGACGCAAAGCAATTAACGAAGTCTCTTTGCGCTCTTTGCGTTTCTTCACTTTGCGCTCTTTGCGATACTTAACCCTCCTCGATCACGCAAAACTCCTGCTCCAGTGTTAATGAATTATCATAAAGCATTTTAAAAAAATCGTTTCCCCATTTGGCATACAAAAGCATAAAATTTTCTGTGCGTTCCTGTAATCCATCATTGGGAAATAGCGAAGTGATAATTTTTGAGAGTTGATTTTTTGTATCGGCAAATCTTCTTTTCTCCGCACGAAGCATTTTCTTTTCCATCAGGTCCAATCTCTTATTGGTTTTTGTTTCCAACGCTTCGGCGTGTTGCTGCAGCGTAATATCAATTTTTTTTACAAGCTCTTTAATTGAATAATATGCTTGCTGAATCTGAAACTTTTCTTCATCTAATTTTAATCGATGTGTCGTTTGCCTGTTTACGATTTCGTTAATTAACGCTTCTTCACCCTTAAATAAATCAGTTGCGGATAAATGCAATTTTTCAATAAGCTCATGGTATTTTTTTTCAATAATTAAAAAGGAATTTCTCACAATTAATAAAGGAAAAGGAACTTTGTAATACTGAAATAAGTCTTTCAATTCAAGCCAATAAGCAATTTCACCACCACCACCTATAAACGCAATATTGGGTAATACAACTTCCTGGAAAAGCCCTCTTAAAATTACATTGGGACTAAAACGTTCCGGATGATTTTTTAATTCTTCTTTCAATTCATCTTTAGTAAAAACAAGGTCTGTATCATGAACCACAAACTGTTCTTTCGTTTGGACAATCCTGCTGCGAATGTTATCTTTTAAATAAAATAAGTTGATCTCCCTGGGATGCGCCTGCACTTTATATTTTACCGATAATTTTTCTGAAGTGATGTTTACAATTTTCGATGAGGTATTTTCAAAAATGTCTTCTTCAAAAACCGCCGATATTTCTTTTTTTAATGCAGCGTTATCCGGTAAAAAAACAACCAGGCCATATTTCTTAAATAAATGATGAACCAATAAAAAGGTGGCGTGTTCAATCGTTGTATTTTTTTGAAAACATCGTTTCAGTAAATCGATTATTTCCTTACCATATTTTTCAACTGAAATTCTTCCTTCAATATCTGCTATTAACTTTAATAAATTATCATCCACTTTCATTCTGCCTACGGCACCGGCCTGTTTGGTATGCCACACATATTTTTTACCGTCAATAACAATATGATTTAATTCTTCGAGGTCAGCATCTTCACTTCCCATAAAATAAACCGGAACAAAATGGTATTTCGGTAATTGCTTTTTTAAGTTATCAGCAAGTTTTATCGTATGAAGAATTTTGTAAATAAAATATAAATGGCCGGTAAAAATATTGGGCTGATGAGCCGTGCAAATTGTAAATGTATTTTCATCAGCCAACGCTTTAATATTGTTTGTTACCAAATCACCGCCATCAATATTTTTATATTGATGTTGCAATTGCTCAACCAATAATTGTCTGTTACCAGGAAACTTTTTTCTTTCTTCAATGGAAACCTTAATTCCATCGATATTCACTTCATGCCGGTAAAAATCTTTTACATCATTTGCCCCGGCAACATAATCCAAAATGATTTTTGTAAACTTTCCTGTTTCTGAATAAGGTATGTATTGAGATTGAAATGCGTGGCTCATCTATACTTTTTAATTGCTTATAAGTTGCACTTATTTTTTGAGGAGCAAAGATATATGGAAAAAATTGGCAGCGAATTCTATGTCACTTTTTATGATAAACGGCTTGCAAGATTTGATGCATTTCATAAAGCGGGCTTATTTGGCTGGCTTTACGCAATGGTTTATTTTAGAGGTGCGTAAACCAAACGTTATAGGCAACCTTATAAAAAACACGACAGTGGAGACATCCGTTCTTTGGGCATTTGAAGAAGATATTCTAAGTAGGAATTGGCTTGACTGGTTGACAGCACATACTTCCTTTTTAAAACCTCTTCATAGGTATGAAGGCGTTATGACAATTTTTAGCGACAGACTAAATTTTGGAGGAGCAGACAAACGGACACACAAAGAGGTTTCCCTTGACATTTACAAATATCAAATCGAACAATTATACCTTGGATTTGACGAAGCTTTTAATGCAATGGAGACGCGTAGTCTTGGCTTGACATGGCTTCCGCTAAGGTTGACATTTATGCAAGACACTAACGAAAAAAAACTGTATATCATTACAAATTATCATCTCGGTTGGTCAGATAACAAAGACTATTTTGAATTTTTGAAAAACTGGACAATTAACTAAAGGTAACATCGCCGACAACGAGATGGCGAAGACAGCGTAGACAATATTTCTCTCAAATAAATTTTGTACCTCGTATATACTTTGACCCAGGTGTACAGCCGACAATAACGTTGCCTAACATGGTTTGCTTCTATGCTGGCTGAAGTGCAAAATCTCATCTTTTGTAATGTTATCCCCCAGCAGTCCGGGCCGGACTTTCATTATTGAGCTTTTATACATTCATCATCAACAGTTTTTCAACCCGATAACTATAGGGTAGTCTAACGCTGTGGGCTGTATGGTATAAGTTTCCAGCACAGCAGCAAGCCGTCAATGCTGGACGTCCTCGTTCTGATTTGCATAAAATACAGTTTCTAACTTTGGAAACTTTCCTTATCTTTGCAAAAACAATCTAATTGCGACATTTTGAGACGCGGTTTTTAGAAGAAGCCGAACAATTTATAGCAGGACTTGACCCGAAAGTGGCCAGAAAAATCTTTTATAATATCGACCTGGCTGAGCAAACAAATGACCCAAGGCTGTTTAAAAAACTGCAAAAAGACATTTGGGAATTAAGAATTCGGTTTGGTGGCAAACAAATTAGACTTCTTGCCTTCTGGGACAAAACCAATGATAAACAGACTTTGGTTTTTGCGACTCATGGCTTTGTAAAAAAAGTGGACAAAGTACCCGCTAACGAAATTGAAAGAGCAATTAATATCAGAACAAAATATTTTGAAAGCAAAACAAAAAAATAATATTATGGCAAAACCTGGGTTAAAATCTTATTCACTTGCCGAGATGAAAGATAAATATATCGGTAAGGCTGGAACGAAAGAGAGAGACCAATATGAATACGAACTTAATATGGACGTGTTAAGTCACATGATTAAAAAGGCAAGACAGGAACGCAACCTAACCCAAGAGCAGCTTGGTAAATTAGTTGGCGTTCAAAAGGCGCAAATTTCAAAATTAGAAAGTAGTGCTAATAGTGCGACTATTGATACGGTGCTTAAAGTATTCAAAGCATTAAAAGCAGATATTCATTTCAATGTAACTATCGAAAACCGTCAACTTCAATTATCATAGCGTAGAAAGACGAACGAGCACTGAGTTTGCTACTGCGCCGGCTGAAATGAAAATCCTCCTTTTTTGTAATGCTATCAGTAGCAGCTCGCGCAAACTTTCCTTAATCAGCTTTTGTGCATTATTTCATCACCAGCTAGTCCACCCTACAACTGTCGGGTAGACTAACGTTATAGACTGAACGATATTAATTTCCAACACAGCGAGCAAGTTCTATCGTTGGCAGCAACGCAAAAACACGACACCACTAAACAATGAACTTCTTTAATCTAAAGACAGCATCAGAACGTTATTCAAAAGGACGACCTGACTTCCACAGCAACACTATAAAGCATATCAAAGATTATTTACATCTCAACAAAAAAGTTAATAACGCATTAGATATTGCTTGCGGGACAGGCCTTTCAACTAAAGCACTTTTAGAAATTGTAACAAATGTTTACGGCACAGATCTTTCGCAAGAGATGTTGAATTTTGCATTGCAGTCCGACAAAATTCATTATTCAATTGCACCGGCCGAGCAACAACCATTTACAGATAATTACTTTGACTTAATTACAGTTAGTTCCGGTGTTCATTGGTTTAACATTGATAAGTTCCTGGCAGAAGCGAACCGGCTTTTAAAAAGTAAATCGTGGCTTGTACTTTACGAAAATCATTTTATTGCTGAAATGGTGGGCAATGATAATTTCACCAATTGGTTTCAGCATGTTTATTTAAAAAAATTTCCTTCACCATCGCGTAACAATTCTTATTCATGGACAAATGAAAATCTCAACCCAAAGAATTTCATTTTTGTAACTGAAGAAAAATTTAAAAACTCAATCAACTTCAATAAAAAGCAATTGGCTTTATATTTTACAACACAGAGTAACATCATTGCAGCGGTAGAGAATGGTGAAACAACATTCGAACAAGTTGAAGATTGGTTACATAAAGAACTTGCTTCATTTTTTGACAATGACGATATAACCCAGACTGTTAACTACGGAAACTGGATTAAGTTTATTCAACGGGCAAACTAACAATGAGTGTGTTAATGAAAATGATCCATCCCCGCATTGCCGGT
>Ga0068853_100004602_pt1 | contig 10707 bp, 6 predicted proteins | sample KBSCornC32_FD_65655 | JGI IMG/M metagenome (GOLD analysis project Ga0068853, IMG submission 65655) | Corn rhizosphere microbial communities from Kellogg Biological Station, Michigan, USA - KBS Corn C3-2 | ecosystem: Host-associated > Plants > Roots > Rhizosphere > Soil ... | reverse complement strand
GATGGATAGAACGTTGGATCCGGGCGAAATGACATCATCTGCCTCCCGTCGACTCGTGGTTTCAAAATGGCTGTCGGACGTTGTCGCAGCCCACCGGAACCCTTAAATCTCGATTACGAGACCAACGTTTACAGGTGTCTGAGATACCCTGGGGCCCCGTGTCAAGCAATTTATCCCACAAGATGCACCATGTCATGAGAACAAAATGAGAGATTTATGATATTTCCGTTCCGAGCTCATCACCATTAGTTGTAGGTTTCTACGATCCTGAGCCTCGATCCCAGATCCGAATAACTTTTCGGTTGACTCGCTTTCAAAAATACAGCAGCACAATGCCGAATCGAACATGCACACTTACCGCAGATAATCCGGAACGCGGCCTTGCTGTACTTGCGAGTCGTAGGTCTCTCCTCTGACCACGAATGCGATGGGCCGTCCATTCCGTCAAGTAAGACTCCCGAACATATTTCAGTCTTAACTGAAGACAACAGCACAATCCGAAGTACGTTTTCGGGATTGGTAACGGGAAGTAGGTTACGGCGTAGGGATAGCATTGCAAGTATTCAGCTGCGGCGAATCACTTGAGAATAGTCGCCTACGCGTCCACTCGCGAGATAAAGAACTCCCGGGCTCGATACCGAGTTTGTCTTTAACCGCTGCCTGCAGCGGATATAGCGTTCTGTGGTTTGCACAGAGACATGCCCGAGAAGAAACTGGATCTGCTCGAGCTCACCTCCCGAATCATGGCAGAGGCGCGCACAAGACCTTCGGAGATCATGCGGCGCAGCGGTTTTCTTGACAACATGCCAGACCGTCTTTTCTGAAATGCCACGCCCCCATGGTTTGCCCGCCCGACAGACACATCGAAACAGTGGACCACTTTCGATACCTGCTGCGCTTAGCCAGGCATCAAGCGCTTCTTTCACCCAATTCGGGACGGGAACGGTTGGTATGTGCCTTCCCTTGCCAATGAGATCGACGAACGCCCAGCGCTCCTCCCGACGCTGCAGGCTCCCAGCGTCAGTTCGGCAAGATCGCGACGGCATAGGCCGCATGCGAGCAGGATAGCCAAGATTGCCCGGTTACGTTTTCCGGTAAAAGTCTGTCCATCGGGCACCTGCTTAGAGCCTCGCCGCCTCGCCCGCTGTAAGCCAATTTCCCAAACGAGTGCCAAGATTGCGGACACCTTTAACGCGATGTATGCCGGCGGCCAATTCAGGGCTTAACAGCCCACAGTCTGCTGCCTCGTAAGCGAACCGCCGCACAGCCGCCATTCGTACGTTGATCGTCCCCGGAGCCAGGCCGCGCTCCTCGAGGTGAAACCGATACCGCAGAACTACTGATTTGTTGAATGCCAGTCTAGGTTCAGAACAGTACCAGACGACGAACTCATCGATAGCATGCTGATATCCGCGCTACGAGTCGGGAGAACAAAGGCTGCGGAGGACTGCGGCTTTCGAGTGTTCCAGATCCGGTATGCCTAGCTTGGTCCTTGGTCGGCTCTTCTTGTCATTCACCTTAGTCGCTGATGTTTTTCTCATGATTGCCGCCCTCCATTGCGGCGGATCATGAGGTTAGGGGTCGCTGAAAACGGCGTCTTCTATCACTTGTTCCATGTCAGGTGACTGATAGGCGGTTTTACGTTCAAGTGGATTGGATTGGTAATCAGTAGCCGACTTGCCGGTACCGATCGGAAAAGTTCGAAAAGCGAGTGGTTGGAAGGGAGGCTGGATTCTCGGAGAAGGTTTTGCTGCTTTATTTACCCAGCCCGGCGAGTTGACGAGCAGCGATGGTCTGAGGATGGTCGAAGCCTAAGGTTTGCCTGAAATGCTCTGCGGCAGTAACGGCGCTGGCTCGCGCTTGATCGTGTTTACCTTCTGCTTCGAGAGCCCTACCCAGCATTAGAGAACACTGACCGACGCTCACGCTGAAAGTTCCAGGGTTGGCCATGTTCTTAGCCATTTCCAGAGCAATGGTGGCATCTGAAACGGCTCGCTCTGAAAGCCCAGTCGACATCTCAATGCCCGCGCGCTCTAGATATAAGCTCCAAAGCTTAAATGCACCCTGACCGCCGTGTTTGACCGCTGCCTCGTCGAGAGAGATTGCAACGGTTGCGAGCTTTAAAGCTGTTTGAAGGTCGCCTCGCCCTTCCGCGATTAGCGACCGTTCAGAAGCAATGGATGCGAACGCATAATGGTCAGGCGGCAGGGAGCGCCGGAGCAGGGGTTCCAATTCGTCCAACATCGAAGTTGCTTGACCAAAGTCTTGCTGAGCACGGTAGATCTTCGCTCGTTCCATTAGAGAGAAGCCGAAAGTGACCACATCATTGGTGGCTTTCGCCTTAACGGATGCCTGTTCTGCGTAGGTGATAGCTTCCTTCAAGTGACCCACCTGCACAAGGCTATCGGCGTAGTTGATCAGCAAGCTTGCGGTTGCTTCTTCCACGCGTCGGTTCCCTCTACTTAACGCGATCCCCCTGCTGTAAATGCTTCCCGCCTCTGAGCTCCTATTCGCCAGCATGAGCGAAAGGCCCCAATCGTTGTATAGAGTAACGGCCGTCCTCGTCGCATCCAGTCCAAGCTTGCTCAATTCTGCAGATGCTGCCTCGTACGCGGGGATGGCCTCGCGCGGTTGTCCGGCAAGGCTGTACGCTCCCGCCAGGCTTAGCAACACGCTCAGTTTCAATGTATCTGGCTGATACGGCGCATCGCGCAATACGGCCTCTGCCTCTTGCGCACGCAAAATGCCTTGCTGGGCGGCTCCGTCGGCCTGGCTTATGTCGCTGCCGTTCACGAGGCAAAGGACTCGATCCAGGGCGAATTCAGGGCTGCTATTGAGTTCGTTCAGCCCTTCGCTGATCAAAGACTCAGCACGGGCATGTTGCCCTGTCCGATCCACTGCCATTGCTAAACCGCATGACGCCTGCGCACGCGCAGAGTGATCCTGCAGACTGCGAGACAGCACGTATGCCTGCTGCAATAGATCAAGGGCTTTGTCGTCCTGATCTCGCCCCAGATAATGGTTCCCAACTGTAATAAGGAGCTTCACGTGATTCGCCGCGTTGTCTTTGTAGTCTTCCCGCTGCACAAATTGCTGTTCGTCCGACACAAGCTCATTGATGCTCACCGGCTGGTCTGATGGAATGGCGTCGGTAAGCAGGAAGTAGTTGAGGTTGTTGACCTGTTCGGCTCGCGCCAACTCTCGATATGCAAAATCGCGCTGGCGGCGCACACTGCGTGCCTGGACGAGGATTGTCGCCAGTCCCGTCACAAGAGCAACAGCAGCAAGCGTCGCAAGTGCGGTTGTCATGCGGTTGCGACGCAGGAACTTTGCTGCCCGGTAGGGGATGGTGTCGCGGCGCGCCAATACCGGCTCGTGCGCAAGGTAGCGGCGCACATCATCGCCCAAGCTGATAACGGACGCATACCGGTCGTGCGGATCTTTCTTGAGCGCTTTCCCTACAATTGTTTCCAAATCCCCCCGCAAAGAACGCTTCAGCTTGTCAGGCGCCGTGCTCCGTTCGACGGCTGCAGTGCCTGCATCTTCCGCAAGTACTGTCGCCACCAACTTCGACATAGGCGCAGGTTCTTCTTCCACGATGGCCTTAACTAAGTCGGAGTGGGAATGCGTTCGCGAACCAGCGGGATGCTGGCCGCTGAGCAGCTTGTAAAGCAGCACCCCGAGTGCGTATACATCCGTGGCAGTTGTGATAGGTCCATTCGTGAGTTGCTCAGGAGCGGCATATTGAGGTGTTAGAGCCGAACCTCCTTCGCGGGTGAGGTTTGCGTCTGCACTTTGATCTTCAAGCAGTTTCGCAATTCCAAAATCCAGAAGCTTTACGTGTCCATCCTTGGTGACAAGCACGTTTGAGGGTTTGATGTCACGATGAACGATCAGATTGGCATGCGCATGCGAAACTGCTCCGATTACATCGAGAAACAACCGGCAACGTTCCTCGATGCTTAGCCGGCGCTCGTCACAGTATTTGTCGATGTGCTCTCCATCGACGTGCTCGAGCACAAGGTAGGGTTCCCCTGAGGATGAAACGCCGGCATCCAGCAGTTGCGCAACATGAGGGTGAGCCAAGCGCCCAAGGATGCTGCCTTCTCGCCGAAACCGTTCTTCGCCCCGGCCATAAAGGGCAATGCTGAGAAACTTGATCGCCACTTTTCGCTGGAATCGACCGTCGTTGCGTTCCGCTAACCAGACCGTACTCATCCCGCCCTGTCCGATTGGGGAACTCAACGTGTATGGACCTACGCTGAGACCTGCGCGGCCGCGCTGGTCTGAGATAGAAATCGCATGTTCCTCGAGGAATGCGCTGTCGATTACTTCGCGTTGCTTTGCGAGTATCTCCGACAGGTCGTGTGCTAGATCAGGGTCGTTCTCTCGCAGAGCCGCCAACCACACTTGCCGTTCTTCCTCAGACAGCGTCAGGGCTTCATCGAGGTATGGGTTTACCCGTTTCCACCGGTCGGATGCAGATGTATTCATGACATTGATGGATCTGAGCGGATGGTCTCGTATAAATAGAGCCGTGCCTTCTCCCAATGGCGTCGCACGGTGCGCTCCGATATGCCCTTTATCTCCGCGATATTCTCCAGTGTGAAGCCGCAGAAGAATTTCAAGTCAACAACTTCAGCCAGAGAAGGATCGACTTGGGCCAGCTCATCGAGCGCTTCGCTGATCTTTTGCAGCTCACTTGCATTGGCCAGGTTTTCGGCTCCGTCGGTATCCAATGATGTGATTTCGAAGGCTCCTCCTCGCTTCAGGGCATGTCTGTTACGCGCATAATCGACAATCAGCCGACGCATTACCTGTGCGGCGTATGCCATGAAGCGTGACCGATCTGGAAACGCTATTCGGTGCTCATGAGCCGCCATGTTGAGCCACGCTTCGTGCAACAGGGAAGTTACGCCGATACTCAAGTCGGAGCCACGTCGCGCCAGTTCGCATCGCGCCAGCCTGTGCAGCTCGGCATACAGCGTCTGGAACCACGGCTGAGTTTGAGTGGGAACTTCAGCTGAGCCGATCGGCGATGTAACTTGACGATCCACCAACGGCCTCCGGGACGGACGAGGGAAGCGGGGAGAAATGCAGCTTCTCTCGTTTTTCCAGTTGATGTCAAGCAATTTCCAAATAGCGTCGGAAGGTGCGTCCGGCATCGGATTCCAACTTCATCACTTTTTCGAAGTCTGTTGGCCGCTATGCACGGGAGTTTTCCGTTTACTCAAATAGAAGGCCAGATTCCAGGAGAGGTCGCAATGCGAAAAAAATCCCTGGCGCAGTATGTCACTGAGATCCGAAATGAGCTGATGTCAAAGAACTGTAAGGGAGCAACACGCCTGGTAGGTCTATTCAGCGGCAAGGAATCGGCTACCGAAGCGGAAGCCCAAATGTTGGATCCTACGGAAGCTTGCCCAGTCGATGATCGTAAGCTTCCCATTCACAAAAGGATGAATGGCCGGAACGAACGCGAATTTGCCGATACAGGAGAAGATCGTATGCCAGGGAAATTGGTGTGCAGTTTTGTCGATCAGACTTCCAGAAGCACCATCGAGAGGTTGCTCTATGCCAGTGGCATGCGCAGGGCAGGTCGGGTGTTTGCTCCTGTCATGCTGATGGCGCTGATTCTGGTTCTTCGCAGCGCAGCTCAAGTCGAGGTAGATACCACCACCCAGGGAAATACCTCGGGCGCGTCCTGCTCGATCCAGGAGGCGATCTACGCGACCGAATTTGGAGCAAATGTGGCATTAGACCAAACTGATCCTGACGATACGTACTACACCGGGTGCTCCGATCCTTCAGGGCAGTGGAACACGATTGTTTTACACAAGACCACATACACCTTCACTAAGTCATGGGATGGGGATGCACATAATCCCTTCGGACCGACGGCAACTCCGATCATCTTCAAAAAGATCACGATTCAAGGAAACGGCGCGACTCTCCAGAGACAAAGCGTTGAAAACTTTCGCCTGTTTGCGATAGGCCAGGCCCAGATTCCTTACAGTGGGCAAACCCTGACTGGAGTTGTTGGCGGTTCATACGCGGGCACAGGAGACCTGACCTTGCAAGATGTCGATGTCAAAGGATTCCAAATCAAAGGCGGAGATGGCGGCAGGGGCGCCGGAGGCGGTCTCGGCGCAGGGGGAGCAATCTACGTCGGAAAAGTCTCCTCCGGGATCCCGGCGCTGACAGTTGAAAACAGCACCTTCGAGAACAACAATGCGATCGGCGGAAATGGGACGCTGAGTCCTCAATGCTGTGGTCTCGGTGGTGGCGGCGGTGGTCTCGGCGGAAATGGTGGCAATGGCGGAGGCGGAGCGCGCGGAAATGGTGCCGATGGACCGGGTGGAGGTGGCGGGGGAACCGTCTTTGATGGAGCGTTTCCTTCCGGCGGCTATATGTGCGGCGGCAATGGCGCAAGTTTTCAGCTTAATGGCGCCGACGATGGACATGATGGAACCTGCCCTGGAGGCGGCGGCGGGGCCGCAGACAACGACAATAACATTGATCCATATCAGACGATCTACGGCGGAGATGGTGCCTACGGCGGAGGCGGCGGAGGCTCGTTTATTGATCCTGGCGACAACGGTAACGGCGGCAACGGCGGTGTTGGAGGAGGGGGCGGCTTCGCGTATTGGTGTATCGGCCAGTGCTCCGGCGATGGCGGCTTCGGCGGCGGGGGTGGCGGGACCGATGGAAACGGCGGCCACTTCGGCGGTAACGGGGGAGAGTCCGATTCCGAGAGCACCGGAGGGGGCGGGGGAGCGCTAGGCGGCGCCATTTTCAGTGACAACGGTCATGTCGTCATCCAAAACAGCACCTTCAATAACAATGCTGTGACACGAGGCGTTGGCGGAGGAGGAAGCGCCGACAATGGCGGAGATTCGGGCGGCGCGATCTTTTCGCGCAACGGCACTCTCGTCATCGAGAACGCTACTATCAGCAACAACCAAGCCACGGGTGCCGGAGGCGGTGTCGTTGTCTATGAAGACGGCGGTACCACGATCTTCATCCTGGAAAACACCATCATCGCCAACAATGGAGCCCAAGAGTGCATCATCCATGGTTCGGTGACGACTGGCACAGCTAATGGGAATTCGGTCGGAAACCTGATCGTAAACAACTCCGGGTGTCCCGGCGTGACGGTAAATTCTGATCCGACACTGGATTCATTGAAGCCGAATCCGCCTGGCGACACGCCAACAATGGCGCTATTGTCAGGCAGTCCAGCCATCGCAGCCGCTGATGCCTCAACATCCCTGCCCACTGACCAGCGCGGAGTGACGCGAAAGTCCTCTCCGGACATCGGGGCATACGAGACGGTGCCACAGGCAGATCTCAGTTTGACTAAGAGTGTTGCGCAGTCAACTTATAAGGCAGGAGACACTGTCAGCTACACACTGACCGTTACAAACAACGGTCCTGACGATGCCAGCACAGTTGTGATTACGGACGCTTTTCCATCGCAATTGACGTATGTGTCTTGCAGCGCGACCGGCGGAACCTGCGGCGCACAAGGCGGTTCTGTGGTTGCGACCTATTCAAGCCTTGCTACTAATTCCTCGGTGACGATAACGATCACTGGAACATTGAACTCCGGCTTGACTCGCGGCACCGTGGTCAGCAATAGCGCAAGCGTCTCGGATTCGTCTCCTGAAGATCCGGTCAGCACGAACAACAGCGCGAGCGCAAACTTCACCGTGATCGTGCCGGATTTCTCTCTCGGTCCGGTAACTCCAATCACGATTGCTGTGGGAGGGTCCGGGACGTCTACTCTCACAGTCGGATCGATTGATACATTCTCATCGGCAGTGAGCCTTTCGGCCGCACCGCCGGGTGGATTCAAGACTACATTCAATCCTGTTTCCGTCACTCCGCCCCGTAACGGCTCGAAAACGTCAACTCTCAACGTAAGCTTGCAGCCATCGGTTACGGCCGGCTCTTACACCATTTCGGAAACGGGCAATTCGGGTAGTCTGACTCATTCGGTGTCGGTGAGTGTGAATGTCCAAACCACCATTGCAGGCGTGAAAGACGTAGTCAATCTGGACCTTGGTCTGGGTGCGATCGATATTTCAGGTATTGCAACCTCGCTGTTGAGCAAACTGTCGGCCGCGCAAACAAGTCAGACTGGGGGACAGGTCCAAACCGAAGTCAACATCCTGGATGCAACCTTGATGGAAATAAAGGCGCAAGCGGGCAAGCACATCAAAACATCGTGGACTGATGGGAGTGGACAAGCCTACAACCCTGATGCTGTGCTCGCCACCGATGTCACTTCATTGATGGCGATAGCATCCAACAATCTCATACCGAATCCGATTATCGGTAGCATAGTCAACAGCAGTGGGGTGGGACTGGGGAACATCTCCGTCAATATTTTCAACTCCCAAAATGTGCTGGTCGCTACAGCAACCAGCGATAGCACAGGCTTCTTCTACCTCCCGGTAACGAACATCTTCACTCCGGGGGCTACCTACACTGCGAAGGTCAACTTGCCAAAGGGATACAAGTCTTCGTCGCCGGCTGCGTTCACGTGGAAGGGCCTCGCAGTCAAACTGAGCAATATAGTTGTGAACTAACCGATTGGCGCATGCCTCGTTTCACGATGACTTGATTGAGTACGCTCTGGTGGTCGCACTGATCGCATTTGCAGCCACTGTGGGTATGAAGGTCACTTCTCCTTCCTTGAGCCCACAAATGTCAGGCATCTTGTCGAAGATGCAGACAAGCCTGGCGGCAGTCGGAGGCTCGGATCTCTCAACGCTATTGTCCGACATGCAAACGAGCCTAACGACAGTGCAAGGAGGATCATTGATTCCGTAAACAGGCTCGGAGGGCTTACCTGAAACCCTACCAGAGTCTCAATCGAAGCGCGGAGTCAAAATCCGGTCGGGTACAGCCCCGGGACACGGACAGGCTCTGCTCGGCCGCGCCTGAACTTAATGGGATGGAACAACGGATCCATCGCTTTCCCGGAACTTCAATATCTGAGCCTAATTATGAAGGTTTACGAAGATGGTTATAACACGAACGATCTCGAGCGATGTCTTGCGGAGATCCAATACAGTCTCGAGCCGATGCCAGAGTCACGATACTCCGCGCGCGAGCTGGCCGTAACGGACTGCGTACTCCTGAACAAGCACCAACTCCGCATTGGAGTCCATTGCTGCTCTTTCACTGTCCTTGAGCTGCCGGAGGCGACTTCGGCATCATCTGCTGATGCAATCCCGTGATCTTTACACCGTCCAGATTTCACGAACTGCGGGAATTCGCGATAAATAACGGTAACAGGCCAGTTTGCTGCAGACGGAATCCGAATAAGAATCTGGCGCGAATCGCACCCCCGCAAATCATGCTTATCTGTCACCATTGCAATGCGCTTCAAATACGTATTTGTAAGGTGAAGTCCTCATGGCGCCAGTTTTCATAGAGCAATCTGACAGGCTTGCAAGGCCTATTCATTGAGCGCTGGTCCACAGTTTTCCAACACGCAGACTCCTCCCCAAGGCTTGTCGGGCTTGCGGCCAGCGGGGTCGGGAAGAAGCGATAGCAGGCGCATCCCGAACGAAAGGCGTTTCAACTTCGCTGCGGTATGTAACAGAGAGTGCGTCTCGACCGACTGCCATCCGTTAGGGGCAAAGAATTCCGGTCCTTCCCGAGGGGCGAATTTCAGGGGCGACCCGGCATCAACCAGCGCGCCGCCGATCGTCTTCTGGAGCATCTTGAGAAGCGCCGGTGACGTAAGGTCGGTGACCCAATGTCGGAAGCTGGGTTGGGCTGCCAGATTGCGGGCCAGCTCCGCGGCCCCTTCGCCTTCAAAGTAAATGAGGAGCCCTTCGCTTACCACCAGCACACGCTTTGCTTCGTCCCCGAGTCGCTGAAACAACGCACGCCGCTCTACCGTATCTTTCAAATCCAGTGGTACGCGCTCGAGGGTGCAGAGCGGACGTTCAGAGGCGAGAACGTGGTGCTTGTAGTTCAGCATATCTGGCAGGTCTATCTCAATCCACCGGAGTGAAGCGGGAAGCTGCATCCGGTACGGTCGAGAATCGAGCCCGGCAGCAAGGTTGATGACCATGTCCGCGCCTTGCTGCACTTCGCGTTCGATGATTTGATCGACCAGCCAGGTGCGCGCCGTGTAAGACCATGAATGCCGTTGGGCGAATGGCATCGCGGCGGCGATCTGCATGCCCCGATCTCCAGCTAACTTGCGCGCATAGTGATCTCGAAAGACAGCGTCGGCACGCTCGCTCTCCTGGGCGCGGTACACCGCCACCCAGAGGGCGGTGTCCGAAACATTGCGAATTGGGCCTGCCGAGTTCACGGAAGCAGAATCATACCTGCTTACAGTTGAGAATGCACGCGGCATGATGTTGCCAACTCCGCATCTTGTGAACCACGTGCCTAAATCAGAGGCCGATGCTCTCATTGAAAATCGTCTAATCGCCGAAACACCGATTAGTCTTCAAAAATGGAGTCTGCTTCAACGAGATGTGCTGATCGCGGTTTCGTACGTGACCCTCGGTCACGATGGAAGGTAGCTCTGAACCCGCTCCGTACCCGCTCTAGTCTCTGGTTATGACCAAGGTGGAGCTAAATTCAGCGAAACGAAGCCGATAAGCTTCAACCCCGACAAAACATATGCCATTCAATCCCAGCAGAGGATACCTCAATGGAAATTCTTCATTATGACGA
>Ga0068853_100004601_pt1 | contig 10707 bp, 9 predicted proteins | sample KBSCornC32_FD_65655 | JGI IMG/M metagenome (GOLD analysis project Ga0068853, IMG submission 65655) | Corn rhizosphere microbial communities from Kellogg Biological Station, Michigan, USA - KBS Corn C3-2 | ecosystem: Host-associated > Plants > Roots > Rhizosphere > Soil ... | reverse complement strand
TTTTTGTCGTGCTGTCGGAAACCCAAGTCAATGACAGGTTCGAGGATCACTATCTCACGATCTTTCAGATCGGCGGCCACGTCGCGCTCCAGCTTGGCTTTCTGCTGGCGGCGCCCGAAATCGGCTATGCTTTTCTCAGCGTCGTGTTCCTGATCTTCGGATTCGGCGCGCTGCGGATGACCTCGCGGCAGGCAACCGCTGCCTGGTCCCTCACCACGATGGGTTTGGCGCCGATTTTTCTGCTCACCAGCGCGCCGATCGGCCTGCCCATCGCGACGCATACCGAACGCCTTGCCGCCATGCTTTGCTTCGTCCTTACGATCGGACAATGCGCGTTCGTGGGACTCTACGGCAGTTCGATGCGTCAGTCGCTGTACAAGCGCGGCTTCGAGCTCAAGGAAGCCTACAAGCGCATCGAAGAGCTCGCCGAACTCGACGAGCTGACCGGCTCGTTCAACCGCCGCTACATCATGCGGATGCTGGATGACGAGATCGCCCGCGCCCATCGCAGCCCGGCGCCCTGCTCGATCGCGCTGATCGATCTCGACTGGTTCAAGCGCGTCAATGATGCCTACGGCCATCCCACCGGCGACGAAGTGCTCAGGACATTCGCCATCACCGTGTTCGCGAACATCCGCACCACCGACAGGTTTGGCCGTTACGGCGGCGAGGAATTCCTGCTGGTGCTTCCCGACACGCCAAATGACGTGGCCGTGCGCATCCTCGACCGGCTGCGCGCGATTATCGCCGATCTCGACTGGAGCGCGTTCTCGCTGGGCATGCGGGTGACGATCTCCGCGGGCGTCGCGACGCTAAGACCGGTTGAGACCGCGGACACATTTCTCGCTCGCGCCGACAACGCGCTCTACGCAGCCAAGGCACGAGGACGCAACCGCATCGCCAGCGCCTGAATCCGATCCGGGACGGAGAACCGTCGCCGCTCTGTAAACGCTCCAGGATAGAGTCATGAGTTCGAAATCCACTGCCACTTCCGAAAATCTGCTCGACGAATTGCAGACCACGCTCGCGCACGGAACCGTCGCGCGCCGGGTCGAAACCCTGCGCCGGGTGACCGATCTTTTCCTCAGCGGCGCGGTGGATTATTCCGACGAACAGATTGCGCTGTTCGACGACGTCTTCCAGTGCCTGATGCATCACATCGAGACCTCTGCCAAGGCGCTGCTCGCCAACCGCCTCGCCCCGATCGATACCGCGCCGCCGCTCACCATTCGCGCGCTGGCGTTCGACGATCTGATCGAGGTCGCAGCTCCCGTGCTGTCCCGGTCGGAGCGGCTCGATGACGAAGTGCTGATCGAAACCGCGCGCAACAAGAGCCAGGCCCATTTGATGGCGATTTCGACGCGAAGGGTGCTGAGCGACGCGGTGACCGACGTGCTGGTGCTGCGCGGCAATGACGAGGTGATCCAGAGCACCGTCAACAATCCCGGTGCTGAATTTTCCGAGCGCGGCTTCACCCGGCTGGTCAATCGCGCGGAGGGGGACGACGAGCTTGCAACCTGCATCGGCCTGCGTCCGACGATTCCGCGGCACCTCTATCTGAAGCTGCTCGCGAAGGCCTCGGTGACGGTGCGGGCGCGGCTCGAGGCGGCCAACCCGCAGCAGGCGGCAGACGTGCCGATTGCGGTGCGGGAGGCGACGCAGCGGGCGCGCACGGCACCCTCGGCCATCACCCGGGAAACAGCGATCGCCCATGCGCTCGTCAAATCATTATACGAGGACGGCAGGCTCGACGAGCATCAGGTGGCGGCGTTTGCCGAAGCCGGCAAATTCGACGAAGCCAATGCGGCGATCGCGGCGCTCGCCAATGTCACGATATCGATCGCAGAGAATATGATGATGGAGACCCGCGCCGAGGGCGTCATGATCCTGGCCAAGGTTTCGGGGATGTCGTGGTCGACCGTCAAGGCGATCATCCACCTGCGTGACGATCTCTCAGGCATGGAACCGACCGATCTTGCGTCATGCAAGGCGACCTATGAACGGTTGCGGCCCTCGACGGCGCAGCAGGTGCTGCGCTTCCACCGCATGCAGCAGGCCGCGGCGACGGCGCCAGCGGCGTGAGGGGCTGCCTCTCCCGTTAAAACCTGAGCACCCTCGATCCAGCCAGCGCGCCGGTCGCGGTAACCAGCGCGGTCGCAATGGTGTACCATGTCGCCACGAACAGCGGTGAATCGTCCGTGCAGTGCGAGGCATATAGCGTCGCCGCCAGCCCCGCCGACAACAGGCCGGCAATCGCGCCCGCGACCGCGGGTCGTGTCGGCGCGCCGTGGCGCAAGCCGAATAGCGCCGCCGCCAGCAGCGGCAGCGACATCAGCGGAATCGCGGTTAAGCAGATGCGCGAGTTGCTGCCGACCAGGCGCGTCATCATCGGCAGCCGCTGCGGCATCATCATCTCGCCTGATATCCCGGCGACGAGAAGTCCGGCAGGAATCAGCAGCAACCACGCCCAGCCGTGCAGCGAGGCTTCCGGCCGCGACAAATGCAGGCTGATGGCGATGGCCGGGATCGCCAGCGCCAGGGTCACCGCAAACTTCAGATCGAACAACGGATTATGCATCGCGGTCATGACGTCCGGACGGACGCCCAGCCCGGCGAAGAACATCGCCACCGAAACCGGCGCCGCGGCGAGTAACGCCAGCGTCAGCACGAAGCCGACCGGCTGTGCGCGGTGCGCGTTGTCGGCGGCGAGGGTTCGAATGAGCTGATCGGTTTCCATTCTCATTGTTCCCGTAGTTTGGCGGTGAGAGTGGTAAGCCCGCGATGCAGCGCCACGCGCACCGCGCCCTCACTCATCGCGAATTTCGCGGCCGTATCCTTGATCGATGCGCTGTCGACGGCGATCGACTGCAGTACGTCGCGCTGACGCGCCGGCAGGGACCGGAGCTGGGCCGCGACCTCGCTCGCAGGTGCCGTCTCGGCAGTGGGCTCGCTCGGGATCGTCTCGGCGAAATCGTCGATGTTGACGAAAATCCGCCGGCCGCGGCGGCGCAGCGAATCGATCAGCTTGTTGCGGGCGATCGCAAACAGCCATGGCGCGAACGGCGCGTTGGCGTCCCAGGTATGCCGCTTCAGATGCACCGCCAGCAAAATGTCCTGCACGATATCCTCGGATTGATCGACCGGTTGTCCTGCCCGCGCCAGACCACGGCGCGCCGCAGCCCTCAATACCGGCGTGACGGCCTTGAGCAGACGGTGATACGCCGCGCTGTCGCCTGAAATGGCCGACCGCATCAAGCCGGTCCATTCGTCTTCACGTTCGCGCACGCGCGCTCCTACCCTGCAATTCGTTCGATCTTTCAATTTGTTACGTCAGCGGCTTCAAATCACGAAGTCGTGATCAACGCCTTCGGACCTTCGCGCTCCTCCCGGGAATCGCGATAGCGAATTCGGCACCGCAGGGCTCATAACATTGATCGCTCCGGCTGGCATCCGCCGCATTGAGTCCAAAAAATTTAAGCGAACGAAGCGGTTAGAGCAGTGCGATTGCCCTGCTTTCGCCCGGACTCGCCCGAAGATTCCCTTTTTTTGCCCCGCTGCGGTCACGCGGTAAGGTCTCATTCCGCTTTGGGGGCTGGCGAATGGGGAGATTGCCAATGACAGTCAAAACAAGCGGGCGCGTGGCATTGATACTAGCAACGGGGCTCTTTGTGTGTTTCGCAGGGCCATCGCAAGCGGAGCCGGGTGAAGACAACGCCGCTGTAAGTTCAAAACCGGAAAGTGCCTCGGGGGCACCGATTGCGCTGAACAAATACGCCAAACGCGGCGCGCGCCACGCGAAAAGCTACGTGCATCATAAATCCAGCAAGGTGGCGCTGAAGGCCTCTACCGCTGAGCAAGCCGACGTACCCGATGTCGCCGATAACGACGGCGACGGGTCGACCGCGGTCCCGCCGTCGGTGGCCAATGCCAATGCACAATTGCCGGCCGCCGACACGCCAACCGGCAACGCCAACGCGATGTCCGCGCGAGCCAACGAAATTCTGCAGACCGCGCCGGACAAGGCGGCCGATGCGCAACCGGCCGCTGACGCCCAGGTCGTCTCCGCCGATCAGCTCAACGATGTCGACCGGGCGCTGCAGGAGAGCGCGCGACCCGCGCCGACCCTGACGATGGCCGCGGCCGAGGCACCGGCTGCGCCTGCCGCACCCGTCACGGCAGCCAGCAGCAACGAAAGCTCGACCTGGGACCAGACCTCCCTGATCGGGAAAATCTTTATCGGCTTCGGCGCGCTGCTGACGATGGCCTCCGCCGCGCGCATGTTCATGGCGTGAGGAGACTCGTGCCCCGGACGCTGCGCAGCGCACAAGCGGTGCGCAGCCGAGCCGGGGCCCAGGCTGACAATGGAAGTGTGGGTCCTGGCCCTGCGGAGCAGCGCAATAGCGCTGCACCGCGTCCGGGACGCGGCACCCCCACTTGAAGCCCACCCCGCCAGCGGGCACATTGCCCGCGGCATCAGGCGCGGGGTGGACCATGACCACGTTCGAACACATCATTGTCGAAAGCAAAGGCGCGGTCGGCATCGTCACGCTTAACCGCCCGAAGATGCTCAATGCACTGTCGTTCGGCGTATTCAGGGAAATCGCCGCCGCCATCGACGATCTCGAAGCCGACGACGGGATCGGATGCATCCTGCTCGCCGGCGGCGAAAAGGCTTTCGCGGCGGGCGCCGACATCAAGGAAATGCAGCCGAAAACCTTCATCGACATGTTCTCCAGCGATTTTGCCGCCGTTGGAGCCGACCGCGTCGCCAACTGCCGCAAGCCGACCATCGCGGCCGTCAGCGGCTATGCGCTCGGCGGCGGCTGCGAACTGGCGATGATGTGCGACATCATCATCGCCGCCGACACCGCGAAATTCGGCCAGCCCGAGATTACGCTCGGCACCATTCCTGGCATCGGCGGCACCCAGCGGCTGACGCGCGCCGTCGGCAAGTCCAAGGCGATGGATCTGTGTCTTACCGGACGGATGATGGATGCCGCTGAGGCGGAACGCTCGGGACTGGTCAGCCGGGTCGTGCCATCAAACAAATTGATGGACGAAGCGCTGGCAGTGGCGGAAAAAATCGCCTCGATGTCGCGGCCTGCGGCCGCGATGGCGAAGAGCGCCATCAACCGCGCGTTCGAGACGCCGCTGTCCGAGGGACTCAACGTCGAACGCGACCTGTTTCATTCAACCTTCGCGCTGGAAGATCGCGCCGAAGGCATGGCGGCGTTCATCGAAAAGCGAAAGCCGGCGAACAAGAACAGGTAGGGTAAATCGCTCCTGATGTCGTCCCCGCGAACGCGGGGACCCATAACCACCGGCGCTTATTGTTATTCAGCACATTGAATCCATTTTCCACTTGAAACTCCTCGGCGTATGGGTCCCCGCGTTCGCGGGGACGACGCCAAGGTTATCCAACCCTGCTCCTCGCCAGCGCCGCGCTGACCAGAAAGCGGTAGGCGCGTTCGGATAATGTCACCGGCCGGTCGAGGCCAAGCCGTGCCAGGCATTCATCGTCAGCAGTGTCCGGCTGGCGCAAAAATCCCTGCCACAACAATCCCGGCAATTGCAGCGGCGTCCGCTGCGCGTCTTGCAATAATTGCAGAGCCGGGATCAGCCGCTGCTCAACCTCGGTAAAATCGCTGCCGAACGGAAACGATGGCAGCAAGCCGGTCTCGCGCGCCGGCTTTAGCGCCCCCGCAATCCGCTCCGGAAAATTCTCGCGATGCGCAGAGGAAATTTCAAAATTCTTCGGCAACTTGCCGGCGTCCTTGGCCAGGCGGGCGAGTTGGTCCTGAAAGCGCGAATCCGCGACCTGCAGCATCGCCGCGATCACGTCGGCGTCGGATTTCCCCCTGAGATCGGCGATCCCGTATTCGGTGACTATGACGTCGCGCAGATGCCGCGGAATGGTCTCGTGGCCATAGCTCCAGCGGACGTTCGATTGCGTCTTGGTCCCGGCCTGCCGCGTCGCTTCAACCGTGAGGACAGAGCGCGCGCCGGCAAGCGCGAACGCCTGCGCCACGAAATTATATTGGCCGCCGACGCCGCTCACCACCTGTCCGTCTTCAAGACCGTCGGAAATCACTGATCCCATCAAGGTCGCCATCATCGCGTTGTTGACGAAGCGGGCATCGACGCGGGCGCGCCGCTTTAAGTCCTCATCGCCATAGAGTTCGTTGGTGAACGACACCGGCATCATCTGGATCCGCGCGATTTGGCCAGCCGTCATCTCGCGCAGCGCGCGATAAAATGACTTCGGCCCGAGAAAAAACGCGCCGTGCAGCACCACGCCGTCGACCTCGCGCTTGAGAATGCCGGCATCGATCAGACCCAAAAACGCCTCGAACAGCATTTCGCTGACGCCGTAGAGACCCTTTTCGAACGGGCCGGTTTCCAGCGCCGAGAGCTGTTCCGCGTCCGGCGCCAGCCGCTTCATGATCTCGTGAAACTGCGCATTGTCGCGATGGCGAACGATCAACCCCTGCGCCAGCGCATCGCCAACCTGTCCGATGCCGAGCTGCAGCGTGCCGCCGTCGCGTACCAGGCTAGCTGCGTGAAGACCGATGGCGTATTTGGTGTCGGTGATCGGTTCGGACGGCGGCGCAAACAGCGGAAAATCGGTCTCGGGACTGTCGAGCACTGCGCTGAATTCGTCCGCCGGCAGGTCGCCTTCGCCCGGCATGAACGGCAGTTCGGAATTGACCTGGCCGACCAGCTTGAACGACGCGGCGCCTTGCGCGCGGGCGCGCAATATATCCAGCGTGGTGTCGGTGTTGCAGCTCAGGCTGTAGCGCGCAACGCCATCGACCACACGCTTCGCCACCAATTGCGTGACGACGTTGAGCCCGCGAGCCAGCAGGTATGACGCGGCGTGGGTGTAGTTCGCGGAAATATAATGCTGCTGCGCGAACGGCACGCGCAGCCATCTTCCGGCCAGGAAGAAAAACTCGATCACCCGGATATTGGGCGGCAATGCGTTGGCACGCAGCGCCTCGGCATAGGCCAGATCGGGATAGCCGCCGAACAGCCGCTCGATCACGGGCACGATGAAGCGCCGCTCAAGCAGGTTCGCCGGCTTCGGCTTTTCGAGCGTCAGCGCGGAAAAGAAGGTCAGGTTGACGGCGCGGTCGGCGACGGCGCGCGCGTAGAGCGCGTTGACGATGTGGTTGGCCTTGCCGAGCCCAAGCGGCAACCCGACCAGCAGATTGGTCCCGACATCGCGGACGATATCCTCCGCGATCGCCTCGGGGTCGGAGAAGTGCTTCGGCATCCAATGCAAACCCAGGCGCGGTGGGAAAGCCAGCAACCCTAGAATCGGGCGTAGCCGCCAGTAGCTATAGCGTATTTGCACCCGATATTCGTCTGTGACGAACCGGCAACAGCGAAGCACTGAATTCACATCGTTTTCCCACCGGACGGTTTGCCTGTGGCGGTCACGCGCTCTAAACAGGTAAATGTGTCGAAGGCGTCGGCGGGGGCGGACGGCCGGGTTGGCTTGCGGGATCACATGATTGGGCGTGCCGCCAGAGTTGGCCACGTGGGAAGGCGCGTGCTTCGATCGGGCATTTGCCTTGGCGTTGCAGCGCGGGTCGGTTTTGCCGCTACCGCGGCGCTGAGTTTTGCCGCTACCGCGGTGCTGAGTTTTGCCGCTACCGCGGCCTGGGGCGAAGCCCTCCCCGAGGCCCTGGCCAAGGCCTATCAGACCAATCCACAGCTCAATGCCGAACGGGCGCGGCAGCGCGCCACCGACGAGAACGTGCCACAGGCCTTGGCCGGCTACCGGCCGCAGATCGTCGCCAGCCTCAGCGTCGGGTTGCAGGCGGTACGAAACCTGCTGCCGGACAACACTATTCAATCCGCGACCCTGAAACCCTGGACCATCGGGGTAACGGTGACGCAGACGCTGTTCAATGGTTTCAAGACCGCCAACAGCGTGCGGGTGGCGGAGCTGCAGGTGCAATCGGGCCGGGAGGCATTGCGCAATGTCGGTCAGGGCGTGTTGCTCGACGCCGTTACTGCCTACAGCAATGTGCTGGCCAACCAGTCGCTGGTCGAAGCGCAACGCTCCAATGTCGCATTCCTACGGGAAACCCTCGGCGTCACCCAAAGGCGTCTCAATGCCGGCGACGTGACACCGACCGATACCGCGCAGGCCGAAGCGCGGCTCAGCCGTGGCCAGGCGGATCTGAACGCAGCCGAAGTCAATCTTGCCGTCAGCCAGGCGACCTACACCCAGGTGATCGGCAACCCACCCGCGCAATTACGGCCCGCTGAACCCGTCGACCGCTATCTGCCGCGCAGCCGCGATGAGGCAACCGCGCAGGCGTTCAAGGAGCATCCGGCCGTGCTCGCCGCAGGCTTCGACGTCGATGTCGCATCAACCACCATCCGCGTCGCCGAAAGCAGCCTGCTGCCGACCATCACCCTGCAAGGCAGCGCCAGCCACAGCGTTGATTCCGATCCCACGCTGAGCACCTTCAGGACCGATCAGGCTTCGGTGATCGGTCAGATGAATGCGCCGATCTACGATGGCGGCACCGCGGCGTCGCAGACAAGGCAAGCCAAGGAACTGGCCGCGCAAAGCCGGCAGGTGCTCGACCAGGTTCGCAATCAGGCCCGCACCGCGGCGATCGGCGCCTGGGTCGCCAATGAAGGCGCCAAGATCGCGGTGGCGGCATCTGAATCCGAAGTGCGCGCCGCTGGCGTCGCCCTGGAGGGCGTTCGCAAGGAAGCGCAGGGCGGCCAGCGTACCACGGTCGACGTGCTGAACTCGCAGCAGGATCTGATCTCGGCCAAGGCGCGGCTGATCGGCGCGCAACGCGATCGCGTGATCGCCTCCTACACGCTGCTCAGCGCCATCGGCAGGCTCGACGTCAAGACGCTGGCGCTCAACACGCCGGACTATCTGCCGGAAGTGCACTACCATCAGGTGCGCGACGCCTGGCACGGCCTGCGCACGCCATCGGGGCAGTAAGGTACGCGCGGGGCGTGCGTTGACGGGATAACGTGTTATTCTGCCTCGAAGCGCAATATAAAAGCGCGAAAAACGCACAAGGGAGAGATCAATGCTGACCCGACGCAGTATTCTGCTTGCCTCCATTGCGGCCGGAGTGACCATGCCCAACCGAACCGTTCTTGCGACGGCGGCCCAGCCGTCGACGCCGGTGAATTTCGACGTTCCCGCCGGCGCCTGCGATTGCCACACCCACATCCATGGCGACCCCGAGAAATTTCCGTTCTTTTCCGGGCGCGTCTATACCCCGGAGCTGGCATCGCCCGAAGAGATGAGCGCCCTGCACAAGGCGCTGCACATCGAGCGTGTGGTGATCGTCACCCCGAGCGTCTACGGCACCGATAACTCCGCCACGCTGTTCGGGATGAAGGCGCGCGGCGCGACTGCACGCGGCGTCGCCGTGATCGACGACAAGACGCCGGAGGGCGATCTTGATGCCATGGCAAAGGCGGGCATTCGCGGCATCCGGCTCAATCTGGCAACTGGCGGCGTCAGCGATCCCGCGGTGGGGCGCCCGCGCTTTCAGGCCGCGGTCGAGCGCGTCAAGAACCGTGGCTGGCATATCCAGCTATTCACCAGCCTGGCGATGATCTCGGCGATCAAGGATCTCGTCGCCGCCTCGCCCGTGCCGGTTGTGTTCGATCATTTCGGCGGCGCGCAGGCCGCACTTGGTCCGGAGCAGCCGGGCTTCTCGGATCTGCTTGAACTCGTGAAATCGGGTAAAGCCTATGTAAAGATCTCCGGCGCCTATCGGGCGTCGAAATTGGGGCCCGACTATGCCGACGCGGCCCCGCTCGCCCGCGCGCTGATCGCGGCCAATTCCGACCGCATCGTCTGGGGCACGGACTGGCCGCATCCGGACTCGGTGACGCCGCCCGGGAAGAAGCCAAGCGATGTGACGCCGCTGTTCCAGATCGATGACGGACGTCTGCTCAATCAGCTGCCGGCATGGGCGCCAGAGGCTTCGATCCGCAAAAAGATTCTGGTCGACAATCCGACGCAGCTTTACGGATTCTGAGTGCCATGGACGAGGCCGCGTTCCAGCCTCCGCCGAAGGTACTCGATGCGATCATGGCCGACACGCGCGCGATCGGCTTCCAAAACTGGTGCTGGCCGCCGGTCGGCGCCTTGCTGCGGGTTATGGCGGCTTTAAAACCCGGCGGCCGGCTGCTCGAAATTGGCACCGGAACTGGGGTCGGAACCTGCTGGTTGCTGGACGGCATGGACACATCGGCTCGACTGTTCACAATCGACATCAATCCCAAGGTACAGGCTGTCGCCCGATCGCATCTGGGAGCGGATCCAAGGTTGACCATGCTTTGCGAGGACGCCGGGGCGGCGATACGGCGCGAGTTGCCGAATACGTTCGACCTCATCTTCGCCGATGGCGGGGCAGGCAAGCATGTGCTGCTGGACGAGGCGCTCGCTTTGCTACGCCCGGGCGGAATTTATATCTGCGATGATACCAAGCCTCATCCGATGTGGCCTCCGGAGCACGCGGTGAAGATTCCACCTCTCATGGAGGCGCTTGCCGCGCGGCAAGACTTCCGCCGCATCTACATCGATTGGTCGAGCGGCGTCGTGGTGATGGTGAAGTTAGCTAAGGGCGTGTACTCATAAATCTAGAACGCTGACAGTTGACGATGTCCGCGCTACCCTCGGAAGCGGACATCCAGACAGGCCTTCGA
>Ga0068853_100004599_pt1 | contig 10710 bp, 9 predicted proteins | sample KBSCornC32_FD_65655 | JGI IMG/M metagenome (GOLD analysis project Ga0068853, IMG submission 65655) | Corn rhizosphere microbial communities from Kellogg Biological Station, Michigan, USA - KBS Corn C3-2 | ecosystem: Host-associated > Plants > Roots > Rhizosphere > Soil ... | reverse complement strand
GCCGTAGGCGAACTTGTCGAATTCGAAAAGGTTCTGGCGGGCCAGCACCGACATCGTCTTGGTCTGGTCGCTGTTCGGCGTCAGCACATAGATGAGGTCGAAGATGCGCAGCGCGTCGAGGAGGCGGAAAATCACCGCCACCATCAGCGCCGGTCGCACTAAGGGCAGCGTGACGCGGAAGAACACCTTGACCGGATGCACGCCGTCGATTGCCGTGGCTTCGTAGATGTCCTTGGGGACCATTTGCAGGCCGGCAAGGATCAGCAGCGCCATGAACGGCGTCGTCTTCCAAACATCGACCGCCAGCACCGCGTACATCGCCGTGTCGGCGGTAGCCGCCCAGGCGATCTTGTGATCGATGAGGTGCAGCCTCATGAAGAGGTCGTTGATGATGCCGAACTGGTCGTTGAGCATCCAGCCCCACATCTTCGCGGACACGATCGTCGGGATCGCCCAGGGGATCAGGATGGCAGCGCGGACGATGCCGCGGCCAGGAAATTCGGCATTGAGCACCAGGGCCACGATCGTACCGAAGACAGTTTCGAGCACCACCGAGGCGACGGCAAACCGCGCGGTATTCCAGGCGGCGTTCCACCACTGCTTGTCGGCCAGAACGCCGGTGTAGACGACCTTGCCGCTCCCCAGAGTGACGGAGCTCCAATAATTCTTGAATCCGATCCAGTGCGCGTCGGCCAGCCCGTTCGGGGCGCTCAGCTTGGCATCGGTGAACGAGAAGAAAATGGTGCGGTAGAGCGGCCATCCCGCGACCACCGCGAGCGCCACCAGCATCGGCACCAAAAACCACATGGCGGCGCGGGCGCGCGAAACGAAGAGCTCGGACTTGATCGGCTTTTCGATGCTCAGAGTGCCCGCAACGGCCGCGCTATCGGTAGTCATTCGCCACTCCCCCTTGCCACCGGCACGCCTGCACGCGTTGCTAGTCTAGTCTTGGCGGACGGCCCGGAGAAGGCCGTCCGCCAGTTTGGGAGGGAGGCTTACCAGCCCGAGCCCTTGAGTTCGGTCAGCTTGGCTTCGAGCTGCTCGAGGTTGTCGGCAGCCGAGCCATTGCCCGAGAGGGTGTCGTGCACGGCCGACCAGAAGTCATTGGAGACTTCGTTGTACTTGATGCCGGTGCCGCGCGACGGACGGCCGATGGCGTTCTGGAAGACCGGCTTCATGAACGGCACGATCGGCTGCGCCTTCTGCACATCGGGATCGTCATAGAGGGCTTCGATCGTCGGCAGGGCCGAACGCTCGATGGCGCGGTCCTTCTGGAAGTCCTTGGACGCGATGAACAGGGCGAGCTTGATGGCCTCGTCCTGGTTCTTCGAGTACTTGGAGACGGCGATGTTCCAGCCGCCGAGCGTGGCGGCAGGCGTGCCGCCCGGGCCGGCCGGCAGGGCCGCGGCGCCAAACAGCCCCTTGACCTTCGAGTCGGCGCTGTTGCCGAGCGAATAAGCGTACGGCCAGTTGCGCATGAAGACCGCATTGCCCGTCTGCCAGACGCCGCGTGCTTCTTCTTCCTGGTAGGCAAGGACGCCGGGCGGGGAGATGGTGTTGATCCAGCTCTTGGCCTCGTCGATGGCCGCGACCGCCTTCGGGTTGTTCACCGAGATGGTGCCATCGGGCTCGACGATCTGGCCGCCGCCATAGGACTTGATCCACTCGAGGGCGTCGCAGGTCAGGCCTTCGTAGGCGTTGCCCTGGAACACGAAGCCCCACATGTCCTTGTTGCCGGCCGCGCGCTCGCCGTCCATGACGATCTTGGCGGTCTTGGCGAGGTCTTCCCAGGTCTTGGGCACATCCTGCTTGTACTTATCCAGCAGGTCCTTGCGGTAGTAGAGCAGGCCCGCATCGGTGAAGGCCGGGATGGCGACGAGCTTGCCGCCGACCGTCTGGCTGTCGATGATCGACTTGAAGTGCTCGCCGACGACGTCCTTGGCGGCAGCGGTCAGGTCGACGAACTGGTCGGCGAGCTGCGGCGCCCAGATCACGTCGGTCTGGTAGACGTCGATGTCGGAATTGCCGGCCGCCAGCCACAGTTTGTACTGGGCGAACTGGTCGGTGGTCGAAGACGGCATCGGGACGATCGTCACCTTGTCGCCGGTCTGCGCTTCGAACTTCTTGAACTCCTTGGCGTAGAACTGCAGGTCGTCGCCGGTCGAGCCCGAGACGAAGTGCAGCTCGACGGCCGAGGCGGCCGCTACGAACGGCCCGGCCGCCAGCAGCGCCGCGCTGGTCAGCAGCCCTGCCATCATCACTCTAAGCTTCATGGAATTTGCCTCCCGAAAGGACGTTTATGGAACGGGAGGCACGGACCGCATCACGCCCGTCCCGGACGTGGCCGATCCTGCGATGTCCTCCCTGCGAAAACGCCTTGGTGCGGCGGGCTCGCGCCCTCTTCCCAAAGCGCTTTGGAGCGAAAACTAGGCGGAGGGTCGCGAACGAGTCAAGAGGCATCAGCGCGCGGTTTTTGCATCACGGCATTTATGAGCGAAAAATAGAATAGCGATTACAGCAGCTTATGCATGGATTAAGGATTTCTTTACCCGCCGTCTGAGTGACGTTCCTCAAATTCGCCCCTTGGCGGCGACGGAAAATCCGCTAATCTTCGCGCCCGAAGCGTCACGATTTGATACCGCTTTGGTGGAGGCCAACGCAGGTGCCGATGCGGCTCAAAGAGCTGGCCAAGTCGCTGGGGCTGTCGCAGACAACCGTCAGCCGCGCCCTCAATGGCTATCCGGAAGTGTCGGAGGCGACGCGCCGCCGTGTCAACGAGGCGGCGGGGCGGCTCGGCTATCGACCGAACGCCAACGCCATCCGCCTCGCGACCGGGCGGGTCGGCGCCATCGGCATCGCGCTGCCGCTCGAACGCAGCCTCCATTTCGGCCCGCATACCGCGGAGTTTTTGTCGGGCATCGGCGAGCGGCTGGCGCAGGACGAGATCGATATCCTGGTGGCCCCAATCGACGCCGACGACGAGGTGCCGGTGCACCGCCGCATGGCCGCCAGCCGCCGCGTCGACGCCATCGTGCTGTCGGCCCCGACCCCCGACGACGCCCGCATCCGCCTGCTGACCGACCTCGGCATGCCGTTCATCCTGCACGGGCGGACCCAGGTCGCGGTGCCGCACGCCTGGCTCGACATCGATAACGAGGGGGCCTTTCGCCGCGCCACCAGCCACCTCCTCGATCTCGGCCATCGCCGCATCGGTATGATCAACGGGCCGGGGGAGCAGACTTTTGCCATCCATCGCGAGAAGGGCTATCGCGATGCGCTCCGCGAGCGCGGCATCACCCCCGATCCGCGCCTCATCGCGGCCGGACGTTTTACCGACGAAATCGGCCTCCGCCACGCGCAGGCCATGCTCGAGCAGAACCCGCGGCCGACCGCTATCCTCGCCGGCTCGATGATGACGGCGCTCGGGGTTTTCCGCGCCATCCGTGCCGCCGGCCTCGAGCTCGGCAAGGACGTCTCGATGATCGCTCACGACGACGTTTTCCCTTACCTCAATGCCGACAACATGGTGCCGTCGATGTCGACGACCCGCTCCTCGATCCGGGCAGCCGGCTTCCGCATCGGCGAGCTGGTGCTGCAGCTGCTGGCCGGCAAGCCGGTGGAGACGATCCACGAGCTTTGGCCGGTCGAGCTGGTGCTCAGGGAATCGACCGGGCCGGCGCGGGGCGCCTGACGCCTTCCGGCCAGGGCAATCGAACCACATCGGAACAGGTGAGGCTTCCTCAGTTGGGATGGGACGCACTGAGCCTTTGGGGTGACGCTGTCCGCGTCGAGCGGCTCTCGGGCGGGGTGGCCAATGACGTCTGGAGCGTACGCATCGGCGGCAAGCTCGCGGTCGCGCGGCTGGGCAAGCGTAGCGATGCCGACCTCGCCTGGGAGGCGCGGCTGCTGCAGCATCTCGACCGCGCAGGCCTGGCGGTGCCCGCGCCGATTCCGGCGACCGATGGCCGCCTCTTCGCGGACGGCCTGATGGTGATGGCCTATGTCGAGGGCAGCCGCCCGGAGACCGAAGCCGACTGGCGCCGCGTCGCCGACATGCTGCGGAACCTGCATCGGCTGACGCAAGGCTGGCCGCAGCGGCCGGGCTGGCGTTCCTCGACCGATCTGCTCGAGGCCGAGACCGGGACGCGGATCGACCTCACGAAAATGCCGCCGGAAGCCGTCGTCCGCTGCCGCGCGGCGTGGCGGCGCCTCGTCGGGCGCGACACCTGCGTGGTCCACGGCGACCTCAATCCCGGCAACATCCGCATCACCGGTGAACGCGTCGCGCTGATCGACTGGGACGAGTCGCATGTCGATGTCCCCGACCTCGACCTCGCGCTGCCCCACAATGCTGCCGGCCTTGAGGGCGAAGCGCGTGATATCGCCGAACAAGCCTCCGCCGCCTGGCAGGCCGCCGTCTGCTGGAAGGACGACTACGCGGTCAGGCGGCTCGCCGAGGTGCGAGCCGTCTAGGCAACGGCCGGATCGAGGCGATAGATGGCACGAGGACGACGCGGTGCCCGGAATCGTCGGGATCCGTGCCACGCAGCGAGCAGGTGAGCGTATGATCGATTGGGACAAGCAGCCGGAGCGCGAAATCATCCCCGGCTTTCACGGCCGCTTCGCGCATTCCGAGCGCATGACGTTCGCGCTCTGGCGGCTGGACGCCGGCGCCGTCCTGCCACCGCATGAGCATCCACACGAGCAGGTGGTCAACGTCTTTTCCGGCGAGCTCGAGATGACGATGAACGGCCGGGCGGAGCGAATGACCGCCGGCACCATGCTGGTCATCCCGCCCGGTGTGCGCCACGAGGGCAGGGTCATCACCGACGCCCGTGTCCTCGACGTATTCGCGCCGGTTCGCGAAGACTACCGCGACGGCGTCGCGAGTGTCCTCTCGGCCGCCATGAGCGCCATCCGCTAGTTTTTCGCGGTCAGAGGTTCTGCCGGAAGAAGCGCAGCACTTTTTCGCGCATCTCCGGCGTCTCCTGGTGCTTGATCCCGGGCTGGACGAAAATCTCGAGCCGTTCCGGATGGCCCGCGGCCCGATAGGCGGCCTCGGTCTCGCCGCGCGCCTTGGCGACCGCTGTCGGCGGTGTCAGCCCATCGGCGCCGCCCACGCAGATGAGCTGCGGCCGCGGCGCGATCGCCCCGCAGATCTCGCCGACCGGCATTTCGACCGCGAGGCCCGGAATGGTCATGTAGTGGCCGTGCCCGTCATGCGCATTGAGGTCGATCATCACCCCATAGTCGGCAAAGCAGCAAAGGTGCGCCACGGCCTTGAGACGGTCGTCGAGCGCCGCCAGCATGAAGCCGTGCGTGCAGCCCATCGACATGCCAAAGCCGCCAATGCGGCTCGGATCGACGTCCGGCCGGGCAGCCAAATAGGAGAGGGCGCCCGAAAGCTCGGCGAGCATCTGCCCCATCAGCGTCTTGCCGCGCCAGAGCAGCGCCTTGCTGAGTTCGCTTTCGGTGAACTGCCGCCGTTCGCCGAAGAGCGGCATGTCGATGCAGAGCGTCACGTAGCCCTCGCCGGCGAATATCGGGCCGAGCGCGCCGATATAATCCTGGCCGTTGAGCAGCTCGTCGGCGCCGACCTCGTAGTGGCCGCCATGCGAGTGCATGAAGAGGAGCGCGGGGAGCCGGCCCTGCACCTCGGACGGCCGGGTGACGATGCCGCGAACCGTCTCGCCACTTTCGAGCTCGAGGCGAAGGCGCTCGACCACGTAGCCGTCCTTTGGCTCGGCCGTCTGCGACACCAATCGCGGCGCGCCCTGCGGCCTCGCCTTGAGCAGTTCCCAGAACCGTTGCCGCGTAAAAGCCATTGGCCCGCCTCCTCAATTTTGCGTAGAGGCTTTAGCATCACCGTCCGGGGCCGTCACGCCGCGGCCGGCCGGCCAACCGAGGTTTCCATTGATGATCCGCCATTGCGTTTTCGTCCGCTACCGCGCCGATTTCGACCGGGCTGCCCGCAAGCAAATCCTCGCCGACCTCGCTGGGTTGAAGGTCAAGCTCCGCGGCATGCGCGGCGTCGATGGCGGGCCGAATGTGAGCCCCGAAGGGTTGGGCAAGGGTTTTGACGATGGCTTCGTCATCGACTTCGACGACGCCGGGGCGCGTGACGCCTATCTCGTCCACCCCGACCACCAGGCGATCGGCGGGCGCATCGCGGCCGCCGCGGTGGACGGGCCGGAAGGCATTCTTGTCGTCGACCTCGACCTGCCCCTCTGAGCACCTACGGCCTCACGCCAGCGTCGGCCCACAAGCTTCGCTGATGCCGCGGAACGAGCCGCTACAACCGACGTTGCGGACGTATGATGTTTTCCCGTTGCATTTGCAGGGGAATAAGCGCCTCCTAGGCGCTGTCATATAACTGTCATATTGCGGGGCGCTGAGTAGGCCAAAGGCCTGAGGCTGATGAATTTTTATCTCGTGCTCCTGCACCTCGCCGGTGCGGTGATTCTGCTTCTCTTTGCGGTGCGCATGGTGCGCACCGGTGTCGAACGCGCCTATGAGCCGACACTGCGCCGTGCCCTGCGCGACAGCCGTGGCGGCTGGTTGCAGGCCGCGGCCATCGGTGGCGGCGTCGCCGCCGTCCTCCAGAGCTCGACCGCCGTCGGCATGCTGGCGGCAGGTTTTGCCGGCACCGGCGCTCTCGCCATCTCGACCGGCATCGCCATGCTGCTCGGTGCCGATGTCGGCTCGGCGCTCGTGGTGCAGGTCCTCACCATCAACCTCACCTGGATCGCCCCCGTCCTGCTGCTCGCCGGTGGCGGGCTCTTCTTCAAGGGCACCAATCGGCATCTCAAGCAGCTCGGGCGCATCCTCATCGGCGTCGCACTGATCTTCATCGCTCTCGGCATGATCGGCGAGGCTACCGCACCGCTGCGCACCAGCGCCGAGCTGCCGGCCGTGGTCGGCTATCTGCGCGGCGATTTCCTCACCGCCTTCCTCATCGGCGCGGCCTTCACCTGGCTCGTCCATTCCAGCGTTGCGGCGGTGCTGCTGGTCGTGACGCTGGCGACGCAAGGTCTCATTCCCGCCGAGCTTGCGGTGTCGCTGGTGCTCGGCGCCAATCTCGGCGGCGCGCTGATCCCCGTGGGCCTCACGCGCACCGCGAGCCTTCCGGCGCGCCAGATCGCCATCGGCCATTTGCTGCTCCGCGGCTCGGGCGCCGTCGCCATGGCAGCTGTCGTCCGCTTCGTGCCGCTGCCGCTCGATCTCTTGGGCAGTCCGGCGCGCCTTGCCGCCAACCTTCACGTGCTGCTCAACGTCCTCAACTTGGTGATCGCGCTGCCGCTCTGCGGCGAGGTCGAGAAGCTCGTGGTGCGTCACATCCCGGCGCCGCCGCAGCCCGAGGAGCGGCCGGAGCCGTTGAGCGCCCTCGACCAGAGTGTCATCGGCGTACCCGGCCTCGCCCTCGCCAGCGCCACGCGCGAGCTGTTGCGCATGGCGGGCCTCGTCGAGGTCATGCTGGCGCCGGTGATGGAGCTCTACGAGAGCGGCGACCGCGAGAAGATCAAGCAGTTGCGGCAGGTCGAGCGCGAGGTCGATCGCGTGCACTCGGCGATAAAGCTTTACCTCGCCCGCATCGTAAATGCCGAGGCCGAAGACGCGCGCCGGGCCGAGGAGCTCTCCTCCTTCGCCATCAATCTCGAATATGTCGGCGACGCGATCTCGAAGAACCTCTTCCACCTCGCCGAGGTGCGCCGCGACCGCAATCTCTCCTTCTCCAAGGAAGGTTGGCGCGAGCTTTGCGAGCTGCATCAGCGGGTGATGGCCAATATGCAGCTCGCGCTCAACGTGCTGGTCTCCAACGATCGCGAGTCGGCCCGCCAGCTGCTCGAGGAGAAGGACCAGATGCGCTCGGCCGAGCGGGCGAGCTACGGGCAGCACCTCAAACGCCTGCAGAGCGGCGAGCCGCTGTCGATCGAAAGCAGCGACACCCATCTCGAGACGGTTCGGGCGCTCAAGATGATCAATTCGCTGCTGGCCACCATCGCCTATCCGATCCTCGCTGAAACCGGCGACCTGCTCGACAGCCGCCTGTCGCAGATCGCCCACCGCGCCTAGCCTTGAGCGACGGCGGCTGGCATTTGCCCGCCGGCTGAGCTTGCGCCCACATGGCGCTTGGCCCTACAACTCCGCCGTGCGGCGGTGGGCCGCTGCGATCGATGGGCAAGATGGTCAACCGGCAGGATACGGGGAGCCGCAGGCTGGACGATGCGGCGCGGGCCGGCTGGCTCTACTACGTCGCCGGCAACAACCAGGAAGAGATCGCCCAAAAGCTCGGTGTGTCGCGCCAGACGGCGCAGCGCCTTGTCTCGCTCTCCGTCTCCGAGGGGCTGATCAAGGTCCGCCTAGATCACCCCATCGCCCGTTGCCTCGAGCTCGGCGCCGAGATGAAATCGCGCTACGCGCTCGATTTCATCGAAGTCGTGCCGTCCGATCCAGACTCGCAGTCGACGACCACGGGCGTCGCGGAGGCGGCGGCGGCGGAGATCGAGCGGCGGCTCAAATCCCCCGATCCCATCGTCATGGCGATCGGCACGGGCCGCACCCTCAAGGCGGCGATCGAGCAACTGACGCCGATGGAGTGCCCCCAGCACAAGATCGTCTCGCTCACCGGCTCGATCGCGCCTGACGGCTCGGCCGCCTACTACAACGTGATTTTCAACATCGCCAACCTGGTCAAGGCGCGCAGCTTTCCGATGCCGCTGCCCGTCATCGCCTCCTCGCCCAAGGAGCGCGAGCTGCTCCTCGCGCAGCCGATGATCAAGGAGACCATCGCGCTCGCCAGCAAGGCCGACATCACCTTCGTCGGCATCGGCGACTTCTCCGGCGACGCGCCGCTCTTCCTCGATGGCTTCATCAGCCGGGCCGAGCTTGCCGCCCTGCAGAAGGCGGGCGCCATCGGCGAGATCGTCGGCTGGGCCTTCGATGCCGATGGCCGGCTCATCAAGGGCCTCACCAACGACCGCGTGGTGAGCGCCGCGCTGCCGTCGCGTGAGGAACGGCTCGTCGTGGCATTAGCCAAAGGCGAGAAAAAATTGCCCGCCATCCGGGCGGCGTTGAGTCGCCGGCTCGTCAACGGCTTGATCACCGACGAGCTCACCGCCAGCAAGCTGCTGCGCGGCCGCTAACCTCAAATACCGCATACATTTAAGGCGTTTCGCCCGGCGTCGCTGATGCACGTGCCTCATCGGCGCGTCCGCGAGACCGCTTGACTCGCGTTTCGAAATGTTGAGTAATTGCCCATGATCAAGGCAATTGCTCGCTTTCGATCTTGGGAGGAAATCGATGAAACTAGCTCCAGTCCTGCTGGGCGCGCTGACCGTTGCGCTGCTCTCCGGTTCCGCTTTCGCCGACACCACGCTGACCATCGCCACCGTGAACAACGGCGACATGATCACCATGCAGAAGCTCACGGATGACTTCACCAAGGCCAATCCGGACATCAAGCTGCAGTGGGTGACGCTCGAAGAAAACGTGCTGCGCCAGAAGGTCACGACCGATATCGCTACCAAGGGCGGCCAGTACGACATCATCACCATCGGCACCTACGAAGTGCCGATCTGGGCGAAGCAGGGCTGGCTCGACCCGCTCGATGGCCTCGCCGCCGACTACAATGTCGATGACCTGCTGCCCGCCATCCGCGGCGGCCTCTCCGCCGACGGCAAGCTCTATGCCTCGCCGTTCTACGGCGAGAGCTCGATGGTCATGTACCGCAAGGACCTGATGGAGAAGGCCGGGCTCACCATGCCCGACAAGCCGACCTGGGACTTCATCAAGCAGGCGGCCGACAAGATGACCGACCGCGCCAACGGCATCAACGGCGTGTGCCTCCGCGGCAAGGCCGGCTGGGGCGAGAACATGGCGTTCCTGACGGCCATGTCGAACTCGTTCGGCGCCCGTTGGTTCGACGAGAAGTGGCACCCCCAGTTCGACCAGCCCGAGTGGAAGAACACGCTGCAGTTCTACGTCGACCTGATGAAGGCCGATGGCCCGGCCGGCGCCTCGGCGAACGGCTATACCGAGAACCAGGCGCTGTTCCAGCAGGGCAAGTGCGGCATGTGGATCGACGCCACCGTCGCCGCCGGTTCGCTGATCGATCCCAAGCAGTCGACGGTGTCCGACAAGGTCGGTTTCGCGCTCGCTCCCGACAATGGCCTCGGCAAGCGTGGCAACTGGCTCTGGGCGTGGTCGCTGGCGATCCCCTCGGGCAGCCAGAAGGTCGATGCCGCCGAAAAGTTCATCTCGTGGGCGACCGGCCCCAACTACGCCAAGCTCGTGGCCGCGGCCAATGGCTGGGCCGCCGTGCCGCCGGGCACCCGCACCTCGCTCTATAAGAACGCCGACTACATCAAGGCTGCGCCCTTCGCGCAAATGACGCTCGATTCGATCAACACGGCCGATCCGACGCATCCGACCGTGAAACCCGTGCCTTATACCGGCGTGCAGTTCGTCGCCATTCCCGAGTTCCAGGGTCTTGGCGACACGGTCGGCCAGATCTTCTCGGCAGCGCTTGCCGGCCAGAGCTCGGTCGATGACGCCCTCAAGCAGGCGCAGGACGTGGCCACCCGCACCATGAAGAAGGGCGGCTACCTCAAGTAACCCTCTCCTCCCGAGTGAACCGTCCGGGGCTTCGGCTCCGGGCGGACCCCTGGGTTCGTCCTTCTCCCCTTGCGGGAGAGGGTGCCCGAAGGGCGG
>Ga0068853_100004598_pt1 | contig 10710 bp, 8 predicted proteins | sample KBSCornC32_FD_65655 | JGI IMG/M metagenome (GOLD analysis project Ga0068853, IMG submission 65655) | Corn rhizosphere microbial communities from Kellogg Biological Station, Michigan, USA - KBS Corn C3-2 | ecosystem: Host-associated > Plants > Roots > Rhizosphere > Soil ... | reverse complement strand
AGCCAACGCCTTTGTCGCGCCTCCACCTAAAGTTATTACAATCCCCCTTGATATTTCCGAAAACTTTTCATCCTCTGCCACCTTGTACACCATCCCCATCTTCTCCGCCTCCTCCGCGCTGATCTTGTCTCCCAGCATCGCGATCCCCATCGCTTTCTGCCAGCCTACCAGCCTTGGCAGGAACCACGTTCCGCCACTGTCGGGTATCAGCCCGATCTTTGAGAAAGCCTGTATAAAACTCGCCGACCTCGCCGCCACGACAATGTCACAGGCCAGCGCAATATTGGCGCCGGCTCCCGCAGCAACGCCGTTAACCGCCGCAACCACGGGCTTGGGCAGGTTACGTATCCGCGTTATAATGGGATTGTAGTGCTCGCTCAGTATCTTATCCATACCCGGCGCATCGGGGCCGGCGATCTCGGCCAGATCCTGACCCGCAGAGAATGCTTTTCCCGCACCGGTGAGGTAGACAGCCCGCACCTCGTGGAGGCTTGCACATTCGTCGAGCCTGTTCTGCAGCAACAAGGCCATTTCCCGGGTGAATGAATTCAGCTTATCCGGTCTGTTCAACGTAATATAAGCGACCCGGTCCTTGATCTCAAATAAAATAGATGACATATGATCAGTGACATTTGAAATAGTCAAAAGGTTCGCCGCAGTCCTCACAACGGTACAACGACTTGCACGCCGTACTCCCAAACTCGCTGATCAGCGTAGTATGCCAGGAATTACAGAGCGGACAGGCCACCGCCTCTTCCCGGACAAAAAGGCCCGGATGACACACCTGCTGTAAGGGCAGCGGAGGCGCGATGCCATAAGCCTTCAACTTGTCTTTCCCCTTCTCGCTCATCCATTCCGTCGTCCAGGCCGGAGACAACACCGTCGTCAGCCGCACATCCCGGTAGCCGTTGCTCAGCAGTACCATCCGTATATTCATCCGGATCGCATCCATGGCGGGACAACCGCTGTACGTCGGCGTTAGTACGATCTCGGGAATAGTTTCGCCCGCCGCCGGCCCCATCTCCCCGGGAGCCGCCTCCTTCACCTCCCTTATAATACCCAGATCAACCACAGACAACACCGGAACCTCGGGGTCATTGACCTGCTCTAAAAGGGACCATATCTTTACCGTATCTACCATTCGTTACCCGGATATGCTCTTTGTAAAAATTGCATCTCTGCCAGCAAATACCCCAGATGCTCGGTATGCCTTCCCTCCTTTCCCCCCGTCTGCTGCCACCCGGTTTCAGGCATTAACAGCCCCGCCTGCTGAAACACGTCTCCGACCCGCGCTTCCCATGCCGGTCTCAGCGCCGCGACATCCACCGCGATCCCTGCGGCCTCGAGCGCTTTCTCATAGGACGCAGGCGCGAACAATTCACCCGTCAGCCGCCACAACTGGTCAAGCGCACCGACCATTCGCCGGTGGCTCTCTTCCGTGCCGTCGCCGAGGCGGATCACCCACTCGCTGCTCCAGCGCAGATGATAGCTGACCTCTTTGAACGATTTTTCAGCGACGGCCGCCAGCTCACGATCTTTCCCGCTCTGCAGCCGCTGGTAGAAATAATACTGGTAAGCGCTGAAAAAGAATTGCCGCAATATGGTCTTCCCCCAGTCCCCATTGTCCTGCTCGACCAGCAGACAGTTCTTAAAATCCCAGCTATCCCGGTGATAGGCCAGACCGTCCTCGGTCGCAGCTACCCCAGACCCGGCACCCGCCCTGCCGCTCACCCCCGGCCCACCACTCACCCCCGGCCCACCACCGCCCGCGTTCAGCAATGCTGCAGCATACTGATAAAGGAATCTCGCCTGCCCGATAAGGTCCAGCGCAATATTCGATAGTGCGATATCCTGTTCGAGTATCGGCCCATGGCCCGTCCACTCGCTGTTGCGATGCCCCAGCACCAGCGCATTGTCCGCAAGGTGCAGCGTATAATCGATAAGTGAATCCTTCATCATCTTACATATGCTTTAATTCATCCGGCAGGTCGTAGAAGGTCGGATGACGATAGACTTTATCATTGGCGGGATCATAGAACGAGGCCGATTCGTCCGGATTGGAAGCATGGACATATTTACTTTCCACTACCCAGATACTGACCCCTTCCATCCGACGGGTATAGACATCCCGCGCATTTTCGATGGCCATCGCCGCATCGGCCGCATGAAGACTGCCGACATGCTTATGGTCCAACCCCTGCTTGCTCCGGATGAAGATCTCCCACAACGGCCAGTCGCTGCGATCCGGCGACATTTGCCTGGCGGCTCCGGCGCCGCCCAAATTATCGTGATTCTTTTCCATATTATGCAGCCTCCTCTTTTACCGCCCGTTTCTGCGCATGGGCCAGCGCCGCCTCCCGGACCCAGGCCCCATCCTCGTGGGCCTTTACCCGTGCCTCCAGCCTTTCCTTGTTGCAGGGACCATTGCCGCTGATGACATTCCGGAACTCCTCCCAGTCGATCGGCCCGAAGTCGTAATGCCCGCTGGCTTCATTCCACTTCAGATCCTTATCCGGGATCGTCATCCCCAGCAGTTTCACCTGCTCCGCACATATGTCCACAAAACGCTGCCGCAACTCGTCATTCGAAAAACGTTTTATCTTCCAGCGCATACTAAGCTCGGAATTGGGCGAAGCGTCGTCGCTGGGTCCAAACATCATCACAGAAGGCCACCACCAGCGGTCGATCGCATCCTGACACATCCGCCGCTGTGCTTCACTTCCCCGGCTCAGGACCAGCAGGATCTCGAAACCCTGACGCTGGTGAAAACTCTCTTCCTTACAGATACGAACCATCGCCCGGGCATAAGGACCGTAGGACGCCCGGCACAGAGGCACCTGGTTCATGATGGCAGCTCCATCCACCAGCCACCCGATGGCTCCCATATCGGCCCAGGTCAGGGTCGGATAATTAAATATAGAGGAATACTTGGCCTTGCCGCTGTGCAGCTGCCCGATCATTTCATCCCTGGTGATCCCCAGCGTTTCCGCGGCGGAATAAAGATAAAGCCCGTGCCCCGCCTCGTCCTGTACCTTGGCGATCAGCGTCGCCTTCCTTCTGAGGCTGGGCGCCCTCGTGATCCAGTTGGCCTCGGGGAGCATACCCACGATCTCACTATGCGCGTGCTGCGATATCTGCCGGATCAGGGTCTTCCGGTAAGCATCCGGCATCCAGTCCTTTGGCTCTATGCGGATGTCCTGGTCCACTTTGTCCTGGAACGTTTTTTCGAACTCAATGAAAGACATACGGCTTCGTTTGCCCCAAAGATACTTTTTTTGCCATAAGCTAACAAGTGTTAGTTTTGTGTGGGCGGCCACGCGCCAGACAGCCGCCCGCGAACCCGGAAGGCCGGGCGCCCGCGAACCCGCAACCCTAAGAAATAAATAAGTTGTATTTATTCCAACCGGAATAAATAATTTTACGTTGGAATATACAAAGAGAAAAATCAAGAGAACGAGAGCCTTTCCTTATGGAGAATGAGCTTTATTTGAACGATTCTTGCCCGCCGGAACTGCTGCAACTTATTTCCAACGGAGATCAGACTGCGTTCAGGCAGCTCTATGCATCCTTTTATAAACGACTTTATCATTTCGCCCTGGCGCTGGTAAAGACACGCGAGTCCGCGGAAGAGATCGTAGAGGACGTATTTGTCCGTATATGGCAGCAAAAAGAGAACCTCCCCTCCATCCGCAACATTCGCGTATACCTGTACACCGCCACCAAGAACTCTTCGCTCAACTACCTGTCACAAAAAGCCCGTCAAAGCATCACCGAGCCATTCGACCATATCCATGTCGGCCTCAACCATTCTACTGTCACTCCGGAACAGATACTCATAACAGCCGAGATACACCAGAAGATCCAAAAAGCCGTCGAAGCCCTGCCACCCCGCTGCAAGATGATCTTCAAACTTGTTCGCGAAGACGGTCTTAAATATAAAGAGATCGCAGAGATCCTGAATATCTCCATCAACACCATCGACGCACAGATGGCCATCGCCATAAAAAGGATCAGCGCATCCATAGAATCCGACTTCGACTTCCCCATCCGGAACAGAAAGCCCGCAAACGGCTGATAGCCAACAACTAAAACAGCTAACAGCCAACCCTTCCATAGCCACCCAAAATATTTTTGACCTTCTCTTAGTAGATGCATCCGCGTTATTTGTCTTTATGACCGGAAAGGCATTCGTGAGCCGCCGCGCGGCCCGGCCGAAGACCAACGAACTATGAACCAGGACAACCGCTTATGGATACTGATGTCCCGCCGTCTTTCCGGCGAGGCGACCCCCGAAGAGGAGGACGAACTCCATTCGCTGCTTGACCAATCCCCCAATAAACAATATCTCTACAGCATCCTGCACTCGTGGTTTGCCGATCTGCCTTCCCCGTCAACCAGCAAGCCGGCAGAAGACGCCGATCTTGAGAACAGATTCCAAAGAATAATCGGCGTTAATCCCGAAGACGTCGCGGCTGCTGAAAATCCCGAAGACGCGCCGATCGGCACGATCATCCGTCCCCACCGCAGACGGAGACTTCTCTATATCTCATCGATTGCCGCTGCCGTCATAGCCCTGTGCTTCTTCAGTTGGAGCCTCTACCGGAACCGCTCCGCCACAGCGCCCGCCACACCGGCCAATCACGAAGAAGTGCTGGCCAAAGCAGGCACGCGTACCCGGCTCGTACTGCCCGACGGCAGCCAGGTCTGGCTCAACTCCAGCAGCAAACTGAAATACTCCAATGACTTTAACAGGGAATCACGGGAAGTAGCCCTCGAAGGCGAAGCTTATTTCGACGTAACAAAGGACGCGCAACGTCCCTTTATCGTACATACTTCTTCCCTCGACGTAAAAGTCCTTGGAACTTCGTTCACCATCAAGTCCTATCCGCAGGACCCGACCATCGAAACGACGCTGCTCAAAGGCTCCATCGAGGTCAGCAGAAAAGATAATCCCAACACGGCAAGGGTCATTCTTAAACCCAATGAAAAGCTCGTGTTCAACAGGATCGCTTCTCCCGTCGCGACAAACGCGCCAAACAGGATCAGTCTTCGGGCGGCTCCGCTGCCGGACATCGCCGTCAACAGCATTCCCATGAACATCCCGGACAGCAACAAGGTAGAGACCGCGTGGATGTACAACCGACTGGTATTCCAGGGCGACAACTTCAGGGAACTGTCGGAGAAAATGGAACGCTGGTACAACGTCAGGATCACTTTCCGCGATTCCAGCCTCTATAGCTGCCGCTTTGGAGGCGCCTTCGCGAATGAAACGATAGAAGAGGCCTTTCAAGCCCTACAGCTAACCTCAGCCACCGCGTTTACGTACAAGATCAACGGCAACGAGATCGAATTGCATGCGAAAAAATAAAATATGACGACATCGCGCGTGAAGGACAAAGATCCCGGACGCGTATAAAGAAAAAACGGGAAATGTTAGCGCATTCCCCGTTAGAGTTAACAACGGAAACATATGACCAACTGGGAGGGCGGTCTGCGTTTCCTATTTGATAATCCTTAATGCTAAAAGTATGAAAAATTTGCAACCCCCAATAAGGCGGGGTAGACGATTGCTTTTTAAACTGATTGTTATTATGAAGCTTTCCATTCTGTTTCTCCTGTTAGGTCTCCTTCAGGCAAGAGCGGACATCCGGGCCCAGGGCTCGATCACGTTGAACATGCAGCAGACGGAAATAGCCAAAGTGTTGAATAAGATCGAAAAGAAGGGGGAATTTCGGTTCCTCTACAATTTTGATCTGCCTTCGCTGAAGAAAAAGGTCGACGTCAGTTTTCAGAACGCGGACCTTAAGGAAGCCCTGAAAACATTATTTACGGCTACCGACCTCACCTACAAGATACTCAATAACAATCTGATAGTGGTTATGAGCACCGGCCCCGAGAAGCAGGATATCCGGATCACGGGTACTGTCACAGGCGCGGGAGGCGAACCTCTGGCAGGCGTTTCCGTACAGGTAAAAGGCGGGACCGGCGGAACATCCACCGACGCAAAGGGCACGTATTCCCTGACGGTCCCCGACAACGCAACGGTGGTCTTCTCCTATATCGGCTTCCAGGACAAGGAGGTCGCCGTCGGAGGCCGCAATGTGGTCGACGTACAGTTGTCGCCCTCTGACAAAGCCCTCGACCAGGTCGTCGTGGTAGGTTATGGTACCCAGAAAAGGAAAGACGTCACCGGCGCCGTATCTACCGTCACGGCCGCCGACATCGCCAACCGCCCCATCATAGACGCCTCCGAAGGGCTCCAGGGCAAGGCCGCCGGCGTACAGGTCACCAGCAACTCGGGTAAGCCGGGCGCAGGCCTGACCGTCCGTATCCGGGGTTCCTCTTCCATTAGCGCGGGCAACGACCCCCTGTTTATTGTGGATGGTATCCCCACCACCGACGCTACCAATATCAACCCCAATGATATAGAGTCATATTCGGTTTTGAAGGACGCCGCTTCGGCAGCTATCTATGGATCCAGGGCGGCGAATGGCGTCGTGGTGATCACGACAAAAAAAGGCGTCGCAGGCAGGTCGAAGATCGAGTTCAATTCATTCTACGGTATATCTTCTCTTACGAAGCAGCTGTCGGTTCTGGATGGCAAACAATTTCAGGACTATGCCAACGAGCTGAAAAAAAGTACGGTGGTCACGGATGCCATGGTTGCCGCCAACAATGTGAACTATCCAAAAGAGGTCTTCCAGAATGGCCACCAGGAGAGCTATCAGCTCGCCATCTCAGGGGGAACAGAGAAATCCCAGCACTATATTTCCATCAACTATATGGACCAGACGGGGATCATCAAGCCGGCCAAATACGACCGGTTCAGCGCCCGCGTCAACAACTCTTCGAAGATCAATGACTGGCTGACCTTCACCAGCAGCAACTTCATTACCTACTCCCGCAGCCGGGACGTCAACGATAACGCCAGCGTGGCCAAGGGCGGCGTGGTCCTCTCGGCGCTGGGTACCCCGTGGATCGTACCGAAATACAACTCACTTGCAAGCAACGCATTATTTGGACTGGATACGGTCGGTGCCCCCGTCGGCTCCCTTGGCTATAATGCATTGAAAGGATGGGACAATCCCTATGGCTCTATCCTCGGCACTTATGCAAAGAACAGGAACGCCCGCATCTTCTCCAATCTGGGCGTGGACGTCAAGTTGCTGAAGGGCCTGGTATTCTCCTCCCGTTTTGGCCTCGACTACCAGGACAACCTATACCAGTTCTTCCTCGATCCCTTCCTGACCATCAACGGAAGACAGACACAGGGTCAGCAGCACGAGGATAAGCTGAACAACCTGACCTGGCTCAGCGAACAAACCCTCAACTACAATTCGACATGGGGTAAGAGCCATTTCACTGCCCTGGCAGGCTGGACGGTCCAGAACTCCCACAGCGAAACGGCCACCCTCGCCGGCTCCTTCCTCAAGCCCGAATACCGGCTGCTGGACTGGGACGCTACCTATTACAGGGACTCTGTCAAGGCCCCCGGCGCCAGCGCCATCGACGAATGGGGACTGGTCTCTCTGCTGGGACGCGTGACGTATGACTACGACGGGAAGTACCTCTTCCAGGCCAACCTCCGGTCGGACGAGTCATCCAAATTCCTTCCCGGCAACCGGACAGCGACCTTCCCCTCCTTCTCGGCCGGCTGGCGTATCTCCCGGGAAGACTTTATGCAGCACGTCGACCTGATCAATGACCTCAAGCTGCGGGCCGGATGGGGACAGAACGGTAACCAGGAAGGTATCGGCAGCTACAGCCGCGTGCCTCTCTCCAATATCAACCCGACGGACGGATCGCTGACGACTTCGACCATCGCGCCGCGAAGCCTTACCTGGGAAACCACCACCCAGACGGATATCGGCGTCGATGCCACGATCCTCGACAACAGGATCACCTTCTCCGGTGACTTCTACTATAAAAAGACAAAGGATATCCTCGTCAATATCCCCTTACCCTCGCAGGCCGGCTACGCTACCGCGCCGGTGAATGGAGCCGATATGCGGAACATCGGGGCTGAGTTCCTCGTTTCCACCAGGAATATCGTGAAAGGTCCGTGGAGATGGAACACCGACCTGAATTTCTCCTTCAATCGCAACAAGGTGCTGGATCTGCCTTATAACCTCAGCTATATCTCAGGCTTTGGCGGTGTCTACGGAAGGACGAATGCCATCCTCCTTCAAAAGGGCTATGGCCTCGGTGAATTTTATGGCTGGGTGGCAAAAGGCGTGGACCCCGCCACCGGTCACGAACTCTATCTCGGCAAGGACGGAAAGACCCTTACCGACGCACCCTCATCTTCCGCCCGCCAGTTCATCGGCAATGCCCAGCCGAAATTCGTATATGGTATGACTAACAGCGTCTCCTGGAAGAATTTCGACCTGACGGTGTTCATACAGGGTTCGTACGGCAATAAAATATTCAACGCCGGGCGGCTGGAACTGGAATCCATGACCGATCTTTCCAACCAGAGCACGGCCATACTGCGCCGCTGGAGGAAGGCAGGAGATGTAACGGATATTCCGGGAGTCGACACACTGGGTAATGGCGATAACTCGAGGGTCTCCACGCGGTTTTTGGAAAGCGGGTCCTACCTGCGCGTTAAAACCATGACGATCTCCTATAAGATACCGCAGTCGGTCGTATCCAGATTGGGGCTTGCCGGCATCATGGTATATGTATCGGCCAACAATCTTATTACGATCACCAAATACAAAGGCTTCGACCCCGAGGTTAGTTCCTATGGGTCCACCAACAATAACACGAGCTACAATACGACAACGACCAATTCAACAGACAACAGGAATATTTCTATAGGCATGGACAGCGGTGCCTATCCGCAGTCAAAGATGATCCTGTTCGGGTTGAACGTGTCTTTGAAATAAAGTGGATGTACTCACTTAAAAATAATTTACAATGAAACTCGATCTTAAATATATTGCGATAGCGATCGCCTCATCCGGACTGCTGGTCCTGGCCGGGTGTTCAAAAGTGCTGGATAAGGACCCCAAGACCAATGTGATCACGGTGACGGACACGGCCGTATCTGTCAGCGCCGCTACCGCCAACAGCCTGATGAGCGGCGTCTATACAAAATACAAGGGCTATGACAACGGCCTTGAGTTTAATGTGTTTGACAGGATCACCAACGGAGATGTACGCTCGGACAACTGCTATGCGGGCGGCGACAACCCGGATAATATCACCATCGACCTGTTCGCGACGAATGCGGTCAATAACAATGTCAGCCGCGACTGGGCGGACGGTTTTGCCATTATCGCCAACGCCAATTCGGCCATCGATCAGATCGCCCGCTGTACCGACCCGGCGCTTTCCGCCACCCGGAAGAGCCAGATGCTGGGAGAAGCCCGCGCTATACGTGCTGCCGTGTATTTCGACCTGGTAAGGATCTATGGCAAGGTGCCCGTCATGCTGGTACCTCCCGACCAGTCCAACTCGGAAAACCTGATCAAGTCAACGCTGGTGGCCCAGTCATCAGTAGATTCGGTCTACCTCACAATCCTCAACGACCTCTGGTATGCCCGCGGTACGGTCAGTAACGTCAGCGACCATCCCGGTGATAAATTTACCGTTACAAAAGGCATCGTCAACGCCCTGCTGGCGAAGGTCTATGCGGCAAAGAGCCCGACCAACTGGGACTCTGTGGCCTATTACTGCGACCAGACCATCCCCGGCTATACGCTCTTACCCGACTACCATCAGCTGTGGGATAACAACCATAAGAATAATTCGGAGGCCATCTGGGAGCTCAACTACGCCGGCTATGGCGCAGGCGACGAGATCGGCAACTGGGTGCCTTCCATATTCATCGGCAGCGGCTATAAGAAATTCGAGACGCCGACCAATGATCTCGTGAATGCCTTCAATTCGGAAGGTGATACGATCCGGCGGAACGCTTCGATCACTTTTGTCGACTATGGATGGAGCGACCCTTACTGGAAAGATCCGAACAACTTCCCCATACTCACCAAATACAACGATCCCAACAGCGGCATCAACGACTTTTACCTTATCCGTCTTCCGGATATACTACTGCTGAGAGCGGAGGCCTATGTGGCAAAAGGCGACGTCGCGAATGCTGCTATCCTGGTCAACAAGGTCAGGTCCCGCGTAGGTCTCGGCGCCACACCCGCGAATACCGCCGCCGACATGACGCTGGCTATCGAAAAGGAAAGAAGACTCGAGCTGGCCTTTGAAGGACACCGGTGGTTCGATCTGCTGCGTACGGGCCGTGCGATACCCGTGATGAACGCCCAAAAGGATGGCGCCGGCGCCCCCATCAACTACAATGTACAGGCATATGAGTTGCTGTATCCCATTCCTCAGACGCAGCTGGACCTCAATCCGCTGTTACAGCAAAATACAGGATATTAAAGGTTAAGCGCCCCTTCTGATCATTGAAAAACCCCGGTTCGTGCCGGGGTTCCCCGGCAAAGTTCCTTTGCCGGACATTATCGAAAAAAGCCCGTCTACTTTTAGTGGTTTGACGGGCTTTTTTTATTTTGAATCAAAGTCTATCACCACCTTTTCACTTCGCGGGTGCGACTGACAGGTCAGGATAAATCCCGCCGCTACTTCGTCCGCTTCCAGCGCATAGTTGACCTCCATCTCTACTTTTCCTTCGATGAGTTTTGCCCGGCAGGTGCAGCAAACTCCGCCCTTACAGGCAAAGGGGAGGTCGGC
>Ga0068853_100004595_pt1 | contig 10712 bp, 12 predicted proteins | sample KBSCornC32_FD_65655 | JGI IMG/M metagenome (GOLD analysis project Ga0068853, IMG submission 65655) | Corn rhizosphere microbial communities from Kellogg Biological Station, Michigan, USA - KBS Corn C3-2 | ecosystem: Host-associated > Plants > Roots > Rhizosphere > Soil ... | reverse complement strand
CGCCCGCCACGACGGCGACGTATTCCAGCGGCGCGCCCAGCAGCAGCGCCACCGTGGCGGCAACGCTGAGGCCGGCCAGCGCCAGCACGGGCGCGCGCGCGGGAATCGGAATGGCAGCTCGCATCCGCGCGGGGCCTACAGCCTCGGGGCTTCGACGCTGTCGCGCGCGGCGCGCAGCAGCGTGTCGACGCTCAGGCCTTCGAGCTGCGCATCGGGCGAGATCATCACGCGGTGCCGCAGCGCCGGCAGCGCCTGGCGCGCCACGTCGTCGGGCGTGATGAAGTCGCGCCCCGCCATCAGCGCGGCGGCGCGGGCGGCGCGCACCAGCGCCATGGTGCCGCGCGGCCCCGCGCCCGACGACAGGCCCGGCCAGTCGCGGGTGGCGCGCGCGATGCGTACCGCATAGTCGATCACCCGTTCGTCGGCCTGCACCAGGCAGGCCAGCCGCTGCAGTTCGAGCACCTGCGCCTCGTCGAGGCAGGGGCGCACGGCCTCCAGCGGAAACTGGTTGCCAGCGCGCTGCCGCGTGGTGAGCTGCACGATGGCGTTCTCCTCGCTGTGGCTCGGAAAGCCGATGTCGATCTTCAGCAGGAAGCGGTCGAGCTGCGCCTCGGGCAGCGGATAGGTGCCCTCGGTGTCGATCGGGTTCTGCGTGGCCATCACCATGAAGGGGCACGGCAGCGCCATGGCCTTGCCTTCGAGCGTGACCTGGTACTCCTGCATGACTTCGAGCAGCGCGCTCTGGGTCTTGGCCGGCGCGCGGTTGATTTCGTCGGCCAGCAGCAGGTTGGTGAACACCGGGCCCTGGTGCACGCGCAGGGTGCCGAGGCTGCCGTCGCCGCGCGAGGCGATGTCGAGCACCGCGTGGCCGGTGACGTCCGAGGGCATCAGGTCGGGCGTGAACTGCACGCGCGAGTAGCGCAGCGTCATGGCCTGCGCGAGCGCGCGGGCGAGCAGGGTCTTGCCGAGCCCCGGCACGCCCTCGATCAGCACATGGCCCGATGCCACCAGCGCGACCAGCGTCTGGTCGACTGCTTCGAGCTGGCCGACCACGGCCTGGCCGACCTCGGCGCGCAGCGTCTGCAGCCACTGGGCCGCACGCGTCAGTTCTTCGGGTTGGATGGCTTGCATGGGCGTCTCTCGGTTCAGGATGAGGAGGAAGAAGGTGAAGAAGAGGAAGGGGACCGGGGCATGAACGGTCCGTGCGCATCGAGCCGGCGGCGTGCGGTTTCGAGCACCTCCAGGTCGATCGCCATCGCGCCGGCATGACGGGCTCGTGCCTCGTCCATCGCGCGCGCGAGCATTGCCGGCTCCAGCCCGGTGGCCTGTGCGATGGCGGCTGCGCGCGCCACGGCGTCGCCAAGTGCATAGCCGCGCAGCTGCCTGCGGGCGGATTCGTTGAGTGCGCGCAGCTGCGCCACGTGCAGCGCATTGGCGCCGTGCGCATGCAGGAAGCCGGCGGTGCCACGCACCTGCTCGGCCATGGAGCGCCGGTGCGTGCCGGCCGAGGGCGCCAGCGGCCCGAAGCGCACGGCCGCGCGCCAGAGCGCGACGGCCAGCGCCAACATGCCGACGACCAGCGCCACCCAACCCCTTTGCCAGAGCCACAGCATGAAGGGCTCGCGCGCCTCTTCGGCGACGAACCAGATCTCGCCGCCGCCGCGCGCCTGCACCGCGGCGGCGGCGAACAGCGCGTTGTCGCCGCGCAGCAGGCTGTCGTTGTGCCACAGGCCCCAGGGCATCACGGTGACGGTGCCACGGCCGACGCCCACGCGAATCGCCTCGGTGCCGCGCGAGCCGGTCGCCGTCCACAGCGCGGGCGGCTGCTTGTCGGCGGGCCGGTAGCGCGAGGGCGACCACCATGTGCAGACCCGGTAGCCGCGCCCGCCCGCGAAGCTCGCGGGTACGGTTTCGGGCTCGTTCACCATGTGGCAGTCCGCGTCCTTGGCGGACGGGTCGGGAAGGCGCGGGACGCTCGATCTCTTTTTCTTCTTCGGCTCGGGCGTTTCCTTCTTCTCTTCCGAAGCGGGCGGCTTTTCGCGGACCAGCGGAAGCCAGTCTTCGAGCTGATCGCCGCCGACGAGGTAGCCCGGCACCACGAGGTGCCCGCCCTGCTCCACCCACTGGCGCAGGCGCTGGCCGCGCTCGGGGAACATGTCCCAGTGGCTGGAGCCGAGCACCAGCCGCGCCTGGGCGGGCGGCATGACGTCGAGGCTGTCGCGCTTGACCACCGTCATGCCGAGCTCGCGAAGCATCGCCTGCGCGCCGTAGAAGCGGTTCTTCTTCGCCTCGCCGCTCGCGGGCGTCGACACCTCGGTGTCGGCCCATTCGGTGGCCGTGACCAGCCAGAAGCCGACCAGCGCCAGCACGAGCACCGAGACGATGCGGACCACCCATGCGTTCATGCGGCCGCGCCCTTCATCACGCTGTCGTCAGGCTCGGCAGCGGCCGGCTTGGCGGGCAGGTGCAGGTCGAACTCGCCGCAGACCGCCAGCACCTGCGCGGTGGAAGGCAGCCGGCCGCCGTACGCCGCCAGTTGCCACGCATCGACCAGCCGCACGAAGAAGGCCTGCGCGTGCGGCGACAGCCGGGTGGCGGCGAGCGCCACGCACTCACCCTCGGTGCTCGCGGCGCGAACCGGCACCGCGTGCGCGTGCACCAGCCGCGACAAGGCGCCGCGGTACAGCAGCGACAGCGCCGGCCGATGCTGGCCGCGCTGCCAGAGGCCGGCAGCGGCATTGCCGATGTCGTCGGGCAGGCTCTCGGGCCGGATGTCGAGGCTGCCGACGTGGCTTGGCAGCTGCGCCTTTCCGGGCCGCGCGCCGCCGGCGCGCACCCTGATCCACCGATGCAGGCGAACCGCCAGCCAGGCCAGCGCCAATGCGGCCAGCCCCCAGATCAGCCAGCGCGCGCCTTCGGCCACCGCCCGCACGAAGTCGCGCAGCCAGTCGAGGCTGTCGGTCTTCTTCTCGGGCTCTTCCTCTTCTTCGTCGCGCTCCTTGAAGCGCAGCTTCTTCTCGGTCTTGGTGCCGGGCATGTTCGGGTCGGCGCGTACTTTGTCGGCGGCGGCCCGCACCTGCTCGCGCGTCAGCACTGTCTCGGCCGCGGTGGAGATCGCCGGCAGCATCAGGCTGGCAGCCCACACGGCCAACACCGTTACCGCGATGCGAAGCCTGCGGATATCAACGGAATCCACGGCGGAACTCCTGTTCGATGTCCCAGGCCTCCAGCTCCACGCGCCGGTTCAGGTACATCGCGAAACCCGCCGCCACGTAGAACGGCTCCAGCACGCCGACGACCAGTGCGTACGCACCGGCAGTCAGCAGGCTCTGCACCATCGAATCCGATTGCGTGAGCCAGTTGAAGAGATCGCGGGAGCTGCCTTCGGGCGCGAACCAGAACAGCAGCGACAACAGGCAGATGTCGAGCGCCATCTCGACATTGGCGAACACCAGCTGCATGCCGGTGGCCGCGCCACGCCGTCCGCGCAGCAGCTGCGTGCGCCGCTTGCGCCGGGCGCTGCCGCGCTGGCCTTCGAGCTGGTCGATGGCCTGGGTGAACGAGCGCCAGGGCGAGAAGCGCCGCCACAGCAGCGTGCGCAGCAGTTGCCCGCCCCACACGGCACGGCGGTTGGCCCAGAGGTCGGACCAGCGCGTCTCCTGCCCGAACACGGCGCGCGAATGGACGAAGAGCAGGCTGCGGTCCAGCCAGGGCTTGAGCCAGAAGATCAGCAGGCTGGGCAGCCAGCCGGCGATCTCCACCGTGCTGAGGGCCAGCAGCACCGTGACGATGTAGACCGGCAGGAAGGTGCGCCACACCGAGCGCGCATGGCTGCGCACCAGCTGCGCGCCCAGGTCGGCGGCCTCGGCCATGGGCCGGGGCCTCAGCGCGATGGCGAGGCCGTCAACCTGCATGCTCGTCTCCCGCCTTGGCGGCCGTGCGCGGGCGTCCCTGCCAGCCGAGGTAGGCCAGCACCAGCACCCAGCAGGCGCCGCCCACGCCGTACTTCACGGCCGGCGCGATCCAGCGCGCCGACGACCAGAAAGCCTCGACGGCGGCGGCGATCAGCAGCAGCCCGATGACGCCGTAGACGATCACCACCGCATGCCGCGCGGCCAGCCGCAGCGCCTCGAGCCGCGTGTGCCGCCCGGGCGCCACCCAGGAAAAACCCAGCCGCAGGCCCGCCGCGCCGGCCAGCACGATGGCGGTGAGCTCGAAGGCCGAGTGCGTGACGACGAAGGAAAGGAAGTTCTGGGCATGCCCCGCCGCGATGAGATAGCCGCCCACGGCCCCGATCTGCACGCCGTTGAACACCACCACCGCCGCGCTGCCCACGCCGGCGAAGATGCCGGCGGCGAAGCAGCGGAACCCGATGCCGATGTTGTTCATGATGTAGAAGCCGAACATCTGCCAGTCGTCCCCCGCGCTGCGCGTGCTGCGCAGGGGCTCGGCACCGTCGCCGTACATGGAATCGAACTCCTGCACCGAGCTGGCGTCCAGCAGGTGCAGGATGAAGCCCGGATCGCGCCAGGCCGCCCAGCCCGCCATCAGCAGCGGCAGCATGAACATCAGTGTCGACACCAGCAGGTAGGCGCGGTGCGCGCGCACCGCCTCGGGAAAGTCGACCAGCGCCAGCCGCGCGAAGCGCGCGAGGCCGTAGTCGTGGCGGCGGTAGATCAGCCGGTGCGCGCTCTGCGTGAGGCCTTCGAGGCGCTGCGTGAGATGTATCGGATAGGCGCGCGCCTGCGCCAGCGCGAGGTGCTCGCACACGCGGCGGTACAGCGTGGCGAGCCGGGCGCCGTCGAACTTGCGCCTGGTCTCGGCCGTGCGGATGACGGCTTCGAGCTCGGCCCACAGGGGCGCATAGGCGGCTTCGAAATCGAGTGGCGTCATCGACCGCTTCCTTGGCTCGCCGCACGCGCATCGCCGCCGTTGCGCCGGCCCAGCACCCACTGCGCCACGCCGAGCAGGCGCTGCGAGGCCGAAGCGCCGGTGGTGTCGGGGCCCAGCACCGGCTCCGCAATGCGGGCGAGTTCGTCGAAGCGCTCCGGCGTGAGGCGCGTGGCGCGCCCCGCCCACGAGACGATGGCCATCTGCTCGCGCGCCGACAGCGGCCGCGCAGGCGCCTGCGGCTCGGCCACGGGCAGGCTGCCGTGCAGGCTCACCTGGTCGCTGAACACCACCAGCGTGCCGGCGGCGAGGTCACCCAGGCGCTTGCTGTCGTGCCGCCACAGCATCGACACGATGCCCGCGCCGTAGAAGGAAGGAACGAAGTCGGCCGCGCGCAGCAGGTTGCGCGTGAGCGCGGCGGCGGGCGTGACGGGCAGGCCCGAGTCCATCACCACGCGCAGGCCCATCACGCGCTTGCCGGGCGTGGCCGCGGCGCGCGTGAGCTCGAAGACCACCGGGTAGAACCACTCGAGGCAGAAGTAGGCGATGAGCAGGACACCGACACCCATCTTCCCCAGCATGCCGACGCCGATGGAGATGGCGACGAAGATGCCGAGCCGGATCGCGAAGTCGATGAGGTAGGCCAGCCCGCGCGCGACCAGCCCGGCAGGGCGCAGCGAGAGCGCGATGCCTTCCGGAGTCTCGGCGGTGTAGAGCGTGTCGAGGCGCACTGGCGTCGCGCCCGGCTCAGGCTTGCAGCACGACAGTGTCGGCGATCTGGTCGTGCAGGCAGCGGCGCGACGCGCGGAAGATGAACAGGCAGTCGATCAGCACGTAGATCGGCCCGAGCAGCGGCCAGATGCTGGTGAAGAACATCGGGCCGTCGCGCAGCGCGAGGATGCGGCCGATCTGCGCCTGCGAGCCGTCGGGCCGCGCGATGCGGATCTTGAACAGCGCCTTGCCGATGGTCTGGCCGCGGGTGGCCAGCAGGTAGCCGTGCAGCACGAGATAGAGAACGACGCCGGAGGCCGCGCTGGAGATGCGGGGCTCCCACATGCCGAGGCCGTCGTCTTCCCAGAGGTTGATGGGCGTGAACTTCGCGAGGAGCCAGATCACCACGATGGAGATGCCCGCGTCGAGCATCGCAGCCAGGAAGCGCGTGCCGCGCGATGCCAGTTCGCCCGACTGGCCCCCGCCCGGCTGCACCACGTCTTCCACATGGGATTGCGGAGGCGCGTAGCGCGCGTCCTGCGACTGGTCTTCCATGCCCGTCCCTCTCCGAAACGAATGAATTTTCGGAAGATTCTAGGGCGGTTCGATGTCCGCCCCCGCCGGTGGACTACGCCGGCGGGCGCGCGGCGAGCGTGGCTTGCAGGCGCCGCAGGTCGTCGAGCAGCAGGTTCAGCGGCGCGGCCAGCAGCGCGTTCGATGCACCGTCCTGCGACGACGCCTGTGCTGCGCAGCGGGCCAGTTCGACCAGGTCGGGCGGCACGGACTTGCCCTCGAGCGCGTCGGCCATGCCGGCAATGGCCGCGCTGGCCGCCTGCGCGGCTTCGGCCTGCGTGCCGGGCGCCAGGCGAAACACGCGGTCGAGCACCGTGGCGTCCTGGAAGATGCGCGCCGCCAGCCGGGCCTTGTTGCGATAACCGCCGCTCGTGCTGCCCCGGCGCCACCATCGGGCTTCCAGGTCGGCGCTGCCGGCCAGCACACTCAGGCGGCCCAGCGCGGCGCGCGTACCGGCCTGGATGCGTTCGATCTCTCCGGCATCGGTGGGCCGCCGCGAAGCGGACAAGCGCTTTGCGATGCCACGCAGCAGCGCCGCACAGCCCTCGTCGAAACGCGCGCCCGCGTGGTACTCCGACATCACCGTCGAGACCGCCAGCGCAACGCCTACGCCGATGCCGATCTGCACCATGCGCAGCAGCGCCACCTGCAGCGGCGAATGGCCGGGAATGCCGCCGGCCGACAGGATGATCAACGCCGCCACCGGCGCGCTGCGCAGCCCCGGCACGGAGGCGCCCGCGAAGGCCAGCAGCATGACGATGGCCAGCGTGGTCGCGAGCCCCGGCGCGCCGTGGTGGTGCAGGTAGACGCCGGCCATGCCGACCAGCGCGCCGGCCGCGGTGCCGCGCACGCGGTCCCAGCCGGCGTCCAGCGTGGAACCGGCGCTCGGGCGCATGACGATCAGCACGCTCATCACGGCCCAGAAGCTCTCGGGCAGATGCAGCGCGGTGGCGACGCACCAGGCGATGGCCACCGCCGCCGCGAGCTGCACGCCGGGACGCCAGCGGCCGTTGCGCCAGGGGTCGGCGAGGCGTTGCAGCGCGCGCGTGCCGTTCATGGCTTGGGGAGTTTCGCGCCGCCGTCGAGCGCGGCCGCAATGCCGTCGATCAGCCCGCAGGCTTCTAGCAGCAACGCGCGCTGGTCTTCATCGAGCGTGGCGCCGATCGCCTCGGCCAGCGCCGCCTCGCGCGTGCGCATGAGCGCCTTCAGCCGGCGCGTGCCCTCGGGGGTGAGCGACAGCAGCCACTGGCGACCGTCGGCCGGATGCGGCGCGCGGCCGATCCAGCCCTCGGATTCCAGCTCGGCCAGCAGCCGGGTCAGCGACTGGAGCTTGACGCGCTCGAACCCCGCCAGCGCCGTGGGCGTGCACGGCCCGTGCCGATGGAGCTGGCCCAGCACGCTGAGCTTGGCCACGCTCGGGCCCTCCGGCGTGGCACTGCCGCTGCGCAGCTGGCGGGAGAGCAGCGATACCGAGCTGCGAAGGCGAGAAGCGCATTGCGCCGTATCCGGGATGGTGGAAGCCATGCCCAGATTGTAAGACGCATCTTGGTATATAACGCTTCCGGCGTCAGCCCCGGTTGGGCGATGAAGTCACAGGGTAGGTGACGGCTGGCGCCGGATCGGAGGCCGGTGCAGCGGCGGGCGCAGGCGCAGGCGCGGGCGCCGGGGCCGGCGATGCGACCGGTGTTTCCTCGGGCTTGGTCGCGGCTTCGTCCTCGGCTTCCGGCCCTTCCAGGAAGCGATCGAGCAGCGCGAAGAAGCGGTCGTAGAAGCGCTCGTCGGTCAGCGTCTCGCTCGCCACCTTCACCATCGCGTCGTCGCTGCCCGAGAACGGCAGCGAGAGCGAGCCGATCGCGCCCACGCCGAGGCTCGCCGAGTTGTTGACCTTCTTGAGTCCGTAGCGATCCTGCAGCGCAGTGGCGAAGGCCACGGTGCTCCTGCTCGCCTTGCCGCCCCGGGTGCTCTCGCGCGCGCAGACCACGCGGAACTCGACCTCCACATGCACCTCGGACGCCGGCTGGAAGCTCTTGCGCCCGGTCACGAGGTCGGAGTTGGCGGCCGTGATCATGTAGCCCTGGCTCAGCAGCGCACGGCGCGCGGCCTCGCAGGTCTGGGCCTCGGTGGCCTCGTAGTCGCGGGTGTGGGTGGTGGTGGAGCCGAAGGCCTCGGGTTCGTAGTTGACCCGGCGGGAAGTACTGCCGCAACCGGCGAGCACGAGAACGGCGCAGAGCAGGCCCAGGGCGAGAACCGGTTTACGGACCGGGGCACGGACGGCGAACAGGGAATTGGAGTGCATGGACGGCATGAAGCGGCGAATGCTAACCGGCGGCCTTGCCGGCAAGCCTTCGAGCGCGCCCGTGCAAGCGCGTTCCCGCCGCAATGCCGAAATTTTCAGGACCAGGGCAGCAGGTGATGGGCACGCACCCGCGTCGCCGCGATCAGCCGCGCATTCGGCGCATCGGTGCTCGCCACCCAAGCACGCGCTTCTTCGGCGCTGCGGCCGAACTGCTGGTGGCGCCGCACCAGCCGCTCCTCACGCACCGCGTCGTCGATGTCCACGTACCAGACCTCGTCGAGCATCGCCGCCGCGCCGGCCCACGGACCGACGTCGTGCAGCAGGTAGTTGCCCTCGGTGATGACGAGCTGCGTCGACGGCAGCACCGCGATCGCGCCGGCGATCGGCTCCTCGATCTCGCGGCGGAACTCGGGCGCATAGACGATGCCGCCATCGGGCCGCTGCTCGCGCAGCCGCTGCAGCAGCGCGACATAACCGGCGCTGTCGAAGGTGTCGGGCGCCCCCTTGCGGCCGGCACGGCCGAGCCGTTGCAGCTCGACGTTGGCAAGGTGGAAGCCGTCCATCGGAACGACCTGGGCACGCTCCGCGCCCACCGCCTGCAAGAGCACCGCCGCGAGCGTCGACTTGCCCGCGCCAGGCGCGCCGACGAGCCCCAGCAGCCGTCGCTGCCCGCTGGCCATCAGGGCCTGCAGGCGGGCGGCGCTTTCGGGGGGAAGTGCTGGAAGCGGGGGAAGGTTCTGCGCGGGGGTGGTGGTCATCCCCCGAGCGTAGCTTTTCCTTCCGTCAAAAAAGCATCAGGGATACAGACCGCGTTCCTGGCGGGCCATCAGGATGCGCTCGCAGGCCACCGCGTACGTTGCCGTGCGCAGCGGAATCTTGTGCTTGTCGGCCGTGTCCCAGATGTGGTTGAGCGCATTCATCATGATGCGGTCGAGGCGCACGTTGATCTCGTCCTCGTCCCAGAAGAAGGACGAGAAGTCCTGCACCCATTCGAAGTAGCTGACCGTCACGCCGCCGGCGTTGCAGATCACGTCGGGCACCACCAGCACGCCGCGCTCGGCGAGGATGTCGTCGGCCTGCGGCACGGTGGGGCCGTTGGCGCCTTCGAGCACCAGCTTGGCGGTGGTCTTCTGCGCGCGCTCGGCGGTGAGCTGGCCTTCGAGGGCGGCCGGGATCAGGATGTCGCAGGGCGTGTTCCAGAAGTCCTCGTTCGGCACGATGTCGCCGCCGGCCTTGAAGCCGATGACGCCGTCGGTGCGCGAGATGGGCACGAGCTTGGCGAGGTCGAGGCCGTTGCTGTTGACGATGGTGCCGGTGTGGTCCTGCACGGCGACGATCTTGGCGCCGGCTTCGGCAAAGAGTTCGGCAGCGACGGAGCCCACGTTGCCGAAGCCCTGCACGGCGATGCGCGCGCCGCGCAGGTCCATGCCGAGGCGGCGCGCGGCTTCGCGGCCGGTGACGAACACGCCGCGGCCGGTGGCCTTCACGCGGCCCAGCGAGCCGCCCAGGTGCAGGGGCTTGCCGGTGACGACGCCGGTGGCGGTGCCGCCGACGTTCATCGAGTAGGTGTCCATCATCCACGCCATGATCTGCGCGTTGGTGTTGACGTCGGGCGCGGGGATGTCGGTGTGCGGGCCGATGATGATGCCGATCTCGCTGGTGTAGCGGCGGGTGACTTTCTCGAGCTCCTGCAGCGAGAGTTTCTTCGGATCGACGCGGATGCCGCCCTTGGCGCCGCCGTACGGCAGGTTGACGGCGGCCGTCTTGATGGTCATCCAGGCCGACAGGGCCATCACTTCTTCGAGCGTGACGTCGGGGTGGAAGCGCACGCCGCCCTTGCCCGGGCCGCGGCTCATGTTGTGCTGCACGCGGTAGCCCTCGAAGTGGGCGATGGTGCCGTCGTCCATTTCGATGGGCACGTCGACGATGAGCGCGCGCTTGGGGCGCTTGAGGGTTTCGACCCAGCGGGCCAGCGGGCCGAGGTACGGCACGACGCGATCGACCTGCGAGAGATAGGTGCCCCACGGGCTGTTGGCTGTAGGACTGACGAAGGAGAGTTGTTCGCTCATATGAGTTCCCTTGCTTGGTTTGTTAGGGTGGCCGCAACGATAGACCTCCGCCGCGCGTTGCGCCATGGCTTATGCGCGGCGCGGAGGCGGTTATGCAAGAGAGGTTGGCAGGCCTGCGGAGCCGACATTGCGCCGATGTAATCGCGGCGTGCGGAAGCTGATCGGCTCGCTTC
>Ga0068853_100004594_pt1 | contig 10712 bp, 10 predicted proteins | sample KBSCornC32_FD_65655 | JGI IMG/M metagenome (GOLD analysis project Ga0068853, IMG submission 65655) | Corn rhizosphere microbial communities from Kellogg Biological Station, Michigan, USA - KBS Corn C3-2 | ecosystem: Host-associated > Plants > Roots > Rhizosphere > Soil ... | reverse complement strand
ATCGTGCGCTGTCACATTCGCGACGCTGCACGGGCGGCACTGGTCCCGGAGTCGGTGTGACGGGCTGGCAGATGCAGGAGGCGGACCAGCCCGCGCACCGAGACGCCAGCCATACCGCACAACTGGCCCGCCGCTCACGCTCGAAGGCGTAACCGTCGCCACTGTGGGCGCTGCCAGCCGCGGTTGTCATGGATACTCCCCAGGCAGGAAACAACAGCACCCACGACGGTAAACAAACCTCTTGTGCTGCAACAGTTCTAGTTACGCTGTCGCATAATCTCGCTGGCGACCCACGAGAGCCAGACGGTGGCGTCGTCGCCCCGCAGCGACTTCGACAAGAAGTAATCGAAGAGGTTTTCCAGGTACGCCAGGTCTTTGGGGTCCCGTACGACCGTCGTGCCGGTCGAGGTCTCGGTCACCGAGAGCCGATCGTCGTAGATCACGAAGTAGTTCAACGGCGAAGCCTCGACCACCAGATCATGGTCGACGGAGGGTGCCAGGACGGCCATGTCGATATTGGGGCGGTTCGAGAGCGCGGCGAGGTGGGCAACCTGCCGGGCTCGGACATCCCGCGGTACCCGCGGCCACCGCACCGCCTGCTCGGTCAGCACGAACACGAACCGCCGACCCAGATCGTCAAGCCCGGCCTGAGCGGCCAGCCGAGCCTCGACGGTCTTCTCCACGTTCCGTGCCACTGCCCCCGGCACCACCGGGGTGAGGGTCGCGCGGGCGTACTCCTCCGTCTGCAACAAAGCGGACGGAATGCCGGGCATGAACTGCCGCACCATCGCCGACGAGGCCACCAGCGCGGCTATGTCGTCCTGGGTACGCCACAGCCCGCGCTCGGCGTCGGCACGCTTGGAGGTGTAACCGATCGTCGCGACGCGGGCGAGCCTCATCACCCGGGCCACGGTCTCCGTGGGGGCGTTCAGCGCGGTCAGGATGCGCTCGACGTCATCGAGCTTGGGACGGAGCCTGCCGCGCTCGATCCGGGAGATCTTGGATTGGGACATGGCGCAGCGGGCCGCGAGCCGCTCCCCGGAGAGCTTCGCCGCCTCCCGCAACGCCCGCAGCGCCTGCGCCAACTCGTGTTGCTGCTGGCTCCGCCGTTCAGGATCAAGCACGCCGCCCCACGATCACGCCTCGAACCGTCGCGCCCGGCCCCGCGCCACCACCAACAATTCGCGAAGTCGGACCGCCTCCTCAGGTTCGGCGAGAACGCGGTCGATGATCGTTCCGTCCGGACGGAAGTTCAACCACACCACCGACAACTCACCGGACCCGACGTCATCGGTCTCGAAGACCCAGAAGTCCTGCGGTGGCAACCCGAGTTCGTTCGCGGTGGCCGCTTCGAGCAGGTACAGGACCTCCCCGGCCGCGCTGTTGGCGGGAAACGTCCAGGCGTGTTGGTATTGCTGGTACTCGGTCAACGGCTCCGACTCGACCCGCACCCGCCCGATGGTCTTTCCCTCGGCGGTCCAGGCCCGGATACGGTCACCCCAGGCGGTGTTGTGGTCCGCCGGGCGCGGCTCACCCGCTCGCCACCGGTCGATCTTCGGTCGCTCACTGGCCACGGTGTACGTAGGTTGGGCCTCCAGTCGCCACGCCGACCGGCACCGAGGAAACAGCGCGGACAGGTCGGCCGAGTCCACCACGGTCACGAGCCGGCGCCTTCGAGGCGTGCGACCGCGTCCCGGAGCACCGACAACGGCAGCTTCACCGCCATCTCGCCAGGGCCGAGGCGCACACCGTCGACCCCCGCGACGGGTGTGCCCTGGGCCAGCACCACGCCGGGCTCATCGGTCGCGTACACCGCCGGACACTCCGACTCGTCACACCCGCTGATCTTCGTCGCCTTCACGCCTTCAGGGATACCACGGGCAAACGTGCTGGTCAGAGCCTCAGTCGCGGTCACGACTAGAGCAGACCCGAACGGCGTAGCCCACTCGAGGCCGCCAGCCCCCAGAGGGAGGACGGGTGGGTGGGGCGCCCGACGCACTCACGTCCCACCCACCCGACGACCGATCCCCCTACTCACCCCCGGTTCGACGAGTGACCACATTGGACGGTGAGCCGTAGTAGAACGCCCGCACGCGGTAGGAGGCGGTGTTCTCGTCCGGCAAGGTGATCAAGGGGAAGGAGTTGATGTCCTTGTCCAGCACGGCCACCACCTTGTAGTCGGCGGCGCCGGCGGGCTGGTCCTCGAGCAGGTAGCCCTCCTCGTCGGCGGCGTTGTCGGTCCAGGTGAACAGGATGCCGTTGGACTGAAGGACTTTCGCCTTGAGGTCGGTGGGGGCGGCGGCGCCGGTGCGGACGGGGTGGGTGGCCGCCGGCCCGCCGGGCAGGGTGGCGGGGGAAGGCCAGTCCTTGCTGTCGTTGCCGGCGGACCCACCGGGAACGGTGACGGTGACGGCAGTGGAAGCGGGCCCGTAGTAGGGACGAAGGCGGTAGTAGAACGAGGTCTGGGGCATCAGGTCGGGATGGACGTAGGAGTCCTGACGAACGGGCATGAACTGGAGGGTGGTCCACGGTCCGTCGGCGGCGGTGGCGAACTCGATGATGCGGCCGGCGGCCGAGGGATCAGTGCCGGTCCAGGTGAGGCGGATGTCGACGGGCGAGGTCATGGCGGCGGCAAGGGAGACCGGCTGGGCGGGAGTGGAGCAGGCGGTCAGCGCGGCAGCGCAGCACAACACGAGAGCACGTTTCACAGGGGTGGCCTCGGCGATCGCAGGGAGGGACCGCCCGGCCGAGACCGGCCGGGCGGTCACCGGCTCACTTGGTCCAGAACTTGATGTTGCTCCACGTCACCGAGATCGGCCCCTGGCCGCTGGCGGTGCGGTAGGCGCCGAGCTTGTCGTAGTAGCTGCCGCTCGGACTGGACATGGTGTTCTTCAGCGACCCGTTGATGTAGGTCCGGTGCGAGGACCCCACCTGGTTGACGGTATTCACACGAACGGTGGTGCCGACGGTGGCCCCGCCGGAAATGGTGGCGCCGCCCTCGACGCTGTACATCCGACCACCGGACTCGACGGCGAGCAGGAAGAACGGCCCGTTGGCGAACGTCTGCTTCAGGCTGATCCGGCTGCCGCCCATGCTGTTAATTTTGAAATAGCCCTCGAACTGGTGGGTGCCGCCGCTGTAGGTGTCGTAGCGGCGCTCGGCCCGCTGCTCGCCGCTGCTGGACGAGCAGGTCAGCTTGAAGGTGGAGCCGCTGACCGAGCCGCAGCCGACCTGCTGGACGTTGTAGCCGGGGCTCCATGTTTTCCAGCTGCCGCTTTCCACCTGGGCATAGGCGTTCGGCGCGAGCAGAAGCAGGGATGCGGCGGCCAGAATACCGCCGAGCATGCGAATCCTTCGAGACACGCACAGCCTCCTTCACCCGTATCCGCTCGGAATTCGTCAGGGCGAGCGGAACCACGGGAAAGTGGTTTTCTGGCGGAGGCGAAACGAGTGTAAGCGCGATCACGTCGGCCTCACAAGACCCGCCGGGAAACCGCTGGCACGACCGCCGGTGACGATCGCGTTATTCTCGGACGGTGCTGGTGCTGCTACCCCCGTCCGAGACGAAGTCCGACGGCGGCGCCGGCGGCCCGCTCGACCTGGACGCGCTGTCCTTCCCCGAGCTGACGCCGCTGCGCCGCAAGCTGGCCGACGCGCTGGTGACGCTGGCCGCGGACGTGCCGGCGAGCCTGCGGGCGCTGGAGCTGTCGGAGCGCCAGCACCACGAGGTGCAGCGCAACGCGGCCCTGCTGACTTCCCCGACCGCGCCGGCGCTGTCCCGCTACACGGGTGTGCTGTACGACGCACTCGACGCGAAATCCCTGTCCAAGGCGGAGAAGTCACGGGCGGACAAGCGCCTGGCGGTGGCCTCGGCGCTGTTCGGCGTGGTCCGCGCGGGCGACCCGATCCCGGCCTACCGGCTGTCCGGCGGCAGCTCGCTGCCCGGCATCGGCACGCTCAGCTCGCACTGGCGGCCGGAGCTGGAGCCGGTGCTGGCCGCGGCCGACGAGCTCGTGGTGGACATGCGCAGTGGCGCCTACGCGGCGCTGGCGAAGATCCCACACGCGGTCACGGTCAAGGTCGTGATGCCCAACGGCAAGACCGTCTCCCACTTCAACAAGGCGTACAAGGGCCGGCTGGCCCGGCTGCTGGCAATTGCCCCCAAAGCGGCGACAAACCTGTCCGGCCTGGTCCGCACGGCCACGGCCGCCGGGCTGACGGTGCGGCAGACCGCTGAGCGCTCGGTTGACCTCGTGGTGACGGACTAGTCGGCGATACAGTCGTCTGATCACGGCTGGAGAGGCGGCATGACAGGCGACGAGGAGCAGGGCGGGGCGATGTACCCCGGCCTCGCCGACTTCGCGCGGCTGTGGGCCGGCGCGGTGCTGCCGACCAGCAACGTCCCGCTGTCGAGGGGCGAGCTCCAGGTGATCCTCAAGGGCTTCGCCGAGCTGCTGACGGCCTCGCTGCGGGCCGACACCTTCGACCACACGCAGGCCATCGAGGTCGGCCGCGGCCTGGTCGCCACCCAGCTGGTCGGCCCGAAGGCACTCGACGCCACCATCCGGGTGCTCGGCCGGCAGCTGCGGGCCGAAGCCGACGACGACCGACTGGTGGACCTGCTGGGCGCGGTGGCCGGCGGCTACGTCGACGCGCTGCGCGACCACATCTTCCAGCAGCAGGAAACGTTGAAGAAGGCGGTGTTCCGGGCCAGGGACGCGGCGGAGAAGGCCCTGCGGGCCAGCGAGCGCCGGTTCCGGACGGTGTTCACCGAGTCGGTGGTGGGCATCGCCATCGGCGACATCCAGGGCCACATCGTCAGCTCCAACCTGGCCATGCAGGAGATGCTCGGCTACAGCGCCGACGAGCTGCGCCAGCGCACGCCGTACGACCTGATGCCGCGCAAGGACGCCGAGGAGGTGTCCACGGCCTACCGCCAGCTGATCAACGGCCAGTTCACCTCGCTGCGCTCCGAGCAGCAGATGCTGCGCAGCGACGACGAGCCGATCTGGGTGCACATCGCGGTCACCCTGATCAAGGACGAGAACGGCCTGCCGGACTACCCGGTGGTGATGATCGAGGACATCTCCGACCTGCACCTGCTGCAGGACCGCTGGACCCACCAGGTGGCCCACGACCCGCTGACCAACCTGCACAACCGGGCGCTGTTCGTGTCCAAGGTGGAGTCGGCGGTCGGCGGGCTCGGGCCGGGCGACCGGATCGGGCTGGCCTGCTTCGGCCTCGACGGCATGTCGGTGATCAACGCGGGCGTGTCCGACCAGGTCGGCGACAAGATCCTCAAGACCACCGCGGACCGGCTGCGCACCGTGGTCGGCGACGACAACGGCCTGCTGGGCCGGGTCGACGGCGACCGGTTCGCGCTGCTCGCGGTGCGCTCCACCACCCGGGACATGGTGGCGACGGTGGAGCGGGCGATGGCCCGCATCGCCGAGCCGGTGCAGGCCGAGGGCCGTGAGTACGCGGTGACGGCCAGCGTGGGCATCGTGGAGCGGGCGGCCGCGGGCTCGGATCCGGCGCGGCTGCTGGCCGACGCCGAGCAGGCCATGCACTGGGCCAAGCAGGACGGCCGGGCCCAGTGGGCGCTGTTCGAGGAGGACCGGGGCAGCCGCCAGCGCCGCGACTTCGTGCTGGCCGCGCAGCTGCCGGCGGCCCTGCGCGGCGACCAGTTCAGCGTGGAGTTCGAGCCGATCGCCCGGATCGGCGACCGCGGCCTGGCCGGCTTCTCGACGGTCGTGTCCTGGGACCACCCGGAGCAGGGTGTGTTGGCGGCCAACGACTTCCTGCACCTGGCCGAGCGCACCGGGCACATGCTGCCGCTGGGCAGCTGGACGCTGCGGCAGGCCTGCGAGCAGGCCCGGCAGTGGCACGACGAGCACGGCGACCGGACGCCGCCGCTGTCGGTGCCGCTGCCCAATCGCATGGTCTGCGACCAGGACATCGTGAAGCTGCTGCGTACGGTGGTCGAGGAGACCGGCGCGCGCTACGAGCAGCTCGCGCTCGAGGTGGACAACAGCGTGCTGCGCGACCCGGACGGGGATCCGGCCGAGGTGCTGGGAGTGTTGCAGGAGCTGGGTTTCCGGGTGCTGGTCAGCGGCATGACGGCCACCAGCTGCCCGCACGGCTTCGCCGACCTGCCGGTGCACGGCGTGAAGCTGGCACCGCAGTTCGTGGCCACGCTGGGCGTGGACGACAAGCCGGACCCGTCGGCCGAGCGGGCCATCGGCAGCGTGGTGTCGGCGGCACGGCTGGCCGAGCTGCCGGTGTACGCGGCCGGCGTGCAGGACGAGCGGCATGCCGCCGCGCTACGCGAGCTGGGCGTGGACTTCGGGCAGGGCGACCACTTCGGCCCGCCGTCGCTGCCGTTCGAAGTGGAACCGATGATCATCGCCGGCAACGTCGACCCGGACTGGTGAGGAGCGCAGTGAATCTGCCTGACTGGGCGCCCAAGGGCGTCGACGTGGACCGGGCCAGCGCCGCCCGGCTCTACGACTTCTTCCTCGGCGGCAGCTACAACTTCGAGGTGGACCGGGAGCTGGGCCGCAAGGTCGCCGCGGTTGCGCCGGGCGTCTACGACTTCACCCGGCTCAACCGGGCGTTCCTGCGCCGGGCCGTGGCCTACCTGTGCGACCAGGGCGTCGACCAGTTCCTGGACATCGGCTCCGGCATCCCGACCGCCGGCAACGTGCACGAGATCGCGCAGAAGGCCAACCCGGACGCCCGCGTCGTCTACGTGGACAACGAGCCGGTCGCCGCCGCGCACAGCGACCTGCTGCTGGACGGTAACCCCAACGCCGTGGCCATCGAGGCCGACCTGCGCGACCCGGACAGCATTCTCGGGCACGAGAAGACCCGGCAGATGCTGGACTTCGGCCGCCCGATCGCGCTGCTGACGGTCGCCGTCTACCACTTCATCCCCGACTCCGACGAGCCGCTCGCGCTGGCGGCTCGTTATCGCTCGGCGCTGCCCAGCGGCAGCTATCTCGCGCTGTCGCACGTGACCATGGACGCCATGGGCGAGCAGATCCGGCAGCTGATCGACCTGTACCGCGACAGCCAGAACCCGGTGACCGCGCGCTCCAAGGCCGAGTTCACCGCGATGTTCGACGGATTCGAGCTGGTGGAGCCGGGCGTGGTGTTCACGCCGCAGTGGCGCCCGGAGTCGCCGGAGGACGTCGGCGAACGGCCGGAGGACTCGGCCGTCTACGCGGCGGTCGCACGCAAGCCGTAAATCGGTTGCGGATACCCGTGAGTCGGCGGCATGATCCCGCCGATCGCTTGACCATGCGTGGATCGACCCGGAGGAGGTGCCTCATGGCAACGACTGTCGTCAGGGGCGTGGCCTGCACCCGTCCCGGCGTCCCGCTGAGGTCCGCGTAGCGAGAACCCTGAGGTTCCGCACGGCGAGAACCTGCTCGGTGGGGCGTCTTCCCAGTTCTTTCTTGAGGAGACCTCACCAGTGCGCGAGCACGACTTCGATTTTGACCTGCCCGAGAAACGACGCGGCAAGCGTCGATTCGACGACGACGAACCCCGTCCCACCCGCGGCGGCCGCCTCACCGAGGAGGCCAGGGGGCTGCTCGCCCAGGCGCGCGCCGACGCGATGGAGACGGATCCGCTGCCCGACGGGGCCGACCGCTGGTCCACGTGGGGCGACGGCGACCTCGGTCCCGAGCCCCGACCGGACTGGCTGATCACCGAAGCCGCCGCGGTCGACCACGAGTTGGGGCCGGTGAAAACCGGCAAGGAGGCCGACGTCTTCCTGCTGCGCCGGTCGCTGCCCGGCAGCGGCCGGGCCACGCTGCTGGCGGCCAAGCGGTACCGCAGCAACGAGCACCGGATGTTCCACCGGGACGCCGGCTATCTCGAGGGCCGTCGGATGCGCAAGTCCCGCGAGATGCGGGCCATCGCCACGCGCACCACCTTCGGCCGCAACCTGATCGCCGAGCAGTGGGCGGTCGCCGAGTTCGCCGCACTCAGTCGACTTTGGACGGCCGGCGCGCCGGTGCCGTACCCGGTGCAGCGCACCGGCACGGAGCTGCTGCTGGAGTTCGTGGGTGACGAGGACGGCGCGGCCGCGCCCCGGCTGGCCCAGTTGCGGCCGGTCGGCGGACAGCTGCGGGAGCTCTGGTACCAGCTGGTCGAGGCGCTGCGTTCGATGGCGTCGATGGGCCTGGCCCACGGCGACCTGTCCGCGTACAACCTGCTGGTGCACGAGGACAGGCTGATGCTGATCGACCTGCCCCAGGTGGTCGACGTGGTGGCCAACCCGCGTGGGCCGGAGTTCTTGACCCGGGACGTGCGCAACATCACGTCCTGGTTCGCCGCCAAGGGCCTGCCGGTCGAGCTGGCCGACGCCGAGGAACTCGCGGCAGATCTGTTGGCCGAAGCGGGAATGGGCTGACCGGCCGGGGTGTTGTCGTCTTTCGGGGCGACAACACCCGGTTAGCCAGCTCACTGGCCGGCTGGCGCGGCTCGTCCCGATCATCGGATATAGTTACGACGCACCGCTGTGGCGACCCGGCCACCGACTGACACTGGTTCGCGGTGCGAACCACCCAAACCATCGGCGCGGACAAGCGCGCCGGGCCCGTCCTTGTGAATCACCGCGTTCTCCGCGGAGCCTCCCCGTGACGTGCCACGTTCCGGAAGGTTATTTGTGCCCGCACCATCGTCCGACCGCCGTTACGGCAACTCTTCTTCCTCCTCTTCGCGTGGCAACGGCGGCTACCGTGGCCGGCCCAACCGCCGTCGCAGCAAGCCCGTCGAGGTCTACCAGCCGAGCATCGCCGAGGACATCCCCTCGACGCTGCCGGAGGGCCCGATGCCCTCGTTCGAGGAGCTCGGCCTGGCCAAGCCCCTGCTGGACGCGCTGATCACGGCCGGCATCAACGAGCCGTTCCCGATCCAGGCCGCCACCCTGCCCGACACCATGGCCGGCCGGGACGTGCTCGGCCGCGGCCAGACCGGCTCCGGCAAGACGCTGGCCTTCGGCCTGGCGCTGCTGAGCCGGCTCAACGGCGGCCACGCCAAGCCGCTGCACCCGCGGGCCATCGTGCTCGTGCCGACCCGTGAGCTGGCCATGCAGGTCAGCGACGCCCTCACGCCGTACGCCCGCGCGCTCGGCCTGTGGTGCCGGACCGTCGTCGGCGGCACCTCGTTCACCCGCCAGGCCGACCAGCTGCGCCGCGGCGTCGACCTGCTGATCGCCACCCCCGGCCGGCTGTCCGACCACGTCCGGCAGGGCACCTGCGTGCTGTCCGACGTGGAGTTCACCGCGCTGGACGAGGCCGACCAGATGGCCGACATGGGCTTCATGCCGCAGGTCCGGGCCATCCTGGACCTGGTCGCCCCCGGCGGCCAGAAGCTGCTGTTCTCGGCCACCCTCGACCGGGACGTGGACAAGCTGGTCCGCGAGTACCTGAACAACCCGGTCGTGCACTCGGTGTCGCCGCCCACCGGCAGCGTCACCACCATGGAGCACCACCTGCTGATGGTGTCCAACGACGACAAGCCCGACGTGATCAACGAGGTGGCCGCCCGCGAGGGCCGCACGATCATGTTCGTGCGCACCAAGCACCACGTGGACCGCCTGGCCAAGAAGCTGCGCTCCATCGGCGTGCACGCCGGCGCGCTGCACGGCGGCAAGGCGCAGAACGCCCGCACGCGGGTGCTGGCCGAGTTCCGTGACGGCACCACCCCGGTGCTGGTCGCCACCGACGTGGCCGCCCGCGGCATCCACGTCGACGACGTCAGCCTGGTCGTGCACGTGGACCCGCCGGCCGACCCGAAGGACTACCTGCACCGGGCCGGCCGCACCGCCCGCGCCGGGCAGTCCGGCACCGTCGTCACCCTGGTCACGCACGACCAGCGGCGCGCGGTGCACGGCCTGACCTCGCGGGCCGGCGTCAAGCCGACCAGCACCAACGTCCGCCCCGGCGACGAGGAGCTGGTGCGCATCACCGGTGCCCGCGTGCCCAGCGGCGAGCCGGTGCCGGAGTTCATCCCCAAGGTGCGCACCCCGCGCCCGGGTGGCGCCGGCGGCGGCCAGCGTCGCAGCTGGGGCGACCGCGGTGAGCGGTCCTCCGCCGAGCGTGGCGGCCGCAGCTGGGGCGAGCGTCGTGGCAGTGGCGGCGGCGAGCGTGGCAGCCGCGGCGAGCACGGCCACGGCGGCCCGCGCGGCGAGGGTCGCAGCTACGGCGGCGAGCGCCGTCGCAGCTACAACCACTGATTGAGCACGAAAAAGGGGCCCGTCCGGCAGGACGGGCCCCTTTTGTCGGTCAGCTCAGGTGCTCGCCCAGCGCCGCCACCGGGCCGAAGACGATGATCGCCGGCGGACGGATCTCCTCGGCGGTGACGCGGTCGGCCACCTCGGACAGCACCGTCCGCACGACCCGCTGCGAGCGCGTCGTGCCCTCCTGGATCACCGCCACGGGCGTGTCGGCCGGACGGCCTTCGAGCAGGGCGTCGGCGAAGGCACGGATGCGTTCGACGCCCATCAGCAGCACCAGCGTGCCCTTGAGTCGGGCCAACGCGGGCCAGTCGACCAAAGAACGCGGGTCATCGGGGGCAACGTGGCCGGAGACGACCACGACCTCGTGGGCCACGCCGCGATGCGTGACGGGCACGTTGGCCACCGCCGGCACGCCGAAAGCGCTGGTCACCCCGGGCACGATGGTCACCGGCACGCCGGC
>Ga0068853_100004587_pt1 | contig 10718 bp, 6 predicted proteins | sample KBSCornC32_FD_65655 | JGI IMG/M metagenome (GOLD analysis project Ga0068853, IMG submission 65655) | Corn rhizosphere microbial communities from Kellogg Biological Station, Michigan, USA - KBS Corn C3-2 | ecosystem: Host-associated > Plants > Roots > Rhizosphere > Soil ... | reverse complement strand
AGCTCTTACGAGCCGCATCACGAGCACGAGTACAACGCCATCCGCAATGCTTCTGCATTGATCGATATCTCGCCGCTTTACAAGTATCGACTGACCGGCAAAGACGCGACGCGGCTTGTCGATCGCATCATCACGCGCGACATGCGAAAGGTGACGGTGGGCCAGGTGGTCTATACACCGTGGTGTGACGAACGCGGCAAAGTGATCGACGACGGCACGGTTTCTCGTCTCGAAGAAAATACGTATCGCTGGACTGCGGCCGATCCGAGTCTGCGCTGGTTCACCCAGAACGCCGCGGGCATGGACGTGCAGATCGAAGACATTTCCGAAAGCGTTTCCGCGCTCGCTTTGCAGGGTCCAACTTCGGGGCGTTTGCTCAAGAGTCTCGTGCAGGACGACGATATCGCAAATCTCAAATACTTTCGCGTGACTAAGGCCACGATCGCGGGAGTTCCGGTTGAGATTTCACGCACCGGTTACACTGGCGATCTCGGTTACGAGATCTGGATGGCATCTGACAAGGCAATCAAGGTCTGGGATGCACTCATGGAGTCGGGCCGCGCGTTCGACATTCATCCCGCGGGAATGCTGGCGCTCGACGTGGCTAGAGTCGAAGCAGGATTGTTGCTGATCGACGTTGATTTCAACAGCAGCAAGAAGGCCCTCGTCGACGAACAACGCTACTCGCCTTACGAAATGGGACTTGGCCGTCTTGTGAACCTCGACAAGAATCGTTTCGTGGGCCAACAGGCATTGATCGAGGAACAAAAGCGCGGCCATGCGCGCGAGATTGTCGGCCTCGAGATCAATTGGCCACAGGTCGAGAGTCTCTACGAAGAGGTTGGGCTGCCACCCGCAGTTTCGCCAATCGCATCGCGTGTCGCCGTGCCCGTGTTCAAAGAAGGTATTCAGGTTGGCAAAGCGACGACCACGACCTGGTCGCCGACGTTGAAGCGAATGATCGCGCTCGCCACCGTCAACCGCTCGTACACGCGACCGGGCACACGATTGCAATTCGAGATCACAGTCGAAGCCGTTCGGCATCAGGTGCGCGCGACGGTGACAAAGACACCCTTCTTCAATCCAAAACGGAAAACGGCAACACCGGTTTGAAACCAGACTTAAAAGAAGTCGTCGATCAATACGATCCGAATCTGGCGCTCGATGTGGCGTCGACGATCCCTTCGTCGTGGTACACCAACAAAGACTTCTACGAACTCGAACGCGAAACCGTCTTCTCACAATCGTGGCAGCTTGCAGGGCGTTCTGAACAGCTGGCTGAAGCGGGCAGGTACGTCACGATTGACATTGCCGGCGAGCCTGTAGTGATCGTGCGCGGAAGCGATGGCGTGCTGCGCGGGTTCTTCAACGTTTGCCGCCATCATGCCGCGGCGGTGATGACTGAGCCTGAAGGAAAGGCGGCGCAACTTCGTTGCCCGTATCACGGCTGGACCTACTCGCTCGAGGGTGAGCTGAAAGGCACTCCGGATTTTTCCGGCGTGTGCGATTTCGATCGCGCACAGAATGGACTCGTGCTGGTGGAGATTGCCGAGTGGGAAAACTGGGTGTTCGTTAAGACAGTTCAGAATTTATCCCAATCGTTGGAGGAATTTCTCGGCGATGATCTGATGTCGCAAACAGGCGCGTTGCAGTTGAGTGAACTGCACTGGTTTGAACGCAGGTCTTATCAGTTCGACTGCAACTGGAAAGTGTTTGTCGATAACTATCTCGATGGCGGCTATCACGTGCCTTATTTGCACAAAGGTCTCGACAGCGTGCTCGACTACAGCAAATACATGATTGAGAACGGCGAGCATTACTGTTTGCAGTGGAGCCCCATCGTAACTGAGGGCGCTGAGGCGCAGACGGGCGCGGTTAGAAAGGGCGACCGCGCGCTCTATTACTGGATTTATCCAAACTTCATGATCAATTGGTACGACGGTGTGATGGATACGAACCTCGTCATACCACGCGGCGTGGACCAGACCGAAGTGATCTTCGACTTTTACTTTCCTGATGTGGTGAGTGAAGAGGCGCGCGCGCGGAATCATGCGAGTGTTGCGGTGGGCCAGCGCATCCAGGATGAAGACACGGCGATCTGTAAATCAGTGCAGCGCGGACTGAGCTCGCGCGCGTATCATGCTGGGCGGTTGTCTGTGAGACGCGAGGCAGGCGAACATCTATTCCATCGTTTACTACATCGAGACGTTAGTTCGGCCACAGATAAACGCGGATAAAATACCGATAAAAGATGAAAACTCAAGGCCACCTGCTGCGCGTACTCGGAGTGGGGTTTGGTCTCGCCGTCATTATTGGCAATACGATTGGCGCTGGGATCTTTAAGGCGCCGGGCGCGATTGCCGAACAATTACCTGCACCGACACCTTTCCTGCTCGTCTGGCTTGCCGGAGGGCTTTACGCCCTCCTCGGCGCGCTTTCAGTTGCCGAGCTCGGCACGATGATTCCGCGTTCAGGCGGTCAGTACGTTTTCTCCCGCTATGCGCTCGGCGAATATGCGGGTTTCATCGTCGGCTGGAGCGACTGGATCTCTTCATGCGGTTCGACTGCTGCCGTCGCGCTCGTCATCGGAACGTTCGCGGGCGCGCTCTTCCCCGCACTTCAAGGAAAAGGCATGGCAATCGCAGCCGGTGTGGCGATCGTCTTCGCACTGCTGCAGTGGCGTGGAATCGTTTGGGGCAGCAACATTCAAAACGTCACGAGCCTATTGAAAGCGCTGGCTTTTCTCGCGCTGATCGCGGCGGCCTTCATCTTCGGTGGAAACGGTTCACTCACGAGTTCACAAACGTCCGCGATGCCCGTCATTACGATGACGGCTATCGTAGTTTCACTTCAAGCAGCGATTTACACGTACGACGGTTGGGCCGGCGTGATCTATTTTTCGGAAGAAGTTGAGAATCCCGGACGCGACATTCCGCGCGCGCTGTTCGGCGGCGTGCTTGCGATTGCGGCAATCTACCTGTCAGTGAATCTCGCGCTGCTTTACGTGTTGCCGATATCTCAAATCGCGGGAAAGGAATTCGCGGCGGGCGAAGCAGCGACGGTGATCTTTGGCCGGTACGGCGACACGATCTTTCGCTGTCTCACAATCGTGTCAATGCTGAGCGGCATCAACGCGCTGCACCTGATGGCAACGCGCGTTGTGTTCGCGATGAGTCGCGATGGTCTGTTTATGACGAAGGCGGCTACGGTTAACGAAGGCGGCACGCCAACTGTTTCGCTCTTTCTTAGCGCCCTGGTAGCACTGCTGTTTATCGTGTTTGGTGAGAAGTTTGAAACTGTGATCACAGTGCTCGCTTTCTTCTTCGTGGTTAATTACATCCTCTCGTTTGTTTCGCTCTTCGTGCTGCGGTATCGCGAACCCGATAAGCCGCGACCGTATCGAGCGTGGGGTTACCCAGTGACTCCGGCGCTTGCGTTGATCGGATCTGTGTTGTTCCTTGCGTTAGCGATTCGGGCTGATACGAAGAACAGTGTTTACGCGCTGGGGCTGTTGGCGGTGAGTTATCCGGTGTTTCGCGTGATGAAGTGGCTTAGTTGACCCGACAGCCTTCGTTGTCGACGTCGAGGATTCTGACGGTTGCTTCGACTTTGAAACACTTCGCGATTCGGTCGCCAATCTCTTCCTCATTACCTTCAACTAAGCTCACGATACTAGGACCAGCGCCGCTCAGGGCGATACCGAGCAGACCGGGCATTCGTGGCAAAGCGAGCGCAGCGGCGAGTCCGGGCACGAGTGATTCGCGCTGCGGCTGGTGCAGTCGATCGTGCATTGCTTCCCAGAGCGTGTCGTAACGTTGCTGCGCGATTGCGCCGACAAACAGCGCGGCTCGTTGCAGGTTGTAAACGGCGTCGACGCGACTGACGGTTCGTGGCAGCGCAGCGCGCGCGACGTGTGTCGGCAGTTGTGAGTGAGGTGAGACGACGACGGCACGAATGTTCGCGGGCCAATCGAACTTTGCGGAAAGCACTGTCTTGTCGCTGCTGATGCAGCTTGCAAGAAAGCCACCGTACAGCGCCGCGGCGACATTGTCCGGGTGTGTTTCAAACTCGGTGGCGTAATTCAGGATCGTTTGATCCGAGATTTCTTTGCCCGTGATTAGCGCTGCGAGTTTGATACCAGCGACGATTGCAGCAGCGCTGCTGCCTAAGCCGCTCGCGAGTGGTATTTCGTTGTGAGCAATCAGTTCGACGGGCGGCAATGATGTTCCCTCGCTTCGTGCCGCGAACGACATCGCGCGATGGATCAGGTTCACGGCATTGCGAGGCAGAGCTTCGTTCTCTTCTGCGCCCGTGGTGGTGACGTGACAGGGTTGCGAGGCGTTCGGAACGACGGTAGCGCGAACCGTCAAATACAGCTTCAGCGCCAGACCAAAGCAATCAAAGCCTGAGCCGAGATTCGAGGTTGATGCTGGAACGCGTACTTCGAACATCATCTTATGGACATGATTTCAAGATTTGCAGAATTGACTAGATTTCATCCTGTAATCATGAAATCCTGCAATCCTGTCCTACAATACCTCCCGAATCGCGTCCGCTAAAGCAGGAACACGGATCGGAGCATTCGCAAACTGACTTTCTAACCGACGCCCATCCGGATCTGTTAACGACTGGTTGTGATACTTGATCACATAGTCAGTATCTTTCAACACATGGCCAGTCAACACCGCCACCACTGATTCATTCTCATTAATCCCAAGCTTCCGAATTCCGGCAACAGTCGTCGCTGATGCAGGCTCGCAACCAATCCCATCACGTCCGATCACGGCCTTGGCGTCCGCAATCTCCTGCTCAGTCACTGTAATAACGCTTCCGCCTGTCTCACTCACTGCACGCCACGCCTTCTGCCACGAAACCGGCGCGCCGATCTTGATCGCCGACGCGAGCGTCTTCGGATGCTCCTCGTTTACAAACTCACGGTGTTCATCGTGTGAATAAAATCGCGCAAACGGCGCCGCGCCTTCAGCCTGCACTACGGTGATCTTCGGTTGCCTGTCTATCAATCCGCTGCTGAGCAACTCGCGGAATCCTTTTCCAAACGCCGAACTGTTACCAAGATTTCCTCCTGGCAACACGAGATGATCCGGCACGCGCCACTCGAGCTGTTCGGCAAGCTCAAACGCAACCGTCTTCTGCCCCTCAATACGAAACGGATTGATCGAGTTGACGAGATAGATCGACTCGTCTTCCGCGAGCTCGCGAATCACGTTCATCGACGCATCGAAGTTGCCGTCGATCTCAATCACCCTGGCGCCGTAATCTAACGCCTGCGCCAGCTTTGCCCCGCTTACTTGACCCGCCGGAACGATAATCGCGCACTGAAGCTCCGCACGAGCAGCATAAGCCGCGAGGCTTGCGGCTGTATTGCCTGTGCTCGCGCAGACGACGAGCCGCGCGCCGAGTTTGCGCGCCTGCGTTACCGCCACAGTCATGCCGGTGTCTTTGAACGAACCGGTGGGATTACAGCCCTGATGTTTCAGTTTCAACTCTGGCAGCCGACAGTAATCCGCCGATCGTGGCGCGTCGTAAAGCGGCGTGTTTCCTTCGCCAAGCGAAACGACGCTTGCGTCGTCGTCGAACGGCAGGACCTCGCGAAAGCGCCAGACGCCGCTGCGATCACGCTGATCAAAAGATGAACGCCGCGCGAGCCAAAGCTCTCGCAATGACGCTGAATCGACCTCCTCGCGCCGCTCGATATCCAACAACCCGCCGCAACGCGAACACACATAGAGCCGAGCATCGATATCGAATTCGGCGCCGCAATCTACCGCGATGCAACGTTGAAAATAAGAGTAATTATTCAAGCGGGAGCATTATAAACACAAAAGGTGAGCTTCACAGGATTTCAAGATTAGCAGGATTAACATGTAAATCCTGTTCATCCTGCAATCCTGTGAAGCTCACCCTTCGAATGAGCGCCTGCTGGTGTGACTAAAAGCTGAACCTAATCTGCGCGTCGATGCGGCGATTGTAAGCAGGATTGCCGCCACCAAAACCTCCGAAGCCACCGGCAGTCGCAGTTGATTGTCCAAACAACGACGAACCGATGTTGCCGATGGGATTGGCAAAGTTTGTGTGGTTCAGAATGTTATTGAAGTTCAGGGAGAACGTCAGATTGTAGCGACCATTGCCGCCACCTGGTCCCCCGAAACCGCCACCTGGCCCACCGCCGCCTGGTCCACCACCAAAACCACCGCGGCCGCCGGCGCCGCCACCGCCCGGGCCACCGCCGCCAGGACCACCCTGACCTCGCCCAGCCATGCCGCCACCCATAATCGTGTTTCGCTGTCCATCACGCTGCTGGTTCTCCCCGCCCTGACCCTGTTGCCCGTTCTGATTCCGATTCTGACGATTATTCGCATTCGAGCCGGCTTCAGAACCAAAACTCCATGTCTTGCTTACGCGCAGGTTCGCAGTGACCGATCCCGGACCTTCGGCGAAGTTACGCGGAATCATCACGTCGCCCGGCGCAAACGTGAGCTTGAAATTGCCATAAGGCGTGCACTTGATGTTGACCACATCATTACAATCCGCACCGGCAGGCGCGAACGCCGGTCGCTCGGTATTCAGCGTGTCGCCATTGATGTCGCGGCCAAGCGTGATATTGAACGGGCGGCCCGACTGCACGATCACGAAAGGATTCAAACTAATTCCCCACGGCGCGCGGATGTTACCAGTCATTACAAAACGATGTCTGATATCACTTGACGCGCGCCCGTACTCGGTGCTCAAGTCGTACGGGTTTGCCGGAAAACTTCCAACACCATCCGCGTCGCTATTCGCCTTCGCGAACACGTAGTAAGCATTTGCCGTGACGTTGCGATGAAAACGGCTGTTGAAGTTAACGATCAACTGATTCTGGTTGTAACGACCGCTCGACTCGTATTCGAAGATATTGCAACGCGTCGAAGGATTAATCTCGGGCGGAATGAAGTCCGCGCAATCCAGGGGTCGAATACCACTCGCCGGCACTCCGGGAACAAACGTACCCGGCAATGGAGCATTCAACTGTCTCGTGCGCAACACGTGCAGCGTGCGAAGGTTGATGTAACTGGTCGCGATCGTCAGATTGTGTGGCAACTGGCGCTCGACACTGATCACTGACTGCATCGTGTAAGGCGCCTGTAAACCGTCCGCCAGTCGATAAACAGTTCCCGGAACCGCAAACTGAACCAGCTGGTCCGCAGTGGGAATCAGCGGGAAGAAATCCGGATTCTGCACGGTGAACTGCTGCTGGTTGACGCCATTCAAACGGTTCGCGGTCATCGTCAGGTTTTCACTGATGCGCTCGTAGAAAACGCCATAGCCGCCACGAACAACCGTCTTCGACTGCGGTCCGCCCGGCTGCCACGCAAAACCAACACGTGGTCCAAAGTTGAAATTGCTGTCGACATTCTTCTGGTTCTCGTAACGCAAACCGAGACTGAGCGTGAAGTTTGGCCGCATCTTCCAGTCGTCCTGAATGTAGCCGCCAAAATCCCACTGGCTCACCCTTGACTCCGGATTTCCGGACGACAAACTAAACTGGCTGGCGCCACCACCAAGCAACCGAATCTGCGCGCCGTTAAGACCGTCGGCGACGAAAACCTGTGTGCGACGAAAACGCTCGATACTGGTAACCAGCTCTGTGCCTCCACTGGGCTGCTCATTCGCATCGAGAACCGGCCCGACGCCGCCACCGAAGAACGTGTAAGTGCCGCCAAAGTTTTGCGGTGAGAACTGGTCGATATTAACTCCACGAAGACGAGCGCCAACCTTCAACGAATGGTTGCGCATTGCAAACGAAGTGTTGTTGGTCACTTCCCAGTCGTGCGTCGTGCTGTGTGTGTTCCCAATCTGTGATCCGCCGCCAATAAACGCGTCCTGCACGTTGATCGTCGGAATCGAATTGTCGGCGTTCTGCTGCGTCTGCTGTCGTTCAAACGAGAAACGGGTTTCGTTAACGATCGTCTTGTTGATGATTGCTGTTTCGGTTAGCTGAATGCCCTGCTCGCTGTTTTCACTATCGTACGCGCGTTCCGGCAGGTTGAAGCCGCCGACTCCTTGCAGGCGAGTGTTCTTCGCGTAGTTGTAACGAAAGATGAGCGTGTGATTTGGATTGATCTGGTAATCAATTCTCGGACTGAACGACGTGCGGCGACTCGGAATAGCAACCGTGTCCGTGAAACCGACGATATTGTTGTTCGCGTCCAGCACCTGGGCCACAATCAACGCGCCGTCGTCGATGTCGCGCTTATCGAAATCGATAAAGAACGAGGCTTTTTTCTTCGAAATCGGACCACCAAAGTTTCCACCATACTGGCGCGTCTGAATCGCGGCGCGGTGGTCAGCAAATGGATTGCGTGCGTTTAATGCCTCGTCGTTGAAGTTGAGTGAAACCTGGCCGCGAAAGCGATCGGTACCAGGACGAGTCAGGATCTCAATGCGACCGAAACCGAGACGATCGTACTCGGCTGAAAACGGATTCGAGTTGATGCGTATTTCGCGAATCGATGCGCGTGGAGGCAGGCGGCCACCGGTGAATCCATCCACGAAGATCTGACCTCCGTTTGGACCAGCCGAAGGACCAGCCAAAGCCTGTAACGCGGCTGCGAGATCGTCCGGATCGTCCGGAAGCGCGTCGATGTCGTCGCCTTTCAACACCACTGCACCTGCATTGTTTTCCGGTTCAGTGTTCACCTCGCGCGTGTCACTGTTGACAGTTACTTTCTGCTCTTCGATCGCGACTTTCAAAGTGATGTCGAACTGCGCTGCTTTGCCGGCAGTGACTTCGACGTCAGGAGTCTCGGACATGGCAAAGCCCGCATTGATTGCACGGACTGTGTACTTGCCGGGAGCAAGGCCGTTGATTGTGTAAGAGCCGGCATCGTTCGTAACCACCGATTTCTCGACGCCTTTGCCGTCAATCGCCGTCACACTCGCACCGACGATTGCGCCGCCCAACTCATCCAGCACCTGTCCACGCAACGATCCAGGCCGTTGCTGCCCGAACGCAAGTCCAGGGATGCTTGCGCAAATGGCAACTAACAACACGATTTTCTTCATTCCGAAGCTCCTTCGAACGCGATAGCTAATTTGGCGTGGATAGAGTGCGTTACGCCGCAAACTGACCGCGAATTGTATCGAAAAGGGTCGTAAAGAGTCTGTCAACGGATTGTAAAGTTTTGTCAGTTCGACGGAGTTTGCGATTGACACTTCTTTACGCACGAAACAGGGCGATTCATGTAGGATTTCTCTCTGTGCACAGAGGCCCTTGCCTTAGTCCGTCATATGTCATTCAATCTTGCCGAGAAGCAACCAATGGAACACGTCCTCGTAATTGATGACGATGTCGGCCTGTGTGAGCTAGTCGGTGAGTATCTTGAACCGGAGGGTTACACGGTTGAGGCGATTCACAACGGCGAACGCGGCATCGATCGTGCCCTTTCGGAGGAACACGATCTGGTTGTGCTCGACGTGATGTTGCCGGGCACGAACGGATTCGACGTGCTGCGGCGTATCAGAGCGCGTTCTCGTATTCCTGTTTTGATGTTGACGGCCAGGGGCGACGATGTGGACCGTATCGTTGGTCTGGAAATCGGCGCCGACGATTATCTTCCAAAGCCATTTAACCCTCGTGAGCTGGTTGCTCGAATTCGTGCCGTTTTGCGGCGCGCCCAGCCCGTTGAGTCAACTACTTCCGCGCGTGAAACTATCCGAGTCGGCGACATCGAAATGGACAGCAACACGCGAAATGTCCGTCGCTCGGGGGAAGTAGTTGAACTCACCGGAGTCGAATACGACCTGCTCGAAATTCTGCTGCGCAATGCGGGTCAAATAATCAAGCGGGAAGATCTGGTTAAGGAAGTTTTGGGCCGCGAACTATCGCCCTTCGATCGCAGCATCGACATGCACGTCAGTAACCTGCGCAAGAAGTTGGGCCACCAACTGAACGGTCTCGAGCGAATCAAGACCATCCGTGGCGTGGGGTACATTTACGGAGCCACGTCTGAAAGAGAATGAAGCCACAAAAAGCACATAAGGCACATAAAGCACAAAAAAGAGCTGCTCGATTTCTTTTTGTGCCTTCTGTGCCTTTTGTGCTTTTTGTGGCCCTTCTTTGTGGCTAAAAGTATGAACCCGTTTCGAAACTTATATCTGAAGATCTTCATCTGGTTCTGGCTCGCGATGATCATCATCAACGTCGTGCTGTTTGCGGCGTTTGCTCTTACGCGGCCGACGCCGACGAGGAGATCGTGGCGCGATCTCGCGCAGACTGGGCCAAATGCACAGAAGGCTGCTGAGGTTTATGAGCAGTCAGGGCCGCAAGCGTTGGCCGCTTCGCTACAGGCCACAGAAAAATCTTCGGGTGTGGGTGCGACGTTCTTCGACGAGAGTGGTAAGGAACTTTCCGGTCGCGCGGTGCCGCAAGGCGCCTCGGAACTGATCACGAAGGCGGCGGAGAGTCGTGATATCGAATTCAACTTCGCCGTTGAAAATACCCTCGTCGCTCGGCCCGTCACGAGCGCGAAGGGCCAGCGATACATTTATCTCGCTCACATTCCACGACCTCCATTCCAACCGAGTTTTCAATCCCTGGGAATGCGACTGCTCGTGGTGCTCGTTATCGGTGGCATCTTTTGTTACTGGCTGGCACGTTATCTGACGACGCCCCTCCTGAAACTCCGCACGACGACCAACGAACTGGCTGAAGGAAATCT
>Ga0068853_100004582_pt1 | contig 10722 bp, 9 predicted proteins | sample KBSCornC32_FD_65655 | JGI IMG/M metagenome (GOLD analysis project Ga0068853, IMG submission 65655) | Corn rhizosphere microbial communities from Kellogg Biological Station, Michigan, USA - KBS Corn C3-2 | ecosystem: Host-associated > Plants > Roots > Rhizosphere > Soil ... | reverse complement strand
AGGACGATGTCGTGCAGGCTTTTGGCGATCAGACGGCGGCTCAGCTCATGAGTCCGCAGCTTCAGATCGGCGGGATCATCACGGCGCGGTCGCAGGGCAAGCTGTTTATCCTCAAGCTGCAGGACCGCAGCGACAAGGACGAGCCTGTGACGCTCGACAGTCCGGGCGTCCGTCAGCAGGTGATCGATTCGCTGTTGAATAGCCGTAAGCAGCTCCTTGCGGCGTCGTATCAGACGATCGCCATGAATGAGGCGAAGATCGAGAACTTCCTCGCGAAAAAGGTGGTCGATAATCCAAACGAGCTGAGCGGTGCGCGTCCGGCGGGAGCGTCGTCATCGACGCCGGCACCCGCGAATACAAGCACCAATGCGGCACCCGCGAATGCGAATGTATCCGCGGCAAATGGCAATGCCGGTGCGAAACCCGCGGCTAACACCGTGGCGACGCCAAAGCCGGCCACCAAGCCTGCCGCGACACCCGCTGCAAAGCCGCCCGCAACCGCTCCGGCGAACAAGTAGCAGCGACGCCAAGCGTTAAACTTGAGGTAAAAGGCAATTTATTTTGCCTTTTACCTTTTTACTTTTGAATTGTTACCGTGCTTTTCAGACTCTCAGACATAACCAAATCCTATGGCGGCACCGAGGTGCTGCGCGGCGTTTCGTTTCAGGTGAATCCCGGCGAGCGGATCGGCCTTGTCGGTCGTAACGGGGCGGGAAAGACGACGGTCTTTCGGCTACTGACCGGAGCCGAATCTCCGGACACCGGCGACATCGTAAAGGCCAACGGTTTGAAGCTCGGCCTGCTCGAGCAGCATGTCGATTTTGCTGCGGAAGAGACTGTTCACACTGCTGCGTTGTCGGCTTTCAAACACATTCACGATCTCGAGGCCGAGATGCGATCGCTTGAGAAACGAATGGAAACCGACCATTCGGAGCCGGTGCTCGACCGATACGCTGAGCTGCAAACCGCCTTTGAACAGGCGGACGGCTGGTCGTACGCGGCAAAGGCCGAGGCGATACTGCTCGGTGTCGGATTCCCGCGTGAGCAGTGGTCGATGTCGACTGCGATGCTTTCCGGCGGCCAGCGAAATCGGCTTGGAATGGCAAGGCTGCTGCTCTCAAATGCCGACGTGCTGCTGCTCGATGAGCCGACGAATCACCTAGACGTCGATGCCGTTGAGTGGCTTGAGGAGCACCTGCAAACCTACGATCGCGCCTACGTGATCATCAGCCACGACCGCTATTTCCTGGATCGTACGACGGAGCGTGTGATCGAGATCGAGAATGGACGCGCGGTGAGTTATAAGGGCAACTACTCGAAATTTCTTGTCGAGCGAGAGCTGCGTCGTGAGCAGCAGCAGCGCGAGTATGAGAACCAGCAGGCGATGATCGCCAAGACACAGGAGTTCATCCGCCGCAATCTCGAGGGTCAGAAAACCAAACAGGCAAAATCGCGGCGGAACATGCTCGAGCGGCTGGAGCGTTTAGACGCGGTCCAGTCGGAAAAGAGCGGCGGCAACTTTAAACTCAAAAAAGTCGAGCGCACCGGTAATAACGTTCTTACAACCGAAGATCTAAAGATTGGCTACAAAGATACGGTGCTTGCTTCGGGAATAAACATCGGACTGCATCGCGGCGAGGTACTTGGCATCATTGGTGGGAATGGTACTGGGAAAACAACGCTCCTTCGCACGCTGCTGGGTCAGATCCCGGAGCTTGACGGTCGCATCGTGTGGGGCACAAAAACGAACATCGGCTACTATTCACAGAGCCTTGACGACCTCTACGAGGGCAACACGGTTCTCTTGGAGTTGCGCAGGATCGCTCCGACAGTCGAGAGCGTTGAGCTGCGGTCGTTTTTGGCACGTTTTCTGTTTTTTGGCGAGGACGTCGACAAAGTCGTTCGCGATCTCTCTGGTGGTGAGAAGGGAAGGCTCGCACTTGCCAAGCTCATTTATTCTCAGAAGAATGTCCTGATGCTCGACGAACCGACCAATCATCTCGACATTCCAGCGCGCGAAGCTCTTGAAGCCGCGCTCGATGAGTACCCCGGTACTATTGTGACGGTCAGCCACGATAGATTTTTTCTCGACCGCATCGCGACGCAAATACTATCATTCGAACGCGATGGTCAGGTGCTCGACTATCCGGGCAACTACACGCAATTCCACGAATGGCGGGAGAGAAAGGAAGCGGAGAAGTTGAGAAGCGGAGAAAGGGAGAAGGAACGAAAGGGAGAAGCGGAGCTCGGCAACATGGCTTCCGCTGCGAGTTCGTCCACCGGTCATCCGGCGCAAGTGTCAGTGTCCCGACCAATGGGTACCCCTGCGGATGGGCCTGGCAACGCAGATCTCTCAAAGAATCAACGCGTCCAGCTTGAAAAGCGTATAGCCGAGATCGAAAAGCTGCTTCCCGCGCTAGAGGCGGAGGCGGCCGAGCTCACGTCCCAGATGTCAAAGCCTGACATCGCAGGAGATTTTAGCCGTCTGAGCGACTTAACGGAGCAGCATAAAAGGACCGAGGCGCGCGTGAAGGAGTTGTATGCCGAGTGGGAGAAGGCCGCACAGAAGCTAGGCTGATATGGCAAAGACGAGTGCCGGAATTTTGATGTACCGCCACGCTGGCACCAAGCTTGAGGTGCTTATCGTTCATCCAGGCGGACCGTTTTGGAAGAACAAAGATGCGGGGGCATGGTCGATTCCAAAAGGTGAATTTCTCCCGGGAGAAAACCCGCTCAAGGTGGCTAAGCGCGAGTTCAAAGAGGAGCTGGGCAAAGCTGTGACGGGTAAGTTCACAGAGCTTCGTCCTGTGTTTCAAGCAGGCGGCAAGATCGTTTACGCGTGGGCGGTGGAGGGCGACCTCGATGCGACAAAGATCAAGAGCAATGAGTTCGATCTCGAATGGCCGCCGAGGTCAGGGAGATATATAAAAGTTCCGGAAGTAGACCGCGCAGAGTGGCTTGATCTCACGGCTGCACGGGAAAAGCTGATACATGCCCAGACTGGATTCATAGATCAGCTAGAGGAATTACTCGCCTAGGATTCCATCCGATAATTCGGCGCTTCTTTTGTGATGATCACGTCGTGGACGTGTGATTCACGGAGGCCGGCTGATGTGATGCGGACAAATTTTGAGTTCTCTTGCAGCTCTTTTATCGTGCGGCAGCCGGTGTAGCCCATCCCCGAGCGGAGGCCGCCGACGAGCTGTGTAACCATCTCGCCGACCGTGCCCTTGTAGGCGACACGGCCCTCGATCCCCTCGGGGACGTACTTTGAATCAGAGTCGGTGAGTTCTTGAGCGTAACGATCCGATGAACCTTTCTTCATCGCTCCGATCGAGCCCATTCCGCGGTAGGTTTTAAAATTCCGTCCCTGAAAGAGGATGACCTCGCCGGGAGCTTCCTCCGTACCGGCAAAAAGCGAACCGATCATCACGCAATCTGCGCCGGCGGCGATAGCTTTTGCGATGTCGCCAGAGAATTTTACGCCGCCATCGGCGATGACTGGGACTTCGCGCCTGGCTGCTGCTACGCACTCCGTGATCGCATGTATCTGTGGAACGCCGGCACCCGTGACGACGCGGGTCGTGCAGATCGAACCCGGACCGATACCGATCTTCACTGCGTCGACACCTGCTTTGATGAGCGCACGCGTTCCTTCTGCCGTGCCGACGTTGCCGGCGACGAGCTCGATCTCGGGGAATTTACCCTTGACGGTTCTTATTGCATCGATCACGCGAGAACTGTGACCATGAGCCGTATCGATGACGATGGCGTCCACGCGAGAGTTTACAAGTGCCTCGGCACGCTCGAGATAGTCACCTGTCGCGCCAATAGCAGCGGCGCAGCGAAGGCGTCCGAGCTCGTCCTTGGCGGCGATAGGGAAGTTGATGGCCTTTTGAATGTCCTTGACCGTGATGAGCCCTTTGAGATGGCCGTTCTCATCGACAACGAGCAGCTTCTCGATACGGTGCTTTTGGAGCTTGACCTTTGCTTCGTCCAAAGTCGTGCCGACGGGTACGGTCACCAATGGCTGCGGCGTCATCACCTGTGAAACTGGTATGTCTGTCCTCGTCTCGAAACGCAGATCGCGATTTGTAATGATACCGACTAGCAGGCCGCCCCCGTTTACGACCGGAATTCCGCTGATCTTAAAACGCGACATTATCGCAAGAGCGTCCGAGACGAGGCCGTTCTCATTGATCGTGACCGGGTCGACGATCATGCCTGACTCGCTGCGTTTTACTTTATCGACCTCCTCGGCCTGCTGCTCGATGCTGAAATTCTTATGAATGACGCCGATGCCGCCTTGCTGCGCGAGAGCGATCGCGAGAGAGGCTTCCGTCACGGTGTCCATGGCGGACGAGCACAGCGGAATATTCAGATCGATGTTGCGCGAGAATTTAGTGCGTGTGTCGGCTTCGGACGGGAGAATGTCCGAGTATGCCGGGACGAGCAGGACGTCGTCGAAAGTGAGGCCTTCTGCGATGTTGCCGATTTCCATATCCAATTATAGACGGAAATCCTGTGTTCGCAAAAAAGCTATTCGTGGGGCTTTTTTGGAGTGCCGACCGTGATGATCGTCGGCTTTGGCGTGGGTTTGCTCTGAATGGACGGCTTAGGAGGAGCTGTATTGGAAGGCGCTGCGTTGGTGTTCGCAACAGCTTTCGGTGTTGGCTTTGGTGTGGCTGCCGGCGTCGTTGGGATTGGCTCGTTGGCAGGAGCAGCGGCTATCGCTCCGCTGGTCCAGATCTGTGCAAGATCGTCCTTGTTGATCTCAAATTCGATCACCGGCCGCTTTGGGTCAAGCGGTGCGGCAGGCGGCGTTATCGATTTACCATTTATGGATAGCTGTACCGCGCTTGCCAGGGATTTCGAATACCGGAGCTTTAGGCTCTGATTCGGCTCAAATGTCTTTGCGGAGTCGGCTGGTACGATGGCCTCAGGAAGTTTGTTGCCATCGACAGTGGCCGTAAGAGAAACGGGCTGACCGACCGTCCTAAACTCGATCTTGACCGACGACATGTCGGGCACACCGGCTGCTGATGTTTCGGGAGTTTGAATGACCGGTGCTTCATTCACGGCGTTCGCAGGCGGCTTTGTCGTACTTGAAGCAGTAGCTGAGCTTGGAACTCGTAAATAGCTGACAAGATAGAGGATGCCAACCGTCATCAGGATCAGGACCAAAGCCGCGGCGATGATCGTAGGCAGCATGGAGCCGGAGCGGTCGTCGGTGAGGACCTCGGGTCGATACGCCCGAGATTCGCCGTCGGCGGCCGCTCCCTCGGACCGGGCGAGCACGGCCTGATAGTCCATCAGGGCTTCCTGCTCATTGATCCCGACAAACTTCGCGTATGATTTTACAAAGCCCTTATTAAAGATCCCACCGGGAAGGATCTTGTATTCGTCATTCTCAATGGCTTCGAGATAGAGGGATGAGATGCGGGTCTGCTCGGCGACATCGCTCAAGGTCAGACCTTTGGCCTCGCGGGCTTGCCGCAATTTTTCTCCCAGGCTTTCGGACATCTAATGGGCATGCGAACCACGACGGACTGCCTATGTGGTGCGTCTTTGCTTGAAATATATCTTTCCCGCCGTCACAATGTCAATTTGCTCGCGCCCGCGACAAAGCGTGCTAGAATGGCCGCGGTTTGGGCTTCGCAAGCGATTAGGATAATATCGGTAAAACAGTCCACACGAGAGAGGAATCTTAAATGACATTAGAGGCTTTAGGAATGGTCGAGACCAAAGGTTTCGTAGGCGCCGTGGAGGCAGCCGATGCCATGGTAAAGGCTGCAAACGTTAGGCTTATCGGCAAAGAGTATATCGGTGCCGGTTATGTGACCGTTTTCGTCCGCGGCGATGTCGGTGCCGTAAAGGCAGCGACGGACGCAGGCGCGGCCGCTGCCCGCAGGGTTGGCGAGTTGATCAGCGTTCACGTTATTCCCCGGCCGCACGGCGAGGTCGAGCGCGTTCTGCCGAAAGGCGGTGCTGTCGGTTACAGCCCGGATGAGAAAGCTCTGCAGGGCGGCGGCGGTCGTCAACTTGGTGCAGGTAATGCCGGCGATGAGACGGCAAGCATCGAGAGCGGCACAAAATCCCGTACAAAATAACCCCATTCAGCCCAGGTGATATTCAATGGGTGACAAGGACCTACAGGCCCAGCAGGAAGCACGCGACGCGGTAGAGGCCGCGTCGTTTGCCTTTCAGACTGTCGCGAAATTCAGCCAGTCGAAGATCGACGAGATCTGCGAAGCAATGTCTCGCGTCGCGCTCGCCGAGTCCGCGCGCCTTGGCAAGCTGGCGAATGAGGAGACGGGTTTTGGCAAGGCTGAGGACAAGCGGGAGAAGAACCGCTTTGCGGCAGAGGACGTTTGGAACTACTTTCGCGGGCTAAAGACCGTGGGCGTCGTTCGTGACACCGACAGTATCGTTGAGATCGCGAGTCCTCGGGGTGTCGTCGCAGCGATCATTCCATCGACAAACCCGACGTCGACCGCCATATTCAAGATCATCATTGCCATCAAATCGCGGAATACGATCGTGCTCTCGCCTCATCCGTCGGCAGCGCAATGCATCGCAGAGACCGCACGCGTAATGCGTGAGGAGGCGGTGAAGCTTGGTCTACCGCATGATGCGATCATCTGCCTTACAACCTCGACGATCGAGGGGACCGAGACCCTGATGAAGCACAAGAAGACGGCCGTGATCCTCGCCACGGGCGGCACCGGGCTTGTGCGGGCGGCATATTCATCGGGCAAGCCGGCGTTTGGCGTCGGGCCGGGCAATGTGCCTGTCTTTGTGGAGCGGTCGGCGAATGTGGAGAAGGCCGTCGCCGACATCCTCACGAGCACGTGCTTTGATAACGGGACGATCTGCGCGTCGGAGCAATCGGTCGTGTGCGATGCGCCTGTGGCGAAGCAGGTGCGTGAGCAATTTGAGGCTCAGGGCGGACATTTTCTTTCGGCGACCGAAGCCGAGGCCGTCGCGAAGATATTACTGACGCCGCAGAGAACACTCAACGCCGCGATAGTCGGCAAATCCGCGAAGCACATTGCAGAACTCGCGGGCGTCTCTATCCCTGAAGGCACACGCTGCCTGCTGGCCGACTGTGCGGGTGTGGGACGCGATTATCCGTGGTCGGTCGAGAAGCTCTCGCCGACGCTCGCGTTTTTTGTCGTCGACGGCGTCGAGCAGGGAGCGAATCGCTGTCAGGAGATCCTGCAATTCGGCGGCATGGGTCACACGGCCGGGATGCACACACAGGACCGAGCGGCGGCGATCAGGTACGGCGAGCAGATGCCTGCCGCTCGCGTGATCATCAATTCGCCGACGACGCATGGCGCGATCGGGTTCTCGACGGATCTTGCACCATCGATGACGCTTGGCTGCGGTTCGTGGGGCGGGAATGTGACGTCGGATAATATCTCGCCGCATCATTTGATGGACATCAAACGCGTCGCTTTTGAGACCAAACCCGTGAATAAGCAGTTGGCAGTTGGCGGTGGGCGGTCGGCAGGAGCAAGCGCAACCGAGACAGCGGTACCGCGGGCGAAAAAGCCTGATCGTGATCAAATCGCGGCGATAGTAGACAGTTTTCTGAGCAAGAAGCTCGCTGAGACGCCAGCACCGCTCCCGCCGCCTGAGGCACCTCGCGTAGAGCCAAAAACAGAGCCCGCAAACGGAGATCCAAAGACCGTTATTCACGAGATCACTCCCGAGAATGCCGTTCAGAAGCCGGTGCCGATAAAGCCGGTGGAATTTGTCAGCGAGGACGATGTGCGGCGCGCGGTCGCGAGTGGGGAGAAGATCTATATTTCAAAGAAGACCATTCTCACGCCGTCCGCCCGCGATCTTGGTGAGGAAAAGGAGGTCTTCGCAACCGTTTGATGGCAGAGGCTGTTGCCGACAAGGAAGTTTGCCAAAAGTGCGGCGCTGAGGTGCGCGAGGGCACCGTTTTCTGCTTCGCGTGCGGCGGGCGAGTGTCACCGGAAGAAGCTCCGCAGAAAACGAACGGCTCTGTGACCGAGCTCAATGTTGAGTCTAAAGCGGCACTGGACGATCTGGCCAATAAGCTAAAAGGCGATGAACGAGCGGAGGCGCCGGACAACAAATTCGCCAAAGCTGCCGAGGAGCGAAAAAAAGCTCGTGTTACGCAGCGAAAGGCGAGAGAGTTTGTGTGGGAACCGCGGAATGACGCGCCTGTTGGTCTGTTGATCGCCGTGGGCGTCATTTTGATCGCTGCCGTCGGCGTCATTCTGTTGACGGTAGTTTGGAAATAAGAATATGGAAGCACTTGGAATGGTCGAATGTTTTGGCCTCGTCGCGATGATCGAGGCGGCCGACGCGATGGTAAAGGCAGCGAATGTTACGCTGGTCGGCTATGAAAAGATCGACGCGGGTCTTGTCACCGCGATCGTCCGCGGCGAGGTCGGCGCCGTGAAAGCCGCCGTCGACGCTGGAGCCGCAGCCGCACGTAGAGTCGGTACCGTCACTGCCACGCACGTAATTCCGAGGCCGCATTCTGAGGTTGACGAGGGTATCTCCGTTCTCAGGACGGGCGAAACGACCCGCAAAAAGATCTCCGGATCGGTGCCTGAGAAGTAGCTCTTACAAAAGCATGAAAAAGGCCGGGCGTTTGACCCGGCCTTTTTTGTTATTTGAAAGGGTTCTATTTTCCCGGAGCGGTAGCGGTCGGAGCTGCTCCGGCGATGCGGGTGTTTCGCGTGATCGGTACCCGATGCACTCCACCAGGACCGTCGGTGACCTGAACCTTGATGCTGCGGGTGGTGCCGTCGTGTTTGTTGTTTGATGGCGTGTAGCTGAGCTTGTATTGCGTTCTCAATTCGCTTGAGATCTGCTGAGCAATACCCGGCAGCTCAGATGCGTTCGCCGGGTAATATGCCTTGCCGCCCGTTTCGGACGCGAGACCATCAAGAAATGCCTTTGCTTTATCCCGAGGACTCTTGCTGATAAAGCCGCCGTCTTTGGCCAGATCATCTAAAAAGCCGATAACAAAGATCTGCACTTCCGATTCACGCAACAGATCGAGGAGTTGTTTGTCGTTGTAATAACTGTTGCGGTCCTCACCGTCTGTCACGAGGACGAGAGCACGGCGTTTGCGGTCCTCCGCCTTTTGCGACCGCTCGTAATCGTCGATGTTCTCGACCGCGAGATAAACCGCGTCGCGAATGGCTGTCTGTCCGCCCTCGACATAGAGATTGTCGAGCGCGTCATTCAGGTCCTGTTTATTGGCGGTAAAGTTTTGTACGATCTCGATCTTGTCACGGCCGACAAAGCGAATGACCAAGGTCTCGTCACTCGGACGGTTGTTGCTGACAAAGACCTTTCCCGCCTCGATAACTTTGTCGAGCTGCTGACGGAGAGAGCCGGAGTTGTCGAGCACGAGGCCGTAATTGGTCGGGACCTCTTGCTGCCCGAAAGACGTGATCTCCTGCGGCTGCCCGTCCTCGAGCACCGTGAAGTCGTTTTGCTTGAGTCCATTGATCGGACGGCCGTTGCGGTCAACCACGCGCACATCGAGCGTCACCTCATCGGTGTCGATCTTGATGACCTCGGTCGGGTCATCAACATTCTGTATCGGCGTTTTTGTTGGCGATGGAGTCGGGACGCTATTCGCCGGAGGCGTTGGCGTCGGTGCCTCGGCCGCGTTGGCCATAACAGCGTTTTTAGAGATCAACCCCGCGGCCGCAAATGCTACGAGAACTGCTGCGAAAACAAACCTTTTCATTTTGAGAACGGGGGCTTAACGATAGCCGGTATTTGGCGTCGAATAGTATCCGTCTCGCCCGCGAACGGTTAGACGCGGCAACCCTCTCGGGGGTTTGACCTTAACTTTAACTTTACGCCATTTGCCATCGGGTTTGAAGTCTTTTGGCGTGTAGCCGATCGAATATTGGTGCCGGAGCTCAAGGGCGATCCTTTCAAAGATCTCGTCCATTTCGACATCGGTCTGCGGATAAAAAGCCTTGCCGCCCGTGACGGACGTGATCTCATCCAAAAACGCCTGTCCCTGCAGCCCGAGCGGCCCGGCGTCGCTCTTGTCCTCTATGCCGACCGCATAGGCGACGACATCGGATTCCTTCATGATCCGCTGGACCTCTTTGAAGTTGTACCTCGAATTGTTGTCCTGACCGTCGCTAATTATCAAGAGAGCACGCTTTTGGTGACTGCCACGAGTGACGCGTTCGACGCCGAGGTAAACGGCGTCATAGAGTGCGGTGTTGCTCTTTGGCTCGACCAGAGAAAGCTGTCGCAGAACGGCCTCGCCATCGCGGGTGCGATCCATCAGGAGCTGTGCGCGGCTGTTGAACGCGATCAGGAAATACTCGTCCGCGGGATGACTTGTTGAGATGAATTTCTCGAGGGCTTCGCGTGCCTTGCGGATCTTGTCGCCGCTCATCGATCCGGAGATATCGAATACGATTCCAACCGACACGGGAGCATCCGTATCGCTAAAATAAGTGATCTCCTGCTCCTGCCCCTCGTCAAAAACCGAGAAAGCATTCTTCGTCAGGCCCGACACGTAGCGATTATATGGGTCCGTGACCGTCAGCGTCAGTGTCACGAGATCGGTCTTAACGCGAATCGGCCCGGTAGTGTCTTCAGGCGTTGGGGTGGGCGTGGCTTTCTGCGCAGACGCCGCCATCACACAGAACATCCCGATCGAGAGAGCAGCAAGCAGCTTTGAGCTCCGTGTGAGCA
>Ga0068853_100004581_pt1 | contig 10722 bp, 4 predicted proteins | sample KBSCornC32_FD_65655 | JGI IMG/M metagenome (GOLD analysis project Ga0068853, IMG submission 65655) | Corn rhizosphere microbial communities from Kellogg Biological Station, Michigan, USA - KBS Corn C3-2 | ecosystem: Host-associated > Plants > Roots > Rhizosphere > Soil ... | reverse complement strand
GTCACTCGAAGAACGAAAGAAGGGAAGGACAGAAAAATTGGGACAGAAATATCTCGGACGCGAACCCGAAACTCGTATTTTTCTGTCCACATTTTTCTGTCCGACTCGTCCTTGTCGTCAAATCGGTTATTCGAGTCATTTAAGTCATTGTCGGTTGTCATTGGTTCCGGCCGCAGGCCGGGCCGGGAAAATCTGCGAAATCTGTGGATGACGCCTTACTGAAAACGTATGCCTACGGATGGCGTGGCCCCCTGTCGGATCAACCGGGCACGGATAAAACATCAGGGCAGGCAGTTGGGCACCTGCATCCTGCGCGAATGCGAGTGAATTCTTCGAGTCTCATTCGATTTTGCCACGGCCAATTACTTTGTATTGCAAAGTTATAAGCAGTTAATGATGCCTAATAATTGCGGTCAATCTGCAGCCTTTTATGGTCAGCGAGATTAAAGGCAAAAAGATCTGGTGGCAAAAAAATGACTGACTGACTCTCGCAGGCAATCGGCGATTTTTTTGCCCTCCATCTTTTTGCCATTGTTCATTGTCGTTCATCAAATCTTCGCGCCGTTCGAATAGAATGAACGGCAGTTGTACACGGAGTCGTATCATGCAGGTCCTCGTTGCCGATGCTCTGGGATTTTGTTTTGGCGTGCGCGACGCGCTCGCAGTCGCGGCGGGGGCCGATCGACCGCAGGCCGTCACGATCTACGGTGAGCTCGTGCACAACGAAACGGTGCAGTCGCGCCTGGCGGGGATGGGATTTCGAAGCGCGGGCGAAAATGACCGCGAGCATGTGCCCGACACCCCTCTGGTCATGATCACGGCACACGGCGTCAGCGACCGTGAACGGACAAAACTGGAATCGGCCGGAAAGCAGTTGATCGACACGACCTGCCCGCTGGTCGTCAAGGTGCATCGCGCCGCCCGGCAACTCGCCCTCGAAGGCCGGCATGTGCTGGTCATCGGCCGACCGGGACACGTCGAGGTTCGCGGGATTCTCGAAGATCTGGCGAGCGGCGAGGTTGTCGAGAACGCGGCTGCCGTCCGGCAGTATCCGCATGCGCGGCTCGGCATCGTCTGTCAATCGACCACGCCTCCGCGGCTGGCCGCCGAAGTCAACACGGCCATTCGTGCCGCCAATCCCGAGGCCGACATTCGCTTCGTCGACACGATCTGTCAGCCGACGCGCGACCGGCAGGATGCCGTCGTGCGGCTGTTGCCATTGGTCGACGCCCTGATCGTCGTGGGGGGCAGGAACTCGAACAACACGCGCGAGCTGGCAGCCCTGTGCCGCGACCGCGGCGTGCCCGCATATCACGTGCAATCAGCCGGAGACCTCGACGCGGGCTGGTTTCGCGGCTGCCGGGTCGTCGGGCTGACGGCAGGGACCTCGACGCTCGATGACACAATTCAGGAAGTGTGCCAGGCGCTGACTGAAATGTAACGAGGAGTTGCCCACGGATGGTGTCGCCCCCGCCGGCCTCGTGCCGGTGGAGCGGTGATTTTGCACTAAATCACCGGGTTACGAAAACGCCCGCCCCCGCCGGGCTTGTCCCGGTGGAGCGAATGATTGCGCACAGTGGCGCGCTCGGGAGTCGACCTCACACATCCAGTGAAAAATCATCGCTCCACTGGGGCGAGCCCAGCGGGGGCGGGCCCGATTTTTCCTCGCGTGGTAGTGCAGAGTCATCGCTCCACCGGGACAAGCCCGGCGGTGGCGTGCGTGGGGACCAGTCCGCCAATCAGCTGAAGTGTTACAAAACTGCGATTCTCAAATCGGCCACAAAGCCATCACCCGCCGGACTGCCCCGCGCTGGCCGATTTATCGATGGGGTAGAGCCGCACGCGCTCCTGATAGCTGCGCAGCTCGATGTACCGATCGGCCGTGCTGATGGTCAAACTGCGGAATCCCGGCTGGGACGACGTTTTCTCGTCGAGCAGTTTCGCGCCGGTTTGTTTGTCGAGCACGAGCATTTGCAGCGACCAGGCGGGCATGCGGCCCTTCTGCTCAGACTTGCGCCTCGCAAACACCAGATAGGGCGAGAAGGCCAGACGCTCGAGCATCAGGTTCTGGTCCAGCACCGACTGTTTCCAGCGCAGCTTACCCGACGCCAGGTCGAATGCCAGCAAGACGCCGTTCATTCGGACCGAGGGCACCTGCTCGCTGTAGTAATTGAGGTTTTGTCCTTTATTGATCAAGAGAAACAGCCCGTCATTGTCGGCCACGACGTACACCTCTAGCCGCGCCGCGAGATCGTCGGCAGCGATGGTCGCCAGCTCTTGCCGCCGGCCGCTGACCAGATCGATCACGGCGAATTTGGCGCCGGCACTTCGCGCCGCTTTGCCGTCGGCCCCGGGTCTTGAAGGTGCACCGGTCGGCTTCGGTTCGGGCTCGAGGATAGCCATGCGGTCGTTGTCGAGCATTGTCATAACCGTGTCGCGGCGCAGCTCCACGCTCCACAAATCGCGCTGCCGCACAGGGTCGAACAGACGCAGCCCCGTCTTCCCGTCGCCGAGATTCGTGAGCACGAAATTGTCGCCGACGGCATGTACGGCCCGATTGAGCATCTCGGCCAGGTTCTTGATTTCGACGCGGCGGCCGTCGGCCACGCGCAAGGCGACGGGATCCAGGTTGAGTTGCCGCAGATAAATCACTTCACCGCCCCCCAGCACGAGCGTTCCGGGCCGCACCCCCGAGTAAACCCAGCACACCTCACCCGAGAGGGCATCGAGCAGCGTCAGATTGCGGCGACCCTGGTACGCGACAAACTGTTCATTGGCCAGACTCAGCGCACTTGAGACGGCAGAACCCGCCTGAAGCCCCTGCTGCCGGCTGACGAGACTGACCGATTTGCTCATCGGTTGCAGCGGAGTCTGGTTGCGCCCGAAGTAATTCGCGTTTGGGCCCCGATTCTCCACGGGCCGCGTCCACAGGACCTTGCGGTCGACGGGAGACAGGCAATGCAACAGTCCACGGCTGAGTAACGTCAATTGATGCCCCGACGCCTGGGCCGCCGTGAACCCCGCATCCATGGCGCCCGCCTTGCCGCGCAAAGGCAGCGACCAATAAACTTCGTCGTTCATCCCGTCGATGATTTCCAGACGCTGGGCCGTGAGGTCGACGTCGAACCGGTGCAGGGAGAAGAACGGCGCCGGCGAACCGAGCGCCGACAGTTCCTGCGTCATTTGATTCGAATTACCGGCCCCGATGCGTTCGACGCGCACCGCATCGGCCTCCCATTCGAGCACCGCAGGGGGCGCCTCGGGAAACTTTCTCGAGTCACGGAGCGCCTTGACAATCTCGCTGCCTGTTCCGCCGGACGGCAACGTGACGTCGCCAAACCGCCGTTCCAGCTCGTCATAAATCCGGGCCGCATCGGCCGGGAGCTTGAATTCGATCATGAGTCGCGCCAGCCGCTCCAGCGCGTCGGCCGCCCGCGTCCGATCGGCGTCCCGGGCCCGATCAGCCGTGTTATCCCGGTCGGCATGACGGACGATCTGCCACAACAGGTTTTCAGCCGGCAGAAAATCATCGCGTCGCGCGTAGACCTCAGCCAGCTCGCGTCGGACGACGTCCGCCTGGGGGAGCGTACGAAACAGACTGATGAACTTGAGCCGGGCCTGGTCCCCGCCATCGGCATTGGCATCGGCATCAGCACCGGCCGCGGCTGGCGGCTCGAGGGCGGCAATTCGCCGGTCGAGCGCCTGGCGCGCTTCGTCCGCGAGCGAGTCCCGCAGCTCGGCAATTTTTCCGGCCGCCCACAGATCGCTGCGGATTCTGACCGCGGGCGCATCATCACGGGGCACGAGCACGCGCTCGTCGTCGGCCGACGCCAGGTACACGTCCAGCGCCTGATCCTTCTGGCCGCGCGACAGATACAGCTCGGCCTGCAGGCTCCTCAGGTCGTGCCTTTCGGCCGGGGTGGCTACCGCGGCAGCAAGTTCGGCCAGGTCGGCGTCGGTCGACGGCAGAGTCAGGTCTGAGCGCAGTGATTGCGTCAATGCCCGCACCGTCAGCGCCCGGTGCGACTCTCGCAAATCGGCAGGCAATTGGTCTCGAGAGACCTGCCGCAAGGCTGCCAGCGCCGCCGGCACGTTGCGCGCAAGGAGGTTGATTTCGGCTTCGCGCTCCAGTGCCCAGGGGTCGTGCGGATTTTCTCGTTTGCGGCGGGCGATTTCGTTTTGCACCGCGTCGTGCTGCTCGAACGCCGTCAATCCAAAAGCATCGGCCGAGAGCAACATTCCCTGGTACATGGCCAGGTTGCCAAGAGCAGCCATGTCGGCCGGCAGGCTCCACTTGCCGACGACGTTGCCGCGCGCAAGGTCGATGCTCCACAGCTCACCGCTGGTCAAAGGCCCGGCTGCCAGCGGCAGGTACAAGCGGTCGGCCACCGTCACAGGCCGCCCGGACGGAGCCGTGATCTTGATCGGCGTCCAGGCCTGAGCTCCGTCGTCAATGCGGTACGCGGCCACCTGGTCGCGGCCGACGACGACCGCCTGTTTATCGAAGACGCCGGCGAGAAACTGCGCCTGGCCGCGAGGCTTTCTCCAGACTTCGTTTCCCGTGGCCTGGTCGAGACACACGATCACCTGGGCTTCGGTGGGAGTGTACACGACCCGGCCGGCGACCACGATGGGAGGCGCCGGGCCCCAGACTTGATTAAGCTGCGTGTGCTGCACCATCTGGGTCGATTCATTGTCGTTTCCGAACGCATTCGGGTTGGCCCTGGGGACACCCGACGACGAGCGATGGCCCCACAAAAGAGAATGCGTCACGCGGTCGACCGCCACCAGCCAGCCGACTGTCGTGGGACAGATCACCAATCCATCTGCCACGGCGACTTGCGCGGTCCACCAGCGGCGGCCGACGTCCTTCTCGATGCCCACCTCGGCTGCCGCCACGAGCTGCGTCCACTTGACTTCCCCGGTCTTTGGATCGAGGCAGATCAAACGGATCTGTCCGCTCGAATCGCCCACCGTCGATTCTCCGACCACGAACAGATCGCCGCCATCGGCCACAGGGGGGCCGAAAAAGAAATAGCCCGCCAGCGGCAGGTCGAACGGCTCTCCGTTGGCCGGGCCGCCGACTTCCCAGAGTGGGTGGCCCGTTTCGAGGTCATAGGCGGCCAGCCGCGCGGCCGGGCTGGCGAGGCTATTGTTGTTCGAGTTGTCCCAGCCCGCGGGAACTCCCGGTTGACGGATCGTAAACGACAGCGGGTCATCGGCCACGAACAGCCGGCTACCGTCGCTGCTGACCAGCCCGAAATTCGCATTGCGAAACAGCAGGTTGCACAACGGACTGGTTTCTCCGCCGCTCCCCACGCCGATGAATCCGTTATTGTTCCAGATCCTGCCGCCGCGCTGGATCATCATTCCGGGAAAGAACCCACCTTCGAAACCGGCATCTCCCGGCCCAGACACTCCGGCAATCAGCTTCTCGAGGAGCTGGAATTCGTCGGTCTGCCACAAGAGACGACCCGTCTGGGCGTCGACGACCTGCACGCCGTGCAAGGTGCGGAGTACAATCTTGCCGGCGACCATGGTCGGAAACAGCATGGGCACCGGCGTCGTGCCATGATCGGCCAGGTCCTCGACCAGGTGTTCGATCTGCGTCCGTACCGGATGCCGGTCGGTCGTCGCGACCCGCCAGCGCGGCAGGAGCAGGGGTTCGCCCCCCACGGCTACTCCGGTGCGGCGCGGCGAGCCATAGAACATGGGCCACTCGGTCAAAGCCTGCTCGATCTGGTCAGCGCCTTGAGGCCCGGCTGACAGCCATTTGCCCGCCTCGCGTGCATGCCCCCCCAATCCGGTCGATGGCCCGGGCAGACTGGCCGTGGAGCCATTGAAAATATCGCGGCTCAAATCGGCCTGGCCCGCCTGCTTGAGAGCGAATGCGGCTTTGGCCCGCCAAAGCGGCTCTTTCGCAAAGGCCGGATGCGCCTGCCAGAGGGCGGCGAACCAGTACGCCGCCAAGGCGTATTCTCCGCGATCGAGGTGCAGCGTTCCGATGCGATTGGCCGCGTCGTAACCGGCTTCGGTATGAAAGTACGTCCGGCCGACACGGCCCAGCCCCGTCAGATCGCCAGTACGTGCTGCCTGCGCGAAGAGCTGGCGAGCGAGCCCACCATATTGCACACGGTATTGCTCCAAGACCTCGGGAGGCGCTTCCCCACGCAACCGCTGGGCTTCGTCGCGCATCGACACCCAATGCGGAGGTTGTTTACCCCCTTCGGTGCGATACAGCGTGTCTTCCGGAAGATCGGAAATCTTCTGTAAGAGCTCGACCGCTTCTTTCCACTCTCCGTCCTTGATGTGGACCAGAGCCTTGCGCAGCCAGTCGTCGGCCCGCTTGTCGTAGGGGGCCCGTGGATCAATGGCGGCGCGGGCCGGCTTCTTGTTGGCTGGCGTTTCCGGCGCGTCGGGCAGCTTGATGGGGGGCCGCGATTTGGCCCCGTCTTTCCTCTTCTTGAACAGCTCTTCCAGCGGATTGGGCGGTTTTGGCGAGTCTTTTTTCTTGGCGTCGGCAGGCTGCTCTTTCTTTCCGTCCTCTTTTTTCCCGTCTTCCTTTTTATCGCTCTCGTCTTTTTTTTCGCCCTTCTTGACGTCTTTCTTATCGTTTCCGGAATCCGCGTTGGACTTCGCCGGTTCGTCGTCAGCGAAGGCACCAGGCAGGCGAGTCATATGGCCGCCAGAAGCAGCGGCCAGGCACGCGCCGGCAATGATCACGACCCAACTGCGATAGCCGATGCACTTTTTCATTACATCTATTCTCCGCGGCCGATTCGCGAAACGCAAGGCGTGTTCCGGCCGTAGAATTTACCTGAATTTCCCAAGGGCTTGCTTGAGCGCCGCAATCCTCCAATAATACGGAATGCGTAATCCTTCCGATGCGCTGACTCAAGCGTTAATTCCACTGATTTCAACGGTTGCGGCAATCGCCGTGCTGGCCGTCGTGATTTATCTGATTCGGTCATGGTTGCGCGAGAATGACGGCCCTGCGGCGTCCGACCATGAATTGCTAGGAGAATATCGGGAATTGAACCGTCGGGGTGAGCTAAGCGACGAAGAATTCCGAATTATCAAAGGCCGAATAGCGTCTCGGATCAGGGGCGAACCGGAATCGCCGCGGAAAAGCGACCAGCAGGAGAAGTAGGGTAAGTTTGCCGTTTGTGCCGACTTTGCACGAGCGGTAAGAATCATCATCGACCGTGCCGTACATCGTTTCAGACTCATAGGGAATGCTGATGGCTCCTACTGGCAAAGATTTCACTTCGGGTAATCGCGGAGCGACGGGCAAGAAGAACGCCAACTGTTCGTTCTGTCGCAAGAGCTACCGCGAAGTCGGGCCCCTCGTCGAAGGACCGGGCGACGTTTACATCTGCGGCGAGTGCATCGAGCTGTGCCAGTCGATCCTGGACCAGGAGAAGCGCCGCCGGGGAGGCCCGCAGAAACTGTTTTCGAAGGTGCCCACGCCCCGCGAGATCGTCGAGCACCTGAACGCCTACGTGGTGGGCCAGAACATCACCAAGAAGATCCTGGCCGTGGCCGTCCACAACCACTACAAGCGGCTGATGCTCACGGCCGACGCCGAAAACGAAGTCGAAATCGAAAAATCGAACATCATGCTGATCGGCCCGACCGGCTGCGGCAAGACGCTCATGGCGCGCACGCTGGCACGGGCCCTGCAAGTCCCCTTTGCCATCGGCGATGCCACCACGCTGACCGAGGCCGGCTACGTCGGTGAAGACGTCGAAAACCTGCTGCTCAAGCTCTTGCACGCCGCCGACTTCGACATCGAAGCCGCCCAGCGCGGGATCCTGTTCATCGACGAGATCGACAAGATCGGCAAGACGAGCCAGAACGTGTCGATCACCCGCGACGTGTCGGGCGAAGGGGTCCAGCAGGCCCTGCTCAAGATGCTCGAAGGGACCGTCGCCAATGTCCCGCCGCAGGGGGGCCGCAAGCACCCCGAACAGCAATACATTCAGATGGACACCACGAACATCCTGTTCATCTGCGGTGGAACGTTCGTCGGCCTCGAAAACATCATCGCCAAGCGGCTGGGCAAGAAGACGATCGGTTTCGGCAGCGACCCCAACGCCTCCAATGTCGAAGAGCAGCGCGGCAGCCTGCTTTCTGAAACGTGCGTCGACGACATCATCGAGTTCGGCATGATTCCCGAGCTGGTGGGACGGTTGCCGGTCATCAGTCCGCTCACGCCACTGTCGGAAGACGATCTGGTGCACATCATGACCGAGCCGCGGAACTCGCTGGTGCGGCAGTACCAGAAATTCTTCGAGATGGAAAACGCACATCTGGAGTTCACGCCCGATTCGCTGCGTGAAATCGCCCGCGTGGCCAAAGAGCGTGACACGGGCGCCCGCGGCCTGCGGAGCGTGGTCGAACGGCTGATGTTCGACATCATGTTCGAGCTCCCCGAACAGGAAGCCGGCAAAAAGTACGTCGTGACCCCCGCCGTCGTCCGTGGCGAAGAGAAGCTGTTCATGCAAGATGGCTCCCGCGCAGCGTGAGCCGTCGTTTAGCCGCGAGGCGCAGCCGAGCCTTTGGAGTGCGGGAACTTGTTCCCGCTTTTCTTTCGTCCGCCGAAACGCCCCTGCGTCAACTGAAATGAGAAATGGGACGGGTCCGCTGATTAATGGACCCATCCCATTTTTTTATTGGCCGGATCACGGCATCGGTGGCTGTCGACGGCAATTCGCGAGCCAGCCGTTCGCGAAGCACAGCACGACCCAATTTGTGGTCGTGAAGCATTTCGAAATCGTGGACGGACGAAGCACACGCAAAGGAAGCAATTCGCTCGCCCTCCCGCCTCTTGCGCGGGTATTATGTGGAGATGGAACCGCGGTATCATAAAGCATGCATAATCTGCTTCCTGTTCGGGCCAACAGCCTTGGGTGCTCTCGCCATTTCGGTCGAAGAGGTACTACCCCCTAACAAGATTATTGCAATCTGTTGTGCGGCAGCATTGATTGCGATGCTGATTCGACATCTGAACAATCGGGATGATCCGCGCAAGGCCGAATTTCCCGATGACGATTCCGACGATTGGCCGGAAGATTGGCCGACAGACTTACGTCCGTGGCGTACGCCAGGCTGAAATCGCCATCGAGATGCAAAATGTAGCACTACCGGGAGCGCGATTCACTCGCCCACCCACGTCCCGTGTCGGTATCATGGCGGGATGAGCGAACGCAAACTGCTGGCACTTGCAGTATTTACAGCGGGCATGGCGGCACCCGGAATACCCGCGCTGGCATTTCTTTGGTATGTGGGCGCGGCACAGCCGTTATTCGCAGTCGTTGGCGTCCTCGCCGCGTCCTGTGGAATCGCTTCTGTCGTTCGGATCTTGAATCGCCACGACGATCCTCGCCGGACAAAACGACCTCCAGATCCACCTTGACTTGCGTCAATTCCGCGCGGGCATCCGTGGTCGATTGAAGAATTGTTTGACCGGGTGATGCAGAACGCGGAATAGAGACGCGGAAATTACGAACCCCGTCAGAGAAATCTGGCGGCGTTTTTGTTTGCGCTCGCCCTGCCGCGCGGTATGATCGGGGGCATGGAACTGCTGCGACTGCTGCTACTAATCGCCGCTCCATTCATCTGGTTCTGGTTCATGTTCGGCAGCGACCTTAATCGCCTCAGTGTGTTCCGCCGAATGTTCCGCCGAAAGCGCCCTCCCGACCCTCCCTGATCCCGCCGGGAAACTGGCGGGGTTTTTGTTTGAGCCGATTGGCCCGCTAATGCGTTATTATCGGCGGGAACGCAAACGATCGGAGAGAACGATGCTCGACGCCCTTGGTTTGGGTAAAATGAGCCCGCTGATGTTGGCGGTAACGGCAATCACCTCGATTGCGCTATTCGCGGCGATTCTCGGATTCTTCTGGCTCATCATCCGAATTCTATGGCATGGGATACCGCTTTTGCTGTCGGATATTTGGCGAGACCTGATGCGTATGATTACCGACGACAAAGAGACGGCGCGCCGGATGTTTTTGGGATTCGGAATTGTTGCCGCGCTCGCCGCAGGAATCGCCCTGTTGAGACTTCTCGGTTGATGCTCTGCCTAAAATTCAGCGGTCGCCCGACCAGAGCCGACGTCAAGAATCTGAAAAGGCCCCACCACCCATTCCGCCGCCGATTTGACGAAACGGCCCGGAACCGCTAACATCCGTGATCCGGTTCATCAGGGCCTTTCAGCGAGACTGGCTCGCCGGTATTACCTCTTCAATTCGTCTAGCGGCACCCTGAGCCTTATCGGGGATAGGAGAACGCACTCGTGGCTGAAATTGTTGTCAAAGACTTTCTGGAATCGGGAGTTCACTTCGGGCATCGGGCCAGCCGCTGGAACCCCAAAATGCGGCCGTATATCTACGCCCGCCGCAACCAGATCCACATCATCGACCTCAAAGAGACGCTGCGCGGTCTGATCCGCGCCAAGAAATACCTGTCGAAGGTCGTCTCGCAGGGAAGCCTGGTCCTGTTCGTCGGCACCAAGCGGCAGGCGGCCGAGCCGGTGGAAGCGGCCTCCAAGAAGTGCGGCATGCCGTATGTCAACGAACGTTGGCTGGGGGGCACGCTCACCAACTTCCGCACGATTCGCAGCCGTCTCAAGCGGCTGGAAGAGCTGGAAGCCCTCGAAGCCAATGGCGAAATGGCCACGTACTCGAAGAAACGTCAGTCGACCTTGCTTCGCGAACGCAA
>Ga0068853_100004578_pt1 | contig 10726 bp, 7 predicted proteins | sample KBSCornC32_FD_65655 | JGI IMG/M metagenome (GOLD analysis project Ga0068853, IMG submission 65655) | Corn rhizosphere microbial communities from Kellogg Biological Station, Michigan, USA - KBS Corn C3-2 | ecosystem: Host-associated > Plants > Roots > Rhizosphere > Soil ... | reverse complement strand
GCGAACGCGTCGCGCGTGAGGTTCTCCGGCTCGCCCTCGGTACACGCGACGTCGTCCTCGATGCGGATGCCGCCGTACTTGCGGAACGCCTCGACGCGCGTCCAGTCGACGTCCTTCGCCGCCGGCTTGTTCTTCAGTTCCGCGAGCAGCATGTCGATGAAGTACAGGCCTGGCTCGATCGTGACGACCATGCCGGGCTCGAGCGCGCGCGTCATGCGCAGGTAGGGGTGGCCGGGCGGGCGCGGCAGGGTGCCGCCGCGATCGCTCGCCTGGAAGCCGGCGACGTCGTGTACCTGCAGGCCGATCGGGTGGCCGAGGCCGTGCGGGAAGAAGGTCGACGTGACACCGCCGTCGAGCGCCGCTTCGGCGCTCATGCGCACGAAGCGGTGCTCCTTCAGGATGCCGCCGAGCACGAGGTGCGCGTGCACGTGCAGGTCGGGATAGCTCTGTCCCGCGCGTACCTTCGCGACGAAACCGCGCTGCGCGGCGTCGACCGCGTCGATGAGGGCCTGGAACTCGCCTGCGTCCGCGGCCGCGTACGAGCGCGTGATGTCGCTCGCATAGCCGTGGAAGCTCGCGCCGGCGTCGATGAGGAACGAGTGCGCGCGTGCAGGCGGCGCATGCCCGAGTTCCATGTAGTGCAGCACCGCGGCATGCTCGTTGAGCGCGATGATGTTGTTGTACGGCAGCTCGTTGTCGCCCTGGCGCGCGCTCGCGAGGTAGGCGACGTGGATGTCGAACTCCGATGCGCCCGCGCGGAACGCGCGCTCGGCGGCGCGATGCGCGCGCGCGCCGATCTTGCTCGCGACGCGCATCATCGCCAGCTCGTACGCACTCTTGTACGAGCGCTGCCAGTGCAGGTAGTCGAGCACGCCCTGCGGATTGTTCGGCGCGACGCCGTCGAGCGCGGCGGTCGCCTCGCCGACCACCGCGCAGCGCGCGATGTCGTTCGGCAGGTGCGCGCGCGCATCCTTCGCTTCGCGGATGATCACCACGTCGAAGTGCTCGACCCAGTAGCCGGCGGGTGCGTCCGGTACGACGTGCCAGTAGTCGTGCGGCTGCAGGTAGACGAGCTTCGGCCGGCGTCCGGGCGTGTACACGATCCACGAGCCGGGCGCCTTCGTCGCCGGCAGCCAGTGCTTGAAATGCGGGTTGACCGCGAACGGATAAGGCCGGTCGTCGAGGAACTGCATGGCCGGCTGGCCGGCCGCGATCACCAAGTGGTCGAAGCCCTCGCGCAGCAGCGCCTTGTCGGCGCGCGCCTGCAGCGTGGCGAGGTGCTCGGCGTAGAGCGGATGCAGGTCGGGATGCTGGGTGTCCATCGCGGGCTCCGGAACGGAACCTGCATTGTGCCGCCAACGCGCGGCCGCGTGTAGACGCGGCCGCGATCGTTCGGCCTCAGCCGCGCGCCGGCTTGAATTCCTTGCGCAGCCAGTCGTCGAGCATGCGCTTCTCGAAGCGCAGCGGGTCGCTGTCGTCGGGCGTGCTGCGCATGAGGAACGCGCTGTCGCGCAGCTTGCGCTCGCCTTCGGCGAGCACGCGACCGTCGGCGCCGGTCAGGGTGAAGCGCAGGTCGATGCGCGGCGGGTAGATGTCCTTGACGATGCGCACGTCGTTCCACTCCGGCCCGCGCCACGGTTCGACGCGCCCGGCACGGTCGACGTCGGTGAAGGTCACGTCGAGGCGTTCACCCGCGGGCAGCACGCGGTCGGCGCGTCGCTCGAGGTGCCTGGACAGCAGTGCGAGCCATTCCTCGGGGCGCATCTGGCGGATGCCCGGGTTGTCGCGCGAATCGGAAAACGCGTGCGGGTCGGTCCAGTCCACGCTCACGCGCGCGGACGGTTCCGCCGCGCCCGCGAGCGTCGCGAACCACAGTGCGGCGAAGGTGGCGGCGCCGCGTCCGGCAAGGCGATGGGTCATGTCGATCTCCTCGTGTTTCGATATTCCCATGACGTTGCTGTGCCCCGCGACGTCGCGTCGAATAGGCGCGCGGCGCGGTAAACGATCGAAAACGACGTATTGTGCGACGGTTCAGTTTGCGCGGCATGCGATGCGTTTCCGCATCGATGCGCGATCGTCAGGAAAGCCAGCGCCGCTTCGTCCCGGCGAGGATCGCGAGCATCTGGCCGCGCACGTACGGCAGCCGGCCGAGCGGCCCGAAACAGGCGTCGCGCAACGGCGCGAGCGCGCGATGGTCGGACTGGAACAGCGGCGTCAGCCAGCGGCTGAACGCCTGGTAGATCGCGACGTGGCGCGCGCGCCGGCGCGCGTACTCGGGCAGCGCGGCGGCGACGTCGTCGCGGTGGACGACGAGCGCATCGGCGAGCGCCTGCGCGTCGAGCAGCGCCATGTTGACGCCCTGGCCGAGCTGCGGGCTCATGCCGTGCGCGGCGTCGCCGATGCAGACGACGCGATCGCGCCACGGCCGGCGCAGCACGACGTCGCGGTAGCGCGCGCGGTTGAGCTGCGTGGGCTCGACCAGCATGCGCGTGCGCTCGGCCAGCTCCGGCCACAGCGCCTCGACCTCTCGCTGCATGCGCGCGAGCGCCGCCGCGTCGACCGCGTCGCCGGGCAGGCTGTAGTAGAACGTGAGCCAGCGCCGGTCGCCGTCGCCGGGCCGGCGACCGACCGGCAGCGCGCCGAACATCGTGCGCGTGCCGTCGTAGCGCTGGCGCAGCTCGCTCGCGTGCGGCCAGTCGTCCGCTGGCAGCAGGCACCACATCGCGCCCCACGGATAGAGCGGATCGCGTACGACATCGCCGACCCGCGCGCGCAACGAGGAATGGCTACCGTCGGCGACGACGACGAGGTCGTACGGACCATGCCTGTCGCCGCCCGCGTCGACGAGCCTGCGGCCGTCGTCCGATACCGCACCGATCGCGCTGCCCGTGCGGATCGTCGCGACGCGTTCGCACGCCGCGTGCAGCAGCGCGAACAGCGCACCGCGCGTCATGCCGAGCCCGTACAGCCCCGGCGCGAGATCGGCGTAGCGCATGTCCATGACCGCGCGCCCACGGGCGTTCACGCCGTGCAGGCGCTCGACGCGCGCGCCGCTCGCGCGAGCCGCCTCGTCGAGGCCGAGTTCCGCGAGCACGCCCAGTCCGGTCGGCTGCAGCAGGAAGCCGGCGCCGACCGGCCGCAACGCTTCACTGCGCTCGAACACCTCGAGCACGTGGCCGCCGCGCGCTAGGAACAGCGCGGCGGCCTGTCCGGCCGTGCCGTAGCCGACGATCGCGATCTTCATGCGCGCCCTCCCGCGTCGAGCGTAGCCGTGCGGACGGTGCCGTGGAAAGGCACGCGGACCGCCCGGCCGAACGCCGGTGGTCGCGCGGCGTCGAACGTGTTTCAATGCGCGTTGAAGCGGGGGTGCCGGCGGCTGCCGGCTGAGAGAGTCCCTTCGAACCTGATCCGGTTAGCACCGGTGTAGGGAGCTTGATGCACCTGGGCGTGCTCCTGCACGCGAAGGCGAAAGACCGCGCATTGGTGCGCGGGCTTTCCACGAAGCTCTCTCTGTCGAATCGATACCGAGGAGCTTTGACATGAATGCCATTCCGTCCGCGCTGCTGCGCGAAACCGCCGAACTCTCCGGATCCGTGACGCGGCCGATCCCCGGCTCGCGCAAGGTGCACGTCGAGGGATCGCGTGCCGACCTGCGCGTGCCGATGCGCGAGATCGCGCTGGCCGACACGCCGTCGATGTTCGGCGCCGAGAAGAACGCGCCGTTCACGGTCTACGACACCTCCGGTCCCTACACCGACCCCGCGTATCGCGTCGACCTCGCGGCCGGCCTGCCGGCACTGCGCGCGCGCTGGATCGCCGAGCGCGGCGACAGCGAGCCGCTCGCCGATTTCAGCTCGCCGTTCACGCGCCGCCACGCGAACGCGCCGTCGCTCGCCGAGGTGCGCTTCCCGGCGATCCCGAAGCCGCGCGCGGCGAAGTCGGGCATGAACGTGTCGCAGATGCACTACGCGCGGCGCGGCATCGTCACGCCGGAAATGGAGTTCGTCGCGATCCGCGAGAACCAGCGCATCGAGGCGATCCGCGAGGCGCACCTGCTGCGCCAGCACGCCGGCCAGTCGTTCGGCGCGTCGATCCAGAAGCTGATCACGCCCGAATTCGTGCGCGAGGAAGTGGCGCGCGGCCGCGCGATCATCCCCAACAACATCAATCACCCGGAAAGCGAGCCGATGATCATCGGCCGCAACTTCCTCGTGAAGATCAATGCGAACATCGGCAATTCCGCGGTGACGAGCTCGATCGCCGAGGAAGTCGAGAAGATGGTCTGGGCGATCCGCTGGGGCGCCGACACGGTGATGGACCTGTCCACCGGCCGGCACATCCACGAGACGCGCGAGTGGATCCTGCGCAACTCGCCCGTGCCGATCGGCACCGTGCCGATCTACCAGGCGCTCGAGAAGGTCGGCGGCGTCGCCGAGGACCTCACCTGGGAACTGTTCCGCGACACGCTGGTCGAGCAGGCGGAGCAGGGCGTCGACTACTTCACGATCCATGCCGGCGTGCGCCTGCCGTTCGTGCCGCTCACCGCCCGCCGCGTCACCGGCATCGTCAGCCGCGGCGGCTCGATCATGGCGAAGTGGTGCCTCGCTCATCATCGGGAGTCGTTCCTGTACGAACGCTTCGAGGAGATCTGCGAGATCATGAAGGCGTACGACGTCGCGTTCTCGCTCGGCGACGGCCTGCGCCCGGGTTCGATCGCCGACGCCAACGACGCCGCGCAGTTCGCCGAACTCGACACGCTCGGCGAACTCACCCAGGCCGCGTGGAAGCACGACGTGCAGGTGATGATCGAGGGCCCCGGCCACGTGCCGATGCACCTCGTCAAGGAGAACATGGAGCGCCAGCTCGAGAAGTGCGGCGAGGCGCCGTTCTACACGCTCGGGCCGCTCACCACCGACATCGCGCCCGGCTACGACCACATCACCAGCGCGATCGGCGCGGCGATGATCGGCTGGTACGGCACCGCGATGCTCTGCTACGTGACGCCGAAGGAGCACCTCGGCCTGCCCGACAAGCAGGACGTGCGCGACGGCATCATCACCTACAAGCTCGCCGCGCACGCGGCCGATCTCGCCAAGGGTCATCCCGGCGCGCAGGCGCGCGACAACGCGCTGAGCAAGGCGCGTTTCGAGTTCCGCTGGGACGACCAGTTCAACCTCGGCCTCGATCCGGAGAAGGCGAAGGAATTCCACGACGAGACCCTGCCGAAGGAAGCGCACAAGAGCGCGCACTTCTGCTCGATGTGCGGGCCGAAGTTCTGCTCGATGAAGATCACCCAGGACGTGCGCGACTACGCGAAGGAGCACGGCGTCGGCGACGAGCAGGCGCTCGCGGAGGGCATGGCGGAGAAAGCGGCCGAATTCCGTGCGCAGGGCGGCGAGGTGTACCGCCCCGGCTGAGCCGGGCGCCTTCAGCTGGCGGACATGCGCGCGCCGTACCCTAGGCCGGTGTCGCCCGCGTCGCGGGCGCTCCCACCCCACCGATGCAGGAGGAGGCAGGCATGGCCGCGAGTCCGCGCAGCGACAAACCGTTCCTTTCCGACATCAAGACGATCCGCAAGCGCGCCCGCGCGCACATGGAGCGCGGCGCGGTCACCGACAGCTACACGCTCGACCGTGCGACGGTGCTGAAGCTGCTCAACGAGGCGCTCGCGACGGAAATCGTCTGCGTGCTGCGCTACAAGGCGCACTACTACCTCGCCGCGGGCATCAACGCGAAGAGCGTCGCCGCGGAGTTCCTCGAGCATGCGGCGGAGGAACAGGCGCACGCCGACACGATCGCCGAGCGCATCACCCAGCTCGACGGCACGCCGAACTTCTCGCCGGAAGGCCTGTCCGGGCGCAGCCATTCCGAGTTCGTCGTGCCCGACGACCTCGCCTCGATGATCGAGGAGAACCTCGTCGCCGAGCGCATCGCGATCGACAGCTACCGCGAGATCATCAACTACGTCGGCGACCGCGACACGACGACCAAGCGCCTGCTCGAAGGCATCCTCGCGGTCGAGGAGGAGCACGCCGAGGACATGAAGACCCTGATGGAGAACTTCGGCCAGAAGGGCGAGCCGGCCAAGCCGGGGCGGAGCGGCAGGAAGAAGTAGGCTCCCGATGACCTAGAATGGCGGCTGGCCGCGGGCGATCGTCGCCCGCGGCGTCGGCATGCCGGTTCGATCGGCGATTCGAGGGGGAACACGTGGACGGAACCTGGCTCGGTCGCGCGCGCTCTTGGCTGTTCGGCGGCATCGGCGTGCTGCTCGCCGCCTGCATCGTGCTCGTGCTCGCGCTGATGTGGTGGTGGGACTACGAACCCGACCATTTCGACGTCGTCGCGACCGCGCAGGCGCGCCTCGCCGCGAAGGGGGAGCGCGTCGTCACCGGCAGCGTCACGACCGCGGCGCTGGTCACCAGTGCCGAGACGCTGCTCGACAAGCGCGGCGGTTACCTCAGCAACGACCGCCTCCCCCCCGGCGTGTTCATGGACAACGTGCCGAACTGGGAATTCGGCGTGCTCACCGCGACGCGCGACCTCGCGCGTGCATTGCGGAACGACTTCAGCCGTTCGCAGACGCAGTCGGTCGAGGACAAGGACCTGCAGGAAGCCGATCCGCTGTTCAGCTCGCCGAACGACCGCTGGCTGCTGCCGAGCTCGGAGAGCCAGTACCGCAAGGCGATCGCGCACGTCGACGCCTACCTGACGCGACTCGGCGACGGCGACGAGAGCAACGCGCAGTTCTACGCGCGTGCGGACAACCTTGCCGACTATCTGCAAGTCGTCTCGGCGCGCCTCGGCTCGCTTTCGCAGCGCCTGTCGGCGGCGGCCGGGCAAGTGCGCATCGACACCGACCTCGCCGGCGACGAGCATGCGCGGCAGTCGACGCCGGCACCGAGTCCGCGGCTCGTCAAGACGCCGTGGACGAAGATCGACGACAACTTCTACGAGGCGCGCGGCTACACCTGGGCGCTGCGCGAGCAGCTCGAAGCGATCCGTGCCGATTTCGCGCCGATCCTCGCGAGCAAGAACGCCGCGGTGAGCCTCGAACAGGTGATCCGCGAACTCGAGGAGTCGCAGAAGGCGCTCGGCAGCCCGATCGTGCTGAACGGCACGCCGTTCGGCTTCTTCGCCAACCACTCGCTCGTGATGGCGAACTACATCTCGCGCGCGAATGCCGCGGTGATCGACCTGCGCGAGCTGCTCAAGCGCGGCTGAATCGGCGCCAGAAGCGGACGCCAAGCCGAAAGGGGCGGGGCGGCGCCCGCCCGCGGTCGCGCTCATGTCGGCCGCCATGCCAAGATTCGCGTCCCGCCGACGGCCGCGAGTTCCGAGCCCCGTGTTTCCATCGAACGCCCCTGACTGGCGCGCCATCCTGTCGCATCCACTGACGGCGGCGGCCCTGCTGCTGCTGCCGATCGTGTTCCTGCTCGGTCCGCTGCCGATCGACGAGACACGCTATCTCGCGGTCGCCTGGGAGATGCGCCAGACCGGCGAATTCCTCGTGCCGCACCTCAACGGTGCGACCTACGCGCACAAGCCGCCGCTGCTGTTCTGGCTCATCAACGCGGGCTGGCTGCTGACCGGCGTGCAGGCGTGGACCGCGCGCGCGATGACCCTGCTGTGTTCGCTCGCGAGCCTGCTGCTCATGCAGCGGCTGACCCTGCGCCTGACCGGCTCGGCGGCGACCGCGCGCACGTCGATGTGGTTCCTGCTCGGCGCGATCTACTTCGCGCTGTTCTCCAACGCGATCATGTTCGACGTGCCGCTGGCGACGTGCGTGCTGCTCGCGTTGCACGGCGTGCTCGACCTCGTGCAGGCGCGCACGCGCCGCGGCGTGCTGCTCACCGGCGGCGCGATCGGCCTGGGCATCCTCGTCAAGGGCCCGGTCATGCTGCTCGACGTCGCGTTCGTCGCGCTGGCGGCGCCGTGGTGGAGCGGCGACCGGCTCGCTGGCCGGCGTGCACGCTATTTCGGCGCGTTCGCGCTGTCGATCCTCGTCGGCGCGATCATCGGCCTCGCCTGGGCGATCCCCGCGGCGCTGCACGGTGGCGAGGCGTATGCGCGCGCGATCTTCCTCAACCAGACGCTCGACCGCATCGGCGGCGTCAAGGGCACGAGCGCGCACGGCCGCCCGTGGTGGTGGTACCTCGCGGTGTTCCCGCTCATGCTGCTGCCGTGGCCGCTCGCGATGCGCAGCGGCGCGGTGAAGCTGCGCGAGCTCGCGGTGCAGGTGCCATGGCGTTTCGGAATGGCCTGGGTCGTGCCGACATTCGTCGCGTTCTCGATGGTCGGCGGCAAGCAGCCGCACTACCTGCTGCCGATGATCCCGGGCGTCGCGTTGCTGCTCGCATTCGCGCTCGAGCGCGACGCGCTGCGCGTACGCGCCGGCGCGTTCGGCCTGTTCCTCGTGCTGTTCGGCACGGCGACCGCAGGGCTGCCGTGGCTCGCGCCGAGGCTGCCGTCGCTCGCGTTCGCGGCGGAGGTTTCGCCGCTGTGGGGCTGCATCATCGCGGCGATCGGCGTCGCGTTGGCGTTCGGGCGCACGCGCTTCGCGCAACCAGCCGGCGCGGCGGTCGCGATGGTCGCGGTCGCGCTCGTGATCAAGCTCGCGGTGATCCAGGGTTCCGGCGACCGCTACGACGTCGGCGCGCTCGCCACGCGCATCCACGAAGCGCAGGAGCGTGGCCAGCCGGTGGTGCACCTCGGCTGGCACCACGGCGTGTTCGAATTCGCCGGCCGCCTCACCCGGCCGCTGCCTGCGCTCGACACGCTCGAATCGTTCCAGGCGTGGGCACGCGAGCATCCGGACGGCTACGTCGTGAGCTTCTACCGCCGCTTCCGCTTCCGCGCCGAGCCGGTGCACGCGCAGCGATTCCGCGGCGGCGAGGTGTCGATGTGGAAAGCGTCCGACGCCCTTGCCTCGGGCGTCGACCCCGCGTCGTCGCACGCCGGCGACGAGCCCGACGAAAGCGACGACTGATACGCAAGGGAATGGAGCAGAGCAGAGCCTGAAACACGAAGAACACGAAGGACGAGCAGATCAGATCTCTGGATATTGCTTTTCGTCGTGCCCTTCGAGTTCCAATCGCTTCCGCTCCGGCTTCAGAACGCAGGCTTCTGCGCCGACGACTCGTAGCGCTCCACGCCGGCGTTGATCTCGGCCTTCGCGGCGGCCGCGTCGGCCCAGCCCTCGAGCTTGACCCACTTGCCCTTCTCGAGATCCTTGTAGTGCTCGAAGAAGTGGCCGATGCGCTCGAGCCAGTGGCCGGACACCTGGCCGATGTCGGCGATGTGCCCGTAGCCGGCGAAGATCTTCGCGTGCGGCACGACGACGAGCTTCTCGTCGGCGCCGGCCTCGTCGGTCATGCGCAGCATGCCGACCGGGCGGCAGCGGATCACCGAGCCCGGCACGAGCGGCAGCGGCAGGATCACGAGCGCATCGAGCGGATCGCCGTCGCCGCCGAGCGTGTGCGGCACGTAGCCGTAGTTGCACGGGTAGCGCATCGGCGTCGACAGCACGCGGTCGACGAAGATCGCACCGGAGGCCTTGTCGACCTCGTACTTGACCGGCTCCGCGTCCTTCGGAATCTCGATGATGACGTTGATCTCGTCGGGCACCTTGGCACCGGCGGGGACGCGTTCCAAACCCATGACTGACTCCTTGGCGTATTCGAATGGCGCGCCGCTGAAGGCGCGCGGCGGGGTCGCGCCCGCGCGGCGCGAAGGATACGGCAAAGTCTGCGGCAGTGCAGCAAAAGGCGGTGTGGCGCGGCGCCGCGGCGAGGAGCGTGCATCGCTGCCTAGACGGGTTCGTGCATCGCGACCGTGCTCTAACAGGGGCGGTGCACTCCTGCGACCCGCCCGCATGCGTCGCCGCGACTCCGTCCGGCCTTCAGGAAGCGAGCTCGGCCTTGAGCTTGGCGACCTGCTCGGGGAACCACTGCCCGTTCTGTTCGAGCACGTCGGCGACCACCTGCTTCGCGTCGTCGCCGCGGCCGAGCGCCTTGAGCGCCTTCACGCGGTAGAGCGCGACGCCGAGGCGGTTCTCGCCGTAGGCCTTCTCCGCGGCCTTCTCGAGCCAGGGCAGCGCTTCGGCTGCGCACTTGCGTTCGAGCAGGCTGCGCCCGAAGCGGTACGGATAGACGTAGTCGTCGGGCCACGCGGCGACGAGCTTCGGATACAGCGCGTCCAGTTCGGCATCGCGCTTCGCGCGCGTGAGGTAGACGCGCAGGTTGTCGGCGAGGTTGCGGTCCCGGGTGTAATCGCCGCCGAGGCGCGTGCGCGCGTCGGCAATCGCACGGTCGAGCACGGCTTTCTCGGCCGTGGCGTCGCCGAGCGCGGCGTCGACGTCGGCGGTCGTCACGACCGCGCTGCGCTGGTCCGCGCACGCAGGCTTCGCGATGTAGACGTCGTGCGCGAGCAACGCCTCGAGCGCGCTGCGCTGCGGCTTCAGGAGCGCGGTGCGCGCGGCCTTCGCTTGCTTCACGCTTGCTTCGAGCAGGGCGTCGACGACGTAGGGTCGATCGCAGCCGATGTCGCCCGCGAGCACGCGCAGCGCGGCGGCGATGGTCGCCGCAGGATCTTCCTGCGCGCGCGCCAGGGCGAGCGCGAGGCGGTCGCGCTGCAAGGTCACGGCCTTGTCCTTGTCCGCCTTCGCGCGCACGTCGGCCGGCAATGTCGCGTACCACGCGAGCCCGTCCTTGCCTGCGTCGCGCGCCTG
>Ga0068853_100004575_pt1 | contig 10728 bp, 8 predicted proteins | sample KBSCornC32_FD_65655 | JGI IMG/M metagenome (GOLD analysis project Ga0068853, IMG submission 65655) | Corn rhizosphere microbial communities from Kellogg Biological Station, Michigan, USA - KBS Corn C3-2 | ecosystem: Host-associated > Plants > Roots > Rhizosphere > Soil ... | reverse complement strand
CAGCATGGCCGCCGCGATGGTCGGCAGCGCCATCGCCACCGCGTAGAAGAACATGGCACGCGGGCCGAACGCGTGGCCCACCCAGCCGGTGCCCAGCGCCCACAGCACCGTGCCCGCCGCGGTGATCGCGGCATTGCGGCCGACGCGCGCATCCAGCCCGGCGCGGCCCACCATGCCCAGGCTGACGGCCGCGATGGCCGGCGCCACCAGCGTGCCCGCGGCGCCGATGAGCGACTGGCCCGCCAGGATCACGCCGTAGCCCGGCCAGTTCGCCATGACCACGAGGCACACCGCGATGAGCGCGATGGCCCCCGCGATCCACCGCGGCTTGTGCCGCACGCTGTCGATCAGCGCGCCGGCCGGCGCCTGCACCAGCAGCCCGACCAGCGCCGAGACGAACATCACGGTGCCGATGCGCTGCGGGTCCCAGGCCAGCGTGCCGGCCATGAAGACGATCAGGAACGGGCCGACGCCGCCCTGGATGTCTGGCGCGAAGAAGGCCAGCGCGTCCAGTGCGCGCAGGCTGCGGCGGGAGGGGGCGGAGGACGGGGCGGAGGACGGGGAGGTCATCGCAGCGGCTCGCGGATCAGAACGCCGGCACCGGCGGACGCGGCGCCGCCGGGCCGCGACCCGGTCCCCGGCGCGGGCCGTCGAACACCTCGCGCACGGCGGATGCGGTCGGGCCCATGCCCGTGGCTTCCAGCGCCGTGCCCTGCGCACCGCGCGTACCCCAGCCGCGCGCGTAAAGCTGCGCGCCGGGTTGCAGCTGCGCGCCGTACGCCGCGCCGATGTGCGGCGGGAAGCGCACGATGGTCCTGTCGGCCAGCAGCGCGCCGTGCACGTCGCCGAGGTCGTTGTACAGAAGGCGCTCGATGCGCCCGTCCGCCGTCATGGCGCTCAGCGCGGCCGGGTCGCGCCGCGGCGGGAGCATGCCGGGAACGGGCGGCTCGTCGATCACGCTGCGGCCGTTGGCGCTGAGCGACTGCATGCGCACCACCGGCACCTGGGGCGCGCGCCAGCCGCGGACCTGCACGGTGTCGCCGGGCCTGAGCGCCTGCATCACCGCGGCCGAGAGGTGCGGCGGAAACGCGACCTGCGTACCGTCGGCCAGCAGCAGGCCGTCGGCCTCGCCGTTCGGGTTGAGCAGCCATTGCTGGACGCGGCCGGTGGCGACGGTCTCCGCCTCCGGTGCGGCGACGGGCGGCGGCGGCGGAAGATGGGCGAAGGCCGGGGTGAAAGCGGTGCTGCCCGCGAGCAGGCAGACGGCGGTGGCGATGGACGCGATGCGGTGTGTCATGGTGACTCCTTGTGGATGAATGCCCCATGGACATCTCACACAACGTGCCAGCCCGCATTTCCTTTGAAATCAACGACTTGCGCGCGCCGAATGGCGGCAGTCGTCCGGTACGGAGACAGGAGGCGTCCGCTTTGCGGACATCCCCGGGCGCCTTATCGCCTTATCGCCTCATCGCCTTATCTACTACTCGATGCCGTACTGCGCCAGCTTCCGGTACAGCAGCTGGCGGTGAATGCCCAGCCGCCGCGCGGCCTCGGTGCGGTTGCCCTGCGCCTGCGCGAGCGCGTGCTCGATGAGCAGCCTTTCGAGCCGTTCGACCGCGCCGGGCAGGTCGCCCTCCAGCCACTCGGCCGGCAGCATCCCGACGGACGGTGCGGATTGCGCGGGCCGCGCCTCGCCCATCGCCAGGCCCAGGTCGGCGCTGCCGATCACGCGATGCCGCACCAGCGCCTGGCAGCGCTCCATCACGTTGCGCAGCTCCCGCACGTTGCCGGGCCAGGGCCGGCTCAGCAGCAACTGCGCGGCCTCCGCCGAGAGCGCCTTGGGCGCATCGGGCGAGGCCGCGCGCCGCAGGAAGTGCTCGGCCAGCGGGATCACGTCGGCCAGCCTCTCGCGCAGCGGCGGCAGGCGTATCGACAGCACGTCGAGCCGGTACATCAGGTCTTCGCGAAAGCGCCCCTCGCCGACTGCGGCGGCCAGGTCGCGGTGGGTGGCTGCGACGATGCGCACGTCGACCTTCACAGGCTTGTGGCTGCCCAGCGGCGTGACCTCGCCTTCCTGCAGCACGCGCAGGATCTTCGCCTGCACCGCGAGCGCCATGTCGCCGATCTCGTCGAGCAGCAGCACACCGCCGTCGGCCGCGCGGAAGCACCCCGCGCGCTCGCCGGTCGCACCCGTGAACGCGCCGCGCACATGGCCGAAGAGCTCGCTTTCGAGCAGCTCCTTCGGAATGGCCGCGCAGTTGACCGCCACGAAGGGCTTGTCGGCGCGCGACGAATACCGGTGCAGCGCGCGCGCCACCATTTCCTTGCCGGTGCCCGTCTCGCCCAGCACCAGCACCGGCGCCGAGCTCGCCGATGCGAGGCCGATGCGCTTCTGCACCTCGCGCATCGCCTGGCTGAGACCGACGAGGTCGCCGTCGTCCTGCGTCACGGCGGCGGCCGATGCCACGCCTTGTTGCTGCTGCTGTTGCAGTACCCGCCCGAGCACCTCGCGCACGGCGTCGCGGCTGATCGGCTTGGTGATGTGGTCGAAGGCGCCGAGCCGCATCGCCTCGATGGTGTTGCCCGCGCTCGCGAAGGCCGTGAGCACGATCACCGGCGGCACGCGCGCGAGCCGCGCGCGCATCGCCTCCAGCGTCTGCAGGCCGTCCATGCCGGGCATGCGGTGGTCGAGGAACACGGCGTCGAAGCGCGTGCGCGCCATCGCATCGAGCGCCTCGGCGCCGCTCGCGGCGTTCTGCGCGTCGTGGCCCAGGCCCTGCAGCGTCTCGGCCAGCGTGTCGCGGAAAGCGTCGTCGTCGTCGACGATCAGGAAGCGCGCCATGGAAGCTCCAGTTCGAATCGCGTGCCGGGTTCGAGCGCCGCATGGCGCAGGTCGCCGCCGTGCGCCAGCGCCACCTCGCGCGCCAGGGCCAGGCCCAGGCCGGTACCGTCGGCGCGGCCCGTGGCGAAGGGCTCGAAGAGGCTGGACTGCAAGGCTTCGGGCACGCCGCCGCCGTCGTCGTCCACCCGGATGAAGAGCGCGCGCGCCTCGTTCGCCGAGGCCGAGAGCGTGACCTGCCCGCCGCGCGGCGCATGGCGCACCGCGTTGTCGAGCAGGTTGTCGACCGCGCGCGCCAGATGCACGGGGTCGAACACGGCCTGCGACGGCTCGTCGTGCTGCAGCACCACGCGCACCCCCGCTGCGCCGGCCTTGACGCTCACGGTCGCGATGCGTTCTTCGAGCCAGCGATGCAGGTCGACCTGCACAGGTGCCAGCGTCACCGGCTGCACCAGCGCCAGCAGGCTCTGCACCAGGCCGTCGAGCCGGTCGATCTGCCCGACGATCACGCGCAGCGCGTCGCCTTGCTTCTCGGGCGTGGCGGCCAGCGCGTTCTCGGCCTTCAGCCGCATGGTGGCGATGGGATTGCGGATCTCGTGCGCGATGCCCCCCGTCATGCGGCCCAGCGCGGCCAGGCGCTGGTCGCGGCTGCGCTGCTGGGCGGCTTCGCGAAGGCGCGCGCGTGCTTCCTCGAAACGCACACGGTAGTGATTGAAGCCGTCGACGATGCGGTCGAGCTCGCGCACGCCGGTGCGGGGCAGCTCGGGCATGGCACCACCGTCGGCATCGCTGCGGGCCAGCCGGTCTTCCAGCCGCTGTACGTGGCGCAGCCCGCGCAACAGGATGAAGCCCAGCCACAGGCCCGAAGCCAGCACCAGCAAGAGCAGCACGCCGAGCCCGGTGCGCAGGCTGTCCTGCGCGGCCAGCGCGCCGCCGGTGGTGCGGGTCATGGTCCAGGCCGCGAGGTCGTTGCCCGGCGCCGCCAGCGGGCAGGCCGCGACGATCAGCGCCTCCCGGCTGCCGCGCACCACGTCGGTCTGCAGCTGCTGCGTGCGGGCGGCCAGCTGCGCCACCTCGGCGATCAGCGGCTGCTCTGCCGCGGGCACGTCGCGCTTGACGCCGCCGCCTTCATAGGTGGGGTAGGCATAAGCCAGCTGGCCGCCGCCGGCCTGCCACACGCCGCCCTCGACGTGCGGCGCCTCGATCAGCACCAGCTGCAGCAGCACCTGGAGCAGGTCGACCTGCGGCTGCGCAGGGGCGGGCGACGAGGGCGACGGCATGGCCGACTTGGCATAGCGCGCCGCGATCGCCCGGCAGGACTGCTCGGTGGCGCCGCGCGCCGCCGACACCTGCACGCCCGCGCTGCTGCGGTAGAGCGTGAGCATCACCACCGCCAGCGCGGTGCACATGCCGAAGAGCAGCATCCAGAAGAAGAGAAGTTGACCGCGCAGGGATTTCATTCGCCGCGATCTTGCCTTGTCTTCGTGTCGCGGCGCGTCAGTCCTGGCCCTGTCAACGAACGGCGAGGTCGCGCAGTTCGCGCTTGAGCACCTTGCCGATCGCGCTGCGCGGCAGCTCGTCGATGAAGGCCAGCCGCGCCAGGCGCTGGGTCTTGCCGAGCTGGGCGTTGGTCCACTGCAGCAGTTCGTCTTCGCTGGTGGCGTCGCCCTCGCGGCGAACCACGAAGGCGGCCGGAGTCTCGCCCCATTGCTCGGAAGGCACGCCCACCACCGCCACGTCCGCCACCGCCGCATGGCCGCGCAGCACGGCCTCCAGGTCGCTCGGGTAGATATTGAAGCCGCCGCTGATGATCATGTCCTTCTTGCGGTCGAACAGCGTGAGGAAGCCGTCGGCGTCGAAGCGGCCCACGTCGCCGGTGCGGATGAAGCGCTTGCCGGTAGCGTCGAACCACTCGGCCTCGCGCGTCTTCGAGGGCTGGCGGTGGTAGCCGGTCATCATGCCGGCCGAGTGGCCCACCACCTCGCCGGCTACTTCGGTGTTGCCGCTGGGGAGTTCCTTGCCTTCCTCGTCGATCAGGCGGATGTCGCTGCCCTCGGCGGGCCGGCCCACCGTGTGCAGCTTGGTCGGGTTCAGGTGCGCCTCCAGGATGCAGGTGCCGCCGCCCTCGGTCATGCCGTAGAACTCGACCAGCCCGCCGGGCCAGCGCTTGAGCACGTCGGCCTTCAGCGCCGCGCCGAAGGGGGCGCTGGTGCTGAACTTGTGCTTGTAGGAAGACAGGTCGTGCTCGTCGAAGCGCGGATGCGCCATCAGCCGCTGGTACTGCACCGGCACGAGCATGGTGTGGGTCACGCGGCGCTGCTGGGCGAGCTGCAGGTAGCCCAGCGCGTCGAACTTGGGCATCAGCACCACGCAGCCGCCGAAGGCCAGCGTGGGGAAGAACACCACCAGCGTGGTGTTGGAATAAAGCGGGGTGGACAGCAGCGTGACCGTATCGGGCCCGTATTCGTACTTCGCGCCGCGCTGCACATGGGCCCAGCGCATGCCGTGGCCCTGCACGATGCCCTTGGGCTCGCCCGTGGTGCCCGACGAATAGATGATGTTGAAGGCCCAGCCCGGCTGCACCTCGACCGCCTCGGGCCGCGCGCCCACCGGCGCCAGCCACTCCTCGATATTGCGGCCGACCTGGGAGCCGTCCAGCGCCACGCGTGGAATGCCGCCGTCCTTCGCGGGGCCGATCACCTCGACGGCCGACGCGTCGCTGAACAGGATGCGCGCGCCGGCGTCCTCGATCATGCGCGCCAGGCTGGCGGGCGTGGAACCGGGCGCCAGCGGTGCCACCGCGACGCCCGCGCGCAGCGCGCCCAGGAACACGGCCGCGTAGTTCACCGAAGACGAGGCGCAGATGGCGATGGCGTCGCCGGCCTTGAGCCCGTCGCGCTGCAGGCTGGCCGCGACGCGGTCCATCAGCGCGTCGAGGGCGCGGTAGTCCAGCGTGCGGGTTGCGTCCGACAGAGCGGCGTGATCGGGAGTGTGTTGCGCGTGGAGGCGGACCAGATCGGCAATGGCGCCGAAACTGCGTTCCATGGCGGCTTGGACGGCAGGGTGAGTTTGCAAAGTCGTCTTCCTTCTTCCTGGCCAGACCTTGGCCTAACGGCAGGATAGCGAAATGCTCCCGTTTTCCGCCAGCGCCTTGGCGACCGCGCGGCTGCCGGACGGCGTGCCGTCAGTTGGCGCTCAGGAAGGCGGGAACACGCTCCCTGAGCGCTGTACGCCAAGCGGCGGCGGCGCTTGTTCTCACCAACGACAGGGAGTTTCCGTGCTGCACGGCAACCCGCTGGGGCTCACGCCCATCGAGTTCCGCCTGCTGAAGGCCCTGGCCGACGCACGCGGCCGCGTGCTGTCGCGCGACAAGCTGCTCGACCACGTGCACGCCGACCAGCGCGCCGTGACCGATCGCGCGGTCGACAGCCACATCAAGAACCTGCGCCGCAAGCTCGATGCAGTGAGCGAGGGGCAGGAGTTGATTCGGTCGATCTATGGGGTGGGGTACAGGCTGGATCTGCCCTGAGCCGCAGGGGCGGTCGGTTCAGGCTTCAGGCGCGGATGGCCTGCCGCACCGCATCGATGACATACCCGATCTCGTCGTCGCCAAGCATGGGGTACAGCGGCAGCGCGATCGAGCAGGCGGCCAGCCTCTCGCTGTTCGGCAGGCTGCCGGTGCCGTGCCAGGGGCGCAGCGCCTCGTGGCGGTGCAGAGGCTGCTCATAGTAGACGCGGCTTGCGACGCCGGCCTCGGCCAGCTGTGCCGCGAAGGCTTCGCGTTCGCACGAACCGTCGAACCCGATGACGAAGTAGTTCCATGCATGGCCCGCCGAGGCCCGTGGCAGGCGCATCGGCAACTCCGCCCAGGCAGCGAGGTAGCGCGCGGCGATGTCGCGCCGCCGCTCCACGTGCTGCGCGAAGTCGTCCAGCGCAGTATTGAGCAGGCAGGCCTGCAGCTCGTCCATGCGGCTGTTGTGGCCCAGGCAGTGGTGCAGGCCGTCGTCGTAGCCGTGATTGCGCAACAGCCGTGCCTTGCGCGCGTGCTCCGGATTCCTGAAAGCCAGCGCGCCGGCATCGCCGGCGGCGCCCAGGGTCTTGGTGGGATAGAAGCTCATCGCCGCGGCATCGCCCCAGGTGCCGGCGTTGCCGGTGCGCGCGCCGTCGGTGGCGTGGGCGCCGAGGCATTGCGCCACGTCCTCGACCAGCAGCAGGCCTTCGCTTCGGCAGTAGGCGGCCAGCTCGGGCAGGCCGCTTGCATCGCCGAAAAGGCCGACCGCGAGGATTGCGCGGGTGCGAGGAGTGCGGGCGTTGCGGAAGTCTGCGAGCGCGGGCAGGAAATCGCCGGGTGCGCTGTCAACGAAGACCGGGCGTGCGCCGGCGGCGATCACAGCCTCGGCGCATGCGACGAAGGTGTAGGCGGGCAGCAGCACTTCGTCGAGGGCATCGCCTCCGCCAGCGCACCCGACGCCCAGGCTCTTGAAGGCCAGCAGCAGCGCCTCTGAGCCAGACCCTACGGCCACGGTTTCGCGGCCATCGAGCAGGCCCGACAGACGCGCTTCGAAGGCCCCGGCCTGCGGCCCCAGGATATAGACGCCGCTGCGCAGCACCGCGGCCAGCGCCTGCGACAGCCGCGCCGCTTCCGTTTCACCGGCCATGGCGGGCCGGAACAGCGGAATCTTCATGCGCGCAGTACCTGGCAGGCCCGCGTCACCGCCGCGAGGCCATCGGCGCCCGAGGCGATGCGGCTGGGCCGGCCCATGATGGCGTGCCTGAAGCCCTGGTACTGCCGCGCGAGGGCGTCGTCGTTCGCCTGCGGCGAAGAGCGCGCGTCAGCGCGAAGGTCGAGCAGATGTTCCCGGCCGCCCTCGAACAGCTGCAGTCGGGCGCTCGCCGTGTTGCCGTATCCGCTCTCGAGTTCGGCGACCAGCGTGCCCAGCCGCACGCGCGCCCGCACGTTGCGCTCGCCGACGTGCCGTTCGAGCACTTCCATCGGCGCCTCCGGGGGAACGGCGCACAGCCAGGCGAACAGGTCGAGGTCATGCACCATCAGGTCGAGCACGCTATCGACGGCCGCTGCGGCGCGGGTCGAATAGCGGCGAAACCGCATGAAGGGACGCGAGCCCTGGCGGTGCCTTGCGGCTGCATGCCGCAGCCGGTCGAGCATGGTGGGATCGAACACCGGGTTGAAGCGCTCGATGTGGCCGGTGGCCAGCGTGACGCCGCATTGGAGCGCCGTCCGGATCATCAGTGGGCCGTCGTGCCGGTCCACGCAAAGCGGCTTCTCGACCAGCACATGGCAGCCACGGCGCATCAGCGAGAGCGCGAGGCCGGCGTGCGCGTCGTCGCTGGCGGCGATGGTGGCCGATTCGATGCCGGGCGGCAGTTCGTCCAGGCTGGACATCAGCGGCAGCATCGCGAGCTCGTCGGCGATGCGGGCCGACGACGAGCAGTCCACCAGGGCGCCCAGCTGGAAGCCTTCGAGCGCCAGCAGCTTGCGAGCGTGCACGCAGCCGAAGCGGCCGAGGCCGACCACCGCGTGGACCAGCGTGGCGTCGTCGAGCGCGAGCGGGGCGGCCGCATCGGCGACGATGGCGGTCGCACTGTCGTCGCTGGCAAACGTGGTGAAGCTCATCGGGGCGTCGGTTGTTCTTGTCGTGGTTGTCGCCGTCGTTCGCCTCAGCGTGCCGTGTCTCGCAGCCGGTCCGCCACGGCCTGCAGGTGGGTTCCCCGGATCACGTGCTTGTAGACGCCCTCGGTCACGCGCTGCTCGCCGAAGATCTCGAAGGCCGGCTTGGTCGCGGGCGGCTCCGATTGCTCGTAGCGCGTGGGCTGCGCAGCGAACAGGCATTCGCGGCCATAGGCCTGGGCGCCGAACTCGGCGATGAAGCCCGCCAGCTCCTTTTCGAGCTGGCCGCCGAAGCTGCGCGCATAGCCGCGCATGTCGTCGAGCTTGGCCTGCAGCTCGCGCTCGTCGAGCTCGACCATGACGTGGCGTTCGGCAGCCATCCGTGCCGGCGGGCTGGGATGCCCCACCGTGGGATAGCCGAACGAGACGACCGCCCGGCCTCGCGCCGCCGCATGCGCGGCGACCTGGTTGGCCAGCAACCGGCAGAGGTCGTGCGACGGGTTGTAGTCCTCGGCCTCGTCGGCGACGATGCATTCGATGCCCTGCTCGACGACGTGCGTGGTCAGCGCCTCGACCCACTGCGTGAACAGGCTGGTGTCGCCTTCGAGCAGCGAGCGGTAGATGTCGGCGTCCGCCACCGGCTGCACCACGCCGGGAATCCAGTTGGCGCCTGCCTTCGAGAGGTTGTCCACCGTGGGTTCGAGCCGCGGTACGCCGGTGGAGCCGGCACCGTTGGTCAGCACCACGAAGTCGGGCCGCTCGTTGCGCAGCCATTTCCATAGCAGCAGCTCGTGGCCCGAATGGGCGGCGATCACCAGCGATTTCATGAGCGAGGTCCGTTGGGCTGTACCAGGCTGGAGATACGGCGCAGCGGCCCCGTCACGCGCCACGAGCGGCTGGCGTAGACCTCGCGCAACTGGGCCTGGAGCTGCGCGAGTTCGGCGCGCGCCTGATGGGTCTGGTGCTGAGCTTCCGCGATGCGTGCGTCGGCGTCGGAGCACGATTGTTCGGCCTGTCGCTGCGTCTCGGCCTGCCATTTCGCAGTTTCCGCCTGCCGCCGGGCAGCCTCCGCCTGAAGCTGTTCGATCCGCGCCTGGTACATCTGCTGGTGCTCGTTGAAGGATTGCTGCATCCCCGCGACGTGCTGGTGCAGGGACGCGATGCTCAGGTGCGCCGCCGACGGATAGCCGCGGCGGACCCAGTCGCCGACGTAGCGCGAAGCCTCGTCCGCCCGCTGGCTGGCGGGCACTTCGATCACGGGGTGTTGCTGCACCATGCCCCGCACGCAGTCTTCGAGCGCACCCAGCGTGACGTCCAGTCCGCCGGTAGAGCGCATCCAGCCGGCGGCCTTGGCCGCGTCTTCCGCGTCGTAGCGGTCGAGCTCGGCGCCCACGTTCTCGCGCGTGATGGGGCGAACGAGCAATGCACGGCCGAAATTCCAGCGTCGCGAATGCTCCACGTTCGCCGCAGTCACCATTTCTCCCATGCCCCAGACCGGGTCGAGCACCATCACCGCATTGCCCGTGCACAGCGCCTCGGTGGCGCAGCGGCCCTTGCCGAAGACGATGTCGTAGCGCCCGAGCGCCTCGGCCGGATCGGGCAGGTGGTTGCCCGTGCCGCTGCCGATCACGTCCAGTGAGAGCCCACGCTGCACGCAGGCGGCGCGGATTTCCTCGAGCTGGGCGTTGTGGGAGGCATAGTTGCTGAAGACCAGCGCCGTCCGGGGGCGCGATGGAAGCTCGCCGCGCTTCGGAAAGCGCGCGAGATCGACGCCGTTCTGGATCAGCTCGATGCGCTCGCGCTCGATGCCGAACTCATGCACCAGCCGCTCCGCGCAGTTCTCGTCGACCGCCATGTGGCGCACGACCTGAGCGAACTGAGCTGGTCGCCCATGGTCGTCGCTGCGGTCATGGCAGATAGTGAGGACCGGCACGTCGTGGAAGTGCATCAGGGCGCGCACTGTCTCCTGGTGCGTGTTGCCGACGATCGCGTCCGGCCGCGCCCCGATGTCGGCCAGGTCGGTGACGCAGGCGATGGAGGCGAAACGCAGTTCGTTCGCCATGTCGCCGAAGGCCGTCGCGAAGACGGTGACGGCGTGTCCGCGGCGGCGCAGCCACATCGCCAGGTCGCGCGTGAACATCTCGGCGCCCGTGCGATGCAGCAGGTAGCACATCGCCAGCAGGATGTGCAGGGGCTTGCCGGACTGCGTGGAGCCCGGGGTGGAGGTGCCCTCCGGAGGGGTCAATCGAGCGCCGGCGCG
>Ga0068853_100004572_pt1 | contig 10730 bp, 11 predicted proteins | sample KBSCornC32_FD_65655 | JGI IMG/M metagenome (GOLD analysis project Ga0068853, IMG submission 65655) | Corn rhizosphere microbial communities from Kellogg Biological Station, Michigan, USA - KBS Corn C3-2 | ecosystem: Host-associated > Plants > Roots > Rhizosphere > Soil ... | reverse complement strand
GCGCTGGCCGGCCTGCTGATGCTCCCGCTTGCGATCCCCCTGCTGATCTTTGCGGCCGGCAGCCTTGCGCCCGGTGGGATGGGCGCAGTCAAGCTGCTGGCCGCGACATCGCTGCTGCTGGTTGCGGGGGCGCCATTTGTGGCTGGGGCGACGCTACGGGCAATGCGGGATTAAGCCCGCAAAGTGATCCCGAGAGAAAGTTTAGGAAGTTTCCCGGAACGCGTACATAAATCCTCTACTTCCAAACTTTGTACAGGGCCGGCAGGGGCGGGAGAGAGTCCAAGCGAATCCAACAGGTTCAAAGAGCTGGAGGAGATGATGGCAAATTCCGGGCGTGTAGGAAAATTGTTTTTGCGATGGACGCTTTCGACGCAATTACGGACATCGGCGAGGAAGCTGTTTTCGGAAATTTAATTGCATGAGCTTATCCTAATCCGATGACGCCCTTGCTGTTCATTTCCTTTGTCGTCATTTGGTGCGGCCTTTTCGCAATACCGGTGAAGCTGGGTTTGCTGCCAGAGGTGGCCTCAAGAATTGAAGCCAGCTTGCACCGCGCCGTGGTCATCACGTCCCCCGCATGGCTAATTTTCACGTCAATTGATCGAAGGCAAAGGTTCGAACGCGATCTAGTATTTAGACGCTTGTTGGAGGCTGTCGTGGATCAATGTGCCCAGCCGCCATTCATCCGCGACGAAGACCTCGAAGACGACACTCCAAAGTTGCGTCCTCAGGCCAAGGCCAGATTGATACTACTCCATCGAAAACTAATGAAATTGGGTTTGGGCTCGTTCGTCGGTGATGTGCGCGGTACTTTTCAAAAAGCCTTGGCAGAAACGGAGGCTCAGTCAGCACAAAATGCTTTTGAACAGATAGCGGCCTTACGAGGTCGCATCGGAGCTCATGATCATTTCAGGTGGGGAGAATATGGCTACTACCCATATCGCTATTTTGATCCGCCCATTGCACAGATTGGTGAGCACTTGGACTGCGGCGTCGGGGATCATCTCATTATACAGCTTGATAGTCTCTGTGCACTCGGCCCCAGCGATGATGAAACGACCGCAATTTCGATACGAGCTGTTTGCTCAGCTTGGATCGCTGAGCACGGAAAGCGGGCTGAGCAATTTACATCCTTTGTAGAACGATTTGCCGGGCGGTTGAGGGCTTGAACTAACGACCGCTTCCTACCCCATAACCGTCATGCCAGCGAAGGCTGGCATCCATGGCTCTTTCCTCCTCACCGTACTCGATTGGCGAGAGACATGGACCCCGGCCTGCGCCGGGGTGACGGTCGGGGGTTGGGTTAAGGGCGGCTCCAGCGGGCGAAGATCGCCGTTGGGAGAAGCAGGCCCCTCGCCTCCTCGCGCACCGCCATTTCGCCGGCTTCGATGGTGCCGCCAAACCCTTCGGTCGCCTGTGTCAGCAGCTCCGCGATGGCGAGGGCTGACAGGCGGACGGCGTAGACCGTCAAGACGAGGAATTTCGATTTTTCGTCGAGCAGCCTGCGGCAATCGGCGATCAGGTTGGGGAGATGTTCCTCCAGCTTCCACACCTCGCCATCGGGGCCGCGCCCGAATTTGGGGGGATCGAGGAATATGCCGTCATAACGCCGCTCGCGCCGCACCTCGCGCGCTGTGAATTTGGCGGCGTCGTCGACCAGCCAGCGGATCGGGCGGTCGGCCATGTCGGCGAGCAGGGCGTTGGCGCGGCCCGCATCGACCGACTTCTTCGACGCATCGACATGCACCATCCGCGCGCCCTTCGCCGCCAGCGCCAGCGTGCCGACGCCGGTATAGCCGAACAGGTTGAGCACCTCGTCCTCCGGCTCCACCCGATCGCGCATCCATGCCCATTGGGGGGCCATATCCGGGAAGAAGCCGAGATGGCGGAAGGGCGTGCAGAGCGCGGTGAAGCGGACATCCTCCCAGGTCTGGTGCCAGCCTGCGCGGGGGACATCGCGGGAGAGTTGCCAGCGGCCGCCGCCGTCCTCGTCCGACGCGGCGACGAATTCGCCGTCGGCGTCCCAATAGTCGGTAGCCGGTTCCCACATGGCTTGCGGTTCGGGGCGGATGAATCGGAAGCGGCCGTAGCGTTCGAGCTTTCGGCCATGGCCGGAATCGACGAGGCCGTAATCGGGCCAGGGTTCGGCGATCAGGGTTTGGAGGGGGGATGCGAAGGCCATTGCGCAATCCCCCTACCCGTTCGGTTCGAGCGAAGTCGAGAACCATTGCCGAGCGCAGTCGGGGCTCGACGCGGAAATTCTCGCTAACGCTCGAAGGTAGTTCTCGACTTCGCTCGAACCAAACGGGCTGGGGCTACGCCACACGCGCAAGCTTGCCGCCGACGCTGGCGACGGCCATCGGGCCGGAGAGCGCCTTCTGGCCGGCGGCGCGGGCGGCTTCCACCGTGACCGCGTCGATCAGGGCGACGGTTTCCGACGGCGGCACGATGCGGCCGTGGATCTGGACCTGCCGGGCGAGATAGTCGCAGCGGGTCGCCACCGATTCGAGGCCCATGAGGAGCCCGGCCTTGGCCTGCGCCTTGGCGCGGGCGAGTTCGGCCTCGTCAAGCGTCTCCGCCGCGCGGGCGAGGACGTCGCGCGCCAGCGCGAAGGCTTCGGCGCCCTTGTCCTGCTGGGCGGCGCAATAGACGCCGAACATTCCGGTATCGCCGAACGCCTGCGCCCAGCTGTAGATGCTGTAGGCAAGCCCGCGTTCCTCGCGCAGTTCCTGGAACAGGCGAGAGGACATGCCGCCGCCCACTGCCGATGCCCAGAGCGCCATCGCGTGCAGCCCATCCTCGCGATAGGCCGGCGCCGGAAAGGCGAAGCTCAGGTGGAGCTGATCGAAACGGCGGCGATCGTGCCGCGTGCCGCTGGTGAAGCTGGCCGGCACAAAGGTCGGCGCAGGATTGGCCGCGATATCGCCGAACCGCCGCTCAGCGATCTTGAGAAGCTCATCCTCATCGACCTTGCCGGCGGCGGCGATGACCAGCCGATCCGGACGATATTGGTCGTCGAGCCAGTTCCGAAGCGCCTTGCTGTCGATCGCGGCGATACTGGTCTCGTCGCCCAGCACCGGCAGGCCCATCGGCTGATCGGCATAGGCGGCGGCGCTCAGATGATCGAAGATGATGTCGTCGGGCGTGTCGCGCGCCTCGCCCAGTTCGGAGAGGACGACCTCCTTCTCCCGCTCAAGCTCGTCCGCCTTCAGATGCGGGTCGCGGACCAGATCGGCAACCAGGTCAAGCCCAAGAGCGAGATCGCCGGCGAGCATGCGGGTGTGGAAGACTGTATGATCCCGCGCGGTCCAGGCATTGATCGAGCCGCCCTTATCCTCGATCGCCTCGGCGATCGCCCGCGCATCGCGCGAACCGGCGCCCTTAAACACCATATGCTCGAGCATGTGGGCAAGGCCTGACAGCCCTGGCGGCTCGGAACGCGAGCCGACATCGGCATAGAGCCCGACCGCCAGCGTCTCGACGCCAGCCATGGGTTCGACGGCAATGGTCAGACCATTGGAAAGACGGTGTATCCTTGCTGTCACGCCATTTCCTGCGCCCGCATGGCGATGAAGTCCTCGACCGCCGCGAGCGTTGCGGGGAGGATTTCATAACGCTCGGTGCGCTCGAAAAGGGTGGAGATGCGGTTCGGCTGCATCGGACGCTGCCCAATCGCGCGCTCCACCGAGTCCCGGAATTTCGCCGGGTGGGCCGTGGCCAGCGTCACCAGCGGAACATTGGCCGGAAGGTCGTTCGCGCGCGCCGCTGCAAGGCCGATCGCCGTGTGCGGATCGATGACCTGAGATGTCCGCTCATAGGCCCAGCGCATCGCGATCGCCATTTCGTCGGCATCAATACGGGCACTGCTGAACAGGGTGGCGGCCTCTTCACGCATCGCCGCAGGGATGGCCAGCCGCTTGCTCGCTTCAAAGCCGTGCATGGTCTCGGCGAGGGCAACCCCGTCCCGGCCGTGCAGATCGAACAGCAGCCGTTCGAAATTGGAGCTGACCTGGATGTCCATCGAAGGTGCGGCGGTGGGCGTCACCGTGCCGACGGAATAATCGCCACTGCTGAGCGCGCGGTGGAGAATGTCGTTGACGTTGGTCGCCACGATCAGTTTCGCGACCGGAAGCCCCATTTTCGCGGCCGCATAGCCAGCGAACACATCGCCGAAATTGCCGGTGGGAACCGAGAAGGCGACCGGACGATCGGGCGCGCCAAGGCGGACGGCGGCATAGAAATAATAGACGATCTGGGCCATCAGCCGCGCCCAGTTGATCGAATTGACCGCCGAGAGGGAGAAGCGCCCGGCGAAGGCCTGATGCCCGAACATCGCCTTCACCATCGCCTGTGCGTCATCGAAGCTGCCTTCGATGGCGATATTGTGGACGTTGGGGGCGAGCACCGTCGTCATCTGGCGGCGCTGGACCTCGGATACGCGTCCCTTGGGATGCAGCATGAAGATGTCGACCTTGGCGCGCCCGGCAAGCGCGTCGATCGCCGCCGATCCGGTGTCGCCGGACGTAGCCCCGACCACCGTGACATGCGTGTTGCGGGTCGCGAGGAACTTCTCGAACAACAAGCCGAGCAGCTGCAGCGCGACATCCTTGAACGCCAGCGTCGGGCCGTGGAACAGCTCCAGCAGCCAATGACGGTGATCGAGCTGGACCAGCGGGGTCACCGCCGCATGATCGAACCGGCCATAGGCGGTTTCGCAGAGCTGGCGCAGCTCGGCATCGTCGAGCGAGCCCGCCACGAACGGCCGCATGACGGCAACGGCGGTCTCGACATAGGAGAGGCCGCGCAGCGCCTCGATTTCCTCCGCCGAAAAAACCGGCCAGCTTTCGGGCACATAGAGGCCGCCATCGGACGCCAGGCCCGCGAGCGTCACTTCCTCGAACGACAATGTCGGGGCCGTGCCCCGGGTACTGATGTAGCGCATAACCGGCGGGGCTTAGCGGCCTATCGTTGTTGCCGCAATGTCGGATCGCTCAGGATGAGCAGCTGGTTGCCGGCCAGCAGGAATGCACCCGCTCCATAGGGCTGGCTTTGGCCGGGTTCGGGCGCGCCGGGCTGGTCGCTGATCGGCTGCGTCCCGCCGATCGCGCCTTCGGGTGCCACCGCCCGATCAAGCGCCGCCCAGCCCCGTTCGATCGTCGGCATGAAGCGATCGCGATCGAGCAACCCGGCGTTGACACCCCACGCCAGAGCGTAGACGAACAGACCGGTGCCGCTGGTTTCCGGTGACTGGCCCGGATCAAGCAGCGATGAGGACCATGCCCCGTCCTTGCGCTGCAATTTCCTTACACGCTCCGCCATCGATCCGAAGAGCGCCTTGTAGAAGGCAGCGTGGGGATCGCCGCGATCCATGACCGCAAGCATGTTCGCGAACCCTGCCAGCGCCCAGCCATTGCCGCGGCTCCAGAAAATGCGCCTGCCCTTGCCGTCGCGCTGGCCGATAAAGCGATCGTCGCGGTGAAAGAGGCGCTGCTCTGGATCGTAGAGCAAGGTGATGGCCTGATCGACTTCCCTGAACGCAAGCTCGGCATAACGCCCGTCCCCCGTCACGCGAGACAGGCCGAGCAGCGTCGGCGGCGACATGAACAGCGCGTCGCACCAGCACAGCCTGATCGCGCATTTGGGAAAACGGACAGCATCCTGCGCGGGTTTCGCGGAGGCCTGCTCCGTCATCAGCGTATCGATCCTTGCCCGCATCGGCTGGAGCACGTCCGGCCCCGCCCCATGTTGCGCGCCCCAGAGCCACACCTGTCCGATCAGATGATCATCGGCATGCTCCGTCCGCTTGCCAAGCTGCCAATGCAGATCGGTTCCCAGCGTCATCACCCGATCGCGATATTGCGGCTGTCGTTCCGCCAGCGCGGTGAGGCCGAGCCAGAACACCGCCTCGCTCCAGCCGTGCGGATCGTCGAGCATGGCCGCTGGCGGTTGCTTCAGGTGCTGCAACTGCCAATCGGCGACCTTCGTCATGGCATTCGCGATGCGGGCCGTGTCGAGCTGGGCGTCCGCGGGTCTGGCGAGCAGCAGGAGCGCTCCCCATGCCGCCAGGCGGAAAATCATCGCCCGCCGGCAGGGCGGCGGCGCAGGGCCAGGAAATAGATCAGAGCCGCTACGGCTGCGAAGAAGAACCACTGGATCGCATAGGCGCGGTGATTGTTCGGGATGTCGTCGAACGAAGGCAAGGCGCTCGCCTGCAATCCCGGGGCTGGCCGATCCGAAACCAGCAGCAGGATATGATCGCGATCCGGCCCGATCGTCCCGGTCACCGTACCCGCGCGATAGTCGGGTGGCGAAGCGCCGCTGTTGGACCAGCCGAAATCAACGGCGATGTCAGGCCTCGTCGCGCTGTTGTGGCACATCGCAATGTGGCGCCAGCCCGGATCACCGGCGCGATTGCGGCCCGAGCGCGCGCTCCAGCTGATGGTCTGGAGGCATTCGCCGATGGCGCGGCGGAACAGCAGGCGCTCGTCGGCATGCGTCGGGGATTTCGGGAAGATAGCGGCCGGGAGATGGCGGTTCTGCTCGTAACGCGCAAGGAGCGAATCCTTCCAGTGCGCGCGGCTGACCTGCCACAGGCCGAGTCCGATCATCGTCGCGACCGCGATCGCGACGATCAGCGTGGGCAGAAGGGGGACGCGTTTCATTCCACGTCGGGGGGCGCAACACGACCCTCGCGGGCCGCATTGCGAAATTCCAGCGTGAGCAGCATGCCCTTTCCCACCCGCAGCGATCCAATCACCAGCAGCAGCGTCAGGATCGGCCACAGCAGCAGATGCACCCAGAAGGGCGGCTCGGCGGCCAGCTCAAGCCACAGCGCCAGCCCCACGATCAGCGTGCCGACCAGCAGGATCAGGAATGCCGCCGGCCCATCGCCGACGTTGAACGCCTGATAATCAAGACCGCAGGCGCGGCAGCGCGGCGCGAAGCGGAGCAGTCCCTGAAAGAGCGTCCGTGCGCCGCAGCGAGGGCAGAGGCCGCCGATCCCCGCAGCGAGAGGAGATGGCGGCGTCATGATGTCACGGGTTGGTTCAGCCGCCGTGGACCGGCGCGCCCCAACCGCCCCAGACATAGATGGAGACGAACAGGAACAGCCACACCACGTCGACGAAGTGCCAGTACCAGGCAGCCGCCTCGAAACCGAAATGCTGCTTGGGGGTGAAGTGGCCCTTATAGGCGCGGACGAGACAGACGATCAGGAAGATCGTGCCGACGATCACGTGGAAGCCGTGGAACCCGGTCGCCATGAAGAAGGCCGCGCCATAGTTCAGCCCTTTGAAGGCGAACGGGGCGTGCGCATATTCATAGGCCTGGATGCTACTGAACAGCAGGCCGAGCAGGATCGTCAGCCACAGGCCGGTGATCAAGCCCTTGCGGTCGCCATGGAGCAGCGCATGGTGCGCCCAGGTCACGGTCGTGCCGGAGCAAAGCAGGATCAGCGTGTTGAGCAGCGGAAACGAGAAAGCGTCGAGCACCTCCACGCCCTTGGGCGGCCAGACGCCGGTGCCATGGGTGACGCTGGTCGCGCCCGCGATGATGTTGGTCGCGCCGTCGACGACCTCGATCGGCGCCGGAAAGAGCGAGAAATCAAACCAGGCCCAGAACCAGCCGAGGAAGAACATCACTTCGGAGGCGATGAAGAGGATCATGCCGTAGCGCAGGTGGAGCGACACGACCGGCGTGTGATCACCGGCATGGGCTTCCTTGATCACGTCCGACCACCAGCTGAACATCGTGAACAGCACGCCCGCGACGCCAAGCAGGAACACCAGCCCGCCATGCGCCACGCTGTGCATCCACATGATCGCACCGGACGCCATGATCAATGCCGACGTCGATCCGACCAGCGGCCAGATGCTGGGTGGAAGAATATGGTAATCGTGGGTCTTAGCGCCGGCCATCTGTTCGCCCCTTGGTCTCGATTTGCTGGTCCTTAGCCGCTCACCTTCCCGGAATCCACCGGGTAGAAGGTGTAGGACAAGGTGATTTCGCTGATATTGTGCGTATCCGGATCATCGATGAACTTCGGATCGACGTAGAAGATGACCGGCATCCGCACGCGCTCGCCAGGTTTCAGCGTCTGCTCAGTGAAACAGAAGCACTGAATCTTCGTGAAATATTGCCCTGATTGCTCGGGCGTGACGTTGAAGGTCGCAGTGCCGGTGATCGGCTGACCGGATCGATTCTCGGCGGTGAAGAATGCAAGCTGCCGGGCGCCGACAGCGACCCGCATCACTTCCTTTTCGGGCTTGAAGGCCCAGGGCAGCGTCGGCGATATATTCGCATCGAACCGGACATTGATGATCTTGCCCGTGACCTGGGTGTTCGCTGCCGCTTCTTCAACGCGCTGCGTGGTCCCGTCGAAGCCGGTATATTCGCAGAAGATCCGGTAAAGCGGCACGCTGGCGAAGCCGAGGCCGAGCGTGGCGAGCGCGATCGCCCCTGCGGCAAGCGCGACCCTGCGATTGCGGACGGCGACGGTGGCCATCATGTCATCTTCGCAATCGAGATCGCGTAGAACAGGATCACGAACGCGCCGAGGATCAGCCCGGTCACGAGTGCACGGGACCGCTGGCGGCGGCGGACCTCAGCTTCTTCGGCCGGGGTCATGCGTGCAGCATCCGGTCGATGACGAGCATCGCGAACAGCGCGAACAGATAGAACATCGAATAGGCGAAGAGCCGGCGTTCCGGCTTCATCAAGGCAGGATCGGTCTCGCTGCTCATCGAAATCCGTGCGGCCAATGCCACGAATGGCACCGACAATATGATCGCAGCCACACCGTAGATCCCGCCGGTCAGCCCAAGCTGCCAGGGCACGACAGCCGCCGCGACCATCGGAAAGGTGTAGAGCAGGATCTGGCCGCGCGTGACCTTGAGACCGGCCACGACCGGCAGCATCGGCACACCAGCCTTGGCATAGTCGCTCTTGATGAAAAGCGAGAGCGACCAGAAATGAGGCGGCGTCCACAGGAAGATCAGCGCGAACAGCAGCAACGGCATAAGCTCGATCCGCCCCGTCGCCGCCGCCCAGCCGATCACGGGCGGGAACGCCCCGGCCGCGCCGCCGATGACAATGTTCTGCGGCGTCCGGCGCTTGAGCCACACAGTGTAGACCAGGACGTAGAAGAGGATCGACACCGCCAGCACGGCGGCTGCGACAACATTCACCGCCAGCCCCATCAGCACGACGGAGAAGGCGCCGAGGCCGACGCCGAAATGCAGCGCCGATTGCCGGTCCATGCGTCCGGCGGGCAACGGCCGGTTGGCGGTGCGCGCCATCAACGCATCGATATCGGCCTCATACCACTGGTTGAGCGCGGCGGCCGCTCCGGCCCCGAGTGCGATGCAGAGGATCGCGGTGAATGCCAGCACCGGGTGGATATGGGTCGGCGCCGCAAGCAGCCCGCACAGCCCGGTGAAGACGACGAGCGTCATCACCCGGGGCTTGGTGAGCGCCAGCAGATCACGCCAGTCGGCGGGCAGATGCTGGGTGGGTGCGGTGCTAATCATACCTCAATCTTCACTCGGTCTCGAAAAGCCCTCTCCCGCACGCGGGAGAGGGAAAACACTAGCTGATCTTCGGCAGCGTCTCGAACTGGTGGTACGGCGGCGGGCTGGACAGGGTCCATTCGAGCGTCGTCGCGCCCTCGCCCCAATAATTGCCTTCCGCCTTCTTGCCCGCGAACATCGACCAGAACACGTTGATGAAGAAGATCACCATCGACGCAGCCATGATCTCATAGCCGTGGGTCGCCAGCAGATTGAATTCCGCGAAGGCGTCCGGATAGTCGGGATAGCGGCGCGGCATCCCCTGCAGGCCGAGGAAGTGCATCGGGAAGAACAGGACGTTCACGCCGACGAAGAAGATCCAGAAGTGCAGCTGGCCGAGGAACTCGTTGTACATCCGGCCGGTCATCTTGCCGAACCAGTAGTAGAAACCGGCGAACAGCGAGAAGACCGCGCCCAGCGAGAGCACATAGTGGAAGTGCGCCACCACATAATAGGTGTCGTGCATGATGTCATCGACGCCACCGTTGGCGAGCACGACGCCGGTCACGCCGCCGACCGTGAACATGAAGATGAAGCCCAGCGCCCACATCATCGGGGTCTTGAAGCTGAGCGATCCGCCCCACATCGTCGCGATCCACGAGAAGATCTTGATGCCGGTCGGCACTGCGATCACCATTGTCGCGGCGGTGAAGTACATCTTGGTGTTCACGCTCAGGCCGGTCGTGAACATGTGGTGCGCCCACACGACGAAACCGACCACGCCGATCGCGACCATTGCGTAGGCCATGCCGAGATAGCCGAACACCGGCTTCTTGGAGAAGGTCGACACGATCTGGCTGACGATGCCGAAACCCGGCAGAATCATGATGTAGACTTCGGGATGGCCGAAGAACCAGAACAGGTGCTGGTAGAGGATCGGGTTACCGCCGCCGGCCGCATCATAGAAGGTCGTCCCGAAGTTGCGGTCGGTCAGCAGCATCGTGATCGCCGCGGCAAGCACCGGAAGCGCGAGCAGCAGCAGGAAGGCGGTGACCAGCACCGACCATACGAACAGCGGCATCTTGTGCAGGGTCATCCCCGGCGCGCGCATGTTGAAGATGGTGGTGATGAAGTTGACCGCACCGAGGATGGACGAGGCGCCCGCGAGGTGGAGCGACAGGATCGCCATGTCTACCGCGGGCCCCGGCGACCCGCTGGTCGACA